>Ga0136619_10001096_pt1 | contig 10505 bp, 8 predicted proteins | sample AntDrymUQ3532106_2_FD_104807 | JGI IMG/M metagenome (GOLD analysis project Ga0136619, IMG submission 104807) | Polar desert sand microbial communities from Dry Valleys, Antarctica - metaG UQ353 (21.06) | ecosystem: Environmental > Terrestrial > Soil > Desert | place: Antarctica: Dry Valley... | reverse complement strand
CGACCAGGGGCGGTCGGTGACCTCGCCCTCGGTGATGTCGACGGTCTCTCCCGAGGGTGACTCGGGATCGGTGTTGCGGGCGTAGGCCTGGTTGCGTTCGTCGGGGTTCGGAACGCTTCCCGACGCCTCCTCGGCGACGTCGATCCCGGTCGGCTCGCCGACGCCGAGCCTGCGTGCCCAATCCTGAATCGGGCCGCCGTCGCCCTCCTGCTCGTTGGTGTCGGCGCCGAGGATGTAGAAGAAGACATCGGAGGAGACCTGGAGCGCGCGACGCAGGTCGACCGAGCCGTGGGCGACCTCACCGGCGTTCTCGAAGGTGACTCCTCCGTAGGTGACCGAGCCGCCGTCGCTGACCGTGTCGCCGAGCTCGAGCTCGCCCGAATCGAGCGCCCCCAGGGCGGTGACCGGCTTGAAGGTGGAACCGGTCGGGTAGGCGCCGGCGATCGCGCGGTTGTTGATCGGAGCCCCGGTAGTGGCGACGTCGTCGGGATCGCCGAAGATCGCCCGGGCCGTGGCCATCGGCAGGCGCGGCTGGGCGAAGGCCGCGGGGTCGTAGGTCGGCGCCGAGCCGAGCCCCAGGATCTCGCCGTTGTTGACCTTCATCGCGACGAACGCACCGGGCAGGGCGAACTGCCCGATCGCCGCCTCGCCCGCCGCCTGCACGTCGGCGTCGAGCGAGAGCACCAGGTCGTTGCCGGTGCGCGGCTCGCGCTCGGTCAGCGTGCGCCCGGTCGGGGTGCCGGACGCGTCGACGGGCACCCGGGTCGCTCCGTTGACGCCGCGCAGCAGCGAATCGTAGGTCGACTCGACGCCCCCGACCCCGACGAAGTCGCCTGGCTCCAGCCCCTCGAAGCGCGCTTCCGCCAGGTCCTCCTCGTCGACCTCGCCGACGTAGCCCAGCAGGTGGGCGGCCAGCGACCCCTGCGGGTAGCGGCGCACGTAGACGCGCTCGACGCTGACGCCGGGGAAGCGGCTCTGGTTCTCGCGCAGGTAGTAGACGGTCTCGAAGTCGACGTCCTGCTGCAGGGTGACCGGGCTCGAGGGCAGCAGCCTGGTCTGCTTGCGGATCTCCTCGCGGATCTCGGCGGGCGTCATCCCGGAGAGCTCGCCGAGGCGCGTGAACAGGCTGGCGCGGCGTTCGCGGTCAACCGGAAGGTCCTTGGTATTGACCTGGAGCTCGAGCGCGCTGCGGTTCTCGACCAGCGCCCTGCCCTCGCGGTCGAGGATCTCCCCGCGGGGAGCCTGAACGGTGAACTCGCGCACCTGGTTGTTCTGCGCCTGGGCCAGGTACTGGTCGCCGGAGAGCACCTCGAGGTACCAGAGGCGCAGGAAGATGATCACGAACATGACCAGGGCGACGCCGCCGAGGATCGCCACCCGCAGGGCGAGCTGCCCGGGGACCGGGGGGCCGTGCCAGTCGCCCTCGCGGCCGTACATCAGGCGATCCCGCCGCGAACCGACCGGCGCGAGCTCGAGGAGCGGCGTCGGCGGGCGCCGTGGCGGGGAGCGACCGCGGTGCTCGAGCTCGAACTCGACCGGGTGGTCGAGCGGGGCCGGCGGCGGCGCAGGCCGGGCACCAGCAGGCGATGGGCGGGCGCGTAGTCGACCAGCGCCGGCGCGAGAATCCGGCGGACCAAGGGGTAGGTCGGGATCGCCAACGCCACCGCGAGAATCGCCTGGACGAAGATCTCGCGGACGACGAGCACGCTGACCGTGGTCTCGACCCCGAGCATCAGCTGGATCGCGGCGAAGCCGGCGGCGTAGAGCAGGGTCAAGCCGGCGGCCAGCAGCGGCACGACCAGGGCTCCGGCGATCTCGAAGCCCTCGCGGTAGCGGCCGGCGAGGTAGCCGACCGATAACAGGGCCAGCGAGGAGACACCGAGCGTCTGCAGCAAGATCGAGTCGAGCAGGAGGCCGGCGACGAATCCGCAGACCGCGCCGACCATGACGCCGCCGAGCAACCCCAGCGAGACCACGACCACCGGGATGATGTTCGGGGTCGCGCCGAGCACCGAGAGAAACGAGAAGAAGGAGACCTGGAGGATCACGGCAGCGACGACGATCAGCGCGATCCGCAAGGCGATCCGCTTGGTGACGATCATCCCGGCACCCCCGGTCGCTCCGGGCCGCCGGTGAGCACGCGCAGGTAATCGAGCTGGCGCAGGTCCGCGAACGGGGTGACGTGGATGCGCTGGAACTCCTCCTGCTCGCCGACCTCGGCCTCGGTCACCCGGCCGATCAGTATCCCCGGCGGGTAGGCCGAGGAGACGACGCCGTCCGACCAGCCGGCGGTGACGACGTCCTGGTTCTCGTCGATCGCCTCGGTGTCGTCGACGAACTCGAGCAGCAGGTCGTCGGGATCGCCGGCGACCGGGGTGACCACGCCCATGGTCCCGTCGGGGACGACCTCGGCGGAGACCGCGTTGTCGGGATCGGTGATCAGCTCGACCTCGGCGCTGCCCGCGGTGACCGCGCGGATCCTGCCGACGAGGCCGTCGCCGTTGATCACGGCATCGTTTCGCTCGATCCCGTCACTGGAGCCCTGGTCGATGGTCACGGTCGAGAACCAGACCGTCGGCGAGCGGCCGACGACCCGAGCCGTGACCGGCTCGAACTCGGCCACCCCGGCGGTGCCGCTGATCTCGAGCAGCTTCTCGAACTCGGCGTTCTCGCCAACGGCGCCCTCGGCCTCGGCCACCCGGGCGCGCAGCTCCGCGACCTCGGCCCGCAGGTCCTCGTTGTCGCCGCGGGCGTCGAAGGTCTCGTCGAACCAGTTGACCAGGTCGCGCCCCGGTTTCAGCGCCCGCTCGCCGACCTCGCGGACCGGCGAGAGGACCGTGGCGACGCCGCGCTGGATCGCGTGCAGGGGCCCGCTCTCGGACTCCGAGAAGTGGCTCGAGAGCAGCACCAGGGAGATAACGATCAGCCCGACGAGGACTGCGCGGCGACGGCGGACCTGCTTGCGATACATCGGCGCTCAGGCCATCGCGCCGACCCGGCGCCGGCGGTGGTGGTTTCGGTTCATCCGGTGGATGACCTCGAACTCCTCGAGCGAGCGGCCCGAGCCCACCGCGACGCAGGTGAGCGGCGACTCGGTCAGCTGGCACGGCATCTGGCACTCGTCACGCATCCGCTGGTCGAGGCCGCGCAGCAGCGCGCCGCCCCCGGCGAGCGTGATCCCGCGATCCATGATGTCGCCGGCGAGCTCGGGTGGGGTCCGATCGAGCGTGTCCTTGACCGCGGCGACGATCTGGCTGACCGGTTCCTCCAGCGCGGTCCGGATCTCGGCGGAGGCCAGCTCGACGGTCTTCGGCAACCCGCTGACCAGGTCGCGGCCCCGGATCTCCGTGGTCAGCTGCTCGGCAAGGTCGCAGGCCGAGCCGATCTCGAGCTTGACCTCCTCGGCGGTCTGCTGGCCGATCGCGAGCTTGTGCTGCTGCTTGCAGTGGGCGACGACCGCCTCGTCCATCTCGTCGCCGCCGACCCGGATCGAGGCGGAGACGACGATCCCGCCGAGCGAGATCACCGCGACCTCGCTGGTGCCGCCGCCGACGTCGAGGACCATCGAGCCGGTCGGCTCGGCGACCGGAAGCCCGGCGCCGATCGCGGCGGCCATCGGCTCCTCGATCAGGTAAGCCTGGCGGGCGCCGGCGGAGAGGGTGGCCTCCTCGACCGCGCGCTTCTCGACCCCGGTGACCCCAGAGGGCACGCAGACGACCACGCGGGGATGGGCGAAGCGGCTCTTGTGGACGCGCTGGATGAAGTGGCGCAGCATCTCCTCGGTGACGTCGAAGTCGGCGATCACGCCGTCCTTGAGCGGGCGGATCGCCTGGATCGATCCCGGGGTGCGGCCGATCATGCGCTTCGCCTCGACCCCGACCGCGTGGACCTCGCCGGTGACCGAGTCGACCGCCACCACCGAGGGCTCGGAGAGCACGATGCCGCGGCCGCGGACGTAGACCAGGGTGTTGGCGGTGCCCAGGTCCACCGCCATGTCGCGGCCACCAAAGCCGGTCAGGTTCCTGAAAATTCCCATGGGTGGAGGGACCCGGGCGTGCTGCAAGGCCCGGGTCGCTGGCGCGAGTGTAGCGTCTATTCCGCAGGCCTCAAGCGGGGATCGAGCCCCTTGGGAAAGACTAAGGCTAAACGTTCGCCTTAGTGTTTTGTGAGGTTCCCCGGCGGTTGCAGCGAGAAACCCGCGCGGTCATTCGCGCAGGCCCGGGACGAGCTCCAGCAGAGTTGTCACCGGCAGCCCGACGACGTTCGAGAAGTCGCCCTCGATCGAGGCGACCAGAATCGATCCGAGGCCCTGAATTGCGTAGGCGCCGGCCCGATCACGCCATTCGCCCGAGCGCAGATAGAGCTCGATCGTCTCCGCCTCGAGCTCGTGGAAGCTGACCGCGGTGCGGGTCAGCCCGGAGCGTTCCACCGGGACCTCGCTGCCGAGCGCGGTGTCGACCACGACCAGCCCGCTGAGCACCTCGTGGGTGCGCCCGGAGAGCAGCTCGAGGCGCTCGCGCGCGCCGGCGAGGTCGGCGGGCTTGCCCAGCACGCGGCCGTCGATGGCGACCTCGGTGTCGATCCCCAGGGTGAGGCCGTGGCCGCCGGCGGCGGCGCGACCGGCGCGCGCCTTGCGCCGGGCGTTCTCGATCACCAGCACCTCGGGGTCGCCGCTGTCGAGCTCCTCGACCTCGGGGACGATCGCCTCGAACTCGATCCCGAGCCGCTCGAGGATCTCCCGGCGGCGCGGGGAGGCGGATGCGAGGGTCAGGCGGGGCGCGACGATGGCCTCACCCGGTCAGCCGAACCAGATCCCGATCTCGCGCTCGGCCGACTCGTCGGAGTCGGACCCGTGGACCAGGTTGAAGGTGACCTCGAGACCGTAGTCACCGCGAATCGAGCCGGTCGCGGCCTCGACCGGGTTGGTCGAGCCGATCAGCTGCCGGGCAGCGGCCACGGCCTCGTGGCCCTCGAGCACGGCGGCGACCAGCGGCCCGCCGGTGATGAAGGAGACGAGCTCGCCGAAGAACGGCTTCTCGGTGTGCTCCTCGTAGTGGCGATTCGCGGTCTCTTCGCTCGCCCGCAGCAGCTTCAGGTCCGCGATCCGAAGGCCCTTGCGCTCGAAGCGGGCGAGGATCTCTCCGCTGAGGCCGCGCTCGAAAGCGTCGGGCTTGATCAGGATCAGGGTCCGCGAGGTATCCGTCATCGGCGGGGCAGGCTACTCGGCGTCGCGTGGCGGGCGCCGGGCGGCCGTCGTCCGCGAGGACGAGGAGGCCGATGACGGCGGGCGGCTCGGGCGCGAGCTCGGTGTGCGCGTGGGCTCGGCGTCCGCCTCGGCCCGCGACGCCGGGGCCCGGGGAGTCGGCGAGGCGGGCTTGCGCGCGGGGGCGGCTGCGCGTGGCTGCGGCGGCGCCGTCGAGGCCTGGCGGGCGCCCGCGGCGGCGGCCGGCTTGGCGGCGCGGCGCTTGGGCGCCGCGCGGCGCTCGGGTGGGGCAGCGCGGCGGGTCGGCGTCTCGCAGTACGGGCAGACCGACCAGCGCGGGTCGATCGGCTTGCCGCACGACTCGCACGGATCCTTGATCCGGGCCCGGCAGGAGGGACAGCGCAGGTAGATGCGCTCGACCGGATGCTCGCAGTTCGGGCACGAGGCCTCCTCGAGCTGGCGCACGCGCAGCTCCGAGGCGCGAATCTCGAGCGCCCGCTCGCGACGGTCGGCGAGAAACTCTGGCGGCCGCAGGATCGAGTAGATGATCGTGCCGACGAACGGGAACAGCGAAGCCGCAGTCGCGCAGACGACCAGGAAGCCATCCTCGATCCGGCGCCGCGCGTCGAAGTAGGTCCACGCGATCAGCACCAGCCAGAGCACGATCACGAAGAGAATCAGCAGGTTGACGACCAGATTGAGGACGTCATTGGTTATGCCGAAAAGCGCGACGGACATGAAGTTGGGCAGTCTAGTCAGGGTTTGATCAGAGAAACAGACGTCCAAACAGATAGCCCAGGCCGAAGAAGACGAGGATTACGATCGCAACCACCGCCGCGACCAGCCCCATCATCTGCAGAAGCTCTGAGCGCGCGCCCTTATCCAATGGATGCAGAAGGTAAGCGTAAATCGCGATCGCTGTTGGCGTGGTCGCTCACCTGGGCGACGCTGACCATGCTGTTCCCGGCGCCGAGCGCAGCCCCAGCGGCTACGGAGGAGCGGATGAAGCCGGCGATCGTCGACGACCAGATCTCCTACGGAGGCGAGAGGCGCCGGCAGATGGCCGCGTACTCACGCCGCCATTACGGCGATGCGCAATCGCGGCTGCGCGACCCCGACGCGATCGTCCTCCATTTCACCGGCGGCCCCAGCTACGGCTCGGCCTGGAACACGTTCGAGTCCAACGCGCCCAACCTCGGCGAGGCGCCCGGGGTCTGCTCGCACTACATGATCAAGCAGAGCGGCACGATCGCCGAACTGGTGCCCCCGCGAATTCGCTGCCGCCACGCGATCGGTCTCAACCACCGCTCGATCGGGATCGAGATGGTCCAGGAGACCGGGCCCGGGGCGGCCTGGGCCGACGAGCAGATTCTCGAGCGCCGGCGCCAGATCGGCTCCGCCCTCCGCCTGGTTCGCTGGCTACAGCGCCGCTACGCGATCGAGACCGGCGACGTGATCGGCCACTCGATGGCCAACGAGAGCCCCTACTTCAAGGACCTCCAGGGCTGGCGCAACGACCACAGCGACTGGCTGGAGCCAGACGTGCGCGAGTTCCGCCAGCGCTTGCGCCACCACTAACAACGGGGTGGGTAAAGGGGCGGTATTGGCGAGTTGTCGTCCTATTGACCACTAACTCGCCAAATCAGCGGATTCGGCGTAGCCGAGCAGGTAGTGCGATCCGGCGAGCAGAACCACCCCGCCGAGCTCCAGGGCACGCGAGCCGGCGACAGCAAGCGCAGCGGCAGGGTCGACCTCCTCCTCCACCCAGCCAATCCCCGCCCCCCGCGCCAGCCCCGCCAGGGCTCCCGCCGCGAGTGCTCGGGCTCCCGGGCGCGCCGAGCCGGCCAACCGCACCGCCGGTACCTCCGTCGCCACCAGCCCCGCAACGGCCGGGGCCAGCGCTCGCAGGATCCCCGCCGCATCCTTGTCGGCCAGCACGGCCAGGCAGGCGATCACCGGCCGTCCCGCGGCAGCCGCGGTAAGCGCCTCCGCCAGCGCCCGCGCCCCTGCCGGGTTGTGGGCGGCGTCGAGGATCAGAGGCGGGCTGCCCTGGCGCAGCTCCATGCGGCCCTGCAGCTCGAGCTCGGCGGCGACGGAGACCACCCGGGCGGGGTCGAGGCTGCCGACGATCTCCTCCGTGGCGGCGAGGGCGACGGCGAAGTCGCGGCGCAAGTAGGGAGCCGAGCTGCTCAGCGCCACCTCGGGGGCGAGGTCGCGGACGCTGACCAGGCTGCAGTGGCGCTCGGACGCGGTCCGGCGTGCCAGCACCTCGACCTCGGCCGAGACCGGCCCGAGCACGAGCTTGGTGTGCTCGCGCAGCACCGCCAGCTTCTCGGCGGCGATCTCGACCTCGGTCTCTCCCAGCCACTCGGTGTGCTCGAGCCCGATCGAGGTCAGCGCGGTGACCTTCGACGCGAGCACGTTGGTGGCGTCGAGGCGCCCCCCGAGCCCGGCCTCGATCACGCCGGCCTGCACCCGCGCCGCGGCCATCGCGACGAAGGCGGCGGCGGTGTCGGCCTCGAACTGGGTCACCGACTCGCCCTCGTCGAGGCTGCGGTCGACCACGGCGACAGCCTGGGCGGTGCGCTCGACCGCGGCGGCGAACTCCACGGGTGCGATCTCGGCGCCGCGCAGGCGAATCCGCTCGGCCCAGCGGTCCTGGTGGGGCGAGACGTAGGCCCCGGTTCTGATCCCGTGCGCCTCGAGCAGGGCCGCGGTGATCTCGGTGACCGAGCTCTTGCCGTTGGTGCCGACGACGTGGACCGAGGTGAAGCGGTGCTGCGGCATCCCCAGCACCGAGACCAGCTTGCGGATGCGCTCGAGCCCGAAGCGCATCCCGATCGGCTCGAGTGAGGCGAGATAGGCCTCGGCGTCTGCGGGGCTCCAGGCCAAGCGGCGCGGCTACCCGAGCTCTTCCAGCTCGGCGCGATAGGCGGTGAGCTTGGCGCGCTCCGCTTCGACCACCTCGGCGGGGGCCTTGGCCGTGAAGCCCTGGTTGGCGAGCTTGCGCTCGCCACGGTCGACCTCGGCGGCCAGCTTCGCCCGGTGCTCGGCGATCCGGTGTTCGGCCTGCTCGGCGTCGATCTCGCCGGAGGCGAGGATCTCGACCGGGCCGATCGTCGCCAGCACCTCGTCGCCGGAGCCGGCGAAGTCGAGGCGGGCGAGGCGCCCGACGAGCTCTCGGCGCCCGTCGCCATCACCGTCGCCGCGGGCCGCGAGCACGCTGCCGGCGGCGACGCCGACCAGGTCGCGCCAGCGGCGGATCGCCCGGGTGAGCGCGATCGCCCGCTCGATCTCCTGCGCGGCTTCGTCATCGATCAGCGACTCGTCGGCGAGCGGAAAGGGTGAGGCCGCCAGCAGCCCGCGCTCGCCCGGCAGGTAGCCCCAGATCTCCTCGGTGACGAACGGCATCAGCGGGTGCGCCAGCGCCAGCACCCGCTCGAGCACGTAGAGCAGGTTCGCCGCCGCCTCAGCGTCGCCCTCGTAGAGCCGCGGCTTGACGATCTCCAGATACCAGTCGCAGAGCTCCGACCAGAAGAAGGAGTAGAAGTCGAGCGCCGCATGCGCCATGTCGTAGTCGTCGAGATTCGCGGTCAGCGACGCAGTCAGGCGCTGCAGCCGGGAGACGATCCAGCGATCCTCGAGCGCCGAGCCCGGACGCGGCTCGGCCGCCGCGGCGTTGAGCAGCACCAGGCGCGAGGCGTTCCACATCTTGTTGGCGAGGTCGCGTCCCTGCTGGACCTTGGCCGGCGAGTAGCGGACGTCCTGGGTCGAGGACATCGCCAGCAGCCCGAAGCGCAGGGCGTCGGCGCCGTACACATCGACCTCCTCCAGCGGGTCGATCCCGGTGCCGAGGCTCTTCGACATGCGCCGGCCGTCGGGCGCCTGGATGATCGAGGTGATGTTGACGTCCTCGAAGGGGACGTCTCCGGTGAACTCGATCCCCATCATCACCATCCGCGCGACCCAGAGGAAGAGGATGTCGCGGGCCGTGACCAGGACGTCGGTCGGGTAGTAGGCGCGCAGCAGCGGCGCCTCGTCCTCCGGCCAGCCGAGGGTCGCGAACGGCCACAGCGCCGAGCTGAACCAGGTGTCGAGGACGTCCTCGTCGCGGCGCAGCGCCTCCGGGTCGAGCCCGCGCTCGCGCGCCCGCTCGCGGGCAAGCTCCTCGGACTCGGCGACCACCTGCTCGCCGTCGGGCCCGTACCAGACCGGCAGCCTGTGCCCCCACCAAAGCTGGCGTGAGATGCACCAGGGGCGGATCTTCCGCATCCACTCCAGGTAGACCCGCTTGTGCTGGTCGGGGGTGATCCGCACCCGGTCGTTCTCGACCACCTCGATCGCGGGGGCGGCGAGCTCGTCCATGCGACAGAACCACTGCAGCGAGATCAGCGGCTCGATCCGCTCCCCCGAGCGGTGCGAGAAGGGCACCGAGTGCGGGTACTGCTGCTCGCCGCGGATCAGTCCCTGCTCGCGAAGCGCCGCGACCACTGCCTCGCGAGCCCGCTCGACCGTAAGCCCCGCGTAGGGCTCCCCCGCCTGCTCATTGAGGCGCCCGTCCTCGCCGATCACGACGATCTCCTCGAGCCGGTGGGCGCGGCCGATCTCGAAATCGTTGGGGTCGTGGCCGGGCGTGATCTTCAGCGCTCCGGTACCGAACGTGGGATCGACGTGCTCGTCGGCGATAATCGGCAGGCGGCGGCCGACCAGGGGCAGCAGGCAGTGGCCCCCGACCAGGTCCTCGTAGCGGGCATCGCCCGAAGCCACGGCGACCGCGGTGTCGGCGAGCATCGTCTCCGGGCGCACCGTCGCCACCGTGAGCACCCGGTCGGAGCCCTCGAGCGGATAGTCGATCTCATAGAGCGTGTCGGTGACCTCGCGGTTCTCGACCTCGAGGTCGGAGATCGCCGAGCGGGTGCCCGGGTCCCAGTTGACGATGTAGTTGTCGCGGTAGACGTAGCCCTTGTCGTAGAGCGAGACGAAGACGCGGACCACGGCGCGCACGTAGCCCTCGTCGAGGGTGAACTGCTCGCGGTCGTAGTCGAGTGAGGCGCCGAGCCGCTTGTACTGCTCGATGATTCGCGAGCCGTACTTCTCGCGCCACTCCCAGACCCGCTCGGTGAAGCGCTCGCGGCCGAGCTCCTGGCGGCTGCTGCCCTGCTCGCGCAGCATCTGCTCGACCTTCGCCTGGACCCCGATCCCGGCGTGATCGGTGCCGAAAACCCAGAGCGTGTTGCGGCCGCGCATGCGGTTGAGGCGGATCAGCGCGTCCTGGACCGAGCCGTTGAGGGCATGGCCCATG
>Ga0136619_10001092_pt1 | contig 10521 bp, 11 predicted proteins | sample AntDrymUQ3532106_2_FD_104807 | JGI IMG/M metagenome (GOLD analysis project Ga0136619, IMG submission 104807) | Polar desert sand microbial communities from Dry Valleys, Antarctica - metaG UQ353 (21.06) | ecosystem: Environmental > Terrestrial > Soil > Desert | place: Antarctica: Dry Valley... | reverse complement strand
CCTGCCGCCAGAAGGCCTACCGCGCCCGCGGCGGACAAACCTCAGGCACCACCGGCGCCCAACGCCGCCGTGACACACCACCCAGGACAGCCGAGCCCGATACGAAACACCGGCCCGAATAGGTTCTTTATTAAGCTCTGTTGCGACCACCGACAGAATCCGCCGATCGGCATATGAGACGGCACTGAAATGCGACGCCGGCGAGCGGGGGCATTCCGTCCTGGAGACGTAGCATCGCCTCGGCGGAGGAGGTCAGTACCGCCGAGACTGTGCCTCCCGGCCGGCGATCAAACAAGGAGCGTGGATCGCCAACGCCAGGGTCCGCGCATGCTGCGCCACACGCGTCTCTCAGTTGCCTGCTTGGAAAGTGCGGCGGTAGCCGGCTGGCGTGGTGTGCAGCCTGTGTTGGAAGTGCCGACGCAGGTTGAGGTCTGATCCCAGGCCGCAGCGTGCTGCGACGGCGTCGATGGTCAGCGGCGTCTCCTCGAGAAGACGACGGGCGAGGGCGAGCCGCTGCTCGAGGATCCACTGACCTGGGGTTTGACCGATCTCCTCGCCGAAGCGCCGGGCCAGCGTGCTGGCCGACATCCCATGCTGCTCGGCGAGGGTCGTGACATTGAGCGGTGTGCCGAGGCGCGCGACGGCGTATTCCAGAATCCCGGCGATCCCGCCATCGGTGGACGCGGACCGGACAGGGGTTTCAACGTACTGGGACTGGCCTCCTTCACGGTGCGGCGCAGTGACCATGCGTCTGGCCACAGCGGCCGCATAGGCGGCGCCGAAGTCCACCCGGGCCAGGTGAAGACACAGATCGATGCCGGCGGCGGTACCGGCGCTGGTGGCCACGTCTCCATGGTCGACGTAGAGGACGTCGTCGCGGACTACCACGTCGGGATGCCGGCGGCGAAGCTCGTCGGCCAGGGTCCAGTGCGTCACGGCTTCCCGACCCGCCAGAAGACCCGTCTCGGCGAGCAGGAAGGCGCCCGAGCAGATGGACACGACCCGCACGCCGGACTCATGCGCCGAGAGCAGGACCTCCAACAGCGCCTGCGACGGACCCGTCGCGACCGGTTGCCACCCAGCAACGACAACGGTGTCCGCCCCACGCAAGGCGGCCATGGAATGGGTGACGTCTATACCCACCCCCGACAGCGTCGCGAGCCGGCCAGGCCGCTCAGCGCACACGGCGAAGCTGTAGCGGGAAGGCAAGCCGGGCCGGTCCAGCCCGAACACCTCCGCGGCGGCCGCCAGCTCGAACAGGTTCTGGTCCGGGTGCACCAGAGCGACCACCCGATGCCGGCCCGGGCGCTCCTCGGCATGAGCACTACCAACCATGACGGAAAAGTAGCGAAACATGCTTGGTTTGTCACTCGGCGAGCCGGTGGCGTTCCGCCACGATCTTTAGACATGACAACGTCACCGAACGCGGGCACCCTCAACGAGGGCGTCCTACAGCTGGACATCGACTCGGTCGAGGCCGTCGCGATCGGACCCGGGGTTACCCGTCGGTTGCTGTGGGACTCACCGACGCACCGGGTGACCGTGATTGACATGGAGCCTGGCGCCACCTTCCCTTTCGTCGACACCCACGACACGCTCGAAGAGGCCTACGTCGTCAGCGGGCAGTGGTCAGAAGGAGACCGCAGCTACGGACCGGGCGCATTCCTGCACTATGAACCCGGCACCAGCCACCAGCCGCACACACCGACCGGCGGCAGGCTCTTCGGCTACCGACTCAAGAGCTGAAGGGCACGTGACACTGGCAAAGGCAACATCCGGCATAAGACACCTAGCAAGCCGTGCGCGCACCGCCGCATGGGGATCGGTTGGTGACACGCCACGGTCCTGTCCTCGGTGTGGCTGGTAGAACTCTGTTGTGATTGTCGTTTGCGCAGATCGCTGTGTTCGTGCCGGCCGCGTCGCTCTCTCGCCAGGCGCCAATAATCTCCTGGCGATGCAGCACGGGATGCGCGACGGCGTTACCGAAGCGGCCATCGCCCTGACGGGGCGGCTGATGGTATCGCCCGAAAGTACTCTGCTCATCCCGGATGCCGGCAACCACGGTGTGTGGTCGTTCCTCTGGGACATCACCCAGATCAATACCTACATTAAGCCGTGGGCTTCGGGAACATGGGCTTCGCTCTCCCCGGCGCGATCGCGGCGAGCCTCATTGACCCGATGGAGTGACCGCTCAGCCTTGAGTGATTGCGGCCCGGGGCCTCGCTCACACATGTTCGTGGGTTACCGAGCAGGGTCGTCTGCTCGGCCTATCCAACGGTTGCGGGAGGCCCCGTGTCCCCCGTCAAACGGGATACGAGGCTTGAGCCTCCTCAGTGGAGGCTGGCCGATTCCGGGCGATCGGGGACCTCGGTGTCGTCACCCGCCGTCGTCTGGAATCGGCATCGGCCTTGAACGCACGCGATTGCCTGTTCGGTAGCCGTCCAGCATGTTCACCATGTGGACTTTGGTGATCGCGTTCCCGTTGACGACAACAGCGCGAGGCTCGTGTCCCCAGACTTCGAACCCGCAGGAGAGGTAGAGACCTGCGGCCACCGTGTTGTCGGCGGTGACCGTCAACCCGACCTGCAATAGGCTTTGTGCGAGGGCCGACTCGAGGACACCTTGGACCAGCAGTCGTCCAATCCCGCGACCCCCTGCGCTGCTCGCGACCGCCATGCCGAAGAGGGTTCCCTTATGCCGTGCCTGTCGGCCTTCGGGTACCGATAGACCGGCTGTACCTATGAGGTTTGCGGCCACGTCGAACGCGCCGAGCACGAGGTCTGGTCCGGCTAGTCGGTTCACCGACCAAGCCAACGGTTTCCCGGACTCCTCGTCGAAGCTGGATGTGAACGCCGAGGGAGTCCGGCGGAGTGCTTCGATTCGAAAGCTGCGGTAGGCCGGCGCATCGCCTGGGTTAAGCGGACGCAGGGAAACCTCGAGGCGGTCAGCGGGCTGCATCGGCACCAGCCTTCTCGTTCGAGATTGGGCTCCGGGCGATACTTACGCTGGCCGTCATGGGCATCATCTCAAGGTCCTTGGCTCTGAGGTAGCGATCTGGCGCCAGGCACGAGGGGCGTGAGAGTCCTGCGGCCAGCTGTGGCGAGGATGGCTGCCGTACCGGCGCTGACGCCAGCGAGAGCCAGGGTCCAGTGGACGCCAAGGTGTTGCACGACGAGTCCACCGACCGCTGCCCCCACCGCGCGGCCGCCGGCTGTGGCGCTCACGAGCCACGTATAGCCCTGAGTCAGAGCATCGCAGGGTGCCAACTCGTCGAGCAGGAGGTATGCGGTGCTGACGCGGGGCGCGTACGTCAGGCCGACAAGTGCGAGTAGCACCCCAAGCAGGGCCATCGAGTGCGCGGCTGCGAGAAGCGCAACGGCGCTTGCGAATGCACCCGTCAACCAAACGTAGCGCCGGCCGGCACTGGAGCGCCAGACGGCAGCGCCGTACGAAGCGCCGCCTACTACACTTCCCGCGCCCATGACCGCAAGCAGCACCCCACCAGCCCAGGAAGGTCCCTCTTGCTTGGCAAAGGCCGGAACGGCGACGGTCAGGATGCCGGTGACAACGCCGCCACACAGGAGCGTCGTCCCGAGCGTGCGCATTCCGGACGTGTTCAAGCTGGGTCGGCGGCCTCTGCCAGCGCGTGCTCGGCCAACGGCGGCACGGGATGCTGGCGTAGCTATGAACATGGCGGTGCCGATGAAGGAGGCTATTCCCGCGACAGCCAGCACCGATGAGGGTGAGGCCAGGACTAGCACGATCGCGACTACCAGCGGGCCCGCGAGGGATATGAGATCTTCGAGGAATGCCTGCAACGAGTAGGCCGTCGGCAGCTGATCTTGGTGCACCAGTGCCGGCCAAAGCGCTCGCATCGAACCGCCGAGGGTTGAGCCACTCGCGCCCACCACCGCGCCGAGCAGCATCAAGGTCAGGGCGCTGCCTCCAGCCAGAACGGCAATGGTGAAGGCGCATAAGGCCGTCATCTGCGTCAGCGAGAGAGGGAGGAGAACGCGAAACTGCCCCCAGCGGTCCACGGCTCGGCCACGAATCGGAGCGCTGACCGTAGTCCCGACCATGAACGCTGCTAGAGCCGCGCCCGAAATAGCGTAGGAACCTAGGCGTTCATCTATCAACAGCACAATGCCCAGAGGCAACATTCCGTTGGGAAGCCGACCCAGGAACATGGCGATTGACACGCGCTGCACATGTGGAGCTCGTCCGACCAAGACGTAAGCGCCCCAAGACTTCGCAAGAGTCGACCGCGCCCTGCTCGGGACGCTTCTCCGCCGCCGTGGCGACCGCCGAACTGCTGAAGATCTCAATTGTGCGCGAGTCACGACTCGATCTACGGCCTTGCAAACGATCTCGCGTCCCCGCCGATGGCGAGTGCCCAGCGACATTGTCGGGCCTCCTGAAGTCAAAGGAGCCATCCATGAGATGGCAGTTCGACCTCAGGGCTTTTATCCCGTCAGTTGTGGCGCCTCGACAGCGCTGGCACCGCTCGGTCGCTGACCCCCCCCTGGCTCAGAGGGAGCGGAACCCTAGGTGCAACGCACCTAAAGTATCACGGAGTAGATCGTCTGCAGTGTGGAGCCTGACCCGGTGGCCGGACACACGATCGGGCCGCTGCACGATCAGAGCGCGCGAGACTTCAGGCCATTGCGGAGCTGAGCTCGGAAGGGCCATCCGAGTCGAGCTTGTGCCGTTTTCCCGAGTCCGTCGCTCATGACGCTTCCGTCGCAGTCGTGGCTGATCGGGCGGCGTAGCTGCTCCAGCGGGCACCTGCGGCGGCGTTCCAGCGTTCGGCGGTGCTGATATGATCCCGAGCAGGTCGGCGAGGACAATGCTGGGCAGTTCGGCGCCGAGTTGGAGGAGCGTGAGTATTGCGGGCGGCGCGAGGTTCGATGCCCATCCGCCGCAGCTGGTTGCCCAGGTTGTCGGGTCCATGGGTTGCCCTGGTCGCCGGCCCGGGAAGAGCCACTGGTCGCCCTCGCTGCGGTTGCGGCCATGCCGACGACGGGGGTCTGGTCGGGGAGTCATTGGATCAGTTCCTTGAGCGGCGGCGGAGGGATGATGTGGTCCTCACCGAGCCGCAGCCGGACGTCGTTGCCGTGGACCTCGATGTCTTGACGGGTCAGCCGGGTGATGCGGGCGGAGGGTTGGCCCGTAATCGCAGTAGGAGGAGGGCAGCGACGCGGTCGCGGGTAGCGAGGGTGTCGTCGGTGACGGCCCAGCGGGGCGAGCTGCCACCGTTGGTCATCGGCGACCAACCCCACCGGACCACTCGATCGTGGCCAAGGCGCGTCGAGATCGCCGATGAGACTCCGTTCCCTGGCCCAGCGTAGGAAGCCGACCAAGCGGCTGTGGGTTCGTGGCCGTAGGGTCAGTCAGGCGTCCAGATCCCTCTGGGTGACGTCGGTCAGCGGGGTGTCTCCTTTCGCGGAGCCAGCCCTACTGGATGCTTGCGTTCCCCAGACGAACTGCACGGTTGGTGATCTCTTCCACGCTGCCGAAAAACAATGCCACCGTACGCGTGCTTTGCCGACACTTCGTCGCGTCCCCGATAGCCGATCCCGCTGCGGGCACCGGACCGTGGCCGTTGGTCGCCGACCAGCACGATCGTGCCCTCCCTACGGCGGCCACCCTGCGCCGGCTGTAGAGCGCCTGCCACCGGTACCGGTCGAGGTAGGCGAAGTACACAGACATATGACCCTAAGATCGCCGCTGGGCCAACCTTCAAGCGGTCGAAGGTTAGCGGTCAGCAAGGCGTTGCTCGACGAACCGCTCTGCTTCGCTCCAGATGCTCATGCGGTTCCAACCGAGACCAGGCACAAGAATGAGAGCACCTTGATCGGTGTCGGCAGGCTGCCGGCGGAGCTCGAGTACCTGGTATGCCCAGGTACCGCTGACGTTGAGCCGCCGATCGCGATTCTCCGGTCGCGAGACGTCGTCCGTGTCCCCGTCCGGCCGCACGACAGGGGGCGCCAAGTGCCACGGCTCAGGGTGAGGCTTGATTTCGTCTTCCATGATCGTCAAGACGTTGATCAGGATGTTGTCGAGGTCCTTGATGTCGGCGGCTCGGCGCTTTGGCGGGACGACGAGGACGGTCACTCGTAGCGGCACGATCAAGGGCTGCAGGTCAGGACGCTGCTGGATGAAGCCACGGAACGCGCGCCGGATGGCCAGGGCGAAGGTTGCCCCGTCGCCGGTCTGTAGCGGCAGCGGAGGAAGCTCGACACGAATCGTCGACCACAGCAGATCTCGCTGCTGAGCGTTCCGCTCGACGATGTTGTGGAGGAGGTCCTCGACAGCGACTGAGCGGGCCGGTCCGAGCCGTTGGAGCCGGCGGGCGTCGGAGTCGACTCCGGTGAGGAGCCAGCGGGCGGCGTGGAAGAAGACGTCGCGGACGAGGCGATCGTTCGAGCCCAGGAGCATCGCCTGGTACCGGGCCTTGTCGTGAAACTGAAGCCGCTCTGCTAGGTCTTGGGGGCAGGTGCCGGTTCTCATCGTGCTGATCGATGTCGTCCTCGGGGTCGGCTTCCGCCCACCTGGTGTCGCCTTCGAGGTCAGCGTCGTGCTCGATGAGCTCGCCGGCGAGCTGCATGTCAGCGATCGCGGACGCTCGGGTACGTGCCTGCAGGTCAATCCTGCCCGCCTCGCCTGGTTTGTCCCTCCTGCGGAGGGTGGCGAAGAGCAGCTTGACCTGCTGGTCGTCGCTGTAGAGAACTGGTCTCGGATCGGCGGTTGGCGCTGAGGCTGCTCCGAGGAGATCGAGATAGTGCTTCGGTAGCCGCCAGAGGCTAGGTGGCTGCCGCGCGGTCGCGTGGAAGGCAAGCTCTAGCGCCAGTGTTGCTCGCGGCTTGGGCCAATCGGGCGTGAGCGTGATGGCCTCCCGGACGGCCGCGCGAAACGGCTGGGATTCGCGGCGGCCCGCTCGGCCCTTCTGGCGGGGCTCCTGGTCGACGATCGCCCGGACTGTTCGCAGCCAGCGATCGAACCGCTGACGCTCGATCGCCTCAGCCGACGCCCAGTAGCCCTCCACGGGCTGAGTGTCTCCTAGGAGCCCTCCTGACCGGGGCGGCAAGCCGGTCCCGCCGTCCACTGAGCTCGTCGGGGGCGGCGCCGGGCTTGGGGTTTGCCCGCTGAAGGACAACGCGGTGGTCTTCGATCTCGGCCCGGGTGGCGATCCCCAATCGGTGACGAACGAGTGCGGTGCGCGGGGGCCTCGGCGGCGGCTCGAAGTTGCGCCGTAGGAGATTCCGCAACCGGAACGGGTTTCTCACGGAGTCCGTGCACGCCGTAGAGTCGATGCGGTGGAGGCGGACTCGACGTCGCTTGGCGAATCTGTGTATCGCGAACATGGCATGCCGTCATCTCTCGTGGACAGTGTCGGGTGCAGCTGGGAGCAGCGGCCTGCAGTGGACAGCATCCAGCTCATCGTTCCCGATGGTTGCGTCGACCTCATTTGGCTGGCCGAGCGTCAGCTAGTGGTTGCCGGCCCCGACACCGGACCGCGGGATGTATTTCTGCCGGCTGGGCTGTGGTCGTCCGGTGTCCGGCTGCGCCCCGGTGCGGCGGGGACGTTCTTTGGCAGGCCAGCCAGCGAGTTACGTGGCATGCAGGTCGATGCTGAAGATGTGCTGGGAGCGGAGGCGCAGAAGCTGACTGACGAGTTGACCGTCGCTGGAATACGGGTGCGACGGGCGATTCTGCTCGCGGCGGTCAGGGCTCGTGCACCACGACGAGATCTATTGGTGGCGGCTGCCGCCATGCGTTTGGCGCAGGCTGGAAGTCAGGTCAGCGCGGTTGCTCGTGAACTGGGCGTCAGCGAGCGTCAGTTGCGTCGACGCATGCTCGCGGCTGTGGGCTTTGGACCCAAGACCTTGGGCCGCGTCTTACGGCTGCGGCGCCTGTCTGTGCCGATGACAGCGTCACTGGCCGAGCGAGCAATAGCGGCCGGCTATGCAAGCCAGGCCCACATGGCTGAGGAGGTCCGTCGCCTGACGGGCCGTACCCCTGTCCGATTCCTGGAATACCCGACGTTGACGATCGCCTAGCGTCGCAGCGTGTCTGTCAACCTGCTGGCCGCTCGCCAGTTCATCTTCGCTAATGCGCGCCTGCTTGATCGTCACCGCGTCGCCGTATTGCTCGACGGTTCCCCGGCGAATGCCGTGGTCCAGGCTCTGCGCCCGTACCGCAACTCTGACGGCGGCTTTGGAAACGCTTTGGAGCCGGACGTTCGCACCCCGGACAGCGAAACGACGGCAGCGCTGCATGGTCTGGAAGTGTTGGCTGAAGTCGACGCACTTGAGGATCCGATGGTCGCAGGTGCCGCGGCCTGGGTCGCCGCAGTTGCTGACCCGGACGGCGGAGTGCCCTTTGTGCTCCCCGGGGCGGCGCAGTATCCCCGCGGCCCGTGGATGGTTCCTTCCGACGGCGGGTCGCATCTGACGTTCGGGCTTGCGGCCGTCCTCAGCACCGCGGCTGTGTCCAGCGACTGGCTGGCCACAGCGACACGGTGGTGCTGGCAGCGGCTGGAACAGCCGGGTGAGTTGGGCGGCTACTGGCTGAAGTACGCGTTGGACTTCCTCGACGCAACGCCCGACGACGAGCGGGCGCGCGCGACGATTGAGCGGCTGCGGCCACTGTTGCGCGACGACGGAACGGTGCCCGTGCCGGGCGGAGCGGCGGATGAGAAGCTGACGCCGCTCACGCTGTCGTCTCGACCTGGCCGGCGCAGCCGCACGCTCTTTGCCGACACCCAGGTCACGGCGGATTTGGATAACCTCGAACACGGCCAGCAGGACGATGGCGGGTGGACTTTCGACTTCCTGAGCTGGTCATCCGGACAGACAGTCGAGTGGCGCGGGCTGATCACGCTGCGCGCACTCGCCACTCTGCACGCACACGACCGGCTTTGATGCCCGTAGCGGGATCGGTATCCGGGAAGCGATGGTGGGGCGCCTACTGTCCGGGGATGAGGAGCCAGCGGCCGCGCTGGCCGCCGCCGGCGACCTTGTCGTAGGCGTTGGCCGCCTCGCGCAGCGGCACCCGGTCAGCTACCCGCACCTCGAGCGCGCCCTCCGCGGCGAGTCCGAGCAGCCCGGCGATCGCCTCACTATCGGGCTCCACGAAGACGGTGTTTGCCACGATCCCGCGTTCGGCGGCGACCGAGGCAGCGGGGGCCACGCCGACGAACGACCCGCCGTCGCGGACCGCGGTCAGCGCCGACTCGAGCAGCACGGCCGCGTCGAGCACGGCGTCGAAGGACGGGCCGGGCAGCTCGGTCACCGGGTCGGCGCCGGCGCGGGCCACGAAGTCCGCGTCAGCGTGCCGGGCAAGTGCGGTGACCCGCCAGCCGGCGCGGGTAGCCAGGACGACGGCGTGCCCGCCGAGGGCGCCGGCGCCGCCGGTGATGAGCAGGGTGCGCCCCTCGGCGGGGCCGAGCAGGTCGAGGGCCTGGCAGGCGGTGAGCGCGTTGAGCGGGAGCGAGGCGGCCTCGACCAGGTCGAGGCCGTCGGGGACACGGGCGACGGCGGCGGCGGGCAGGACCGTTTCGTCGGCGTGGGTGCCGACGCTCGGTTTGAGGCCGATCACGTGGAGGATCCCGGCGACCCGGTCGCCCGGGCGTAGGCCGGTGACCTCTCTGCCGACCTCGGTGATGGTGCCGCTGACGTCCCAACCGAGCCCGACCGGGTCGGGCAGCTCGACTGACGCGCGCACCGGCCCGGTCAGCACCCCGACATCGACCGGATTGACCGCTGCGGCGGCCACCTGAATCCGGACGTCGGCGGGACCCAGTCCGGGCGAGGAGACTTCCTCGAGGACAGGCGAGGCGCTGCTGGAGTAGGCGAGTAGTGCGAGCACAGGAGCTCCTTGGTGATCGTGGCCAGCACCAGCGTCGGTGTTGTATTCTCCGTTGGGAAGAAGGCACCCGAAAGTGGTGTACATACATGGAGGAGAGCCTTGCCGACGAGGACCGCCCAGCAACGGCGAGGCGAGGCTAGGGTCGAGTTCGACGCCTACCTGGCGTCGTGCCCGAGCCGCAAGCTCCTCGACCGGATCTCCGACAAGTGGGTGACCCTCGTGCTCAAGTCCCTCGTCGATGGCCCAAAGCGCTACTCCGAGGTGTCTCACCAGCTCGCCGGCGTCAGCCAGAAGATGCTCACCCAGACCCTCCGCAGCCTCGAGCGCGACGGCATGCTCACCCGTACCGTGACCCCCTCGGTCCCGGTCCGGGTCGACTACGAGCTCACGCCGCTGGGTGAATCGCTCGCCGTCGTGCTCGGGGGGCTCAAGACGTGGGCGGAGCAGCACATGCCAGAGGTCGACCGGGCTCGCGCGGACCACGACGCGAGGCAGTGATCGACGCCGTGGTCGATCTCGACGCCCAAGGAGTAGCTCGCCAGGTGGTGCGCGGTCGCCTTCGGCCGCAGATCGGCACCGCCTGGGAGTTCGCGCCGGAGAGGCTGCCCGAAACGCGCATGGCGGCTCTACGTGCCGCACCTAGTGTGGCGT
>Ga0136619_10001086_pt1 | contig 10534 bp, 9 predicted proteins | sample AntDrymUQ3532106_2_FD_104807 | JGI IMG/M metagenome (GOLD analysis project Ga0136619, IMG submission 104807) | Polar desert sand microbial communities from Dry Valleys, Antarctica - metaG UQ353 (21.06) | ecosystem: Environmental > Terrestrial > Soil > Desert | place: Antarctica: Dry Valley... | reverse complement strand
CGGCCATCAGCGAGCTGGCACCGCCGGGCACCGCCGGATCGGCGCTCGCGCTGCAGACAGCAGCCGGATTCCTCCTCACCGGCGTCACGATCGTCGGCGTCGGCCTGCTCGATCCGACTGACCGCGGTGCGTGGACGCTGGCCTTCGCGATCCTGGCTCTCGGGCCGCTCGTCGGGATCGGGGCGATGCTCCGCCTTCGCCGGCGACCCGACGCGCTGCGCATGGCCGGCGGCCGCCGCTAGTCCAGCGGGCGGCGCAGGGTGAGGTCGCAGTCGGGCGTGTCACTACCTCCCACGGCGACGAAGCCGTTGCGGTCGTAGAACGCCCGGCCGCGCTCGTTCCCGGAATGGACGTCGAGGACGTAGGCCGTGACCCGGCCAGCCAGCAGCCGGTGCAGCTCCGCCAGCAGCGCCGAACCGACGCCGGTGCCGTAATGCGCCGGATCGGCGTAGACGCGGAAGAGCTCCGGCCCGCGTGGACCATGCCCGAATTCGAGATAGCCGACGACCTCGAAATCGCGCTCGGCGACCAGGAAGGTGGCGCCCTCACGCGCCGCGGCAGCCTCCGCGGCAGCGGCGAGCGCCTTCTCGCTGTAGTTGCGGGCCAGGAAGGCCTCGATGAAGTCCGGCTCGAAGATGTCGCGGTACGTCTCGCGCCACGAGGCGCGCGCCACGCGACCGATGGCGGCCGCGTCGCCCGGCGTGGCGTCGCGGACCGAGATCGGAGACCTCACTCGACGTCGATCTCGACCGTCAGCGGGACGGCGCGACGCACCGCATCCGAGACCGGACAGTGGGCGACCGCCCACTCGGCCACGGCGCGCAGCCGGTCCGGATCGGCGTCGGTGGACCAGATCCGGAATCCGATCCGGGTCGAGAGCGGTCCGGCCGGGGTCGCCGCGTCGAGGCCCAGGATGCCGCGGTCGTCCGATTCGCTGTCGACGTCGACCTCGCAGCCAAAGCCGGCGATGTCCAGCTGCGCCGCCCGCATGACCGCGAGCGACGTCACGCAGGCAGCGACTGCGGCACGCAGGTACCAGCCCGGGCTCGGGGCGGATGCGTCCCCGCCGATCGCGCCCGGCATGTCGGTGACAAGCTCCTCGGCCGCCGGGCCGGTGACCCGGATGCGCAGGCCACCGTCCATGCGCGCGGTGGCGGCCGAATCGGTGTAGCGCGCCTCCTCGGGATGCTCTGTCAGGTACGCGCCCGCGCCCTCGATGGCGGTGCGGATATCGGTCATGTGCTCGGTCCCCTTTCCAGCAATGCTCGGAATCCGTCCTCGTCCAGCACGGCCACGCCGAGCTTCTCCGCTTTCGCCAGCTTGCTGCCGGCCTTGTCGCCGGCAACGAGGAAGTCGGTACTGGCACTTACCGATCCGGCGGGATGCCCACCGGCGGCGCGAATCGCCTCCTCCGCCTCGGACCGGCTGAAGCCTGGCAGGGTGCCGGTCACGACGAGGGTCTTCCCGAGCAGCGGGCCCTCGGTCGGGGCGAGCCCCGCTCCCGGTGCCGGCGCCTCGGCGATGACCCCGGCGTCGAGCAGGCGGTGGAGCGTGTCACGGGTGTGCTCGTCGGCAAAGAAGCGCTCGATCGCCTCAGCCACCACCCGGCCGATCCCGAACACGGCCGTCAGCTCATCGACCGATGCGTCGCGCAGCTTGTCGGCCGCGCGGCGCGTCCAGGAGGCGTCCGTCTCGCTGTCCTGTCGAGCGATCTCCGTCGCCAGCCACGCGGCGAGGTCGACCGCCGTCTGCTCACCGACGTGGCGGATGCCGAGGCCGTTGAGGATGCGGGCCAGGGGCCGGCGACGGGCGCTCTGGATCGACTGGGCCAGCTTCTCCGCGCTCCTGCGCCCGAGGCGCTCCAAGCCCTCGAGCGTGCTGGCGTCGAGGCGGAACACGTCGGCCGGATCGCGGACCAGCTCGCGCTCGACCAGCTGGAGCATGATCTTGTAGCCGAGCCCGTCGACGTCCATGCCGCCCCGACCGGCGAAGTGGAGCAGGCCTCCGATCCGCTGGGCCGGGCAGTACGGGTTCGGGCAGCGGGTCACGACGTCGGGCTCCTCCCGCACCGCCTCCGTGCCGCATACCGGGCAGGTCGCCGGCATCTGCCACTCGGCCTCGGACCCGTCCCTGGCGTCGACGACGGCGCTGACGACCTCCGGGATGACGTCCCCGGCGCGCTGGAGCACGACCGTGTCGCCCACCCGCAGGTCCTTGCGCCGAATCTCATCGATGTTGTGGAGCGTGGCGTTCCGCACCGTCGTGCCGCCGACGAACACGGGCGTGACATGTGCCACAGGAGTCATCGCACCGGTGCGACCGACGTAGACCTCGATCTCCTCGAGCTTGGTGGTGACCTGCTCGGCGGGGAACTTGTACGCGGTGGCCCAGCGCGGCGCACGCGAGACGAAGCCGAGCTCCTGCTGCTCGGCGAGCGAGTCCACCTTGATGACGATCCCGTCCGTCTCGTAGTCCAGGTCCTTGCGCGCCTCGCTCCATTCCTCCGTGAAGGCGATGACCGCATCGATGCCGCCGACGCGACGAATGTGCGGGTTGACCGGGAAGCCGAGCCGGCCGAGCAGCTCGAGCGATTCGGAATGCGTCTCGAGCCCGTGCGCCCCCACGAGCTGGTAGGTCCACACGCTCATGCGGCGGCTGGCGGTGACGGCGGGGTCCTTCTGGCGCACCGTGCCCGCCGCCGTGTTGCGGGCGTTGGCGTACAGCGGCTTTCCCTCCCGCTCGAGCTGCTCGTTCAGCGCGGCGAACGCGCCGCGCGGCATGAACACCTCGCCGCGCACCTCGAGCCGCTCGCCGGGCGGATCGGTGTGCAGGCGCAGCGGGATCGCGCGCACGGTGCGCAGGTTCGCGGTCACATCCTCCCCGGTCGTGCCATCGCCCCGCGTCGCGCCTCGCACGAACCGGCGGCCCTCGTAGCGCAGGCTGATCGCGAGCCCATCGATCTTGAGCTCGCACACGTACGTGACCGGCGCATCGACCGCGCCGCGACCGAGCCCCCGCCGGACCCGGCTGTCGAACTCGCGGAGGTCATCGGCACCGAAGGCATTGCCGAGGCTGAGCATCGGAACGTCGTGACGGACCGATGGAAAGCCGCCCTCGATCGGCGCCCCGACGCGCTGGGTCGGCGAATCGTCGGCGACGAGCTCGGGGTGCGCCGCTTCCAGCTCGGTCAGCTCCTTGAAGCGGAGGTCGTACTCGCGGTCGCTGATGGTCGGCGCATCCAGCACGTGGTACCGATGGTTCGCCTCGTTCAGCATCGCGCGCAGCTCCGCGACGCGCGCCGATGGCTCGGTGGTCGTCATCGGTCGTCCTCCAGCTCGGCCTCAGACCCGAACCACGCCCGCAGGTGCTCGGTGTGCTCGGCATAGTGCTCGGGCCCGTCGTAGACGATGACCTCCTCGACGCTGTCCCCGTTGCCCAGCCGCTGTCGCAGCAGGGCGGGCTCGAGCTCCGCGATCCGCGCCCGGAACGCGGCGAAGGCGGCCTCCTCGCGGCGCAGCGCATCGGCCGGGGAGACGGCGCGCCCGTCGGCCAGGGAACGCTCGTTCATCGCATCGGTCTCGCCGGCCGAGTAGGCGAAGTCCGCTCCGCGCCCGGTGGAGGCAAGGGCGAGCGCCCCGGCGGCGTGCTCGCACCAGGCAGCGAGGTGGAAGACGATGTCCCGGACGCTCCAGTCATCCATGACGCCGGGGACGGTGGCGAGCTCGACATCCACCTCGGCCAGGATCTCGTGGAACGCGTCGCGCGCCCCATCCAGGTCGGCCAGGAGCGCCGTGCGGTCAGCCACTCGCTTGCTCCCCGAGGACGCGGCGCAGCTCGTCGGCGTGCTCGCGGTAATGCGACGCGCCGTCCTCGCGGATCGCCTCCTCCAGCGCCAGGCCGTGATGGGGCAGACGGGTCGCCAGGAGCGACGCATCCATGCCGCGCAGCCGCTCGTCGAAGGCATCGACCGATGCCGCCTCCCGCTTGCGAACCGTCGCGAGACTCGCCTGGCGGGCGATGCGGGCGACGGTGGCGTTGACGTCGTCAACCGAGGGCTGATCGGCGCCGAACTCGCCGGCGTGGCCGGTCTCGACCGCGTGGATCGCCTCGACTGCATGCCCCGCCCAGTAGCCGAGATGGGCGATGAGCTCCCGAGCGCTCCACTCACCGACGAGCCCGGGCGTCGTCATGGACTCCGGCGCAACCGCGTCGAGCACGCGGAAGAGAGCATCGCGCTCGCCGCGCAGCTCTTCCACCAGGCGATCGGTGCCCATCGGTCCCGTGTCAGGCGCGCTCGAGGCCGGCGTAGGCGGCGATGAGCCGCTTCACGCCCTCGCCCACGAAGGCAACGGTCACCTCCTCGTCACCCTTCACGATCCGGCTGCTGACGACGATGCCGTCCCCGAAGCGCCGATGCTTGACCCGGTCCCCCGCCTTCCAGGTCGGGTCCTCCTCGGCGCCCAGCGCGTCGCCCGCACCTGGAGCCGAGAAGGTTCCGCTGCCGAGGTCCACCGCCTCGGTCGTGGCGTACGTGGCCGAGGCAACCCGCTCACGGGCGGCGTCCAGCTGCCGGCCCACCGGCCGCGGAGAGGGCGGTCCCGCCATGTCGGGCAGGGCGATCGGTCGCAGCGGCTCGTTGACACGGCGCGTCGGCGACCGGTAGCCGCCGGGCAGCCACGAGCCGTCGTCGTCGGTCCCGCGGGGCCAATCGCCGCCGCGGCGGAACGGCGCGGCGGAACGCTCGGCCGCAAGCAGCTCCTCCGGCAGCTCGGCCAGGAAGCGGGACGGATCGGACTGCGCACCGACGCCGTAGGTGGACCGATGGTGGGCATGGACCAGGTACAGCCGATCCTTCGCGCGCGTCATGCCGACATAGGCAAGGCGACGCTCCTCCTCGAGCTCGCGCTCGTCCTCCAGGGCGCGCCGGTGCGGCAGCAGTCCCTCCTCCATGCCGACGATGAAGACGACGGGAAACTCGAGCCCCTTGGCAGCGTGCAGCGTGATGAGGGTGACCCGATCGGGCGCGTCGGTGAGCTCGTCCTGGTCGCTGACGAGCGCCACCTCCTCCAGGAATCGGGCAAGGCCCTCGGGTGCTGCGATCTCGTCGAACTCCGCGGCGTGGTTGCGCAGCTCGGTGACGTTGGCCCAGCGCTCTTCGCCCTCGTCGGTGCCATCGACGATCGCTGCCTGCAGGCCGGAGCGCTCGAGCGCGGCATCGAAGATGGCCGAGGGCGGCTCGTTCGGCACCATGGCCATCAACCCACGCATCAGGTCGGCGAAGACCGCCAGCTGGGCGCGCGACCGCGGCGCCAGGTTCGGGTTCTCGCCGCCGTCCTCGACCGCTCGCCACAGGCTGACGTCGCGCGACTCCGACCAGGCGCGCAGCTCCTCGAGCGTCTTGGCGCCGATGCCGCGCGCCGGCACGTTGATGATTCGCTCCAGGGCGACCCGGTCGCCGGGGTTGCGCGCCAGTCGCACGTAGCCGAGGGCATCCTTGACCTCGCGCCGCTCGTAGAAGCGGGTGCCGCCGACGAGCTGGTACGGAATCCCGAACCGCATCAGCGACTCCTCGAGGACGCGGCTCTGGGCATTGATCCGATAGGCGATGGCCACGTCGCCGTAGCGGAGGCTGCCGTCCTCGTCGTCGGCCCGGCTGGTCAGCAGGCGCGCCATGCTCCCGCGGCCCGCTCCGCCGACCAGCTTCTCGACCTGGCGAGCGACGAACTCCGCCTCCTCGTACTCGTTATAGGCGTCGAAGAGCGTGATCTGCGTCCCGCTGCCGCGATCGGTCCACAGCCGCTTGTCCTTGCGGCCCGCATTGCGCGACACGACCGCGTGCGCCGCGTCCAGGATCGTCTGTGTCGATCGGTAGTTCTGCTCGAGCTTCACGACCTTGCAATCGGGGTAGTCGGCCTCGAAGTCGAGGATGTTGCGAAGGTCGGCCCCGCGCCAGGAGTAGATGGACTGGTCGTCGTCGCCGACCACCGCCAGGTTCTTGTGCTTCGCCGCCAGGTGCCGGCAGAGCAGGTACTGGGCGCGGTTCGTGTCCTGGTACTCGTCGACCATGATCTGCTGCCAACGTCCCTGGTAGCGCGCGAGCACTTCCGGGTGCTGCTCGAACAGGAACACGGTTCGCATGAGCAGGTCGTCGAAGTCGACCGCGTCGTCCTCCCCGAGCTGGCGCTGGTAGCCCTCGTACACCCGCGCGGCCGTCTCGTCGTAGTAGTTGGCCGCCTGCCGCGTGGCGGTCGCCACGTCGGCGAGCTCGTCCTTGCGCTGGCCGATCCAGGCCAGCATCCCGGCCGGGCTGAACCGCTTCTCGTCCAGGTCGAGCCGTCGCAGCACGCTCTTGGTGAGCGCGACCTGGTCGGCCCGGTCGTAGATCGTGAAACTGCGGGTCAGGCCGATCTTGTCGCCGTCGCGCCGCAGGATCCGCGCGCAGATGGCATGGAAGGTGCCGATCGTCGCCTCGCGCGCCGCGTCATCGCCGATGAGGCCCGCGATGCGGTCGCGCATCTCGCCGGCGGCCTTGTTCGTGAACGTGACGGCCACGATCTGCCACGGCTTGTAGCTGGTGGCAACCAGGTACGCGAACCGATAGGCCAGCACCCGGGTCTTGCCGCTCCCCGCTCCGGCCAGGATCAGGAGCGGGCCCGTCAGGTGGCTGACCGCCTCGCGCTGCGGCGGATTGAGGCGGTCCAGGATCTCCTGCGGGGCGAGCCGCGGGCGCTGCGGCGTGCTCGGAGCGGCGTCGGGGGACATCGACCGATTCTAGTGCGCGGCGGACGGAACCGCGGGTCGGGCGCCGGTGTATGAGGAACATGCGACATCGCGTCATCCGGCCGGTTGTCCTCGGCCTGGTAGCAGCCTTCCTCCTGGCCGTTGGTGCGGCCGCCGCGAAGATGCCCTACTTCTCGGTCGAGGTGTCTCCTCCCGACCCGGTCGACGGCGATGTCGTGACCATCGTCGTCCGCATGTGGGACGACGCCCGTCACACGCAGCCGGCCACCTGGGGGCCGGAGAGCGCGATCGAGGGCCTGCTCGAGTTTCGAGGAGATGCGGGCAACCTGCCGATCATCCTGGTCCGGGTCGACGAGTCCTCGTTCGCCGCCGAGGTGACCCTACCCGGGGCCCCTGGCGACTGATTCCATTCCCGCGCCCGGGTGCCGGCATCGCCGTCGACGCCGTGACAGACGGCTATCCGGCTCCGTTGACGCTGACGGTCGTGTCCCGGACTGCCGGCGCGACCGCTGCCGCGATCGCCGCGGTCGGAGCCCTTGGCATCGCCGGCGTGGGCCTGCTCATCGGCGGCCCGGTCCGCCGCCGGCTGCGGCGCCAGCGCTTCAGCGCGGTGACGCGCTAACGGCGTCGGCGGGTGTCGGCGCGAACGGATTGCGGAGGTCGTCGCCCACGCTCGAGCATGAGCCCGACGGCGAGGACGATGAGTGCCACGGCCAGTTCCATGAGGATGGAAGTGCAGCCCGCGTGCCAGCCGCCTCAGTCGCGCACGAACGCCGGCTGGAGCTGGACCGTGGCGTTCGGTTGGTTCGCGAGGGATGGCCATTCCGATGCGATCGCGATCGCCTCCTCCATGTCGGCCGCGTCGATGATCACGAATCCGCCGAGCAGCTCCTTCGTCTCCACGTACGGACCGTCGGTCACCGCGATTCCCTCGCCCTGGCGGCCGGGACGGAGCGTCTTGACCGTGCGAGGGAGGTCGAGCTCCTCGCCACCGGCGATGTGCTCGCGCCAGCGGCCGAACCATGCGCGGTGGCGCTCGACGTCGGTCGCCTGCTCCTCGGGAGTCCAGGCCTCCCACGTCGCGACGTCGTCGGGATGCACGTAGTTGAACAGGACGTAGCGCATCGGTCTCTCCTGAAGCGGTCCGGCGGCGCACCGGTGGCGCCGCTCGATCCCTACGACGAGCCGGCCGGTTCGCGGCTCGACAAAAGCAGGCTAGGGTGAGCCGACCAGCCGTTTCAGGATGCCCTCGACCCCCGTCGAGAGCGCTCCGGTGCTGCCCAGCATCGTCAACCGCTGCGATCTGAGGCGAAGGATCTCCTGCCCGGTCGTCAACGGGACCGAGGTGGAGTCCGAGAGGAGCAATGGCACCCGATCGCGGCCGGCCACCGCCCCGCCGGCCAGCGCGTCGGCGAACGTGCGGCCGGTTGCGACGAGCGCCACGGTCCTCGACCAGAAGGCGCGCGCGACGGCGGCGGCGGTGCCGTAGCGGTCACTCCCCGCGAGGCGCTGGACCGGGCCGGTGGTGTACGCGTCGAGCTGGCTGGCCACCGAATCGTTGATGACGGCGTTGCTCCCCAGCACGTAGATTCGCTGCGGCTGGAGGCGCGAGAGCTCGCTCGCGATGGGAGCCGGGATGGAGTCCGTTCGCACGAGCAGCAGCGGAGAGGCCTGGGATGCGGCCGCCGGACCTCCGGCCAGCGCGTCCGCGAAGCCGGTTCCGACCGCCACGAAGGCTGCGGGCGGGTTGGTCCCATAGAATTCGGCGCTGATCGCCGCCGCCGTTGCATACCGATCCGGCCCGGAGAGCCGCTCCACCACGCCGGTCGCCGCATACGGTTGCAGCTGCGTCCGCACCGCCTCGGAGATGATGGTCGGCCCACCCAGCACGTAGATCTTCTGCGGGTTGAGTCGATCGACCTCGTTGCGCGTGGCCGTCGGGAGCGAGTTCGGCTGGGTCAGCAGGACCGGCATGCCCAGGTAGCCCGCGGCCGCGCCGCCGGCCAGCGCGTCGGGGAAGTCGAGCCCGGTCGCCACGACGACGTTCGTCGCACCCGACGAGTACGCCGCCTGGCTCAGGACGGCGGCGGTCGCATAGCGATCGGCGCCGGAGATGCGGTTGACGAACGTGGCGGACGGGCTGATGCGGATGACCTGGTCTGCGGCTCCGCCATTCGAGGTCGTCACGTACAGCTGCCCGCCCGGACCCGACACCGAACCGCGCAGGCGGCCCCACCAGTCGTTGTAGTGGATCTCCTGCTGGCCCATGGCCGTTCCCGGGCCGTCGAGCGCGAAGCGCCGGATATCCCTCTCCTTGAGCGTCGACACCCAGAGCATGCCGTTGTAGTCGCCCCACTGCGGCCCGTTGACGAAGGACGCCCCCGAGGTCGCCAGCGTCACGCCGGCGCCGGACGACCAGCGCGGAGCGAGATAGTTGCCGGCCGGGGCGCAGCCCGAGGTCAGATACGGCCGCCCATTGCCGGTGTAGCACGGCCACCCGTAGTTGCCGCCGGCCTGGATGAGGTTGATCTCGTCGTCCCCGTGGTCCGGCTCCGGCCCGTGCTCGACCACGTAGACCTGGTCGGTCCCCGGCCGGAAGGCGATGCCCTGCGGGTTGCGATGTCCCATGGAGTACACGGCGTTGCGCGTTCCGGAGATCACCGGGTTGTCCGACGGGATGCTGCCGTCGCGGTTGATGCGCAGGACCTTGCCGTTCAGGCTCGCGCGGTTCTGGGCCGAGCTCGCGTTGTTGGCGTCGCCCATGGTGACCCACAGCTTGCCGAACCGGTCCATCTCCAGCGCGCAGCCGTCATGAATGGTGTTCGCGGCCATGCCGGTGAGAAGGATGACGGGGGAGTGCCACAGGTGGTTCGGCGCGACCGTGTACCGCAGCACCTCGTTCCACCAGGGATTGCCGCCGTACTGGCGGGAGGCGCAGATGTAGACGTGGCGGTTCGAGGCAAAGTCGACGTCGACGGCAATCCCCATCAGGCCCGACTCGCCCGCTGCGCGCACGTCGGGGATCGTGATCGTCTGCAGCAGCGGCGCGTTCGCTACGCCGCCGGCATAGACGCGCACGCGGCCTGCGCGTTCGGTGACGAGCATGGTCCCGTCCGGAGCGAAGGCCACGTCCCACGGGATCGAGAGTCCGCTCGCGACCGAGGTGGCCGTCAGCGCCGGCGCTGCCGCCGCTGCCGCCTGGGGCAGAAGCCCTGCGAAGAGGCCGAGCGTGATCGTGATAGCGAGGCTTCGTCGGCGCAGGTGACCGGACATCTGGATTCCCTCATCTGACGGCAGGGGCAGCGTTCCGGCCGAGTGTACGGCGCCCCGACCGGCCGCCGCATGACGAGATCGTCGTCGTCGCGGGGAGACATTCGGGCCCGGAATCGACAAGGCCCCGGCCGAAGCCGGGGCCTTGTCGCAAAGGGTTGCGAAGGAAGGGTGGACCCTAGAAGTCCATCCCTCCGCCGGGGGGCATGCCGGGCATCGCCCTCTCCTTCTCCGGGAGATCGGTGATGATCGTCTCGGTCGTGAGGAGCAGGCCGGCGATGGAGGCGGCGTTCTCGAGCGCCGAGCGCGTGACCTTGGCCGGGTCGATGACGCCCCACGCAAACAGGTCGCCGTACTCGCCCTTCTGCGCGTCGTAGCCGCTGCCGGGCTTGAGCTTGCGGACCGCCTCGACGACGACCGAGCCCTCCTGGCCGGCGTTGATCGCGATCTGGCGCAGCGGCTCCTCCAGCGCACGGCGCAGGATGTTGACGCCGATCAGCTCGTCGCCGAGCACCTCGACCTT
>Ga0136619_10001084_pt1 | contig 10538 bp, 11 predicted proteins | sample AntDrymUQ3532106_2_FD_104807 | JGI IMG/M metagenome (GOLD analysis project Ga0136619, IMG submission 104807) | Polar desert sand microbial communities from Dry Valleys, Antarctica - metaG UQ353 (21.06) | ecosystem: Environmental > Terrestrial > Soil > Desert | place: Antarctica: Dry Valley... | reverse complement strand
CGATGTCGTTGACGAACAAGGTGTCGCCGGTCAGCAGGGCCCAGGGCTCGTCGCCGCGGCGGCGGTCGATCAGCGCGAAGGCGGTGTGCTCCGGGCGGTGGCCCGGGGTATGGATCGCCCGCACGGTGAGCTGCCCCAACTCGAGCTCCCAGCCGTCGTCGAACGGCTCGTGCTCGTAGCCGGGGCCCGCCTCTCGATGAATGTGGATGGCCGCTCCGGTGGCGGCCGCCAGGCGACCGTGCCCGGAGACGTGGTCCGCGTGGTTGTGGGTCTCGAGGATGTGCACGATCGACACTCCCATGTAGCGCGCGAGCTCGAGGTACTCGTCGATCTCGAACTTGGGGTCGACGACCGCCGCAACGCCCTCCTTGTCGTCCCCGATCAGGTACGAGGCACAGCCGAGGTCGTCGTGGGTGATCTGGCGAAAGATCACGTTCGGCTCAGTTTGACGAACCCGGCGCGACCACTCACACCAGCAGCCCCGCCGGCGGCCCCTTCGGCGCCTGCGACCCCACCCGCTGCATGACGCCGTAGAAGCGCGGCAGCTCGGGGTAGAGGATCGCCTTTCCGCTCGTGATCAGTGCTGCGGACAGCGCCCGCTCGGGGTCGGCCCAGCCCATGATGTTGATCAGCCCGAGGTGGCCGAACGCGTGCTGAGTGTCGGGGCCGAACAGGCTCAATAGCCGCGCGCCCAGCATCAGCCCGTAGGAGAAGCGCGTCGGAAAGCCGAGCGAGAAGTCGATCTCGAAGTGCGACTGCTCGGTGAGCGCGCGGCGGATCGTCGCCGGCTCCATCACCCGTACGCCGTCGAGCTCGCCGCCGGCGCGCAGCAGCTCGAAGAAGCGCGACAGCTCGTTGGCGGTCGTCACCAAGTTGGCCGAGGGGATCACGCGGTCGAGGAAGCGCGGGTCGTTCGAGAGCTCGACGACCTGGTCGATCGGCGCGCTGAGCACGCGCGCCACCAGCATGGACAGCGGCGGCAGGAGCGGCGGGCCGGTCACGTAGTTGAGCCCGACCTGCTCGACGTCCTCCGGCGCCACCCCGTAGTTGCCCCACCGGAACCCGAGCGGGTCGAGGATCTCCTCGGCCAGCACCGCGCGGATGTCCTTCCCGGTCACGCGGTGGACGATCTCGCCGAGAATGAACCCGCCCGACACCGCGTGGTAGGCGAGCAGCTTGCCGGGCAGCACCGCCTTCGCCTCGCACAGCATCTCGACGAGGAACTCGCGGTCGTCGATGCGGTCGAGGTCCAGGCCCTTGCGCGGCAGGCTCGCCACGCCGGCGCGGTGCGCGAGCACGTGGGCGATCGTGATCGAGCCCTTGCCGTGCGCCGCGTACTCGGGGATGTGGTCGGCGACCCGGTCCGCGATGTCGAGCACCCCGCGCTCGTGCAGCAGGTGGACCACCATCGCGGTGATCCCCTTCGAGGTGGAGAAGACGCAGAACGGCGTGTCGGGCGTGGCGGCGACCTTCTCGACATCCTCGTCGTCGTGCGGCCCGTTGCCGCGCGCGTGACCGATGGCGCGGTCGAGCAGGACGTGCCCATCGCGGCGTAGGCAGAACTGAGCCGCGGGGTGGACGCCCGAGCGGTAGAGATCGACGACGGCGTCCCAGACCTTCTCGACGCTCTTCTCGGTCATCCCGCCGTCGGCGGGATCTTCCTCATGCCCGACCGTCGTGGTCGAGTCGAGGTCGCGCGGGACGCGCACGCGCCGCAGCGGGTCCGGTACGAGCGGCAGCCGCGGCAGCGATGGTGGCAGGCGCACGAGCACGCGAGCCTATTCCGGCGGCCGGAGGCGACATGCCAGGCTACGGCCATGGATCAGCTCATTCAGATCGTTGGCGCCGTGCTCATCCTCATCGCGTTCATTGCCGCTCAGGCCGGCAGGCTCTCGCCACACGCGCTCAGCTACGTCGTCCTCAACCTGGTCGGGTCGCTGGTGTTGACGGGCATCGCGCTGCATGACTCCGACTGGGGCTTCCTGCTGCTCGAGTCGGTCTGGGCGATCGTGTCGGCGTGGAGCCTCGTGCAGCTTGCGCGCGGGCGCCAGCCGACCGCAGCTCACTGACACGCCGGCGGGCGATCGTGGTTGGATGCCGCCGTGGACCCACGGGCCGGCTACGCGCACACCCTCACGATTCAGACGCGCTGGAAGGACAACGACGTCTACGGGCACGTGAACAACGTCGAGTACTACTCGTTCTTCGACACCGCGATCAACGCGTGGCTGATCGAGGAGGGTGGGCTCGACATCGAGCGCGGCGAGGTGATCGGCGTCTGCGCTGAGTCGCACTGCGAGTACCGCGGGCCGATCGCCTTTCCGAACGCCGTGGACGTGCACCTGCGCGTCGGCAAGCTCGGCCGTTCGAGCGCGCGCTATGAGCTCGCGCTGTTCGCCGGCGGCACCGACGAGGCGGTCGCGATCGGATGGTTTGTGCACGTCTTCGTGGACCGCGCTTCCCGGCGCCCGGTGGAGATCGCCTCGCGCCTGCGCGACGCGCTCGAGCGGCTGGTGGTCTCGGAGCCGGTCAGTTGAAGATCCGCGCTGCGGTCCTGCGCGAGACCGGCCTGCCCGCCCCCTACTTCCGCTCGCGCCCGCTCGAGGTCACGGAGCTGGAGCTCGCGCCTCCCGGGCCGGACGAGCTGCTGGTCCGCGTCCGCGCCGCGGGGCTCTGCCACTCGGACCTGTCGGTGATCGACGGCTCGCGCCCGCGCCCGACGCCGATGGCGCTCGGGCACGAGGCGGCCGGCGAGGTGGTCGACGCGGGGCCGGGGGCGGGCGGATTCGCGCCCGGCGACCGAGTGGTCCTGGCGTTCGTCCCGGCCTGTGGGAGCTGCGAGCCTTGCCGCTCCGGGCGGCCCGCGCTTTGCGAGCCGGGCGCCGCGGCCAACGCGGCGGGAACGCTGCTGTCGGGCGCCCGCCGTCTGCGCGACGGCGGCGGGGCGGAGGTGAACCACCACCTCGGCGTGTCCGCGTTTGCCGACCACATCGTGGTCTCCTCGCGGTCCGCGGTCCGCGTCTCCGAAGAGGTGCCGTTCGAGGTCGCCGCGCTGTTTGGGTGCGCGGTGCTCACGGGCGTCGGCGCGGTGGTGAACAGCGCCGACGTCGGGATGGGCGACCGCGTTGCGATCTTCGGCCTCGGCGGCGTCGGGCTGGCGGCGCTGCTCGGCGCGCGGATGGCCGGCGCCGCCATCATCGTGGCGATCGACGTCGTGCCGGCCAAGCTCGACTTGGCGCGCGAGCTCGGCGCCACGCACGCCGTCCTCGCCGAGGAGGGCGCCGTCGAGACCGTCCGCGACGCCACCGGCGGCGGGGCCGATCAGGCGATCGAGACGGTGGGAAGCGAGCGCGTGCTGGCCGAGGCGTACGCCGCCACGCGTCGCGGCGGGACCACGGTCGCCGTCGGGCTGCCGCATCCGGACCGGGTGCTTGCGCTGCCGGCGCTCAGCCTCGTGGCCGAGGAGCGGACGCTGCGCGGCTGCTACCTCGGCTCGGGCGTGCCGGCGCTCGACATCCCGCGGCTGGCGGCGCTGCACCTGGCCGGGAGGCTGCCGGTCGATCGGCTCGTCACGCATCACATCGCCCTCGACGAGGTCAACGAGGGCTTCGACCGGCTCGCCGCGGGCGAGGCGGTGCGGCAGGTGGTGGCCCTCTAGGTCTCGCAGAGCCGGCGTGGGCGAGTCGTGTTAGGGTGCCCTAACTTCCCCCGGCTCGGAGGTCCTCGTGCAGCAACCGGCCCGCAGTTCCCACGCTCCCGAGAACCGCCGTGCCCGCCTCGCTGGGCGCGTCGCCGCCGCGCTCGCCACCGCCGCCCTGGGCGCCGGAGCGGCACTCGCGATCGGCGCCTGCGGGGAGGACCGCGAGGGCTCGGTCGAGAACATCGGCGGCGACACGACCGGGACGACCGCGACCGGCGCCACGACGAGCACCGAGCCCACCACGACGGGTGGCGAGACGACCGACGGCGAGACGACCGGCCGCGAGACGACCGGCGGCTCCACGACTCCCGACGGCACCGGCACCACCGGCGGCGAGTGAAGCGCCGACGCATCCTCGCCGCGACCCTCGCGGTCGCGGCGCTCGCCGGCGCCGGCTGCGGCGGCAGCGACGCCGACCTCGTCGTCTACTCGGGCCGCTCCGAGCCGCTGATCAAGCCGTTCCTGGAGGAGTTCGCCGAGCGCGAGGGCCTCGACGTCCAGGTCCGCTACGGCGAGACGGCCGGGCTGGTGGGCACGCTCCTCGAGGAGGGTGACAACACGCCGGCCGACGTCTTCATCGGCCAGGACGCCGCGGCGCTCGCACAGCTCGACGACGAGGGGCTGCTCCAGCCCTACGGCGCGATCGAGAGCACCCCCGACCGCTACCGCGCCGCCAACCTCACGTGGACCGGCCTGTCGGGGCGCGCACGGGTCCTGGCGGTACGGCCGGGCGAGAACGCGCCGCAGAGCATCTTCGACCTGACTGACCCGAAGTACGAGGGCGAGCTCGTGGCGCCGGTCGTCTCGAATGTCTCCTTCCGCGACTGGGTCAGCGCGATTCGCCTCGTCCGCGGCGATGACTTCACGCGCCAGTACCTCGAGGGCCTCGAGGCGAACGACATCGAGCTGCTGGCCAGCAACTTCGACGCGGCGGCCGCGGTCGGGCGCGGCGAGTTCGACGTCGGGCTCGTCAACCACTACTACGTCGAGCTCGTCAAGGAGGAGGGCGACGAGCTCGCGGCCGTCTACACCGACCAGCAGCCGGACGGCTTCGGCGTCGTCTTCAACGTGGCGAGCGCGGGGATCACCGCCCCCTCGGAGCACGAGGAGGCCGCCCAGAAGCTGATGGACTACCTACTCACCGAGGACGTCCAGGAGCGATTCGCCGGCGCCAACTACGAGTACCCGGTGCTCCCCGGCGTCGAGGCGCCGCCGGGGGTCACGCCGCTCGACGAGATCGTGACGACCAAGGTCTCGCTCGAGGAGCTCGGCCCGGCGGCCGAGGAGACCGACCGCCTGCTCGACGAGGTGGGGCTGGGCGAGTGAGCGGGCCCGGTCGTCTCAGCCGTACGCGGATCTGCGTGACCGGAGGGCTCGGGTTCATCGGCCGCCACCTCTGCCGGGCACTCGCCGAGCGCGACTACGACGTTCTGTGCGTGGACCGAGCGCTCTCCGGCGAGGAGGTCGCGGAGCCGCATGCCGCCGGCGTCACCACCGTGCGCGCGGACGTGAGCGTCGATCCGCTCGCCCCGCTGCTGGAGGGGGCCGACGCGGTCATCCACCTTGCCGCCCTGCCCGGCGTGCGCGCGATGCACCCCCTCACCGACCTGTGGCGCCACAACGCTCACGCCACCGCCAGGCTGGCGGACGCGCTCGGGACCGGTCGCAGACTCGTGCTCGCCTCGACCTCGTCCGTCTACGGGAACGCGAGCCGGATACCCACGCCGGAGGACTCCCCAACCTCGCCGCTGAACCCGTACGCGGTCACGAAGGTCGCCGCGGAGGGCGTCTCCCTGGCGTGCGCTCGTCGCGGCGCCGACGTCGTGGTCTGCCGTCTGTTCACGGTCTTCGGCCCAGGCCAGCGCCTGGACATGGCGTTTTCCCGCTGGATCGACGCAGTCGACCGGGGCCGGCCTGTGCCCTGGTGCGCGCCGCCGGACGCCCGGCGCGAATTCACCTACGTGGACGATGCCGTCGGCGGCCTCGCGGCCGCGCTCGAGCGCGGCCGGCCCGGCGAGATCTACAACCTCGCGGGAACGGGGTCGACCCCCGTGCGGGGCGCGCTAGCCGAGATCGAGGGCCTGCTCGGGTGCCGCGCGCGGCTCTCCACGCGCCCGGCCTTCTCGGAGGCGGCGGTCACCGCTGCCTGCAACAGGAAGGCCTACGAAGAGCTCGCCCACGCGCCGAGGGTCGGGCTCCGAGAGGGTCTCGAGCGCCAGATCGAGGCCGCGCTCGGCTTGCTGGCCGCCCCTCTCGCCGCGGCCTGACATTCGCGCGAGCATGGCGAAGCAGAAGAAGAAGTGCTGCAAGTCGAGCCCACGATGTAAGCGCTGTCCGAAGCGCATGAAGAAGAAGCGGAAGTAGATCTACAGTGGACCCGACTCGCAACGAAAGGCCGAACATGCCCGCTGACCCTGTCGTCGACGCCTTGAACCAACAGATCGCCGCCGAGCTCGCTGCGGCTCACCAGTACACCGCCGTCGCCGTGTACTACGACTCAGCGAGCTTCCCGCGCCTGGCGCGCTTCTTCTACGACCAGGCGGAGGAAGAGCACCGGCACGGGCTGATGATGATCCGGTTCCTCGTCGATACCGGATCGAACGTCCGGTTCGACGAGATCGCAGCACCCCAGGACGAGTTTGCGGACCATGTGGCTGCGATCAAGCTGGCCGTCGACCAGGAGCGTTCGGTGACCCAGCGAATCGCCGCGATCGCCGCGACCGCGCGTGAAGCGGGCGACTACGTGTCCGAGCAGTTCATTCAGTGGTTCCTGCGCGAGCAGGTGGAGGAGGAGGCGACGATGTCGGAGCTTCTCGACGTGGCAGAGCGCGTTCGCCAGCAGCCGATGGCGCTCGAGGAGTACGTGGCGCGCGAGCACCCCGGGGCAGCGGGCGGCGACGCGTCGGCGCCGAAGGCCGCCGGAGAGTAGCCCGGCGGTCGCGCGGCGCGGTCTCAGCGTTCCGCTCGAGCCTCGGGTCGACAGGAGCGCTCGCCACCGGTGAACCCCGCGACCATCGCCTCGGCGTCCGAGACGAGCGCCTCGAGGTACGTGGCTCCGCCTGAGCCCTCCGGGCCGAGCGAGTCGGCCCACAGCGGGTCGCCGACGACCGCTCCGGCCTCGTCCGCCACGACCTGTTCGAGGTCCGGGTCGAGCGGCGACTCGGGGAAGATCGCGCGTACTCCTTCCGCCTCGATCCGCTCGACGAGCGCGGCGGTCTCGCCGGCCGACGGCTGCGCCTCCGTGGATGCCGACGGTATGAGGGCGCCGAGGATCTCCACGCCGTAGCGGTCGGCGAAGTAGCCGTATGAGTCGTGCGTCGTGACGAGCTTGCGCTGCGCCGCCGGGACCCGCTTCATGCAGCTTGCGATCGCGTGGTCGACCCGCTCGATCATGGAGGCGTACGCGCGGGCGTTGCGACGGTAGGCGTCAACGCCGGTTGGGTCCGCCTCGGCGAGCGCGCCGGCGATGGTCTCGACCGCCGCGACGGCGTTGCGCGGGTCCTGCCACCAGTGCGGGTCGTCCTCGCGGACCGCCGTGGCGGAGTCGATCAGCGTGACCACGTCGGCGTCGCCGCCGGCGTTCTCGATCACGCCGTCGAGCCAGTCGTCGAGGCCGCCACCCGACCGGAACACCACCGGCGCGTCTGCGACGGCGGAGGCGTCACTCGGCCGCGGCTCGTACTCGTGCGGGTCGCTGCCGGGCTCCAGGAGCTGCGCGACGGCTACTCGCTCCCCGCCGACGTTGCGAACCAGGTCCGCGACCTGCGTCGTCGTTGCGACGGCCGTTACCTCGGCGGTCGAGTCCTCGCCGTCGGCGCCGCAGCCGGCGACGGCCGCGGCTACGACCGCCACGATCGCGACGGCGACCGCGACGATCGCGATGGGACCCGGGGTTCGCCGCGCGTGCCTCAAGCCGACTACACGATAATGAGAATCGTTCGCATCGCCGCGCGAGCACGACCCTTCCGAAAAATGGTCCCTAAGGAAGTCTCACTTAGGGACCATTCCGCAAAGGAACCATCGCAACGCGGCGGCCGGCCCGATGAGCCGGGCGGGGGGAGGCTGTCAGCCCGCCGCGTGCACCGGCGGCGGTGCCGCGGGCCGGCGCTCGCCCCGCGCGGCGCAGTCGCCGCACGTGCCCCGAAGCGTCACGTCGTGGGAGTCGACGACGTAGCCCACGCGTTCCGAGACCTGGTCGATCGCGGCCTCGAGCTTGGCGTCGGCGAACGTGACCGTCCGCCCGCAGCGCTCGCACACCAGGTGATGGTGGTGCTCGGCGGCGGGGTCCACGAGGTCGTAGCGGATCGGGGCGTCGCCGAGCGCGGCGCGGTGCAGTAGCCCGAGGTCCGACAGCAGGCTGAGCGCGCGGTAGACGCTCGCGGCGCCGGCCTGACGGCTCTCGTCGCGCAGCCCCGACGCCACCTGCTCCGCCGTCAGGCAGCCGCCCGCGCGGCCGAGGTACTCGACCACTGCGCTGCGCGCCCCGCCGGCCCGATAGCCGTGCTCGGCGAGCACGGCGAGCGCATGGTCGGTCCAGGCTTCGGAACCCGGCATCGGCTGACCTTAGCGGCGCACGACCGCCGGTTCGACCGTCAGCGAACCGCCGTCAGGCCGTCGCGAAGCGTCCGATCGTGTCGAGCGGGCACACGTCGCCAAGCTGCTCGGCAAAGATGCGGTAGTAGGCGAGCTCCTCTCTGGTCCGCAGCGGCGGTTGAACCTCGTCGCGCGCGCGCTCGAGCTCCTCCTCGCTGACGCTCTGCTCCATCGCTCGCTGGAGGACGCCGGCGGCGCCGCTGCCGTCGCCGAACTGAGCCTTCTCGCGCCAGACCACCTCGTCCGGCAGCCAGCCGGCGAACGCTTCGCGGAGCAGGCGCTTCTCGGGCTGGCCCTCGCCCGCGAGCTTCCAGCCCGCCGGAAGCGCGAGGCCGAGGCGGATCATGTCACGCTCCAGGAACGGGACACGCGCCTCCAGGCCGTGGGCCATCGTGACGCGGTCGGCGCGCTGGAGGTTGAGGTTGTGGAGGCCCTCGATCGTGCGCACGAGCTCGGCTTGTAGCTCGTCCTCCGTGCCGAACCGTTCGAGGTACTCGTAGCCCGCGAAGATCTCGTCGGCTCCCTCGCCTGTGAGCACGACCTTGACGTGGCGGGCCGTGAGCTCGGCGAGGATGTAGTTGGGCACCGCGCTGCGAACGAGCGAAGGATCGAACGATTCGATCGTCCGGACCACGGTCGGCAGGACCTCGATTGCCTCCTCCGCCGTGTAGACGCTCTCGTCGTGGTCGGTATCGAGAAAGCGCGCCACCACGCGGGCCGCCGCCAGGTCGGGCGAGTCGGGGAGACCGACGGCGAAGGTCGGGAGGCGCTCGCCGCGGCGGCTCGCGTGGTTCGCGGCGATCGCCGCCACCACGCTCGAGTCGAGGCCGCCGGAGAGGAAGACTCCGATCGGCACGTCGCCCATCATCTGTCGCTCCACCGTCTCGATCAGGCGTTCGCGCACCAGGCTTCGCGTGCGCTCCGGGATCGGGGCGCCGGGCCTGGACGGGCCCTCGAAGTGCTCCCCTCCGTTGCCAGAGACGGCCCCGGCGAAGCGCACCAGCCCGGTGGTGGGCGTCCAGAAGTGGCCCGGGGGGAAGACATCGATGTGCGGCTGCCAGCGCTCGTCGAATGCGCGCAGCTCGGACGCGAAGCGCACGCTCCCGCCGTGGCGAGCCCAGTACAGCGGCTTGATGCCGACCGGGTCGCGCGCGGCCACGAAGCTTCCGCCCCAACCCGCGACGAGGAAGGCGAACATCCCGTACAGGCCGCCCAGCGCCTCCGGGCCGCGCTGATCGATCAGCTCGAGCGCGACCTCGTTGTCCGACCGCGTCGACAGCGTGCTCGGATCGAGCGTCCCGCGCAGCTCGTCGTGGTTATAGACCTCGCCGTTCCCGACCATGAACAGCTGACGCGAGGCGCTCTCGAACGGCTGGTGGCCCCCGTCGACGTCGACGATCGAGAGGCGCCTGTGGCCGAGCCATGCCCCGCCGACCTGAACCGAGCCCTCGTCGTCGGGGCCGCGATGCACGAGGCGGTCGAGCATGCGGCGACCCTCCTCGGCGTCCCATCCTCCGTACTGGGCGGCTATTCCACACATTGCCGCTCGAATGATGGCGCCGGCGGGCGGGGCGGGTAACGCCATCCGGTCCAGGATTTCCAGCCCTCGCCTGTACCCGAGGGCGAGCTGAGCCGACCTGCGGCTGAGCCGGCGCACCCTTGACCCGCCCGGGACGGTGCGGCTCGGCTCGTGGGAGGCGACCCCGGGCCCGCCGGCGCAGGGCCACACTTCGACCAACTGTCGGCTCCCTCGCGGGAATCTTCCGCCACCTGTCCATAGCCGGCTGCGGACCAGCCGTGAACACTGGACGGCGTGGACCGCCTCTCCACCGTCGATTCGTCCTTTCTACGGGTGGAGACGCCGACCGCCCACATGCACGTCGGCTGGCTGTCGTTCGTCGAGCTTCCAAGCGGCGTCGACCGGCTCGACGGCAGGTTGTTGAAAGCGCGTATCGCCGCACGCTTGCACTTGGCGCCGCGCTTTCGCCAGCGTGTCGTGAAGCTTCCGCTCTCTGCGACCGACCCCGTCTGGGACGACGCGGCCGACTTCGAGATCGGGCGGCACGTGCGCATCTCGCGCGCGCAGCGCCAGCTGAGCGCCCCGGACGCGCGGGCGGAGGCCGACGAGTTCCTCTCCCGGCCGCTCGACCGCGACCACCCCCTGTGGCAGATACTCGTCATCCCTCGAGTGCGGGGCGGCCGAGCGGCGTTGGTCGGCAAGGTGCACCACGCGATGGTGGACGGG
>Ga0136619_10001083_pt1 | contig 10546 bp, 13 predicted proteins | sample AntDrymUQ3532106_2_FD_104807 | JGI IMG/M metagenome (GOLD analysis project Ga0136619, IMG submission 104807) | Polar desert sand microbial communities from Dry Valleys, Antarctica - metaG UQ353 (21.06) | ecosystem: Environmental > Terrestrial > Soil > Desert | place: Antarctica: Dry Valley... | reverse complement strand
CGTCGAAGTCCGGCCAGAACTTGTCAGAGAAGATCAGCTCGGCATACGCCGCCTGCCACAGCAGGAAGTTGCTCGTGCGCTGGTCTCCACCCGTGCGGATGAGGAGGTCCACGTCCGGCTGGCCGGCGGTGTAGAGGTGCTCGCCGAAGTGCGCCTCGTCGATCGCGTTCGGGTCCTCCCTGGCCGCCACGAGGGCACGTGTGGCATCGACAATCTCCGCGCGCCCCGAGTAGTTGAAGCAGATGTTTAGCGCCAGCCGTGTTCCGTGACTCGTGCGGTCCTCGGCCGTCCGGATCGAGCGCTGGACATCGGCCGGCGCCTCGTGCAGGCGGCCGATGATGTGCACGCGCACGCCCTCCTCGATGAGCTCATCGGTGTACTGGCGGACCGCCCCGTCGATGAGGCCGAACAGCCCGGTGACCTCGTCTGTGGGCCTGCCCCAGTTCTCGGTGCTGAATGTGTACACGCTCAGGGTCTCCACGCCACGGTCGCGCGCCCGACGGACGATCGGACGGATGGCCTCGATGCCCTGGACGTGGCCCGCCAGCACCGGCAGGCCGCGCTGTCGAGCCCAGCGCCGATTGCCGTCGGCGATGATGGCGACGTGCCGGGGTCGGACCTCGTCCGGCACCGGCTCAGACCTCCAGGATCTCGGCTTCCTTGCGCTCCACGCGCGCGTCGACGCCCTCGATCTGGCGGTCGGTGACACGCTGGAGTGACTCGAGCTCGCGACGCTCCTCGTCCTCGGAGAGGTCGCCGTCCCGCAGGGCCTTCTTCAGGACGTCGCCGGCCTCGCGGCGGTGATTGCGGACCTCCACTCGTGCCTCCTCCGCACGGCGGCGCACCTGCTTGACGAGCTCGTGGCGGCGATCCTCGGTGAGCGGCGGCACGTTGAGGCGCACGACGGTGCCGTCGACGTTCGGGGTGAGGCCGATGTCGCTGCGCGTGATCGCCTTCTCAATCGCCGACAGGACCGATCGGTCCCATGGCTGGATGACGATAAGGTGCGCGTCCGGAGTGCTGATGCCCGCCACCTGGTTGAGCGGCGTCTGGGTGCCGTAGTACTCGACCGTGATGCGCTCGACGAGCGCCGTGGATGCCCGCCCGGTGCGGATCCCGGCGAAGTCACGCTCCATGGCCTCGATGGCGCGCTGCATCTTGGGCTCGACGGCGGCGATGGCCTCGTGCATCAGTGACTCACCTCTGCGGAGATCAATGTCCCGATCCGCTCGCCTCGCACGGCGCGGGCGATGTTGCCCGGGGTCGTCATGTCGAAGACGACGATTGGCATGTCGTTGTCCATCGCCAGGCTAACGGCCGTGGCGTCGAGCGCCTGGAGGCGGTTGCTGAGCAGCTCGGTGTACCCGATGCGGCTGTAACGCTGCGCCCCGGGGTGCTTTTCGGGGTCGGCATCGTACACCCCGTCCACGCGCGTGGCCTTGAGGATGACCTGCGCGTGGATCTCCACGGCGCGCAGCGTGGCTGCCGTATCGGTCGTGAAGTACGGGTTGCCGGTGCCGGCCACCATCACCACCACCCGGCCCTTCTCGAGGTGCCGGACGGCGCGGCGCCGAATGTACGGCTCGGCGATCTCGTTCATGGCAATGGCGCTCATCACGCGCGTCGGGCAGTCGGCCTGCTCGAGGGCATCCTGGATGGCGAGGCCATTCATGACCGTCGCCAGCATCCCCATGTAGTCCCCGGTCGAGCGGTCCATCCCCCGCGCACTGGCGGCGAGGCCGCGGAAGATGTTGCCGCCTCCGACCACGATGGCGATCTCCGTCCGGTCATCCTTGGCCTCGGCAACCTGCAGCGCGATGTTGCGGACGACTCCCGGATCGATCCCGTACTCGGCCTCGCCCATGAGCGCCTCGCCCGAGAGCTTCAGCAGGACGCGGCGCGGCGCGGCGGAGTCCTTCGCGGCGTCCGCGCCAGGCACCGTCAGGCCGCCTCCGCGTCCGCTCCGGATGTCTCGCCCACGCCCATGCGCACGAAGCGCGCGACCCGGATGTTCTCGCCCAGCAGGGCGATCTTGTCGGTTATCAGCTCCCCGATCTTGCGATCCGTATCGCGGTACGGCTGCTCGAGCAGGCATACAGACTCGAGCCACTTGTTGAGCTTGCCCTCGACGATCATCGGAATGCGATCGGCCGGACGGCCGTCGCGCTCCGCGTCGATCGCGAAGAGCCGCTTCTGCTCCTCGATCGCGTCTGCGGGAACGTCGTCGCGGCTGACGTAAAGCGGGGCCATGCCCGCCACTTGGACGGCGAGGTCGCGCGCCAGCTGCTGGAAGTCGTCGGTACGCGCCACGAAGTCGGTTTCGCAGTTGAGCTCCAGCAGGACCCCCAGGCGCGAGCCGTGGTGAATGTAGCTGGTGATGACACCCTCGCGGGCTGCTCGCCCGGCCTTCTTGGCGGCGGTGGCGAGTCCCTTCTCGCGGAGCCAGACGGCCGCCTTCTCGTAGTCGCCTCCCGACTCCTCGAGCGCGCGTTTGCAGTCCATGATGCCGGCGCCGGTCTTCTCCCGGAGCTTCTTCACATCCTCTGGCTTGATCGTCAACGTGTTCGTCATATCCCTTCCGTACTTCCGCCCCGTTACGGGTGCGGCTCCTTCACATGTTCTTCGACGAGGCGCTCGTGTTCGCGATCCGGATCGTGGTCAGGCTCGCCCTCCTCGATCAGCGCGGCGCGTCGGGCGCGTGCCCGCCGCTCCTCCTCCTCGTCGTCCTCCGGGTCGGGCTCGAAGACGAGCGCCTCTCCGGTCGCCAGCGCGGCCGTGTAGTCGGCCTCGGGGCCGAGTGACGACTCGTCGACCGGCGGCATCGCCTCCGCCTGCTCGAACTCCTCGTCGAGCCGCGCCTGGCGCTCCTGCTGGGCCCCGAGGGCCGCATCGGCGACGAGTGTGCAGATGAGGCGCACGGACCGGATCGCGTCGTCGTTGGCGGGGATCACCCAGTCGATGAGATCCGGGTCGCAGTTCGTATCCGTCATCGCCACGATCGGGATCTCGAGGCGTCGGGCCTCGCTCACCGCGATCGCCTCGCGGTGCGGGTCGACGATGAAGACGGCGCCCGGCACCCGGCGCATCTTGCGGATGCCGCCGAGCACGCCGTTGAGCTTATTGATCTCCTCGGTGAGCTTCGATACCTCTTTCTTCGTGAGGCGCTCGAACTCGCCGGCGTCGCGCCGCGCCTCGAGTGCGTCGAGGCGCTGGATGCGTCGCTTGATGGTCGTGAAGTTCGTCAGCATTCCGCCCAGCCAGCGGCTGTTGACGTAGTGCTGGCCAGACCGCGTGGCCGACTCGGCGATAGACTCCTGGGCCTGCTTCTTCGTGCCGACGAAGAGGATGCTGTCGCCGCGGCGAATCGTCTCGCGCACGAACTCGAGTCCCGCCTCGAGGCGCTCGACCGTCTGGCCGAGGTCGATGATGTGGATCCCGTTGCGCTCGGTGAAGATGTACTCGCGCATCTTCGGGTTCCAGCGACGGGTCTGATGCCCGAAGTGGACCCCGGCCTCGAGCAGCTGCTTCATGGTCGTGGCAGCCACGTATGCGTACCTCCGGTTGTTCCTCCGCCCGACGTCGGCTCCCAGGGTCCACCGTCACGTCCGGACGGCACCGATGACCAGCAGGGATCAGAGGGGCGTGTGTGATGGGAAAACTGCCCGCGCAGCGGCGCTGAGCACGAGAAGTATACCAGAGCGCCCGGCCCGATCATCGGCCCACCTCGGCTGGACACCGCGCCCAGTACCGGCTGCGTACCCCAAGTACCACCGCGAAGTATGCGCTCGTACCTTGACCTCTCGCGAATCGCTCCTAGCATCCGCCCGCGTCGTGGGCACCCGGTTGCGCCGAGGGCCACTGCGTCGATTGCACCCTCGATCAACCAGCCCAGGAGCCGAATCATTGCCCGTTCTCCGCACCCTCGCACCAGCTGCCTGCCTTGCCTTTGCGCTCGCTGCCGGACCCCTGTTCAGCGCTTCCGCGCTCGCCTCTGACGAGGTCGTCGTCCGGCCGGGCGACACCCTCACCGGGATCTCCAAGCGCCATGGCGTGACGATCTCGGCGATCGTCGCCGCGAACGCGTTGGCCGACCCGAACCGCATCTTCGCCGGCCAACGCCTTCGCATCTCCTCGGCTCCGCCTCCGACCCCTGCGCCTCCTCCTGCCGCCGTCCCCTCGCAGGCAGCGGGCAGCCATACGGTTGCGCGTGGCGACAACCTGTGGAGCATCGCACGCTTCTATGGCGTCTCGCTCTCGGCGCTCGTGGCGGCCAACGGCATCATCAACGCCAGCCGCATCCAGCCGGGCAGGCAGCTCATCCTTCCCGGTGCCGCTCCGGCGGCCCCCGCGGCACCGGCCGCTCCGTCGGCACCAACCACCGCTGCCGCTCCGGCTCCGGCCGCTCCGCCCACCGCACCTGCCATGTCGGCCTGGATGGCGGCGGCGGTCGCCCAGCGGGACGCCATGCGGCAGCTCATCGCCGAGGAGGCGACGGCCGCGGGAGTTCCCGTCGCGCTGGCGCTCGCCGTAGCATGGCAGGAGTCCGGCTGGCGCCAGAACGTCGTGAGCAGCGCGGGCGCCGTTGGCGTCATGCAGCTCATGCCGGGCACCGCGCGCTGGTTCGGCGAGACCATGCTCGGGCGCGCGGTGGACATCAATGACGCGCGCGACAACGTGAGGGCCGGCGTTCGTCTGCTTGCCCACTACCTCGACCGCTACGGCGGCAACCGTGATCTCGTGCTCGCCGCGTACTATCAGGGGCAGGGCGCGGCCGACCGGCATGGGGTTTACCCGGTCAGCCGAGCGTACATCGCTTCGGTGAACGCGCTCGAGGGCATGTTCGGCGGCTGATCCGCGTCATCCGCTGATGTCGGGAACGCGTCGCAGCTGAAGCTGGCGCCCGCCGGGTAGAGGCCGAACGGCAACCAGGTCCACGCGCAGGCCGCTGTGCCGCACGTTCGCGCTTGTGGCAAACGCGGCGAGGGTGCGGCCGATGCGATGGGCGCGCCGCGCGTCGACTGTCTCCTCGGGCGCCCCCGCGCGACTCGAGCGACGCGCGCGGACCTCGACGCCCACGAGCACGCGCCGCGGGTCGAGCAGGATGAGGTCGACCTCCCCGCCCGCAGCGGACCGATGACGGCGGGCGAGCACGGTCCAGCCACGAGCTTCGAGCCACGTCGCCGCAGCAGCCTCGGCGTCGTACCCGAGTCGATGGCGCGGGTCGGTCATCGGCGGCTCCGTTCGGGAGGCGAGCGGGTGCCGGGGCGTCAGCTCGGCTCGAGCGTCTCCTCGTCGAGCACCACGAACTCGAGGTCGAGTGGCAGCTGCTCTCCCGCCAGCAGCTGGCGGATCGGAGCGAACGAGCGGCGATGCCATTCGCAGGGCCCATCGGCCACGAGCGCGTCGAAGTGGCGGCGCGTGCCATATCCCTTGTTCCGCGCGAAGCCGTAGCCCGGATACCGTCGATCGAACTCGTCGCAGATCCGGTCGCGCGTCACCTTGGCGACGATGCTGGCCGCCGCGATGGAGGCACTGATCGCGTCGCCGTGGACGATGGAGCGCTGGGGCAGGCCGATCTCCCGCAGGCTGAGCGCGTCGATGAGCAGGTGATCGGCGGCCAGCGGCAAGCGTTCGAGCGCCTGGTGCATTGCGTGCTTGGTCGCCTGGTAGATGTTGACCCGATCGATGAGCTCGACCTCCACGCAGCCCACGCCGATGGCGTCGGCACGGTCGACGATCTGGGCGTAGAGCTCCTCGCGTCGTGCCCGCGGCAGCATCTTGCTGTCACGCAGCCCCTTGATCCGGTGCCGCGCGGGAAGGATCACCGCGGCGGCCACTACCGGACCGGCCAGGCAGCCGCGGCCGACTTCGTCGAGCCCCGCGACGCGGCGAAAGCCCGCAAGACGGAGCTCGCGCTCGTTGCGCATGTGGGCATCCCGGACGCGGAGGGGCCGGCGCCGTGCGGTGCGTTGAGGCGCCGCCGGGCTGGGGCTGAGCATACCCCTAGTTTGCGCGACGCTCCCGCAGCGTGGCAGCCTTTCCGACGCGGTTGCGCAGGAAGTAGAGCTGCGCGCGCCGGGCGACGCCGTGGCGGACCACCTCGATCTTGTCGAGGCGTGGCGCGTGGACCATGAATGTGCGCTCCACGCCGACGCCGCTGGCGATGCGCCGAACGGTGATCTGCCGGTTGAGGCCGCCCCCGCGCATGCGCATGACGGTGCCCTCGAAGACCTGGATCCGTTCACGGGTGCCCTCGACCACCTTCACCGAGACGCGCACGGTGTCGCCAGGAGCGATCTCCGGTACGTCGCTGCGGAGCTGCTCGCGCTCGAGCTCCTTGATGGCGTTCATGGTGAGGGACCTCGGTTGGCGCCGGCTTACCGGCGGCTTACTGGCTGGACTGCGTTGCGACGCGCGAACGCGACCGCGCAGGCGGCCGCGATCGGCGCAGTATAGCAGCGGCCCACGTGGACGGCCACTACCCGGGGGTGTCCTCGAGCTCCGCCAGGATCGCCCGGTCGTCGTCAGTCAGCGGTGCCGCCGGCAGCAGGTCGGGCCGTCGCGCGAGCGTGCGGCGGAGCGACTCCCGCCGCCGCCAGCGGTCCACCTCGCCATGGTGTCCCGACAGCAGCACCGATGGAACCCCGAGGTCGCGGAACGTCTCCGGTCGCGTGTACTGCGGATGCTCGAGCAGCCCGGATGCGAACGAGTCCGCTGAGCTTGAGGCGTCGGCGATGACTCCGGGGATGAGCCGAACGACGGCATCGATCAGGACGAGGGCCGGGAGCTCGCCACCGGTGAGGACGTAGTCGCCGATGCTCACCTCGCGGTCGACGAGGGATCGCACTCGCTCATCGATGCCCTCGTACCTGCCGGCCACCAGCGCGAGGTGCGGTAGCGAGGAGAGCTCGCGCGCGAGCGCATCGGTCAATCGCTCGCCGGCCGGATCGAGGAGGATCACCGTGGCACCTGCTTCGCGCAGGGGCTCGACGGCCGCGAACAGCGGCTCGGGACGCATCACCATTCCCGCTCCCCCGCCGTACGGATAATCGTCCACCGATCGGTGCCGGCCGATGCCGTGCTCACGCAGGTCGTGGACGCCGAAGCTCACGAGGCCGCTGGCCGCGGCGCGGCCGATGATGGACGTCCGCAGTGGCACGTCCACGAGCTCCGGAAAGATCGTGACGAGATCGACTCGCATGCCTCAGCCGACCTCTTCGGCGTCGTCGGCGGCCACCACCATCACCCCGGCCTCGAGGTCGATGCGCAGGACCGCCGAGCGGAGCGCCGGGACGAGGCGCTCGCCACCGGGTCCAACGATGCGATAGACCTCGTTCGCGCCGGCACGAAAGATCTCGACGAGCTCACCGACGTGCGTGCCGTCGGGCTCCTCGACGCGCAGCCCGACGAGGTCGTCCCAGTAGAACTCGTCGGCGGACAGCGGGTGCGCCGGGCCTTCGAGGTACCGGTTCGCCAGCCCCTCCGCCGCCTCGCGCGTGGTGATGCCGTCGAGGTACAGAACGGTCACCCGGCCGCCGGACTCCAAGCGCGTGATGCGCGTCGGCGCCGGCGCATCCTCGATCCAGACCTCGGCTCCGGGCGCCACCCGTTCGGGGAAGTCGGTCAGCAGCTCGATGCGTACGCCGCCCTTGAGCCCCTTGGCGCCCAGCACCTTGGCGATCGCCAGCCGGCGGTCACTCTGCGTCGTTGACGATCTCCAGCTCGACGCGGCGCCCGTCCTTGGAGGCCATAGCACGAAGGAGGTCACGGAGCGCGTTGGCGATGCGTCCGTCGCGTCCAATGACGCGCCCCATATCCTCCTGGTCCACGCCCAGCGTCAGGACCGTCTCATCCTCGTCGTCCTCGACCTCGACCCACACGGCGTCAGGCTTGTCGACGAGCGAGCGCGCGACGTACTCAAGGAACTCCTTCACGCCTCTGGCTCCTTGGGCTTCTCGGCGGCTGCCGGCTCATCGGCGGCCGCGGACTCTTCGGCTTTGGTCGCCTCTGGCTCGCCGGCTTCGGCGGCCGCGGACTCTTCGGTGGCCGCGGGCTCTTCGGCGGCTGCGGCTACCACCGGCTCGTCGGCCGGCTCAGCGGTGCCGGCCTCGGCGACGGGCTCATCGGCTGCGGGCTTCTCTTCGGCCTTCGCCTTCGCCTTCGCGGAGGCCTTCGGCTTGAAAGATGCCTTTGGGCGGGTCGACCGCTTGGGCTTTTCGGTAAGCGGCGATGCTGCCTCCCGCTCGGCCTGTGCCATCAGCCGGACCACCGTGTCGGAGGGCTGCGCCCCCTTGCCGATCCATGCGCTGATCCTCTCGGACTCGAGGTGCACGGTGGCGGGCTCGGTGAGTGGGTCGTAGAAGCCAAGGATCTCGAGCGCCCTGCCGTCGCGGGAGCGGCGCTTGTCGATGGCGATGACCCGGTATGCGGGGCGCTTCGTGGCGCCGACGCGGGTCAGTCGGATTCGAACGGCCAAGGTGCGTTTCCTACTTTCGTCTTTGAGCTGGTCGTGTACTGGCGCGCTGCCGCCCTAATCGACGGTGAGCGCGGCGTGAATTTCCAAGTGATCACCGCCGTCGGGCAGGGTGACCGCGAATGCGCCGAGTTGCGCAAGGATATCGCGCGCATCGGCCGGGAGCCCGTCGGCAATCCCCAGCAGCTCCGGCAGGACGGCGGGATCCATGTAGATCTCGTTCCCGTTGCGCTCCCCGGCGAGCTCGAACGCGGCGCGGTACGCGTCCAGCGACGCCAACGTGTCGCCGCTCTCGGCGGCGTCCAGTACCGCCTCAACGGCCTCCGTCTCGAGACCGAGGACAATCACCTCGCCGGAGATCGCGTAGGCAAGGGACGCGATTCCGGCCAGCCCGACGCTGACAAGTTCGGCGTCCCCGCGCTCGGTGCGGTCCACGGAGGCACCTGAGCCCGCGAGAAGGTCGGTGAGCTCCTCGAGACGGGACGTGGCAACGTCCATGTCGTCCGGTCGAAGCAGGAGCAGACCGCTCGGTGCATCGCTGTCAAGGCCGCGCAGCGCCAGCCCCGCCTCGCCGCGCATCAGCTCCATGAGCAGATCGTCGAGGTCGATGCCGAGCCCGAACGCAAGGAGGCCGCGCACGGACTGCAAGGTTCCGGTGAGACCCTCAGCCGCAGGTGCGTCCGCCAGGATCGATTCGGCCGAGAAAAGCAGCTCAGCGCCGTCGAAGGCCGAGATGGCGAGCTGCGTGTCGGCCGGCATCCAGCCGGCGAGGGTCGCAGCCTCGGGGCTCTCGGCCGCTCCCGATGCCGATCCGGCAGCCTCCGCCGTCGCAGTGCCCGATCGACCGCGTACCACGAGCCCCTCCGAGTCTGCAACCAGGGCGCCGACGGCGAATGGGTAACGAGAGCCCTCACCGAGGAACGCCTTGAGGTCGATATACCCCGCGGCGAGGCGGTCCGTTGGCAGGGTGGCCATGGCCTCCGCAAAGTCGCTCCGGTCCGCCAATGATTCCGCGCCGCCATGGACGTCTATCACCGACTGCACCGCCGCGGCATCCGCAGCCACGACGAGCGTCTCCGCGACGAACGCGTACGCCACCGTCTCGGCCGAACGGATCTCGACGCCATCGTGCGTCGAGCTGACGAAGGGCTCGTCGTGCCGTCCCTCGAGCCGCCCCATGGCCTCGTCGGCCGCGGCGCGGTCCCCCACTGCCACGAAGAGCATCGGAGACGCTTCCGGCCCGGCGGGCAGCGCTGCCGCAATCTGGTCGCCGAGCCATGGCTTGAGATCGGCCCGGTAGTCGAGCCCCGCCTGGGCCGCCAGGTTCTGGGCCAGCGCATCGACCTTGTCGTCGAGCGTGGAGGCATCCGCGAAGCCCGGAATCCGAGAGGCGAGCTGGGCGATGGCCGTGTCCTGTGCAGACGACGGCTGGAGGGAGACGATGAGATACAGAGCCGTGTCCGCCGGGGCGAGCTCGCCGGCGGCATCGGCGGCACCGTTGAACAGGAGGAGGTGGCCGGCGAGATAAACGGCCGCGGTCAGGCCGAGCAGCGTGGTGAGAGCGATAACGAGCCGGTGCATGTGACCTAGCGGCCGAGCAGGGCGCCGAGGCCCGGACCGATGCCCGGCAGCTTCCCGCCCTGGAGCATCTTCATCATTCGCTGCATCTCGACGAACTGCTTGAGGAGCCGATTGACCTCTGCCGGCGAGGTCCCGCTGCCGGTCCCGATCCGCCGGCGACGGCTGGCCTTGATGATCTCCGGGCGGCGTCGCTCGTCGGGGGTCATCGAGTCGATGATCGCCTCGATGCGCTTGAGCTGGCCCGAGTCCACGGCCTCCTGGGCCGCACCGGCCATCTGGCCAGCCCCGGGGACCAACTGGAGCAGCTGGCCGATGGGACCCATCTTCTTGACCTGGAGGAGCTGCGATCGGAAGTCCTCGAGGGTGAAGCGGTTCTGCATGAGGCGCTCGGCGGCGCGCTCGGCCTCCTCGGTGTCGACCGTCTCCTGCACCCGCTCGACGAAGCTGAGGATGTCGCCCATGCCGAGGATGCGCTGCGCAAGCCGATCAGGG
>Ga0136619_10001082_pt1 | contig 10547 bp, 10 predicted proteins | sample AntDrymUQ3532106_2_FD_104807 | JGI IMG/M metagenome (GOLD analysis project Ga0136619, IMG submission 104807) | Polar desert sand microbial communities from Dry Valleys, Antarctica - metaG UQ353 (21.06) | ecosystem: Environmental > Terrestrial > Soil > Desert | place: Antarctica: Dry Valley... | reverse complement strand
GTTACGGGAGTAGAGGACTATGTCTCTCTGATACATGCCGTCTCACCTTCCTCGATAGCGTACTGGGAAGCATGTTCGCACGGCGGGGTAAGGCGGCACATCCCACAATTGAGTGATTTTTGTTGTTATTTGTTGTTGCTTGTGGCCACTATCGCACTTACTTTCTTCTCACAAACTTTCCCGGCTTCTCTCGAAGCGAGGCTTGCGGAGATTCCTCTAGATCATCTTCGTGCCTGACCGACGCGGCGTCGTGGGTATCGGCTAACATGGGATGAGTAAACGTGGTGAAGTTGCACGAGCGGGTTCTGGTCGTCGAACCCGGTGAGGAGGTAGGGGATGGATCTCGGGCTGCAAGGGAAGACCGCGCTGGTACTGGCGGCGAGCAAGGGCATCGGGCGGGCGATAGCAACAGAGCTCGCCGCGGAGGGTGCGAACGTCGTGATCTCCAGTCGTGGCGAAGCCGCGCTCGCCGCGACCGCCTCCGAGATTCACGAAGCGACCGGCGCCGAAACCGCCTACTTCTCCGCCGACGTGACGAAGGACGAAGACATCCAACGCCTCGTGGCAAGGACTGTGGAACGGTTCGGCGGCCTGGACGCGCTGGTGACCAACACTGGCGGGCCGCCGCCCGGAACGTTCGAGGACTTCGGGGACGAAGCTTGGACGGGCGCGTTCGAGTTGACCCTGTTGAACATCGTCCGGGCGGTGCGGGCGGTCTTGCCGCACATGAGGAAACGGGGTGGCGGGCGCATCGTCAACGTCGCGTCCTCCTCCATCAAGCAGCCAATCGAGGGTCTGATCCTCTCGAACACCTTCAGAGCAGGTATCATCGGGCTCGCCAAGAGCCTCTCCGCCGAGCTGGCCCCGGACGGTATCCTGATAAATACCCTGGGACCGGGGCGCATCTCCACCGACCGCTCCGCCGGCATGGACGCCTCGCAGGCGGAGGTCCGGGGCGTCTCCGTAGAGGAGATCCGGAACGAGATGGCGGCCCGGATACCGCTCGGCCGCTACGGGACGCCGGAGGAGTTCGCAAGGGTGGCGGCCTTTCTGGCTTCGCCTGCCAACAGCTACCTCACAGGGCAGGCCATCCTGGTGGACGGAGGCATGGTCAGGGCGCTCTGAGGCGCGGTACTGCTGGCAAACTCTTCGGGCTTGCCTACCGCTGTAGCGGGGCTTTCTCTTCCCTGCGTCGGCAGACATCGGACGGTTCGCCGTGCTCCTGGATACTCTGGTTTTTGAAGTAATTAGTACATTTGGGGGATACGCCGGGCCGTGGTGGGGAGCATCATTCCTGCCACAGGGAAAACCCGGGAAAGGAGGCGATTGTGGGGACGAGGGTTCAGGGCTGTGCAAGCGTGCCCCTAACCGGAACGGAAGAAAACATACGTGGATACTTCCATGAGTCGCTTTGGAGCTCCGAGCACGGATGGGGGCGAGATGTCACCCGCTGCCGCGCCGGGCTCCGCCGAGGGGCGGGTGAGCCGGGGATGGCTGTTCAGCAAGGCCGGGGCAGCGCCGGCCCCGAGGAAAAGGTCGAGAGCCTTACCACGGCACGCCTGGGTGCCCGTGGACGCGTCGCGGCGCGACCGCGGATGGGGCTACCTTGGAAGCGCGTCCCGCCAGAAGACATGTAGCCTGAAGAAGAGTGAGAGGGAGCAAGGTATGTACAGTCCAATAATAAGGAAATTAGCCCTCGGCGTGGGGCCGTCAGCAGCGCTCATCTTCGTGCTTGCGCTGGCACTCACCACGGTGGGGTGCGGCTCGCAGCCCACCTCGAGTTCCTCCGCGCCTCGGGCGAAGCCGAACCTTCACGGCAAGATCCTGTTCCTCCGAGAAGACAATTATGGCGAGATAACTATCTTCACGGCCCAGGCGAACGGAACCCATGTACGCCGGATCAGCGATTTCGGGGGCGACCCCCGCTTCTCACCCGACGGCGCCCAGATCATGATGCCAGGCTCCGCCCCGGACGGGAGGATCACTGCGGGTATCGTCCGCGCGGACGGGTCACATCTTCAGAAGGTCCCGATCCACGACCCGACGCTGAACCTCGGTGCGGGCGCCTGGGCGCCAGGTGGAAAGCAGATGGCGCTCGAAGGCTGGGACGACTCGAAACCCGAACGCAACGGCGTCTACATCGCCGGAGTGCCCGACGGAACGGATCTCACCCGCCTGACGAGCCATTCGGATCACGACATACCGATGGACTTCTCCCCGGACGGTTCGCGGATCGTCTTTCTCAGGGCCGAGGCTGGCAGTAATCCGCCCACTGGGTCGCTCTACGTCGTGAACGTGGACGGAACCGGCCTGCATCGCATCACCCCACCCGAAATCGCTGTTGGTCCGGCCCGGTGGTCGCCCAACGGCGAGTGGATCGTATTCTCGGACTCCTCGATCGAGCCGCGAAGCCCTATCAGGATCGTGCGGCCAGATGGGACAGGGCTCCGAAAAGTCTTCGAGGACCCAAAGGGGGGAACCGCCACCGCGCCGACCTTCTCGCCCGACGGTCACAGGATCATGTTCGCGTTGATCAAGGCATCGGCGCTCAATGCCCCTGGGCTTCAACCGAACAAATTGTGCGTGATCAATGAAGATGGCAAGGGATTCGCGGTGGTCCTCGACACGCCCGACTACAAGAGCGGCCCCGACTGGGTCGGTATTGAGAGCTGAAGACCGGACATCTTCTGGGATGAGTCTGGCTCCGGTAACCGTTTCGCCAACAACGAGTGCAACGCGAGCGTGCCGGCCCGTCTGTGCGATTAGGAAGGTTCCTGTTCACCAGAAAGGCCCCGATCCGGCGGGGCTTTCGCTTTCGTAGCGCGGCGTTTCGGGCGCCCTTGTTTGCCTACCTTTGGTGGGAGGCAATCAGCGCACCAACCTCACTCCGAATTTGCCAGCAGCAACCAACGCTCTGAGTCGCGGAGGGACCATGCTATCATCGCCGGCATGACCTCCGAAGCGCCTGACGAAAGCCTGAATTATCGTCCCATAATCATGGCAGTGGCGGTGGCGACCGCGGGTATGCTGCCCCCTTTTCTGACCGGCGGGCTCGCGGTGCAGGTGCGCGCCGATCTGGACTTCGGCCCTGGCGCACTGGGTCTCGCGGTGGCGGCGTTCTTCGCCACCTCTTCGTTGGTTTCGGCTGTGATGGGGCGGCTGGTGGAGCGGATCGGGGCGCATCGGGGGATGCGTCTGGCCGCCGCCGGCAGCGCGATTTCGTTGCTGGGGATCGCCACGCTTGCCAGCTCGTTGGCGGGGCTCGTGGCGTGCCTCGTGCTCGGCGGCCTCGCCAACGCGATCTCTCACCCTTCCACTCACCTCTCGCTGGCCCGTGAGGTACCCGCTGACCGGCAGGGATTGTCGTTCGGGATCAAACAGTCCGCCATCCCCGCCGCTACCCTGCTCGCGGGCCTTGCCGTACCGGCCATCGCATTGACGTTGGGGTGGCGGTGGGCCTTCGGCGGGGGCGCCGTCCTGGCGCTGGCGGTCGCCTCCTTCGTGCCGGCGGAGACGGCCCAGACTGCGGGCGCCCTCCATCGAGCAAAGGAGGCGCGCGCCGGTGACGCCCGGCCGCTGTCGCTGGTGTTGCTGGCTTTCGGGATCGGGCTCGGCTCCATCGCGGCGACGCCCCTGGGGACGTTCCTCGTCGAGTCCTCGGTGGCTGCGGGGCTTCGGGTGGAGACGGCCGGTCTGTTGCTGGCCTTCGGAAGCGCATGCGGCATCACCGTCCGCGTGCTCTTCGGGCACCTCGCCGACGGGATGAGTGGAGGACGGCTGCGGCTGGTGGCGGCCATGCTCGGCGTCGGGACCGCCGGTTTCGTGCTGCTCGCGACGGGAGTGGGCCCGCTGCTCGTGGCCGGGACGGTGCTCGGGTTCGGGGCGGGATGGGGGTGGCCCGGCCTATTCAACTTCGCGGTTGTAAAGACCAGTCCTGGCGCGCCCGCGGCGGCGACCGGCATCACCCAGACCGGCGCCTCGGGAGGGGCCGCGCTCGGGCCGCTGCTCTTCGGGTTTGTGGTCGAGGGAACGTCTTTCACGACCGCCTGGCTTCTGTGTGCGGGTATCGCCCTCGTCGCGGCTTTGACCGTACTGGCCGGGCGGACGATGGTCCTGCGCGAGCGCGCCGTGCCGGGGTAGGCGGACGGCTTCTGGCGCCTCTCCGGATCCCTGGCAGGCGTATGAGAAAAATAGTACGGTGTGGCGCGTGAAAGCCTCCCCGGAGAACCGCAGGGTCTGGGCGTACTATGCGCTTTTGCTCGTTGCCGGCCTCACGCTCGCGGTGGGGTGGTGGGCGCGGGTCTCGAACCTCACCTTTCCCCGGAAGCGGATGTGGGATGAGATCTACTTCCCCGTCTTCGCCAACGATTATCTGAACGGCGTCCCGTTCTTCGACCTGCATCCCCCTCTGGGCAAGTTCATCCTGGCTGTGAGCATCGCCGTCTTCGGCAACGACCCGTTGGGGTGGCGGCTGATGCCGGCGGTGTTCGGGTGCGCGCTCGTCGTGCTGGCGGCGGTCTTAGCACGACGCTATTTCGAGGATGGGATCTCGGCTATCCTCTTCGCCACGCTCGTCGCGGGGGAGACTATCTTCATCCTCTACTCGCGCACCGGCCTCCTGGACGGCATCCTGGTGTTCTTCGTGGTGGCGACGTTCCTGGCGGCGCTACGGGTGGAGGAGAAGGACCAACTCGTGTGGCCCGCGGTGCTCCTGGGCCTGACCATCGCCATCAAGTGGGCCGTCTTCGGTATAGCTTTGCCCATAGGGTACATCCTGTGGCGCAGGGGCCTCCTGAAGCCTTTTCTCGCCAGCCTGTACGTCTCCGCGGCGGTCTATATTCTCGTCGTGTTTGCCGGGCAGGTCTGGAATCCCACCGGGGCCAGAGACGTTTTCACGGACAAGAACACGTTGGTGAAGGTGTGGAACTGGCACGAACAGGCCCTCCGCAACGCGACCCGGGCCGTCCCCAACAGCGAGGGTTCACAGTGGTGGACGTGGCCTTTGCTGGGGCGCCCGATCATCTTCTTCCACGACACCAACGCGTCAGGCAAAGACCTCGTCTTCCTTGCCATCGGCAACCCGTTCGTGTGGTGGAGCAGCACGCTAGCGATTCTCGCTGGAGCCGGAGAACTGGTCCGGCGCGCGGTCTTCCGGCTGCCGCTGGCCGACCATCAACTCCTCCCGATAGTGATGGGCTACGCCATCCTGCTGCTGCCGTGGATACCGGGCACCCGCATCCCGTACCTGTACAACTACTTGCCGGCCTACGCCTTCGCCCTTCTCGCCCTGACCTACTGGCTCTCCCGGCTCTGGGGCTACCGGAGGTGGGGTCCGTGGGCGGTCGTCCTCTACGCGGTCCTGGCGTTCGCTTTCACCCTGTACTTTCTGCCCCTGGTGACGGGGCTGCCCCTGGACCACGAAGGACTGCGCCAGCGCATGTGGCTGGAGTCCTGGGATCACGGCGAGTTCGAGTGAGTTCGGACGAAAAAGGGACCGGGCCGAAGCCCGATCCCTCCCGTTCCGCAGTCTCTGGGTGCCGGTTCTAGTAGGACACACTCTCGCAGTCGGCGGCCACGTCGTCACCCTGATCGGCGTGGACCTGGTCTTGGCCGTCGCCGCACTCGATGATGTCCTGGGCGCTCGTGCCGTTGGCCGCGACAATGGTGTCGTTGCCGGGACCGCCGGAGATTGTGTCAACCGAGCGGTCGGTGCCAAATTCGCCGGCGTCGTCGAAGAGGTCGTCGTCGCCGGAGCCGCCGGAGATGTCGTCCGCTCCCAGGCCGCCGAGTATGTAGTCGCCACCGCCGCCACCGTAGAGGGTGTCAGAGCCGGTGTCGCCGTTGTCGTGGCCATTGATCGGGGCGGAGCCGCGGATCCTGTCGCTACCGTCGCCGCCGAGGATGGTGTCGTCCCCGAAGCCGCCGTTCAGCCAGGAGTCGCCACCGGCGCGGCCCTTGATGGTGTCGTCGCCGCCCCGGCCGTTGATCTGGTCCGTCTTCACCGTGCCGGAGAGAAGGTCGTCGCCGGAGGTGCCATTTGGAATGGCCGCGAAGGCCGTGCCCGTCGAGAGGACCGCCATCGTCGCCATCGTCGCTAGAATCTTAACCGTCCGCTTCATCTCCGCACTCCCTCTGCCTCCTGCTCCCGGCCTCTCCGGTCGCTGTAATTGGAACTGTAGGGAAACAGCGTTACGTTACGGCGACAGTACGGTAACGCTTCGGTCAGTTTTCGGTAACGTTTAGATAACTGTGGGTTAATCCGCCGGGCTTCCGAACGCGCTACCCGTCCCCTCGACCCGTCATGCGCCATCTTTTCCCCACATCGCCTGGACGCCTCGCTCTGCCGCCCGGAAGTACCAGCTGGTGGCCTGGTCCATGACCCTGCTGTCCAGAGGCCAGGCCGCAACGCCAACGGCGAGGGCCTGAACCGTATTGTTCGGGCCCGCCCTGTTCTAGCATCCCGCCATCTCTTTTCTCCGTGGAAGCCGTCTGGGGATGAGCGCGAGTAACGCACTCTTGATTGCGGGCGCCGCTAACTTCGGGCGCTCCGCCCGCAATTGCCGGGCCAGCCGTCTTTCGTCGGCCTCTCGCAACAATTCGTGATGGCGCTGCCGCCACTGGTCGATTTCGTGGTACATGAATCCTCCTTCGGATCTCTTCTTGCCTTCTGCAACGAGTGTGATCTGGGGCGCGGATCAGAGCATCGGGCGAAGGAACAGTCCCGCGTGAGACTTTTGGAGAACCAGGCCTCTAGGCCGAGAGTCCAAGGGGACGCGCCACGTCCAGGGCTTCGAGGCCCGCCACCGGTTCGGACGGCCGCAACGACGCGCTGACGTCATACGCGCCGTCCACTATCGCGTACCCGACTTCGAGGAATATGGAGCGGACCAGGCCAAGCATCCGCCGGTTCTCCCCGAGCACGGCGCCGGTAAAGGTCTCTACGCCCGCGCGCCTGGCCCTCTCGGCGAGTGCGGAGAGGAGCAGCTTCCCCACTCCCCTCGCCTGCCAACCGTCCTCCACGACGATGGCGAACTCCGCAGTGTCGCCCCCGCCGTTCAACAGGACGTACATGCCGTGCCCGATGATCTCGCCGTCCGCGACGGCGACTATGGACTCTCCGTCCTGACGGTCAGGGTTTGCGAACGTGGCAACCGCCCACTTGGACGCCCGAGGGTACGCTGCATGGAACCGCATGTAAAGGCTCTCCCTCGACAACCGCGAGAGCATCCGGCGCAGGCTCTCCTCGTCTCCCGGCGACACGGGCCGAACGAAGACCGCGTTGGTTTCCGGGTTCCGGTGGTGAATGCGATCCGCCGGGTAAATCGAAGTGTGCATCTCGGTCTCCTCTCGAACTCCTGTTACCGGAATTAGACCCGATGCTATGGACGCCGGAATCGGACGGACGGCCACACTTTTCTAGATACCTTTGGCGGTAATGCGTCTGGGACTAAAGTCCAAGAGCGTCTGGCGCTGCCACGATAGGCGGCGGATTCTCCGGGCGAGAGTTCAAAGATCGGTTGGCCGCGAAGTATCACCTGCCAGGCGCGGCGCTCCTCTGGATTCCGGTTACCGAAGAACACTCTTCCTCGTTATTCTGGACGGGGCGCCTCCTCAGGCGGCGCCCCGTCTCAGTTCCGGGCGTCAGCTCTTGGCGTCGCAAGGACGGAACGCTTCTGGACGTGGAGGTCGGCGGCAGCGTCATCCTCCGCGACGGCAGGGAGACGCTCGTCGCCGTCGCCCACGACATAACCGAGCGCAAGCAGAGCGAGGAGGCTCTCGAAGAGAGCCGGCGCGCTCTCTCCACGCTGATGAGCAACCTTCCCGGCATGGCCTACCGTTGCCGCAACGACCCGGACTGGACGATGATGTTCGTCAGCGAAGGGTGCGCCGGCCTGACGGGCTACTCACCCGGCGACCTCATAGGCAACCGGCGCGTCTCTTACGGCGACCTCATCCACCTGGAGGATCAGGAGACGGTATGGGGGAGTGTGCAGGCCGCCTTGCGCGAGCGTCGTCCCTTCCAGTTCACCTACCGCATCACGACCGCCTCTGGAGCGATGAGGTGGGTGTGGGAGCAGGGCCAGGGCGTTTTCTCTTCCGAAGGGGAGTTGGTCGCGCTCGAAGGCTTCGTCACCGATACGACCGAGCGGGCGCGGACACAGCGGCTGCTCGAAGAGCGCGTCTCCACGCTCTCGGGCATAGCGGGGAACCTTACGCTGAACCTGCCGGTAGCGAGCACCCTGGACGTGCTGGCGGAGAGTGTGGTGGGCGCCAGCACGTGTGTTGCCTGCGCGGTAGCCCTCCTTGACGAAAAAACCAGCACGCTCAGCATGGAAGGTTTCTACGGCCTTCCCGCTGAGTACAAGGCCGGTATGGAGGCTTCCTGGCAAACCGGGGTCGACTCACCCACCATGCGGGCCGTCCAATCGCGGGAGCCCGTGCTGATCCGTGGTATCCGCGGGTACATCCTGGATGATGATCTCTACGCTTCGGTTCACGACCTCGTCCGCGAGGCTCCGTGGGACGTCATCTACATCGTGCCGCTCATCTCGAGGGGACGGGCTCTCGGTGCGATCAACCTGGGATACCTCCCCGATCATGAACCCGGCGAAGACGAGAAGATTTTCCTGAGGGCCGTGGCGGACCAGGCGGCGGTAGCGGTGGAGAACGCCCGGCTGTTCTCCGAGGCTGGCGGCAAGGCTGCCCTGGAAGAGCGCCAGAGGCTGGCCAGGGAGCTGCACGACTCCGTCTCCCAGGCCCTCTACGGCATCGCCCTCGGCACGGAAACCGCCCGCGAGCTGCTGAGTATTCAGCCGGAGAAGGCAGGCGAACCGCTCGACTACGTCCTCACTCTGGCAGAAGCGGGCATGGCCGAGATGCGGGCGCTCATCTTCGAGCTCAGGCCCGAGTCGCTGGAGGCCGAGGGGCTCATGGCTGCCCTGGAGAAGCAGGCTGCGGCGCTCTCGGCGCGGCACGGGATTCAAGTAGAGATCGTCCTCTGCGAAGAACCCGATACCTCGCTGGAGGTCAAGGAAACAGTCTATCGTCTGGCCCAGGAAGCCCTCCACAACACCGTCAAGCACGCCAGCGCGAGCAACGTGACGATCAGCGCGAAGTGCGACGGTCACGGTATAACGCTCGACATCTCAGACGACGGCATCGGTTTCGACCCACGGGGGGATTTCCCGGGCATCTGGGGCTGCGTTCGATGCGCGAGCGGGCGCAGCGCGTTGGCGGGACGCTGGAAGTGGACAGCTCACCGGGCGGAGGCGCCCGGATTCATGCCCGGATACCGGTCTGAGACGCACTCTCCTCGCGCTTCGTTTGCCTTATGTGCCGTGCGTGGATAGAATCGCAGACCATATGACTGATTCAGGCAGACAAGAGAGGATCGAAGAGCTTCGCAAGCGAGTCAACGAGGTCGACCGCGAGCTGGTGCGCATCCTGAACGAGCGGGCGCTCATCGTGCAGGAACTCGGGGCATTCAAGCGTGAGGAGGGGGTCGCCCTGTTCGATCCCCGAAGGGAAGAGGAGATCCTGCGCGGCGTCGCGGAGATGAACGAGGGGCCGATCTACGATACCTCCATGCGCGATATCTTCGAGCTGATCATGCACCGTATCCGGGACCTGGAAGTTGAACGGCGGGAGTTTTCAGAGTAGTCATGGACATCACACAGGGCGTAAAGACCGACGTAAAGACCGACGTAAAGACTCCGAACGGCATGATCCGGCCCAATACCTTCCGGGTGGTCGCCGGCCCATGCACGGTGGAGAGCTACGAGCAGTTCGCCGCCGGCGCGAAGGCCGTGAAGGAGGCCGGCTTCGAGTACGTCCGCGGCGGCGCGTTCAAGCCGCGCACCTCCCCATACTCCTTCCAGGGTCTCGGGGAAGAGGGACTGAAGATCATGTCCGAGGTCTCGGGCGAGCTGGGCCTGAAAGTCGTCACGGAGGTCATGGACCCCTACGACATCGAGATGGTCATGGAGCACGCGCAGATCTTGCAGATTGGGGCGCGCAACATGGCGAACTTCTCGCTCTTGCGGCGCGTCGGCGAGGCGATAGCGGGCTCGGACCACGGCGTACTCCTCAAGCGCGGCCTGTCGGCGACGGTGGAGGAGTGGATCCTGGCGGCCGAGTACGTGACGAGCGCGGGCGGGGACAACGTGGTGCTATGCGAGCGCGGTATCCGCACCTTCGAGACGAGCACGCGCTTTACGTTGGACCTCTCGGCGGTGATCGTGGCCAAGCGCCTCACCGACCTGCCCGTGATCGTTGACCCCTCTCACGCCGCCGGACGCCGCGATCTGGTTGTGCCGCTCTCCAAAGCCGCCGTCGCCGCCGAGGCCGACGGCCTGATGGTCGAGAGCCACCACGACCCTCAAGAGGCCTTTTGCGATGGGGAGCAGGCGCTCCCCATCGAGGTTCTCCTCGGCCTCAAGGACGTGCTCCGCCCCTTCGCGAGCGCGATGGGCCGGGAGGTCATCTAGTCCCGCGGGCTGTGCCCAGGAGCCGTCCGTGAAGCCTCTCGGGGGAAGGTTCGCGCTGCT
>Ga0136619_10001080_pt1 | contig 10549 bp, 10 predicted proteins | sample AntDrymUQ3532106_2_FD_104807 | JGI IMG/M metagenome (GOLD analysis project Ga0136619, IMG submission 104807) | Polar desert sand microbial communities from Dry Valleys, Antarctica - metaG UQ353 (21.06) | ecosystem: Environmental > Terrestrial > Soil > Desert | place: Antarctica: Dry Valley... | reverse complement strand
CGCGTGTGACTAAGAACCCGGTGCACTAGTGGATGCCAATCACTTCCGGCGTCTCGTCGAGGAGGCGAGAGGCAAGTCCCCTCCCGAGCGGGCGGCCCTTCTCCAGGGGGCATTGCAACTGTGGCGGGGACCGGCCTTGGCCGACTTCACATACGAGCCGTTTGCCCAGACCGAGATCACCGCTCTGGAAGAACTCCGGCTGGCGGCTACCGAGGAACGGATCGATGCCGACCTGATGATGGGCCGCCTACGTCCTGGCGTTCACCCAGCTCCGGGCCGGAGAGATGCGCGACCTGGAAGAGACAGCTCGCCGAGGTCTCAACCATGCCCGACGGTCCGCCGACCTGCGCGAAGAGATGGGCGCCCTCTGGTGGGTCGCCGACGCGCTGGTGGCAGGACCGACACCGGTCCCCGACGCCATCCTCGCCTGCGACGACCTTCTCACTTCCTACGGTCGGGATCATGGAGGAGTGCAGGCCGACCTCGGGCTCCTGTGGGCCATGCGGGGCGAATTCGACCGCGCCCGCCAGTTGGCGAACGCAGCCCGGACCCACATTCGGGAAGGCCTGCGCGGGGTCAAGCGGGCGCTGACCTTCGTGGAGCAGCGGAGCGCCGAGGTCGAGCTCATGGCAGGAGACGATGTCGCCGCCGAGCGCCAGTTGCGTCTGGCCCTGGAACTGGCCTTCGACGTGGGGGAACGGGATCAGGTGGCGCAGATCGCCGGGCTCTTGTCGAGGATCTTGTCGAGCCGGGGCGACCTGGAGGAGGCGGAGCAGTTGGCAGCCGTGAGCGTGGAGCAGTCTCCGGCCGAGAGCGTCACCTCCCAGGCCCTCTCCCGGACAGCCCTGGCCCTTGTCACGGCCGAGCGCGGCGACCACATTCAAGCCGAGCGCCTGGCCCGGGAGGCTGTCGGCCTGGCGCCGGTCGACATGCTCAACCTTCGGGGAAGCCTCCTGGTCGACCTCGCCTGCGTCCTGTCGATCGTCGACCGGGGCCAGGAGGCAAAAGCCGTCCTGGCAGAGGCCGCCTTCGCCTACGAACGCAAGGGCAATCTCATTGGCGTCTCCCACGTGGGGGCGCTGCTCGGGTGACCTGCCCTCGACTCTGGGGCCATTCTGTAGGGGTGGGTACACCGTTTCCGTGCAACAACCCTCAAAGATATCCGATGGCCCCGAACGGACCGAGGGCATGCCCTCATCCGCAACCCGTTGGGCAGCGTCGTGAGCTGATAGTGCATCGGCCAATGATGGGAACAATTACCTGTGGGGCGACACGGTGAACACCGCCAGTCGGATCGAGTCGCACGGGGCACCGAGCCAGATCAAGGTGACAGGGCGCGCCCGCGACCGGCTGGCACACGCCTTCCGATTCGAGGATTGCGAACCGGTGGAGGTCAAGGGCAAGGGCACGGTCATCCGATGCCTGATGGTCGGGCGCTCGGGAGACACCGCCTCCCCGGTCCGGCCCAACGGCACCCCACCGCTGGAGCCATCGACCGGTCCCTGACCGCAGCTCACCGGGCACCGGCCGGGCGGGAGATGTGGCTCCTGTGGGACAATCCAAGGTTCATGCCACAACGCCATCGATCGACCCTCAACGAGATCCTGCCGGCCGAGGAGCGGGCCATCGAGGCCGTGGTCGCCCGCTACCAGCGGGTGGCGCCGGCCGTCACCCGCTTTGCCCGCAGCCTGGCCGGCAACGACGCCCTCCAAGTGCGGCTCGGGTCGCACGCCGCCGCCGGGCCGGGCGAGATCGTGCTCGATCCGGGGATGTTCCAGGCGGCGTACGCCCGCAGCGCCCCGGTCACCCCCGCCGAGGTGGCGTTGACCACGGCGCTGCACGAGGCGATCCACCTCATCGCCACCGACTTCGACGAGCGCAGGCCCTTCCCCGAGGCGTGGCTGCCCCACCGCAGAACGCCGCTTTCCGAGGCGGAGCAGGGCGAGGAGGTGCCGACCTTCTTCCTGCTCGACGCCCTGTCCGAGGCGGGGGGCGACGCCGCCGAGGCGCTGTTCCTGGCCATCGAGGACGCCCGGCAGGAGGCTGCCTACTTCTCCGGGTACGGTGGGGCCAGATCGGTGCTGGCCGACCTGTACCGGTCGTCGATCTCCGACGCCCTCCGTGAAGCACCACCCCTCGGCCAGTACGCCCTGGCCTGCTTCCTGCTCGTCGGCGAGTACGAGGACCGCGACGCGGTTGAGCGGCGGGTGGCCCCCCACGTCGCCGCCGCCGTCGACGACGCCATGGCCTTCCTCGAGGTTCTCCCCGAATGTGAGGACCCTTGGCAGGTGGCCGGCATTGCCCTTCAGCTGCTCGAGGTCGCCCGGCTCCACGGTCTGGCCACCGAGGCGGACGAGACGGCGAGCACGGCGCAGCGACGCGCCGCCGACCGCACCGATCAGGCGGCGATCAGCGAGACCGTCGACGCCATGCGCATCGTCAGCCTCCCGCTGCGCGACGCCGAGGGTTACGAGGACACCAGGCAGGCATCGCAGGCGGTGAGCGCCGCGGCGGGACGGAAGGGCGAGGCCGAGCAGGCGGGCGACCCCGCCACCGACCAGGTGGTCCGGGTCAGCGAGGCGCCGACCGTCTACCTCCCCACCGGCCAGGGGGGCAAGCTGCTGGTGGCCGGCTTCCCCTACCGCTTCCGCCGGTTCGGCGGTGAGGGCAGGGCCCTGCTCGAGGACGCTGCCGCCCGCTGGGGCGTGGCGCAGCGGAGGGTCTCCGGTGAGCTGTACCCGCTGTTCCTGGCCAACCAGCGCCGCGGGCTGCGCAGCGGGTTCGACGCCGGCGACCTGTCGCCGTTCGCCGCCCTGCTGCTCGGCGCCGGGCTCTACGACCGCATGTTCGAGCGCCGCGATCTCCCGGTGCGCCGGTCGTACGCGGTCAGCGTGCTGGTCGACGGGTCGGCCAGCATGCTCCAGCCCCGCCCGGGCCCGGATGCCCGCAAGGCGCCGTGGGCGATGGCCGCCGCCGCCCTCGGCGCGTGGACCCTGGCCCATCTTTGCGACGAGCTGCAGATCGAGTTCGAGGTCGCCCTGTTCAACCGGGCGTTCGCCGCCACCACCGACGACAGCGAGCGCAGCTTCTCCAACCGGCGGGTCGCCGCCACCGGCGGGTTACGCCGCCGCCATGGAGGCGCCGCCGAGCGTCTGACCCGCACCGTCAACCACTACCTGGTGAAGACCTTCGACGCCAGGTGGCGGTCGGCCGAGGATGTCATGGCCGGGTTGTTCTACACCGCCGCCACCCCAGCCGCGGCCGCCCGGCTGGCCCGCCGGGAGCCGGATCAGGCCCCGCCGGTTTCGATGTTCGACAAGGCGTCGAACGTCGACGAGTTCAACGTCGCATACGCCGCCAACCGGCTGGCGGCGCGCCAAGCCGCCACCCGTATCCTGGTGGTGCTCGCCGACGGGATGACCCGGGGCTCGGTCGAATCGCTCGCCGCCTCCGTCGATGCCGTCGAGCGCGCCGGCACCACCGTGCTCGGCATCGGGATCGGGGACACGACGGTGCAGGCGACCTACGCCCGGAACCAGGTGGTGGAGCGACCGGACGAGCTGGCCCGGGCGATGGTCGATGGGGTCCGTTCCAGCCTCCATCGCACCCTGATGACCATGGGAGGGACCGCGTGGTGGTCCGCTCCCACCGAACTCACCCCGGCTGTTGGGAGCACGACCAATGTCTGAGACGGTTACGTTCATCGACCCCTCCGGGGAGGGCAAGCCGATCGAGTTGGAGACCGTCGACGTCCCCACCGATCTCGCCGACCATGCGGCGCGGATCCAGCACATCCCCAAGCCCGACCCGTACTACGTCGATCTGGGGATGCTGTACCGGCTGGCCCAGCTCGAGCAGGTGCACCGCCAGCACTTCGACGACAGCCCGCTCCACCTGGCGCTGCGGGGACACATGGGGACCGGCAAGGATCATGACCTCGAGCAGTTCGCCGCCCTGCTCCGGCTCCCCCACTACCGCATCCCGCTGACCGGCGAGGTGCGCGACATCACCCTCATCGGCTCGGTCAAGCTCCACGGCGACGGCAAGGGCGGTACCGAGAGCCGGTGGGAGGACGGCGACATCACCAGGGCGCTGCGGGGCCCTGCGCTGCTCAATCTCTCCGAGCTCAACGCCGCCGGGGCCGAGACGCTGTTCGCCCTCCACGGTCTGCTCGACCGACATCGCGCCATCGAGCTCCCCACCGGTGAGACCATCCACCTGCGCCCCGACGTGCGCATCTACGGAACGCTCAACCCCACCGACCTGCGCGACTACGCCGGGACCCAGACCCTCAACAAGGCGTTCGCCGATCGGTGGATCATCTGGGAGAAGAGCTTCCCGGTCGAGCAGGACCTGCGCACCATGCTGGAGCGCCGCTACCCCGGTCTGGGAGCAGCGTTCGTGGGGCCGATCGCCAAGCTCGCCGTCGAGGTCAACGCCTCCTTCACCGCCCCGGACAGCCGCACCCGGGTGGAGACGCCGATGAGCCTCCGTGCGGTGCTCGAGCGACTCCCCGCAGCGCTCCGGATGTACAACGAGGCCGAGGATCCACTGCGCCGGTCCTGGGAGGAGTTCGTCCTCCCCCACATCGACCCCTTCGACCGCGACCACTACGAGACCGTGTGGTCCGCCGTGGTCCGCAAGGGCCCGAAGGGCCCCGCCTACACCCGTTGAGCCTTCGGCTTCGCCGGGCACCCCTCCCAACGGGGGAAAAGGAACCGGCTGCGACTCTCCCCTTCCCGGGGAAGCAGGGACGGTCGCACCGCCACCGAGCGACCGGACTGGAACGCCGACCTACTCGCGGAAGTTGATGTACTGGAGGGGTAGGCGGTAGTCGAGCTCCTTCAGCAGGGCGATCACCTGCTGGAGGTCGTCGCGCTGCTTGGCCTGGACCCTGAGCTGATCGCCCTGGACCTGGACCTGCACCTTGAGCTTGGAGTCGCGGATCATCTTGCCCAGCTCCCTGGCGGCGTCCTGGGGGATTCCCTCGACCAGGTCGAACCGCACCCTGACCCTCCCCCCGGCGGCCGGCTTGGGCTCGCCTCCGTGGAGGATCTTGAGCGACACCCCCCGCTTCACCAGCCGTCCCTTGACCACGTCGATGGCGGCGTCGAGCCTGCCCTCGGCCGCCGACTCGATGACCATCTCCTTGTCGGTGAGGTCGATCTCGGTCTTGGTCCCCTTGAAGTCGAAGCGGTTGACAATCTCCCGCTTCGCCTGGTCGACGGCGTTGCGGACCTCTTGGCGATCGATCTGGGAGACGACGTCGAACGTTGGCATGCAGCGACGATACCCGTCGATCGCCCCATGCACGACCGGGAACCCGTCCGGCTACCGTCGACCGTGATGAGGGCCTACCGGCTGGGCGACGGACTCGACGAGCGGATCGACGACCTGGTGCGCGACGCGGTGTCGGCCGATGGCCACGAGGCGCACGACCACGAGATCGAGCTGGTTTCCGAGATGTTGGTCAGCGGGCTCAAGCTGCTCCGGGACGACACCGACCGGGGCGATCTCAAGCTGGTCAACAGCGCGCTGAAGGAGCTCCGCTACTCGTTCCTGGTCTTCTCCAAGTACCGGGATGTCCCCAAGGTGACGATCTACGGATCGGCCCGCACCCCTCCCGACGACCCCAACTATCTGCTCGCCGCAGACTTTGCCAACGCCATGGCCGACCTCCACCGCTGGATGGTGATCACGGGAGCCGGTCCCGGGATCATGGAGGCGGGCAACCGCGGGGCCGGGCGGGAGTACGGCTTCGGGGTCAACATCAGGCTGCCGTTCGAGGCCGAGGCCAACCCCTTCGTCCACGAGAGCCGGCTGATCAACTTCAAGTACTTCTTCACCCGCAAGCTGATGTTCGTCAAGGAGTCGAACGGCTTCGTGATCTTCCCCGGCGGCTTCGGCACGCAGGACGAGACCTACGAGCTGCTCACCCTGATCCAGACCGGCAAGTCCGATGTGCACCCGGTGGTGCTGCTCGAGGCACCGGGCACCGGCTACTGGGACCCATGGCTCGAGTTCGTCACCGTGCTGGAGCGCAAGCGGCTCATCGCACCGTACGACCGGAACCTGTTCCTGCACACCACCGATCTGGATGTCGCCATCGCCGAGATCCTCCGCTTCCACCGCAGCTACCACTCGCAGCGCTACGTGGCTGGCAAGCTGGTACTGCGCCTCCGCCAGGAACCGTCCGACGAGCTGCTCGAGGTGCTCAACGACGAGTTCGGCGATGTGCTGGTCGACGGGCGGATCGAGCGGGCGGAGGCGTCGGAAAGCGAGATCCGGGACGGTGACCACCCCGACCTGGCCAGGATCGGGCTCCACTTCGACCGAAGACGGCTCGGCAGGCTGCGGTTGATGATCGACCGGATCAACCAGTCGGCGGCCCCCGGCCCCACCGAAGCGATGTTGGGCGGGCCCGGTCCGTGACCCGGACCCGCGAGCAGCGGATCGCCGAAGCCAAGGAGAAGCTGGCGACCGAGCGGAACTGCTGGTTGGCGACGGCAAGTCCGGACGGTGCCCCCCACCTGGTCCCGGTGCGGCTCGACTGGGACGGTTCGGAGGTGGTGTTCACCACCCGGAGCCACAACGTGACCGCCCGCAACCTCGCCGCCTCCCCGCACGCCAAGATCGCCGTTGGCCTCACCGACGACGTCGTCCTGATCGACGCCGCCGTGTCGGCCGTCTTCGCCGTCGACGCCGACCCGCAGACCCGCTCCCACTTCGTCGCCCGCACCGGGTGGGATCCCGGAGAAGGGGGCGGCGACTGGGTGTTCGTCCGGCTGGCCCCGCGGACGATCCAGGTGTGGGGTCCACCGTCCGAGATGGCCGATCGCACCGTCTTCGCCGACGGGCGCTGGCTCGGTCCGGGGCCCTGACTCCCGATCTCTCGGAGACCGCCACCGGTTTCTACGCCGAAGACCGACGGTAGAATCCACTGGATGCGCGAGATTCTCTCCGACCTGGTCGCAGAACAGCAGTCGCTCGATCAGTTCCTCCAGCGGATCCACGAGCGCGACTGGAAGCTCCCCACCCCCGCCAAGGGATGGTCGATCCACGACACGGTGAGCCACCTCGCCGCCACCGAGACGCTCGGGGCCCGGGTCATGGCAGACGGGTGGTCCGCCCTCGACACCGTCGACGTCTCCGACCTCGACCGATGGACCGCAGAGGGGGTCAAACTGGGGCGGCGGAAGCGCTACCAGGAGGTCATCGAGTGGTGGCGCAACGGTCGTGCCGCCGTTGTCGACGCCCTCTCCCACATGGAGGCGGGCGATCGCATCCCCTGGCTGCACTCCACGGTGAGCGCCAAGGCATTCGCCTCGATCCGCCTGATGGAGACGTGGGCCCATGGGCTCGACATCCGCGCCGCCATGCACGGTCGGCTCCCGGTGGCCGACGACGAGGAGCCCGAGACCGACAGCGCGAGGCTGTACCACGTTGCCTGGCTGGTCCACCGCACCCTGCCATATGCCTTCGCCCAGGCGGGCGAGACCTATCCCGAGCAGGGCATCCGCATCCAGTTGATAGGCCCCAAGTACTCACGCTGGGACTTCGGCCCGGAGAACACCGACATCGTGGTCAAGGGCATGGCCGGCGAGTTCTGTCGGGTCGCCGTCCACCGCATGAAGCCGACCGACACCAACCTGAAGGCGATCGGCCCCGACGCCGAGACGGCCCTGCGCCTACTCCGCGCCTACTGAGCCAGGTGCCCACCGTCCCACGCCTCACCGGTATGGTCCACCTCGGGCCCCTCCCCGGATCCCCCCGATTCCTCGGCGGGTTCGACACGGTCATCTCGGCGGCGGTCGGCGACGCCATCCGGCTCGACGAGGCCGGCTTCGACGCCATCGGGGTCGAGAACTTCGGCGATGCCCCATTCTTCGCCGACGACGTCCCCAAGGTGACGGTCGCCGCCATGACCAGGGCGATCAGCGCCATCGCCGGGGTCACCGGCAAGACGATCGTGGTCAACGTGCTCCGCAACGACGCCGCCGCCGCCCTCGCCGTCGCCGCCGCCACCGGCGCCGCCTTCGTCCGGGTCAACGTCCTGGCAGGGACCATGTGGACTGACCAGGGCCCGATCGTGGGAAGAGCCGCCGAGGTCACCAGGCTGCGGCGTGCCATCGCCCCCGAGGTGGGGATCCTGGCGGACGTGTTCGTCAAGCACGCCACCCCGGCGCCGGGGGCGACCATCGAGCAGGCGGCCGAGGAGCTGGCGGACCGGGCCCTGGCCGACGCCCTCATCGTCTCCGGAACCTCGACCGGACGTGCCCCCGACCTGGCGACGGTGCGCAAGGTCGCCTCCGCCGTTCCCGGCATCCCGATCCTGCTCGGCTCCGGGGTCACCGAGGACACCCTGGCCGGGTTCCTCGCCGTCGCCCACGGTGTCATCGTGGGCACCGCCGTCAAGATGGACGGGATCACCACCAACCCGGTCGACCCGATCCTGGCCAAGTCCTTCGCCGCCGCCGCCGGCTGACCCCGCCATCCGTACCTTCCCTCCCGGAGCCTGGCGATCACCTTCGACACCTGGGAGCCCTAGCTCGTCGCCGCTACCCTCAACCACTGGTACGCTACAGTCGACCACCACTCAAGGGTTGTGGATCGGGGCTAGGCCGGAGTTGTCCCCAGAGCGCACAACGCTCGACAGCCGATGGCTCAACGTCTTATGTAGAGACTGTGGGTAAGACGGTTTTGTCATTCACAGCCCCCCTCGACTCTTTATCGAGGGTTGTGCCCACCGGGGCGCGCCGTCTCTTCACCGGCTTGAATGCGGATGGATTCCCATCGAAGGAGAACATCCCATGGAGATCGAGGTGGTCGTCGAGATACCCAAGGGTTCACGCAACAAGTACGAGATCGACCACGCCACCGGCGAGCTGTGGCTCGACCGCCATCTGTTCACCGCCACCTCCTACCCCGCCGACTACGGCTTCATCCCCCAGACCCTGGCCGGTGACGGTGACCCGCTCGACGCACTCGTCCTGCTCGACGAGCCGACCGTTCCCGGGTGTCACATCGGGGCGCGGGCCATCGGTGTGTTCTGGATGCGGGATGAGGCGGGACCCGACGCTAAGATCCTCTCGGTGCCCGCCCGTGACGAGCGCTGGGGACACCTGCGGGACCTCGCCGACCTCCGACCCCATCTTCGCTCCGAGATCGCCCATTTCTTCGAGGTGTACAAGGCGCTGGAACCGGCCAAGAGCACCGAGATCGGCACATGGGACGGCGCCGAGGTCGCCGCCACGGTCATCACCGAGGCCCTGGAGCGGTACCAGAGCACCGGACACGGTTGACCGGGTCGACCTCGCCGCCACCGTACCGGCGGGGATCGGTGACTCCTTTGCGGCAGCTGACCTCGGTTTGTGTCACACCCGCTCGGTACGCTCTCACCTAGCCGAGACGGCGTGATGCCATGACCCTGCCAGACCTGTTCAGCCCGGCGACCCGAGACTGGTTCGAGTCGACCTTCGCCTCCCCCACCGATGCCCAGCGGCGGGGCTGGGGAGGCGATCGCCTCGGGCAGCCACACGCTCATCCACGCCCCCACCGGATCGGGGAAGACGCTGGCCGCCTTCCTGTGGGGCATCGACCGCCTCGCCTCCGAGCCGGTCCCCGACGAGGCAAAGCGGTGCCGGCTCCTCTACGTGTCGCCGATGAAGGCGCTGGCCTACGACATCGAGCGCAACCTGCGCGCCCCGCTCACCGGGATCAAGCTCGCCGCCTCCCGGCTCGGAATCGAGTTGCCGCCGATCACCACGGCGATGCGCACCGGTGACACCCCCGGTAAGGACCGGCGGACGATGCTGCGCCATCCCCCCGACATCCTGATCACCACCCCCGAGTCCCTCTACCTGATGCTCACCTCGCAGGCCCGCTCGATGCTGGCGCCGGTGCGGTGGGTCATCGTCGACGAGATCCACTCGGTGGCGGGGTCGAAGCGGGGGTCGCACCTGGCGCTCAGCCTGGAGCGGCTCACCGACCTCGCCGATCGGCCGCCGCAGCGGATCGGGCTCTCGGCGACGCAGCGGCCCCTCGAGGCGATCGCCGAGTTCCTCGGCGGGGGCGAGCCAACCGAGGACGGATGGAGACCCCGACCGGTCACCATCGTCGACGCCCCCTGGGACAAGCACCTCGACCTCGAGATCGTGGTGCCGGTGGCCGACATGACCAAGCCCGAGACGACGAGGGCCGGCGGCGCCGACGAGCCTCCGCCACGCTCGATCTGGCCTGCCGTCTACCCCAGGCTGCTGGAGCAGGTGCTCGAGCACCGGTCGACGCTCATCTTTGTCAACAGCCGAGGGGCGGCGGAGCGGCTCGCCGCCGAGCTCAACCGGCTCGCCGGGGAGGAGCTGGCCCGCTCCCACCACGGATCGGTCTCGAGGGAGCAGCGGGTCGAGATCGAGGGGAAGCTGAAGGGCGGCGAGCTGCGCGCCGTCGTCGCCACCTCGACGCTGGAGCTCGGCATCGACATGGCCGCCGTCGATCTGGTGCTGCTGGTGGAGTCCCCGGTTTCGGTGGCCCGGGGGCTGCAGCGGGTGGG
>Ga0136619_10001078_pt1 | contig 10550 bp, 11 predicted proteins | sample AntDrymUQ3532106_2_FD_104807 | JGI IMG/M metagenome (GOLD analysis project Ga0136619, IMG submission 104807) | Polar desert sand microbial communities from Dry Valleys, Antarctica - metaG UQ353 (21.06) | ecosystem: Environmental > Terrestrial > Soil > Desert | place: Antarctica: Dry Valley... | reverse complement strand
GATATGGGCGCTCGGAAAAACTTCGAAAATATCTCCGTGATAAGCGAGGGGGCTTGGGTTACACGGTTGACGAGGTGAGTGAGCGGCTGGGGGTACCCCGCCCGACCCTGTACCGTTACTTGAAGGAATACGCGGTGCCGTATTCGCGGCGGGCGGGCCGTATCCAGATTCCAGAAGAATCGGTGGAGAAGATCCGGCGGGTCCGCAAGCTGCACGACGAGGGCCTGGGGACCGACGCGGTCCGCAGGAGGCTCAGGGAAGGCGAAGGCCCTGACGCGGACTGGCTGGCAGAGCGGATGGACCGCCTCTCGGAGACGGTCGAGAATTTGCAACGGAACTCCCGGACCGTGGAGGCTCCCTCTCACGCCCTAAACACCGTGCTGGCCCGGCAGAGCCTGTTGCTCTCGGCCGTCTTCAACATGACCGAGATGCTAGAGGAGCTACTGGTGGCGAGCGGCGTCCCCCGCCGCGCGTCGCTCATAGACTACCCGGAAGCGGAGACCGCCGGCGACGAGACGTTCCCGATGCGGACTGCGGTGCTGGAGCGAGCTCCAGAGTTCGGGGTGGTAGATCCCCCGCCCGAGCCTATCGACACCTACGCTCCGCCTGCCGCCCGGACACGCTTCGGGACCCTCGCCCGCCGCCGCCGCACCACCCTGGCGACCCTGCTCGTTTTCTCTGCCGCCGGGGTCCTGGTATTGCTCGCGCTCGCCCTGAACATTCTCTGAAGCCAGGCTCCGGCCTCTCTCTATCCTTCCGCGAACCGCACTTCGACTGTCTCGGCCTCGCTCTCGACGAAGCGCGCGAGCCGTTCCCCTTCTTCGAGCAGGATTTCGCGGGTTCCTTCAGCGAGGGGCTCGAACGGTTCGATCACGAGGTTGGCGGTCCTTCGGGACTTCTCCACTTTCCACGTACCCGCAACGAAACCATCCACGAGGAACGTCGCCCGCACGCGGCCCGCGGAGAGAAAGACGAATTTGCGATGCTCGTCGGAGATCACACGCCCACGGTCGGCGTGAGAGAGGATCAGGTTGTCGTAGTCGGGCACGAAGCGCACGGGAGCAGGCGTATCGGCGGGCGGCAGGCTCCCGTCCGGCACGTCGAGCAACTCCTTTCCGTTCTCGTCCCGAAATACGCGCAACTCCGGTTTGATGTCCCCCATCGCCTCCTTCAGCCGCACCAACCCGGACCACGCCTGCACATCGGCGACCGTTGCGGGTCCGAACGCCGCGAGATAGCGGAAAACGAGGTCTCGAAGGTTCTCCGTCCCGGAGACCGGACGGCCGAGCCAGTCTTCGGCGAGCGCATACGGCGGCCTGTTGGAGTAGCCCCACCGGCCACCGGAGGGGACCTGCACCTTCGGCAGATATGAGCGAACAGCGTAGGACATGGCGGCCGGGTCCCTGTCCGGCTCGATCCCCGACAGGAGCGCGCGGAGATCTCCCTGGGTACGGGGTTCCTCCGCCAACCACGTCCGGGCTTCCGTGACCAGCTTCTCGATGTCGAGGCCCTTCGCCCGCTTGCCGAAGAACGCGCCGAGCGCCCTGACGAGCGCCGGCTGCATCGCGGGCCACAGGAGCAGGTAATCCTCCGCCGTCATGAGATGCAGTGTCGAACGCATCATCGCCGCCCGGACCACCAGCCGCTCTTCCAGGGCGTGGGTGAGGTCGTCGCGGCGAAAGTCCCTTAGCCGCGTCCACAGGCCGATGTAGGGAGGGCTGGCGACCTGGGCCTGAAGCCCCGCCAGGCGCTCGACGGCGGCCGGTACGGAGAGCGTCTCCCGCTCCAGCAGCATCTGGCGGGTGAGGGTCGCCCGGTTGAGCTCGCGGAGCGTCAGGGTTCGTTCGCTCATGGCGTCAGGCCGACACGGCTTCGCGGGTCTTTGCCAGAAGTAGCTCGTCGGTGTCTCCCCCGGCGCCGAGATGATCCAGAATCGCAAGGACGTTCCGGGTCGAGTAAACGAGCTTCTCGTGGTCCAGTTTGCCGCACGCGCTCGCGAGGTAGTGGTTGGCGCTCTCGTCATCTCCGCGCCCGTGGTGCTTGATGGCCCAGATGACGTTCATGAGCGCCGAAGTACCCGATGACCATTCCGGAAAGGGCGAAGGCCACTTTTCTCCGGGGTCCACGCCGGAGATCACGGTCAAGTCGACGCGCCAGAAGACGGGCAGGCCGAAGAAGGAGAAGCGCACGTTCTGCGACGTTGTCAAGCCGCGAAAGTCGGGGTCGTACCTGACGAGGGCGGGGCCGTAGAGGCCCATCAGGCGATCCTCCAACGTGGACCAGAAACGCCCGTCTAGCGCGCGGCGAACCTCGGCGCGCAGGTCAACGTCGCTGTACTCGTCGTGGGAGCCCCTCTCGAACGAGCCCCGGAAGCACACCTCCGCCGGAGCCAGGTACCGCGCGAGCTCCTCGCGAACGTCGTGGGCGAAGTCCGCCACGCTTGCGAACCTGGGATGCGTCACTCCTCCTCGACCACCCTCACCACGGCACGGGCTTGCCGTCGCGGAAGAAGCCGCCGGTTGGACCTTCGTCGGGGAGCGTGGCCGCCCACACCACGCTGGCGGCGCCCTCAGGCACCGGGCGGGCGCCCATCTCCTCCATACCTGGCGCGGTGGCGGTGAGGCCAGGGCACACCGAGTTGACGAGGACGCCGGTCCCCTCCAGTTCGGCAGCCAGCTTGGAGGTGAGGGCGTTGATCGTGGCTTTCGAGATACCGTAGCTCGCCACCGACCCGCGGCCCGTCGTCAGGCCGAACTGGGGGTCGCCGTGGGAGCCGGCGCCGCTGGAGACGTTGACGATGCGCCCGTGCTCGCTGCGCCGGACGAGCGGCGCGAAAGCCAGGCAGACGCGCCACGCGCCGAACAGGTTAGTGTCGAGGACCGCGCGCGCGGCGTCCAGGTCGGCGGTGAGCGCCGTCTCGGACCAGTCCACGAAGGCGGCGGCGTTGTTGACCAGCACGTCCAGCCGGCCGAACTCGCCTTCCACCTCACCGGCGAGCTTTTTCACGCTCTCCTCGTCTGTCACGTCGAGCGCCGCGGAACGGACTTCCTGACCCTCTTGGGATGGCTCTCTTGCAGCAGCCTCGCCCTTCTCCGGGCCGCGGGCGGTGAGCATCACGGTCATCCCCCGCCCGGCCAACTGCCGCGCCACCTCCCGCCCGATGCCGTGACCGGCGCCGGTGACAAGCGCCACCGCCGGGGCGCGTCCTTCATCCATGAAGCCTCCTCTTCCGCCGGACCACCCGTTCAGTTTACGGGGACGGCAAGGGCTTCACCATGTTGGATTCGGGACCGGCGGGAGCACGGAGGATGGGTTCCGCAGTTCCGGGCGCAGGCCGCTAGAGCCGGTCTCTCGGGGTTCCGTCGAGCGTCACGGTCGTCTCGCCGTTCAGAACCTCGAATTCCTCGGTCTGGCGCATGCGGATGCGGGCGAACGACATCACGCCGTCGGGCCTGAGCGTCCACTCGAACTGGAAGTATTCACCGTCGGTTTCCGTCGCGTCTTGAGAAACACGAAGTGCCCGCCCCGGCACGCGCCACGCCTTGACCGGATGGCGCTCACCTGCTATATACCATCCATATGGATGGTATATGGAGGTCGTAGATGAGTGAGACGGAGAAGATCACGATCAACATGGGGCCTGTGGACCTGGGGCAGATAGACCTCTTGGTGCGGGAGGGCTTCTACTCCAATCGCACGGACTTCATCCGAACGGCGATCCGGAACCAGATCTCCACCCACGCCGAGGTCGTCCGGGAGACGGCAGCCCGCAACACGCTGGTGCTCGGCATGCAGCACTTCAGCCGGCGAGATCTGGAGGAAGTGCGCGCGGGCGGGGAGCGGTTGCAGATCAAAGTCCTCGGGCTGGCGAGCATCGCCGACGACGTCTCCCCCGAGCTGGCCCTGGCGACCATTGATTACGTCATCGTGCTCGGCGCCTTCCGGGCGAGCGCGGCGGTGAAGCGGGCGCTGGCCGACAGGATCGAGTGACGATCCCCCATCCGAAAACGCCGGGACCCGGAACCGGCACAACGACCCAACGAGAGAAAGAGAGCATAGTTATGCTGAACACGAGCCTGCACGAAGGAATGACCGAGGCCACGCGGCTCACCCGCGCCGGCCGGCTGAACGAGGCCACGGCCCTGATCCAACGCACCCTCGGGAACCGGAACGCGCCAGACGCAGCCGGCTCCTGGAACTCGCCCGGACCACTCAGCGCCACGCTCCCCACCACCACGCCCACGATGCCGGATTTGCCCTCGATCTTCCTGCCTGGCGGACTCGACCCCGGCGTGGTCCTCCCCCCAGCGACCGGACCAGGCGCAGCCCGCACCCGCACGCCGGAGCGAGCGCCGAAGCGGGCGCCCGTCGCTCCCCCGTCCACGGGCCGTTTCATCTCCGGGTCGTACACCAACGGGGCCGGGACGCGCTCATACAAGCTGTACGTCCCGAGCGACACCGCAGGGCATACGAGGCAACCCCTGCCGCTCGTGGTCATGCTGCACGGTTGCACCCAGAATCCGGACGATTTCGCGGCGGGAACGGGCATGAACGCGCTCGCCGAGAGCGGCAAATTCTTCGTCGTCTATCCCGAGCAAACCGGCTCCGCCAACATGCAGCGGTGTTGGAACTGGTTCCAGCCTAACGACCAGCAGCGCGACCGGGGCGAGCCATCCATCATCGCCGGCATAACCCGCGAGGTCCTGACCACGCAACCCGTGGACCCGCGAAGGATCTACGTCGCCGGGATGTCGGCTGGCGGGGCGATGGCGACGATCCTGGCCGCCACCTACCCGGACCTCTACGCCGCAGCCGGCGTCCACTCGGGCCTGGCTTACGGGGCTGCGCGCGACCTCCCTTCCGCCTTCAGGGCGATGAAGCAGGGCGCCTCGGATGCCGCGCCGGAGAAGATCCATCCTCCCGGACCAGCCGGTGCAAAGGATCTCGCCCGCCCCGTCCCGACCATCGTCTTCCACGGGGACCGGGACAACACCGTCCATCGGCGCAACGGGGAGCAGGTACTGCATCAGTGGTCAGGGGCCGACGCCGCCTCGGCCGCCGGACAGGCGACGGTGCGCCGGGGCCAGGTAACCGACGGACGCGCCTACACCCATTCCGTCTACCGCGACAACGAAGGTCGGCAGGTCGCGGAACGTTGGATCGTCCACGGCGCGGGCCACGCCTGGTCGGGCGGAAGTTCCCGGGGCTCGTATACCGATCCGCAAGGCCCCGACGCCTCTGCGGAGATGGTGCGCTTCTTCCGCCAGCACGCACTGTAGTCGGCGAACCGGACGGCCACCCGTAAAGTGGGCAAACTCACACTTCCGGCTGCGTTCTCCGACCGGAAGTACGATGCGCCGTGCGGACCGGCATGAGATGATGGGCGTGTACCGTGAACGACACGAAAGGCGGCCCCGCATGTTCGGGAAGGCCCGGTTGATGCTGGTAGTGATGTGCGCCGTCCTGGCGGGCGCCGCGGCGGCATGCTCCTCCGAAAAAGCCCCCGTCGGGGAGAAAGATGGGGAGCGCGCGGCGCGGAAGCCCACGCCGGTCGAGACCGTGCGCCTCGCCTACCGGGACACGGCCGAGGCCGGGAGCGCGAAGGTCTCGATGGCGATGACCGGAACCGGGCTCCAGAAAGCTGGAGGCTCAACCGCGCCGATGGCCTTCGAGATGACCGCCGATGGCGCCGTGGACTTCGAGAGCGGCGACACGCGCATGACGATGGTAATGGAGCCGTTCGGGGAGATGGAGGTTCGCAGCGTCGGCGGCGCCATCTACGGGAGACTCCCGGAGCAGTTTACAGCCCAGATCCCCGGCTCCAGGCCCTGGATGAGCGTTGACCTCGACGCCATGATGCGAGAGCAGTACGGAGCGGGCATGTCCGGTATGGGCGCCGGGGGCCGGCCCGCCGTGGACCAGCTAGAGTACCTCAAGGGCGTCTCCGACTCCGTCGAGCGGGTCGGGGAAGAGGAAGTTCGCGGCGTCCCCACCACGCGCTACCGCGCCACGATAGACCTCCGGAAAGCCATGAAGGATGATCCCCGGCCGCGCTGGGCCTACGAAGAGACCCGAAAACAGCTCGGGACGGACAGGCTCCCCACCGAGGTCTGGCTCGACGGAGAGAACCGCGTGCGGCGCCTGGAGATGACCGTACCCATTCAGAACCCCGAAGGTGGGGACGACAGCCGGATGGAGATCGTACAGGAGTACTACGACTTCGGCGTGCCCGTGAACGTCGGCCCGCCGCCCGCCGGACAAACCGCGAGCATGGAAGAAGTGATGTCCGGGATGGCGGGGCAGGCCGCCGCGCAGTAGCCCCGAAAATGGCGCCGGAGACCGACGAAAACCTCAGCGGGGCTAGGCCGGAAGGAACCCGGACGAGCGCGGTGATCCGCAGATCGGGCGCGGGACGTAACCGATTGAAGCACAAGCTTTGTCATACCGATAATTGCGTTCAGCGCAAGAAGAATCTTCTTGCGCTGAACGGATAGCGGAAGGGCGCGTGGGTTCGCCGTTGAAGACCGGCAACAGGTTGCTCTGGAGGAGCGCGGGGTGAGGCATCTGACGCCGTCGGCGAAGGTCTACCTCTTCGGGCTCGCGCTCGTGGCGGCGGTGCTTGGCACGTTTCTGGTGTCGCGGGCCGGGATGCCGCAGGGTGAGCGGTTCGTCCTCGCCTGCCTGCTCGCGGTGCTCGCGGCGATCCTCAACTGGCGGCTGGTGTACTTCACCGCCGAACGCGGCATATCACTCGGTTTCGCTCCCATATTCGCGGCGCTGCTGCTCTTCGATCCCGGCGTGGCCGTAGTCATCGCGCTCGCCGGCATCCTGGTGGCGAACCTCCTGAACCGTCACTCGTTCTACTTCGCGGTGTGCGACGCGGCGGATACGGTGCTGGCCACCGGGTGCGCCGGGCCGATACTCGCGCTCGGCGGAACGTTCTCCGATACACCATTGAGAGATCCGGCGTACCTCGGGCTGGCGCTCGCGGCGGCGGTCGTGATGTTCGTGATCAACGTGTTCGACTGGGGCACGGTGCACGTGTTGAACGGCGAGGGGTCCTGGTCATCGGAGTTACGGGAGATCCGCGACGGCTCCCACCTGCTGGCGTTCTGCCTGGAGTTCTTGCTCGGGTTCCTCATGGCCGTGCTGGCGGCCAGCCTGCCGTGGGCTTTGATCGTGCTGGCTGTCCCCGCCTATGCGGCGTATGTTGTGGTGGAGCGCCAGGTGCGGACCCGCAGGCGCACCCAGGAGTCGCTGGTGCGGACAGAGGCCAGCCTGGCCAAGGCCCAGCGCATCGCCCACGTGGGGAGCTGGGAGTGGTCGGTGAACGAAGACCTCATGATGTGGTCCGACGAGACCTACCGCATACTCGGCCTGAATCCCCAGGAGCGCCTGGCGACCAGGGAGGAGTACGTGAAGAATGCTCATCCCGAGGACCGGGCCTCTCTCCAGGATGCGCTGGACCTGGCCTCGGGCAGCGGGAAGTCTTTCGACCTGGAGTACCGGGTGGTGAGCCCCGACGGCGAAACCCGTTTCGTCTACCTGCAAGGCGAGGTCGAGCAAGGGCCGGGCGAGAAGACGAGGCTCGTCGGCACGCTCCTCGACATCACCGGGCGCAAGGAGCTGGAGCGCCGTCTGGAGCACCAAGCTTACCACGACCCCCTCACCGGGCTTCCCAACCGGACGCTGTTAAACGACAGGCTGAAGATCGCGCTGTCCAGAACGCAGCGTAAGGGCGGCAGGGTGGCCGTCCTCATCCTCGATCTGGACGGCTTCAAAGAGGTCAACGACACGCTGGGACACCGGGCCGGGGACGTCATGTTGAAAGAGGTCGCGGGCAGGCTGTCCGCGAGCCTCAGACCCCACGACACCGCGGCGCGCCTGGGCGGCGACGAGTTCGTGGTGCTGCTGGATCAGGCGAGCGAAGCAGAGGCGGCGAAGGTGGCGCAGCGGATGATCTCCGCGGTCAAGGCGCCGCACGAGATCCGCGGCCAGCAAACCCGGATAGACGCCAGCGTAGGCATTGTTCTGAGCGGAGAAGAGCGAAACCCGGACTGGCTGCTGCGGGCCGCGGACGTTGCCATGTACGAAGCCAAGCGCCAGGGCCGTGGACGCTACGAGTTCTACACGGAACCCCGCCACCCGCGGGACTAACGGACGCTGCTGACGTAATCTTCGGTTTCGCCTACTCGGGCATCGGGATGCCCAGGTGATGGTAGGTCCTGCGGGTGGCGATGCGCCCGCGGCTGGTGCGCTGTATCAGGCCGCTCTGGAGCAGGTACGGCTCGTACACGTCCTCCACGGTGTCGCGGGCTTCACCCAGGGCCACGGATATAGTCCCGACGCCCACCGGCCCGCCGTCGAACTTCTCGATGATGATCCCGAGGTAGTCCCGATCCGTCTTGTCGAGGCCGAGGCCGTCCACGCCCTGCATCTCCAGCGCCGCGTTTGCCGTCGCCTCGTCTATCTTGCCGTCCCCGACGACCTCCGCGTAGTCCCGGACGCGCCTGAGGAGGCGGTTGGCGACGCGCGGCGTTCCCCGGCTGCGGCGGGCGAGCTGCTTCGCGCCGTCCCCGGTCATGGGGATTCCCAGTATCTTCGCGCTGCGGATCACGATCTTCTCCAGGTCCTCCGGCTCGTAGTAGTCCAGCCTTTCGGTAACCCCGAAGCGATCCAGCAGGGGCTTGGTCATCAGGCCCATGCGCGTGGTCGCCCCGACGAGGGTGAAGGACGGCAGGTCCATGCGGATGGTGCGCGCTGACGGTCCCTGCCCGAGCACGATGTCCATCGCGTAGTCCTCCATCGCGGGGTAGAGGACCTCTTCGATCTGGCGGTTCATGCGGTGGATCTCGTCTATAAACAGGAAGTCGCCCTCTTCCAAAGCCGTGAGGATGGCCGCCATGTCCCCCGCCCGCTCCAGGGTCGGCCCGCTCGTGGTCTGGAGGTTCACCCCCATCTCGGCGGCCAGGATGCGACACAGCGAGGTCTTCCCGAGCCCCGGAGGCCCGGCGAACAGGACGTGGTCCAGCGCCTCCCCCCGCTGCCTGGCCGCCTGCACGAAGATGCGCAACTTCTTCTTGAGCTTCTCCTGCCCCACGAACTCGCCGAGGTCGCGGGGTCGCAGCGTCGGCTCGTCGTCCTCCGGGAACGGCTCAGGGTCCAGCGGATGCTCCTCTGGCGGACCTTCCGGCATACCGCCCGGACGGTCACCCGGCGGCCCCGCCGCCCCCGTGATGTCCTCCCACGACTCTTCCCGCGCGGTTTCGCCCCGGGATCCACGCACAGTGAAATCGTCGAACTCTTCCGCGCTCAACGCCGACTCCCGATCCGTCGCAACGCCTCCTTGATGTACTTCTCGACCGAAGGCTGCGGCGGCACCTCGTTCAGCGCCCACTCCGCCTCCTCCAGAAAGTACCCGAGCCCCGCCAGAGCCTCCCTGGCCTCCATGTAAGGCCCGCTCCCGCCGCCGTCCGCGCTCGCCCCCGAAACCGTCTCCGGCGCGAAGACCGCCATGTCCTTGCCCTTAAGCTCAAGCACCAGCCGCTCCGCCGTCTTCCTGCCCAGGCCCGGCACCGAAGAGAGCTTCGGCACGTCGCCCCGCGCCACCGCCTCGGAGATCTCCGGCGGCGACATCGAGGAGAGCACGGAGAGGGCCAGCTTCGGCCCGACCTTGCTCACGGCGGTCAGGGCGTCGAAGGCCGCCCGTTCGTCCCTCGTGGCGAACCCGAAAAGGAGCATCGCGTCCTCGCGCACGACGAGGCGCGTGTGGATCACGACCTCCTCCCCCAGCGCGGGTAGCGCCCCGAGCGTCCCCTGCGACGCCGAGGCCCTGTACCCGACCCCGCCCACGTCCAGGACGACGCCATCCGTATCCTTCTCAACCAGCGTTCCGCGCAGCCTGTGGATCATGGTGTCATTATCCGGCACGAAGAGAGATTTTCACACCCCAACCTTACCGCCCATGCGCGAAGAAAAAGCGTGGGTGATGGCGATGGCGAGGCCGTCGGCGGCGTCGTCGGGGCGTGGGATCTCGCGCAGGTTCAACAGCGCCCGCACCATCTCCTGCACCTGCCGCTTGTCAGCCCGGCCGTAGGAGGTGATCGCCTGCTTCACCTGCAACGGCGTGTACTCGGCGACCTCGATCCCGGCTTTATAAGCGGCGAGCAGCGCCACACCCCGCGCCTGTCCCACCGTGATCGCCGTGGTCACGTTCGTGTTGAAGAACAGCTCCTCCACCGCCACCGTCTCCGGCCTGTAGCCCCGCACAAGCTCCGTCACCCCGTCGAAGAGCCGGCCCAAACGCCGCGGCATCTCCCAGTTCGGCGGCGTGGTAATAGCACCGTGCTGCACGTAGCGCAACCGGCTCCCCTCCTGCCGCACGACGCCCCACCCCATCGTCGCCGTTCCGGGGTCTATCCCGAGTATCGTGTGCGAGTTGCCGCGTGGCTTCGCTTCCAGCATGGGCTAAGGTTACTGTGGTAGCGCCAGGTTTGCACCAGGGTCCACATGTAGTGTCCGTGAGACCTGCCGCCACAACGAAACCTGGG
>Ga0136619_10001076_pt1 | contig 10553 bp, 9 predicted proteins | sample AntDrymUQ3532106_2_FD_104807 | JGI IMG/M metagenome (GOLD analysis project Ga0136619, IMG submission 104807) | Polar desert sand microbial communities from Dry Valleys, Antarctica - metaG UQ353 (21.06) | ecosystem: Environmental > Terrestrial > Soil > Desert | place: Antarctica: Dry Valley... | reverse complement strand
GAGTGGGAGTCGAAGGGACTGAGGTTGTACCGGCTGCCGGCTTACTGCCCGCACCTGAACCTGATCGAAGGAGTATGGAGAAGGCTCAAGGGCTTTCTCATGCCACGCCGCTTCTACGAGTCGCTGGCCGAGCTGAAACGGGCTGTTTTGCATGGCCTGCGTTTACTGGGAGCCGTAGAGGTTCAATGTCAGATTGGAGATACTTAGAACTCCAGCACTTCATAGACCGAGATTTCGCGGAAACCCAGCTCTTCGTAGAATTTGCGGGCTCTCCCGTTTGCGGCGGCGACCTGGAGGGAGACGCCGTTCGCGCGCTTCTCCCTGGCCCACGACGCGACGCTCCCGACGAGGGCGCGGCCCATGCCGAGGCTCCGGTAGTCAGGGGCCACGAACACGTCGTCTATGGAGGCCCAGGTCTTGGATCGGAAGGTCGGCGAGCCTTCGCGGAGCTCCCCTGAGATGAAGCCGACGACTTCCTCCCCGGAGACTGCGACGAAGAGGAAGGAGTTGCTGCCGCTCGACATCTCGGCCAGGAAGCGGCGCATCGTGCTCTCCGCGCCGGGGGAGGCGTCGTAGACGGCGTCGTAATCGGCGTGCTCTTCTGCGCTTTGCATCCAGAGCCGGGCCGCGGCGGCGGCATCGTTCCGGCGGCCTGGGCGGATGGCGAAATCCTCTCTCTCCACACTCGGAATCCTACCGGATGGGACGGCGCCCGTTTCGGAGACCGGGGGTGACGGCTGGGTTATGATCCATCCTGGCCGACGAGAGGAGCTAAACACGAAGCGTAGCGCCGGAAAGCCGAGCGGACGGTCCTGGGAGATGGACGCCGCGCGGGGGGTGGCAATCCTCATGATGGTCGTCTACCACCTGATCTACGACCTGGACACGTTCGGGGGGTATGGGATCTCCTCGACCTCCGGGTTCTGGAGGGCTTTCGCGGACGCTACGGCGTTCTCATTCGTGTTCCTGGTGGGAGTTTCGCTCGCCATAAGCCACGCCAGGGCCCGCGCCCGCCGGCCGGGAGGGAGCCTGTTCGGCAAGTATTTGCTGAGGGGAGTCTGGATCTTTGGCTGGGGAATAGTCTTGACCATAGTGAGCCTGGCGCTCGGTATGGGCGTCATCGTGTTCGGGATTCTGCACCTGATCGGGGTCTCCATCATCCTCGCCTATCCCTTCCTGAGCCTCCGCCTCCCGAATCTGCTCCTGGGCCTCGCCATTGTGGTGGTCGGGATCTACATCCAGACGCTTGATCTCGTCTCTGGGAGCTCGTGGCTCCTGCCCTTCGGGGTCGTACCGGAGGGATTGCTCATGCCGGATTACCGGCCGCTCCTGCCGTGGTTCGGGGTCGTCCTGCTCGGGATGTTCGCGGGCAATATCGTTTATGGAGAAGGAAAAGCGCCGCTAGGTACCGGGGCCGGGCCGCAGGTTGCGAGGCCCCTCGGGATGCTTGGTCGCTGGTCGCTGGTGATTTACCTGGTCCACCAGCCGGTACTCATCGCGACGCTCGCTGCGCTAGGGATAATACGGATTGGCTCTTTCTAGCGTTCGCGGCTGGACTTCCATTTTCATTCCATCCCTGGTGCGAGCACGCATTCAGCGGGTACATGGAGGGTTTTAGCGACAAGCCAACAGGAAGGGCGATGGCTGGAGGTAGCGGAGGTTCGAGCGGCAGATCCCCCGGCGACGACCATGACCTATCCGCGCAGCCTCTGAGGCGCCGTCTCTCGAGAACGGATGGCGATTACATCGGGAAACCGGGTGGTCGGGGCAGGCGGGCAAGGCACATAAGGAAGCTCCCGATAGACGAGTACGAGCCCGAGAGCTTCTTCGCGGACCTCGCCGAAGGCGGCAGGGAGCGAGAAGGAACGAGTTACCCGGGAAGGCTGGTAGAGTTACCAGGGGTCGGGACGATGGGGTTGCGCCCTCCAGAAGCGGAGAAGCCGTACACGATGGATGTTAATATCAATGGCATAAGAATCAATGAATGGAAGTTCGTAGACCGCGAAGACTACGAGGCTTGACGTGACGTCACCGACGACGAAACTGACCGCGTCAGCGGAAGCGGTGCTTGCCGAACTCCGCGACGATCATGCGGATCTGTGGAAGCTCTTGTGGATCGTAAAGGCCGAAGCCGAGCTAGACGAAGCGATGCCGAAAACCGTCCGCCAGGAGTCACTCGCTGTCATCGCCGCTCTCCTCGAAGGCGGATACGTCCATCCCGGCGCCCCGCGCGGGCGGGAGAGTTTTAGTCCCTGGCCGCTCGATGCCACCGATGCGCTTGCCCGCATAGAGCGCGAGTGGGACGCTCTGGGGCGCGACCCGGATATCGGAGAGATTGCCTGGTTCGACCTGACCGATAAGGGCCAGGAGTACATCCAGGACGGGGAGAGCGTCGGCTAGCACGCTCTTCACGAAAATCAGGATCCGAAGGCGCTTTTCTAGAGGCTTGACCGCTGGCGATCTACCCGGTCCACCAGCCGGTACTCATCGCGACACTCGCTGCGCTAGGGATCATAATGCTCGGAGGGATCTAGGTTCCATCCCCGGGCTTTTATTCTTCGCGCATACGGGGTACAGTACACGACGCGAAACGTTGCGGGAGCGAGCAGGGGAGGACCGCTAAAGGGTATACGAAGCTCGACCGATAACTACCGGGTAGGCTCGGCGGGACCGTTGAGGCTTGCGGGTAGAGAGGACAACAGAAAGCGCCAGGACTCTCTTTCACGAACGAGAGTTGACGAGGCAGACGTTCATCGAAGCATTCGGCGGGTGCGTCTCGGTTTCCAGGGCGGTCGTCAGAGCGGCGACAAATTCCGGCGGTGACGCCGGGGACAAAGCGCCGTTCGAGCCCCGAGGAGTTTCACCTGTTCTCTTTACCTCCTCTCTGATCGGCTCTTGCCCGTGGACAGACGAGGAGGTACGTGTATGTGCGGCATCGTGGGTTACGTCGGCAAGGAGCGGTGCGTGGAGGTCCTTATGGAGGGCCTGCGCCACCTGGAGTACCGGGGCTACGACTCGGCGGGCCTGGCGCTACAGACCCCAGGAGGCATCGAACCCGTCAAGCAGGTGGGGCCGCTGGAGAACCTGGCCGGCGCTTTGGGCAATCGGGATGGTGACTTCTTCCGGGTGCGGGCCGGGGTGGGGCACACCCGCTGGGCGACGCACGGACGGCCTACAGAGGCCAACGCGCACCCGCACCTCGGCGGCGATGGGGTTCCTCCCGCGGTAGCCGTGGTCCACAACGGCATCATCGAGAACCACGCGGAACTGCGGGAGGAGCTCGCGGGACGCGGATGGGCGTTCCGCTCCGAGACGGACACCGAGGTCATGGCGCACCTGCTCGCCGAACGGGTTGAGACCGGCGAGCCGCTGCGGGAGGCGCTCGCCGCGACGCTCGGGCGGCTCGAAGGCTCGTTCGCCGTGGCGGCGGTGAGTGCGCGGGAGCCGGAGAAGGTCGTGGCGGCTCGGCGCCAGAGCCCGCTGGTCGTGGGGCTCGGGGACGGGGAGAACTTCCTGGCGAGCGCCGTGCAGGCGCTGCTAGGGGAGACGAAGAAATTCCTCGTCGTGGAGAACGGCGAGATCGTGGAGATCACCGAGTCCTCAGTGGAGATCTTCGACTCCGCCGGCCGGAAGGTCGAGCGCGAGCCTTTCGAGGTGGACTGGAGCGCGGAGGCCGTCGAGCTCGGTGGCTTCGAAGACTTCATGCTCAAGGAGATCCACGAGCAACCCGGCGCCCTCGGCGCGACCCTGCTCGGTCGTCTCGACCCCGATGGAGCCGTAAACCTCTCCGAACTGGACCTCGACCTGTCCGATGTGGACCGGATCGTGGTCGTCGCCTGCGGCACCGCGCTGCACGCGGGGCTCCTCGGCAAGCACGCCATCGAGCGGCACGCCCGCGTCCCGGTCGAGGTCGCCGTGGCGAGCGAGTACCGATATGCGGACCCCATCGGCGACGAACGGACGCTCGTGATCGCCATCTCTCAAAGCGGAGAGACGACGGACACTCTAGCGGCCGTGGAGGCTGCGCGGGAGTTCGGCGGACGGGTGCTCGCGGTGACCAACACGCAGGGTTCGCTCATCACCCGCGAGGCCGACGCCGTGTTGCTAACGAAGGCGGGACCGGAGATAGGCGTCGCCGCCACCAAAACCTTCGTAGCCCAGATCGCTGCGCTCGATCTGCTCGCCCTGGAACTGGCCCGCGTCCGGGAGACCGTGCCCGTAGATGAACTACTGAGTCTCGGTCGCACTCTACGGCTCGCGCCGGAGAAGGTCGAGGAAGCGCTGGGCTTGCTCGAAGGCCGCCTGGAGGAGGCCGTCGCGGTCTTCGAGGGAGCGCGATGCTCGCTCTTTCTGGGTCGCGGCGCCGCGCATCCTGTGGCGCTAGAGGGGGCGTTGAAGCTCAAGGAGATCTCCTACCTCCCCTCCGAAGGCTATCCATCAGGCGAGATGAAGCACGGCCCCATAGCCCTCGTGGACGAGCACTGTCCCGTCGTCGCCGTCCTCGGTGATGGCCTCCTGCGCGAGAAGACCCTCTCCAATGTCGAGGAGACCGTCGCCCGAGGCGCCAACGTCATCATGGTGGCCCAGGATGGAGACAAAGCCGCCCACCGCGCCGCCCGAGTCATACTGTCGGTTCCCGAGGCGCCGGATCTCCTCGGCCCGATCATCTGGAGCGTGCCGCTGCAACTCCTCGCCTACCACGTCGCCAGGGCGCGCGGCCTCAACGTGGACAAGCCACGCAACCTCGCCAAGAGCGTGACGGTGGAGTAGTCTGCGGCAAGAGGCGGATACCGAGGTTGGGAGAGAAGCCGCTTTGCTGGACGCCAACCTGATACTGTTCCTAACCGCCTCGCTGGCGCTCATAGCCACCCCGGGGCAGGACAATATCTACATCGTGACCCGTGGCATCGCGCAGGGCCGCAAGGCAGCCCTCGTCTCCGCTTGGGGCGTGTGCACGGGACTCGTCGTCCACACCACGCTCGCCGCCGTGGGGCTTTCGGCCTTGCTGGCACGGTCTGCCGTGGCGTTCTCCGTAATCAAGTACGTGGGGGCGGGGTACCTGATCTACCTCGGCGTAAGGGCGCTGCTGAGTGGGAATGGCTTCGCACTTTCCGGGGAGGACGCGCCGGCGGCGGGACTCGGGAAGGTCTTCTGGCAGGGCGTGGCCTCGAATGTCCTGAACCCCAAGGTGGCCCTCTTCTTTCTGGCGTTCCTGCCGCAGTTCGTGGAGCCGGGCGCGGGCAAAGTCGCCTTTCGGTTCCTGATCTTCGGGTGTGCGTTCGCGTTGCTCGCGCTGCTGTTGACCAGTGCTATCGCCGTCTTCTCGGGATCTCTGGGTGACCGGCTGAGGAATCGTCCGGGTTTCGCCAGGGTATTGCGCTGGATGACGGGCAGCGTCCTCGTCGGACTGGGGCTGCGACTGGTGTTCGTGGAGCGCCGGTAGCAGCTACAGACCGTACTCCTGTATGAATCGTCCGGTCTTCTCGTTGATGAGCGCGAAGGCTTTATCGGAAGGGATGTGCCGGCAGCCCTCGAGGAGTTTGGCTGAGACCAGGCTCGGGATGATTTCTTTCGCGCTCCAGTACGGCTTCGCCGGGGAAGAAGATGTCGTTCTCGGTCGCGAAGACCAGCGTCGGTGAGCCGAAGTCTTCGATCTCCGGCGGTGGCCGTCCTGGGACGCATCGTCTCTTGCTTGAGGAGCGAATGGCCCGAAGTGGAGATAGAGATAAGGACGGACACGAAGTTCGCGGTTTCCGCCCCTTTATGATTACTGAGAGGGCGATGCCCTCACCTACACAGTGGGACTCATCACCAACAGCCGACTTGAGGGAATCGCGGAGAGCTTGCTGGGGGAGGCCACAGAGCGTCGTGAGGATAAGCAAGAGAAAGTACGAGGACCGACGATCCGAAGGCTCTCTACGAATTCTACGCTAGGCGCGGAGAAAGTGAGAACTGGATCAAGGACTTCAAGCTGCACATGAAAGCGGATCACCTGAGTTACTCCCGCTTCATAGCCAACCAGTTCAGGCTGCTTTTCACGTGGCGGCTTACTGGCTCATGGATGCTTTGAGAAGAAAGCCGCTCCAACGCGGAGAGCGGCACATGCAACTTGACACCTTGCGGCTCCGTCTCATAAAGGTCAAAGGTCGAAGGGAGGGTTAGGGAACTGCTCACGAAGGTCCGGCTACACCTTGCCTCCGGGCATCCCGGACAACATTTATAGCACGCCCTTTCGGAGGCGTTCTGAGGCTTTCGGAGACGTTCATGAACAATCCGGGCCTGAGAATTCCTAGAGCCCGCTCGGATCAACTTCAAATGTATACAAAATAAGTTCCTCGGTTATAAAATCATCCCGAGTAACAAGTTGTATCTCAAGGAGTACCAAGACGTCTCTAGCCTCTTTCGGCGTTAAAGCGAACACTCGAACGTCAGTGTTTGTATTGTCGCAATCGAGCCACTCTTTGTACACGCCCGTGTACACTTCATCCTGGGTAGTATATTCGGTGGCTGAACCACCATCTGTACAATTGTTGGAGTAGTCTACGGAGGTAAATTTGAGAATCTCATTGTAAGTGGTATCCGATAATATTTGTTGATTATCTGTCGCACTCAAAACCACTCCTGGAACCTCAAAAGTATTGACAAAATTCTCTAAGTCAGGCGAGGCGGAGAGTGTGTATCCACCATCTTGACCTTCCGTTGTCCAGGGACTCTCATCGAGTTCACCCCATGATGAGGACACGCACATAGAGAGCGCTCCAGAACTCGTGTAGACAAAATTATCTTCGGGACACGGGGTGTCTGTGACGGTCGGTTCTTGCGTAGTCTCCTCGGGACCGGTGCTGACCACTACTGAGATCGTCGAGCCCTCCTCGGCTTCTTCACCAGGGTCCGGGAACTGGCTGATGATGGAGTCTGTCGGCTCATCGCTTGTCTGTCGGTCGTCGATGCTGAGATCGAAATCTTCATACTGGCCTTGCGCGCTATCGAGCGTCAAATCGGTAAGATCCGGAACGCTAGCGGTGGGGGTGACATCCGTAGTCATAGTGGTTCCTCCACGCCCACCTCCATCTGAGATCATAGCGATCAAACGGGGACCGAATATCACGGCTGCGACTACCGTCACGATTAGCGCGGCGACGACGGTTAAGCTTCTGAGCAGCCCAACCTCTGTGATAATTGTTCTTATGCGAACCACCGAAGATCCGCACCTCCCACCTTGTTCTTCTCGTGGGGCCTCCACGCCACACGTTGCCCTTTACGGCGCAATCGAATTGCCATTATCCTATGGTGCTTGCCTCGCAGCAACGAAGCACTGCCTCAGGTGATCCCGAGTCCGAGGTCACAGAGGGTGTGTAGAGTCAGGAGCCGTTTCTTCCTCCTCGTCGAGTAAAGCATCCAGGATCTGCCTGTAGCGAGTCCAGGCGCGTTCGGCCAGGGCCTGGCGGGCGCTCCTGCGTGGGGCTTCCAACCTCGTCTGCTGCCATTGGATCTCGCGGTCGCTTACGAACGCGACATCACCGGCTCTTCCAGGGGAGAGACGCTTTTCGATCTCACTGCCATACCTGCCGAGCAAGGCTCGCAACTCCTTCACCTCGGATGGAGAGAAGTAGTCGGGTTGCTCTTCGAGTCGTTGCAGCGCCTTGAAGTCGGCGTTGTCCTCCCTCAGGCGATACAACAATTCGACCAACTCTTCGTCTAGCTCCTCCCACAGCTTTTCGAGCTTGTTCGCGCCTTCTCCTGCCTCCAGGTGCCTGCGCACGAAAGCCTCCAGTTCGGAGGCGGTCGCCGCATCCTCGTCACGGCGCCGGATAAACGCGAGAAACCTGTCCAGCCGGATTTCGTCCTCGCGGGCCTGATCGCGGCGCTCCCGCAGGTGCGTGAACTTGACCTCTTGCAGTATTCTGCGAGCGTCGTTGACGATCCGATAGTAGCGCAGTATGCGGCCCCGTTCGATGAAATGCTTGGTCAGTATTTCTCTAAGCCGCTCGAAGCCCGAAATATCTCGTAACTTATGCACCACCTCCTCGGGGGTCAGGTTGTCGTCCGCCGCGACGCGGGCGATGGTGACAAACACCATCCACGGCGCACCGTCTCGTAGGCTCTGGCGCTCGCTACCGGGCACCGGACAGTCCGGGAACTCGGCTTCGCGGAACAATCCTTCATCGTCGAGGAGAATCTCGAGCGTCGTGCTCGGGATTCGGCGCAGCGTGCCGACCAATCGTTTCAGCTCGGCTTGATCGTTCTCTAGCAGACGGTCCAGCGTCCGTTGAAGGCCGGCAGAGACGGGGACCACCGTGTTGAGGTTGTCCTTAAGCTGTTCGGCGACCCTTTCTGAGAACTCGTGGGGACTGGCCAGTACCTCGGGATTTAGATCGGTCTTGGCCATGACGCCGAGGGTATTGAGCGGGCGTGACTGACCACCGGTCGCTTGGGCAAACTCTTGCAAGAACTCCTTGTCGGCAGCCATGGCCGTCGAACCGACCAGGTAGATCACGGCATCCGCCTCGTTTTCGAGGCGCCGCGTGTCCTGATCGTGGCGGACGCGCAGCTGCTCGGACAGATTGACGAACTCGGCGGTGCGGGACTGGTGCTTGCCGACAACGCCGCCCGTGCCCGGCGTGTCAACCAACGTTATCTGGCTCAGCAGGGAGTTGGGCAGCAGGTACTCCAGATGGCCGATACCATCGGATCGACGCAAGGTTTCCAGGTCGTTGCCCTGTAGGTTGTCCAGAAAAGCCTGGCTCTCCTGGGTGATTCGCCCCCCGCGCCAGTGACAGTAGACTGGCCTGGCAGGGTCGGTGTCGCCGAACGAGAAGTAGTTGATTGTCGCGGTCGTCTCGATATTGCCCACCGCTGCCAGATCCTGGCCGAGCAAAGCGTTTATGAACGTGCTCTTGCCCGCGTTTACCCGACCCACGACAGCGACCACGCAAGGATGTTTAACCTGCCTGGCAAGCTCCTCCATAGCGAGCACCATGCCAGGCGGCATACCGGCACCGCGCAACCACTTTCCAGTGCGGCCGAGCGATTCGATCAGAGTTTCTTGGAGATCGCTCGTTTGCGTACCGGTCATGTAATATTCGATCCGCGCTTACGCCTCACTACCAAGACGGTTGTCTCTCTTGCGAACCTGCGGGACCCGCTATCAGAGCAGTTGCGAAACAAGCAACAGAAAGATCAGTCCCAAGGGGATTCCTACTACGCATATCAGACCTGCCCACGCCCACCTCCTCTGTGCTGTCTGGAAGTGCTCGACGCTATTCCATCGTCTGGCTCGCCATGCCCACTCGTTGCCGTTGATACCTAAAACAATCGCTGGCACTATACCCAATGCCAGTAAGGAGAGCAGCAGGCCAAGCAAGGCCCAACCCCAGAGTCGATTGCCGGCAGCCCAGATGAAGGACCACAAAAACGCGCCCCAGTTCCACCTCTTGATCTCTGGCGGTACTATCGCCGCGCTCCCCATCCCGGACGTGTCCGCAGCACTAACTCTGGGAACTTGCACGGCTGCTCCGGCTTCGTGGTTCGGTCGAGCGCCGTCGCCGCTCTGTTGATTGCTGGGCCTGCTTCGCCCGTAGCCTGGCGGAGTACCTTGCACCCAAGCCTCACCATCGTGATAGAACCATTCTCCGGTCTCGCGAGACTTGGCCCACCAGCGGTCCTCGGTGTCCCGAATCATCATCTCCTTGAGCCGCGCGTCGAAGTCCTCGATACTGAGGGCGCCGATATCATGTGCGTGCTTGAGTTCGGCGTAACGGCGGTCTACTTCTTCAAAGCTCATCCCTCAGCTCCCTCTGTGCCTCCGCACAACCCGTCAATCAGGAAGGTATTGTGGCCTGTCAGGTACCTGCTTTTTCAATGTGCTCTCGTACTCGATCACGACCGTACCCGAACTATCACCGCTAAGGAGCAGCCCGCCGGAGGTTACAGAAACCGAACAAACCTTACCGGAGCGCTCGTAGACACTTCCGGCATTTCCCGTGTCCAGATGCCACAACCTGACCTTGCGGTCGTCGCCGCCGCTGACGACCCTCCTGCCGTCCGGGCTCACGGCCACCGAGCGCACCGGTCCCATGTGGCCTTCCAGAGTACGTGCATTTCCCGTGTCCAGGTGCCACAACCTGACCGTATGGTCATCGCCGCCGCTGACGACCCTCCTGCCGTCCGGGCTCACGGCCACCGAGCGCACCGGTCCCATGTGGCCTTCCAGGGTGCGGATCTTACCCCCGGTTTCCGTCTGCCACAGCGTGATCTTCCCGCCGCTGTCGCCGCTTACGACCATCCTGCCGTCCGGGCTCACGGCCACCGAACAAACCCTGCCCAAGACCCACCAGCCTGTGTTCTTGAAGCGGTTCTGGAGCCCGCCGGTTCTGCTGTTCCACAGCCTGATCGTGCGGTCCTGGCCGCCGCTGACGACCGTCCTGCCATCCGGGCTCACGCTCAGCGCGCGCACCGGCCCCATGTGGCCTTCCAGGGTACGTGCTTCTTCCGTGTCCAGGCGCCACAGCGTGATCTTCCCGCCGCTGTCGCCGCTTACGACCGTCCTGCCG
>Ga0136619_10001075_pt1 | contig 10555 bp, 13 predicted proteins | sample AntDrymUQ3532106_2_FD_104807 | JGI IMG/M metagenome (GOLD analysis project Ga0136619, IMG submission 104807) | Polar desert sand microbial communities from Dry Valleys, Antarctica - metaG UQ353 (21.06) | ecosystem: Environmental > Terrestrial > Soil > Desert | place: Antarctica: Dry Valley... | reverse complement strand
GTGGTGTTGATCTAGGACGTAGCCGCCTATCAGCAGTAGCCCTCGTTCGCCGTCCACTGCGCCGCGAAGGCGGCGCAGGCGATGCTGACGCGGGCGTTCGCGCGGGCACTCGCCCCCGACGTCCGGGTCTGCGGGGTGGCGCCGGGGCCGGTCGCGATCGAGCCGGAGCAGGAGGAGCGACGCGCAGCCGAGACGCTCCTCGGCCGCGTCGGCTCTGCAGACGACGTGGCGGAGGCCATCCTGTACCTCTCGGGGGCAGACTTCGTGACAGGCACTTCGCTGGTCGTCGACGGCGGCCGTCTGCTGCAAACCGGGGCTCGCGGGCGTGCGTAGGAACCAGATATGGAGGCGGTGTTGACCACCAACCGCCCCGTCGTACCTGCGGGCGGCGAACTCGCCAGCATCAACGGCGCGACCAACCGAGAGCTCACGGACGGACAGCTGCTCGAGCGCGTCGGCTCGGGAGACCGGGGCGCGTTCGAAGAGATCTACAGGCGGTACACGCGGCCCGTGCTTGGGCTGGCGCTGAGGCGCCTGGGCGACCGCGGCCGGGCGGAGGACGCCCTGCAGGACGCATTCACGGTGGTCTGGCGGTCCGCGCGCAGCTACGACCCGAGCCGGGGCGCAGGCGCTGCCTGGCTCTACACCGTCGCCCGCAACGCCATCGTCGATGGCGCGCGCCGCCGGCCCGAACTGCCGGCCGAACTGCCCGAGGAGCAGGCGGCTGGCGCGGGACCGGACGAGCTCGCGGAGTCGTCTTGGCTCACCTGGCGCGTCCTCCGGGCGATCGAGGAGCTGCCGGAGAACGAGCGGCACGTGATCGAGCTCGCCTACTGGAGCGAGCTCTCGCAGAGCGAGATCGCCGAGCGCCTGCACATCCCCCTCGGGACGGTGAAGACACGAACCCGCACCGGGCTCGCGCGTCTCGCCGGACTGCTGGAGGAAGAGCTCCGATGAGCAAGCGATTCGAGGACCTGATCGGCTCGCCGGACGATCTCGCGCCCGAGGAGCGTGCACGTCTGCGCCGCGTTCACGACCTTCTGCTGGAGGTCGGCCCGCCGCCGGAGGTACCACGGCGGCTGCGCGCCCCGGCCGTCGGGCGGCTGTCGAGCCGGGGCCGCTCGCTCCCCGCGCTGCTCGCGGCGGCGCTCGCCGCGGCCGCCTTCGGGGCCGGCTATCTCGCGGGAGCGCGCGACAGCGGCGCGGACGCGGTGCGGACGATCCCGATGGTAGGTGTTGGCGAGGGACGCGACGCATCCGCCTCGATTGATCTGCTTCCCGAGGATGACGCGGGAAACTGGCCGATGGACGTGCACGTGAGCGGCCTCGAGCCGAACGCGCGCGGCGGCGACTGGTACGAGCTCTGGCTGACGAAGGGTGGGAAGCCAATCGCGTCGTGCGGACGCTTCACGGTGGACAGCGCCGAGACGACGGTGCGGCTGAGCATTCCCTACCGGCTGCGCGGCTACGACGGCTGGATCGTCACGCGACGCGGCTCCGACGAGGCTCTGCTCTCGACCACCTAGGGTGCCGTGCGATCGTTCGCGAGGAATGCGTCGTACGTGATCGGCATCTGCTCGGCGAGAAACTGCTCGCAGGCCTCGGCGTAGCGCCGGATCTCCCGCTGCGCGGTCTCGGCGGCCCGCAGTGAGACGAAGTTCATCAGCGCCCGCGCGTTGACCGTCCAGTAGAACTCGGTGTAAGCGCCTACCGGGAGCACCGAGCGAGCAAGCTCGCGCGCGACGCCCTGCTCCACGAGTCGCGTGTAGGTGGCATAGGCGGCCTCGTACAACGCCTGTAGCTCCTCGCGCGTGTGCTCCGCAAGCTCCGGATCGACCGGCTCGAACGAGTACGAGCCCGGCTTACCGACCTGCGAGCGGACGTCCTCCGGTTCGGGGATGTAGAAGTCGTCCGTCGCCTTCGCGTAGCGCATCGAGAACTCGTTGAAGGAGCCGATCCGATGCCGAAACCACTCCCGTGCCACAAAGATTGGGCAACGGATATGAAAGCGGAAGGCGTTGTGCTCGAATGGTGTGCCGTGCCGATCGCGCATGAGGAAGCGGATCAGGCCCTCGTCCGCCTCGTCGAGCTCCTCCCGCCGGCGGGCGAAACTGACGCGTGCGCCGTTGACGACGGACAGATCGTCGGCCATTGCCGCGTCCAGTCGAACGAAGCCGTGATCGAGAACCGAGATTGAGTCGTCGGGTATCACTTCGGTGGTGACCGCCACGGGAACGAGCGTAAAGAGATTCCCGGACGGCATGGGCAGTCTCTATGTCGGGACGTCTGGTTGGTCATATCCGTCGTGGCGCCCGGGTTTCTACCCGGCAGGGCTCCCCAGCGAGGAGTTCCTTCGCTTCTACGCGGAGCACCTGCCTGCGGTCGAGCTCAACACGACCGGGTACCGCCTGCCGTCCGAGGAGCAGTTCGCGCGCTGGGCAGACCAGACTCCCCCCGAGCTTTCGTTTCGCGCCGAAGCTCCCACAGCGGTCGCTCGGGTCGCTCGAGATCTTCGACGAGCGAGTGCGCCGCCTCGGCGGCCGGCTCGGGCCTCTGCGCGTGGCGATCGAGAGCCCACGTGACGAAGGGCTGCTGGCGCTCCTCCTCGGCTCGACGGACCTCACTCTCGCGCTCGATTGCCGACACGAGAGCTGGCGTGGCATCGATGTGGCCCCCGCCGTACACGTGAACGAATGGGAGGCTCCGGCGAGCTTTCACTATCTCCGCTTTCGCGACCCGCCCTACGGCGACAACGCCTTGCGCGCGCTCGCGGACAGGATCCGGCCGCTGCTCGCGCTCGGCTCGGACGTGTATGCCTACTTCCGTCACGAGGACGCACCGACAGCGCCAGCCGCCGCTCGGCGCCTGCGGGAACTCGTGTTCACGGAGGACGCCGAATCGCCCTAAATTCCGGACGCGGTGCAGGAGTGCCGCCATCTTGCCCACATTGGGCTAGACTGCAACCGTTATCTAGAGCGCGTACCTGCGGTGTTCAGCACCTCTCTTACCGTTCGTGATCAGTGGTAAGGGAGGTGTTTTTCTATGGCAACAGGAACCGTGAAGTGGTTCGACGATGCGAGGGGCTACGGCTTCATCGCACCGGAGGACGGCGGCAAGGATCTGTTCGTGCATCACTCCGGCATCGGCGGAGACGGCTTCAAGTCTCTCTCCGAGGGCGCGAAGGTGGAGTACGAGGCGCGCGAGGGCGCGAAGGGTCCCGAGGCGTTCAACGTCGTCGCGAGCGCGTAGGAGGCAGTCATCGCCGAGAAGGAAGAGAAGATCGAGCTCGAGGGCGAAGTGATCGAGGCGTTCCGGAGCGGCATGTTCCGGATCGCCCTCGACAACGGCCACGAGACGCTCGGTTACACGGCCGGCAAGATGCGCCGCTACCGGATCAAAGTCTTTCCGGGCGACCGCATCAAGGTCGAGCTCTCACCGTACGACCTCACGCGCGGGCGGATCGTCTACCGACACCGGTAGACGATCCGCCTCGCGACGGTCCCGTTTGCTGCCCCCCAGCCGCGGGGATCCCCGGGGCGTGAGGGCGATGTACACGCTGTTCTGGCTCGTCATCGCGACCGGCGTCGTGGCGTATACGTTGACCGGGCTGCTTGGATGAGACGGTACGTCTGCGAGAACGGGCTCTCCCTCTTCTTTCTCGCGATCTTCGCGATCACGCTCGTGGGCCAGTCGTTCGCCGGCAGGAACAAGTACAACGCTGTCAAGGCCGAGCACGGCGGTTCCCCGGTCTCCTGGTGGTCGTACGTCACCTCCACCGACTTTGGCGGCTCGGTGATGGAGAACTGGCAGTCCGAGTTCCTCCAGTTCTCGCTCTTTATCCTGGCAACGATCTGGTTCATCCAGAAGGGCTCGAACGAGTCGAAGGTCCTCGGTGACGCCGGGCTCGAGTCGAAGGCGCGGCAGCAGATCGGCCGCAACGCTCCCGCGGACGGCCCCCGCTGGGCCAAGTTCGACGACTGGCGCACCCGGATCTACGAAAACTCGCTTCTGCTTACCTTCACCGCGATCTTCTTCGCGACGTGGCTCGCGCAGTCACTGAACAACTGGCGGGAGTTCAACGATGACGCGCTCGAGCACGGTGACCCACCGATCGGCTGGACGAGCTACCTCGGGAACGCGGACTTCTGGGAGAGGACGCTGCAGAACTGGCAGTCCGAGTTCCTCGCCGTCGGGACGATGGTGGTCTTCACGATCTACCTGCGCCAGCGCGGGTCGCCGGAGTCGAAGCCCGTCGGGGCCCCGCACGACGAGACCGCAACGTCCGGTTAGTCGTCGCGCCTGTCCGCCCGCCGGGCGGCCGCTGCGGCCAGCTGGGCGTGCACGTTTGCCTCGGCGACGCGTGCGTCACCGGTCGTGTTGAGCGCGACGAGGCGTGCTCCGATCGATGCCGCAGCGGCTGCGAGGTCGCCGGCCGCGGCGGCATCGCCGCTGACGTTCGGGTTCCCTTCCGCCGCAACGAGCGCGGCCAACTCGGCCACCTCCGCAGCGATCTCGGCGATCTCGAACGGGATCGCGACGATTCGCTCAACGTTTGCCTGCGAGCGCTCCGTCAGGAAGGCGCCGTAGGCGTCGGCGTCGGCGTCGGCGAGCGGCTCGACCCGCGCCCGCAGCTCCTCGGCGCGGCCGACGACCTCCGCCCGGCGCTCCCATTCCTCCGCCGCGAACCGCGCAGCCATCGCGACGAGCCCGGCGGCGAGCGAGGCCGCGATGGCAGCCACCGCCCCGCCGCCGGGCGCCGGCGTCCGCGCCGGCACCGCGTCGAGGACCTCCTTCAGCGAGAGATCGAGGAACGAGCGGCGCTCAGAAGAGACCAATCGTGCGACCGTCCTCATCGATGTCGACCTCGAAGGCGGCGGGCCGCACACCGAGACCCGGCATGGTTTGCATCGTTCCGCAAAGCGCGACGAGCCAGCCCGCGCCGGTGTAGGCCCGCACGTCCCGGATCGTCACCTCGAAGTCCGTCGGCGCGTTCACGAGCTCGGGATCGTGTGACAGCGACAGATGCGTCTTCGCCATGCAGACCGGTAGCCGATCCAGCCCGCTCTCGGTGAAGAGCTTGACCTTGTCCCGCGCGGTCTGCAGGAAGACCACGCCGTGCGCTCCGTACACTCCGCGTGCGATCGTGTCGATCTTCTCCTCGATCGGAGCGTCGAGCTGGTACGTGAAGGAGAAGTCGTTGGGGTGGTCGGCCGCATCGGCCACGGCCTCCGCGAGGCCGGTCGCTCCGCGCCCGCCGTGCTCGAAGCCCTCATTTAGCTCGGCCGCGTGCGCCCCGTACTCGAGCGCGAGACGGCGCACGAGCTCCACCTCCTCCTCCGTATCGGCCGGGAAACGGTTGACCGCGACGACGGCCTTCAGCCCGAAGCCGCGGACGATCTCGAGATGGCGCTCCAAGTTCGCCGAGCCGCGCTCGATCGCATCGAGGCCGCCCTCCGGGTCGCCACCGTGGTGCTTCAGGGCCCTCGCGGTCGCCACGAGCACGATCGCACTCGGTGAGAGCCCACCCGCGCGACAGACGATGTTGAGGAATTTCTCCATTCCCATGTCCGAGCCGAACCCGGACTCGGTGACGACGTAGTCGCCGAGCTTCAACGCGACGAGGTCCGCGACCAGCGAGTTGTTGCCGTGGGCGATGTTGGCGAAGGGGCCGCAGTGCACGAGCGCGGGTTGGCCCTCGAGCGTCTGGACGAGGTTCGGCTTCAGCGCGTCCTTCAGGATCACCGTCATTGCGCCGGCCGCGCGCAGCTGCTCCGCGAGCACCGGCTCGCCCTCATACGTGTACGCGACGGTGATCGAACCGAGGCGCGTCCGCAGGTCGTGGAGGTCGCGCGCAACCGCCACGATCGCCATCACCTCCGAGGCCGCTGTGATGTCGAAGCCGCTCTCGCGCACGTAGCCGTTGGCGCGGCCGCCGAGGCCGACTGCCACGTTCCGCAGTGCGCGGTCGTTGATGTCCACGCAGCGCCGCCAGCCGATCGAGAGCGGGTCGATTCCAAGCCTGTTGCCATGCAGAAGGTGCGCCTCCAACAGTGCAGCGAGCAAGTTGTTCGCAGCGCCAATCGCATGGATGTCGCCCGTGAAGTGGAGGTTGAGTTCCTCCATCGGCACGACCTGCGCGTACCCGCCGCCGGCCGCTCCGCCCTTGATTCCGAACACCGGTCCAACGGACGGTTCGCGCAGGCACAGCACCGGCCGGCGTCCGATCTGGCCGAGCCCTTGGGTCAGCGCGACGGACGTTGTCGTCTTTCCCTCCCCTGCCTTCGTCGGAGTGATCGCAGTGACGCAGACGAGCTTTCCGTCCGGCGTGGCAGAGAGCCGGTTGAGCACGCCAAGGTCGATCTTTGCCTTGGTGCGGCCGTAGCGCTCGATCTCTCCGCGCTCGAGGCCAGCCGCGAGACCGATCTCGTCGATCGGCTGCAGAACGGCCGACTGTGCGATCTCGAGGCTTGACGGCATCGACCGGTTCATGCGCGCAACTCTATGCCAGGGGCAACAGGCAGGACTTTAGTGGGTCGCAAGTGCGCCGGTATGGCGCTTATGGGCGCCGGTCGCGAGGATCTCGGCGATCTGATCGATCACGTGCCGAAGTTCCTCGTCCGAGGTGAAGTAGTGCGGCCCGATCCGGATCCCGACGTCCGGTCTGAAGTCGCACAGGATCTCGCGCTCCGTGAGCTCCTTGTGGACGGCCGGGAAGTCCGGCACCTGCAAGGTGACGGTGCCGCCGCGGCGGGCGGGATCACGCGGGCTTCGAATCTCGAAGCCGGCCTCCTCTGCGAGTTGCTCGAGCAACTGTGTCTGGCGAAGCGAGTTCGCACGGATCCGGTCGACGCCGATCTCCTCGATCAGGTCGTATCCGGCGGTGGCGGCGTAGAGCGCGGGCACGTTGGGGGTGCCGGTGAGGAAGCGGGCGGCACCGTGGGCGTAGCGCATCTCTTCCTCGAATGCGAACGGCGCCTCGTGAGCCTGCCAGCCGGTGTACGTTGGACGCAGCTCGTCCGCGAGGTCGGGGCGGACGTAGAGCCAGCCGTTTCCAGGGCCGCCGCAGAGCCACTTGACGGAGCCTCCGACAGCGAAGTCGACGTTCAGCGCCGTCACGTCGAGCGGCACGATCCCGGCGGATTGATAGGCGTCGAGGATCACGTGTGCACCCATCTGGTGCGCGCGACGAACGATCCGCTCCACGTCCTGGATCTCGCCGGACTTGAAGAGGACGTGACTGATCGGAACGAGCAACGTGCGCTCGTCGATCGTGTCCACGATCTCCTCGTCGTCTTCGCAGACAACGACGTCAAGTTCGGGGTGGGCTTGGTAAAGGTAGCGAACAGAAGGGAAGTTGCCGCGCTCGTAGACGACCCGGTTCCGCTCGGGTAAGGGACGGAAACAGGACAGGACGACGGCCTCCGCGATCGCAACGTTCTGGTGCATCACGGTCGAGCCCGCCTCAGCGCCAATGATGCGGCCGACCTGGTCTCCCACCGTCAGCGGCATGCTCCACCAGCCCTCGGCCCAGGCACGGATTCCGCGCTCCTTCCATGTACGGGCATACTCGACCATCCCAGCCTCGGCCGACGCAGGCATGGCGCCGAGAGAGTGGTTGATCAGATACGTCGTGTGCGCGAGGATCGGGAACTCGGAGCGGTACTCGAGAAGCTCACGCATGGGTGGAGTTTGACGGAAGCGGCGGTCCAGCTCAGGCAGGCGTCCGTGGCCGTGTCCCAGGGACTGTCCCGGGGTCATGGCTCTTCGCAACGATTCTGTGCCAGTTCTCCCCACACCCTGTCGCCGTCCTTCCCACGTCCGTACCGTCACCGGCGATGCCCCGCTTGCCACGCTGCCTTCTGCCGACTCCCGCCCACTATCTCGTCACGTCACGAGGCGTCGAACGGCGGAGGATCGTGCTCGACCACATCGACCGCGCCTGGTGGAGGCGAACGCTGTACGAGGCAGCGCGTCGCTTCGACTGGATCCTGCATGCCTGGATCCTGCTCGACAACCACTTCCACCTCGTGCTCGAGACGGTTCAGCCTGATCTCTCTGATGGGATGCAGCGGCTGAACGGACTCCACGCACAACGATTCAACCGCCGATACGACCGGGTCGGGCATCTGTTCCAAGGTCGGTTCGACTCCCGGGTGATCGATAGCGACGAGTACCTCGCAGCCGCTTGCCACTATGTTTACGAGAACGCGACTCGCGTCGGTCTCCACGACTGGTCCTGGCGAGGACTCGCCGCCGGCTCAGCTCAGACGCTTCAGGAGTCCGAGCGCTTGCTGATTCCAGGGAACCCGATGGGTCGTGCCTGCAGCACCGAGCCGATCGCGGTTGGCCAGGTACCAGTCGTAGGTGTCGGTCAGCGTCTGCGCGTTCGAGAGTCGCGGTTGCCAGCCGAGCAGCCGCTGCGCCTTCTCGATTGAGACGAACGAGTCCCTGTGGGCGGTCTTGTAATGCCATTCTGCGAGCGGCGAAAGCCGGAGCAGCTCAAGCGCGCGCAGGAGGAGCTCGGCCGGCCGCGCCGGCACCGGGGTGAGACGGGAACCGGAGTGGGCGTGTCCAATCAGCACGCCGAGATCCTCGCGCACCGTCCCGAACTCGGCCGCACCGACATTCAGTGCCTCGCCGGAAGCCGCGCCGGAGGAGAACGAGCGCACGACGGCATCGACGAGATCTTCGACCGCGAGCAGCTGGTATCGGTTCGTCCCGGTGCCGAGCGTGTAGATCCGCCTTCCCTCCCGCACCCAGTCGAACAGGATCTCGAAGACGCCAAGTCTTTCCGGCCCGACGAACGTCTTCGGTCGGATGATCACGAACTCGAGCCCTCGGCCCTCAAACGCCGAACACACGCGCTCAGCCTCAATCTTCGACTCCCCGTACCAACCCACCCCCACGAGCGGATCGTTCTCGCGGATCGGATGCCGCTCCGGCACCCCGTACACCGCGGTCGAGGAGATGAGGATGACACGCCGCACGCCCGCCTCGCGCGCTGCGGCAAGAGCCGTCGCCGTGCCATCGACGTTGACGGAGAAGATCGTCTCCCGCGACGCCTGGATCGGCAACGCCGCCGCCGCGTGCACGAGCACGTCCGCCCCCGAGACGAGCCGTCGGCACGCGGCTTGATCGCGCACATCCCCGCGAATCTCCTCAACCGAGCCGGCGAGGCCGGCGTCGTCGAGCGGAACGAGATCGAGCGTTCGCACACCCGCCCCCTGCTCAACGAGGCGACGGGCGAGGTGCAGGCCGAGAAAGCCCGCGCCGCCGGAAATGGAGACCAGCACGAGCCACCTACGCTAGCGCCGCAGCAGCTGCGGCCAAGAAGTGGCTGTCGCTCGTCGCGACGATGCGGAGGATCAAGGCGTCGGCCAACGGCGGCCGGCGCGCGGAAGAGTTCACGCGCTCTTCGCCCTCGCGACCTTTGCGAGGATCGCCTTCCCCGAGTCCGGTTGCGCCCCCTGCCAGGTGCAGGCGAAGTCGAACGACTACGTCTTCACGAGGCGCTGAGCAGCCGCTCCAGCGTCGGCTTCAGGCCGAGCGTGTCCCGTAGCTCCTCGTACGCCCGCCGTACCTCCGCCGCTGCCTCCCGACCCCTGACAGCCCGGATGAGAACGTTCTTCGACGTGTGCTCGAGCTCGACGAACTCGACAAGTTGGGTTCTGTACCCGGCGAGCTCGAGCAGCTGCGCGCGCAGGGCGTCGGTGACGATCGCGGCGAGACGTTCCTTCGCGAGCCCGTGGCGCAAGAGCGGTTGCAGCACGTCCGAGGAGATCTGCCGATAGGCCTCCTTCTGGCAACACGGTACCGCCAGAATGACATCGGCCTCCCACCGAACGGCTTGCGCAAGCGCCTCGTCGGTCGCCGTATCGCAGGCGTGCAGGCTGACAACGAGATCGATCTTCCCAGTCTGCTCGAAGCATTCGATGGCGCCGCGCTCGAAGCGAAGCCCTCGCGCGCCTGAGCGGAGAGCCAGCGCGGCGCAGGCCTCGATCACGTCCTCCTTCAGATCCAAGCCGATGAGCTCGACGTCGCGTCCGTGTACCTCGGTCAGCAGGTGGTGGAGCGCGAACGTGAGGTAGGACTTGCCGCAGCCGAAGTCGACGACGCGCAACCTGCCTTCGGACGCCAGCTCCGGTACGACATCGTTGACGAGCTCCAAGAACCGGTTGACTTGGCGGAACTTGTCGTACCGGCCCTTGCGCACCAAGCCTTCCGGAGTCATCACACCGAGCTCGACGAGGTACGGGACGGGCATACCCTCCTCGAGGAGATACTGCTTGCGCCGATCGTGCGTCCGCGCGGCTACTCCCCGCGAGGGTGCCCGGCGCAGCACCGTCTCGCCGAGCACCTGCCAGTCCGCCTCCACGCTCTGCAGCAGGCCCTGGCGATAGTCGCAAAGAAGGGTGGCTAGGCGCTCACGTGCGGCCGCCGCGGGAAGGTTCTCGTGGCTAGCACGGTCGGGCAGGTGCGTCGTGAACCGATACGCGAGCCCGCCTCGCAGCCCGACTGGATCCACGGTCACCTTCGTCGGGAGGTCACGCCTTGC
>Ga0136619_10001073_pt1 | contig 10566 bp, 8 predicted proteins | sample AntDrymUQ3532106_2_FD_104807 | JGI IMG/M metagenome (GOLD analysis project Ga0136619, IMG submission 104807) | Polar desert sand microbial communities from Dry Valleys, Antarctica - metaG UQ353 (21.06) | ecosystem: Environmental > Terrestrial > Soil > Desert | place: Antarctica: Dry Valley... | reverse complement strand
GGTGAGGAGGAGGATCCCCGCGAGGACGAGCGCGTACAGCGGCCCGAACCCGTAGTCCCCGCCGCGGAGCGAGAGCCCCTCTCCCTCGACGAGCGACGAGCCGGCGATCGCGTAGCGGACCTCGTCCGGGTGTACGCGAGGAACGTCGACGAGTGACGCAAACAGGGTGTAGACGCCGAACGCGAGGAGCATCGTCGCGGCCAGGGCCAGCGATGGCCCATGTCTTTGCCACGACGGCATCGGCGCGATGCTACCCCCGCGTCGGGACGCCCTCTGGTCGCCTTGTGGAACGATCAGCGCTGACTTGCCACGCTTACAGGGACAGGCACTGTTAAGAACGCCTTCGAACGCGAGACGCGGCGACGTCCTCCCGCACGCGGTTGCCTCCGACGACCGCGGTAACGTCCCGTGCGTGCCTTCGAAGCGCGCGCTGATCATCGGCATCTCCGGGCAGGACGGCTCGCTGCTCTCGGAGCTCCTGCTCTCCGAAGGCTACGAGGTCATCGGCGTCGTCCGCCAGTCCACGTCGACGCGGTTCGAGAACCTCGAGCCGATCCGCGGTCGGATCGAGCTACATCAGGCTGACGTCTTGAGCGAGGTCTCTCTCGTGGACGTGTTGTCGGCCTCCGAGCCGCACGAGGTGTACAACCTCGCGTCCCCATCCTTCGTGCCCATGTCGTGGAAGCAGCCAGTTCTCACTGCCGAGTTCGCGGCGGTCGGCGTGACGGCGTTGCTGGAGGCGATCCGCCGGGTCGACGACGGCGTCCGCTTCTACCAGGCCTCTTCGAGCGAGATCTTCGGCGAGTCTCGCGAGGTGCCGCAAACGGAGGAGACACCGCTCGCGCCGGTGACGCCGTACGGAGTCGCCAAGGCGTATGGCCACTTGATCACGCGGAGCTATCGCCGTCAGTACGGCCTGTATGCGTCGTCAGGGATCCTCTACAACCACGAGTCGCCGCGACGACCGCTCGACTTCGTTACGCGAAAGATCTCGCACGCGGCTGCCGCAATCAGCCTCGGCCTCAAGAGCGAGGTCCTTCTGGGCAACCTGGACGCGCGCCGCGACTGGGGATATGCGGGGGACTACGTGCGCGCGATGTGGCTCGTGCTCCAGCAGGACGAGGCCGACGACTTCGTGATCGCGAGCGGGCAGACCCACAGCGTGCGGGAGCTTGCCGAGGCTGCATTCGCGCACGTGGGTCTCGACTGGGAGGAGCACGTGCGGGTGGACGACACGCTGATCCGCGGCAAGGCGGAGCTCCACGACATCGTGGGCGACTCGTCGAAGGCGCGCGAACAGCTCGGCTGGTCGCCGCGCGTCGACTTCGACGGCCTCGTGCAACTGCTCGTCGACGCGGACGTCGAGCGCCTCCGCTCACGGGCCGAGCCCGTCGAGACCCTCGCAGACATCTAGCGAGAGTGACGTGACGCGGAAGAGAGCGTTGCGGGCGCGAAGCGCACGCCTCCAGGGATTTTCGCGCGACCGGAATCTGCGCGAGCGGATTCCGGTCTTGCGCCGACAGATTGCTAGGCCGCTCCGCCGCGCCGCTGTGGGCCTGCGGACGCACAGCTGGGCGCCGCACTCGCGGCTGTTTCTCGCCTACGACATCGAAGGCTGGGTGCTCGAGTACGAGGCGCGCCAGCTCGAGCGGAGTGCGCGAGCGCTCGGAGTGACGCTGGGTCCCACGCGTTGGGTGAAAGGAATCTCCCGGCAGTCGATCTTCCACCTGAGCCAGTTCACACTCCTCCTCCACGATTTCGAGCGCAGGGGAAATCGGCTCGGTTTCGCGTATTTCCACGGCCGCCCGGGCACGCCGGGCATGCCCGAGTTCGACGCCTGCTTCGAGACACTTCGCTGCCGGCATGCGGAGATCGACCGCGTGCAGGTGACTTCGAGCGCGATGGAGGAGCTCATCCTGGAGACGGGCATCGCGGCCGAGAAGCTGCACCGCATTCCGATCGGGATCGACACGGAGGCATTTCGGCCCCGGACTCCCGACAGTCGTCTCGCCGCCCGCGCGAAGCTGGGACTACCCGAGTCAGCGTTCGTTGTGGGCTCGTTCCAGAAGGACGGCGTCGGCTGGGGCGCCGGCCTCGAGCCGAAGCTGATCAAGGGCCCCGACGTGCTGCTCGCGGTCGCCGAGCGTCTGCGTGAGGAAGTGCCTGAGCTCGTCTTCCTGCTCACGGGCCCCTCGCGCGGCTACGTGCGCGCCGGCCTCGAGCGGCTCGGGGTTCCGCACCGACACGTGCTCCTCCCGTCCGTCGACGCCGTCGCGCAGGCGTACGAGGCGATCGATGTCTGCCTCGTCACCTCGCGCGACGAAGGAGGGCCGCGGGCGATTCTCGAGGCGATGGCGACCGCGGCGCCACTCGTGACGACGCGTGTCGGGCAGGCGGTGGACCTCGTGCGCCACGGGGAGAACGGCTGGCTGGTGGACGTCGAGGACGTCGACGGGCTGGTCGAGTGGACTGCTCACGTCGCGGGGGCGCCCGCGAGCGATCTCGATGCCGTGCTCCTTGCCGGGCAGGCGACTGCAGCTGCGAACGCGTACGAGGCGTTGCGTCCTCGCTGGCGCGAGCTCTTCCGTGGATTCGTCGCGATGCCCGAGCTCGGCGGGTGAAGGGATGGATGTGAGCAGCGCACGAGTCTCGCGCTACGCACGGGCCGGCTCCCGCTGGGTTCGGCTTCTTGCGCGGGGCAAGTCTGCTCCGGGAATCCGAGTCTTCTACGGGCACGACGGCGTCCCGGGTTCAGGCGAGCGGGCAGCAGGCGGCACTGCCAAGGCGCAGAAGCTGAACGAGCGCTTCCCGAATAGCCCGCGCGACTTCTCGCTCCTCTACCTCGGCTCCACTTGGCTCCCGCGCGATCTCCGCCCGCTGCTCTTCCTCGCGCGGCGTCGCCATGTTCCCATCGTCGTGAACCAAGACGGCGTCGGATATCCGGGTTGGGCGGGTGATCGCACCGAGGCGACCAACCGCCCGCTTCGCCGAGCGCTTCTCGCTGCCGATCACGTCCTCTACCAGAGCGAGTTTTCGAAGCGGTCGGCCGATCGCTTCCTCGGCGAGCCACGCGGATCGTGGGAGGTGCTGCCGAACGCCGTGGACGTCGGCCACTTCACGCCACCGGAGAGCCGACCCTCCGGTGGCCCCGTGCTCCTTCTGGGTGGCGACCAGACGCAGGCGTACCGTCTCGAGCTTGCGCTCGAGACGCTCGCCGCTCTCCTGGCCCGCCACCCAGACGCTCGCCTCCTCGTAACCGGCCGTCTCGTCTCGCCGGTCGAGCCGCTCGTTGCCGAGCTCGGGCTCCGCGAGCGGGTCGAGCTCGTCGGGGACTATGCGCAACGTGACGCGCCCGCCGTCTTCCGCCGCGCGCATCTGCTTCTCCACACCAAGGTGCTGGATCCCTGCCCGACTCTCGTGCTCGAGGCGATGGCCACCGGGCTACCGGTCGTCTACCCGGCGAGCGGCGGCACGGTGGAGCTCGTCGGCGACGAGGGCGGAGTCGGCGTTCCCCACCCGGAGTCGTGGGAACGCGACGAGCCGCCTGCGCCCGAGGCGCTCGCGGACGCCGTCGATCTCGTGCTCGCCGATCTGGCCGGATACGCGTCGAGAGCCAGGATGAGAGCGGTGGAGCGGTTCTCGCTCGAGCCCTGGCTCGAGCGTCACTCGGTGGTGTTCTCGGAGCTCGTTTCCCGGTAGCCGCGGAGCCGTCCGCTGAGCGTCGCGGCGTGAGAGCGAGCTCGTGCCCCGTCTCGGTGCGCGACGGAGACGAGCGCGCCACCGGCGGGGCGAACGAGCATGCGCGCGAGCATGCGCTTCGAGTAGCGGTGCTTGCGCAGCAGGTATCCGACGCTGGCCCCGTCCCGAAAGGCGGTGTCGTCGTCGCTCCTGTCGTGGCGAACCGTCAGCGAGGGGTCGTACCGGATCCTGGCTCCGCCTCTCACCGCGCGAATGAGGTAGTCGATTTCCTCGCCTGACGACCATGGCTCGGGGGAGCCGAGCCCGAGGCGCTCGTCGAACATTCCCACCCGCTCGACGACCTCGCGCCGGAGGAAGATCGTGTACGAGATCGCGCGGTTCCAGAGGTTGCCGTCTGTCAGGAGCGCGGCGTCGCGCTTCCACGAGGGCGAAGACCGGCCGCCGCGGTCGACGCTTCGTCCGGTCAGGCCGTCGAGTCTCGGATCACGGGCGAGGAGTCGGCTGACGTGCGCGAGGAGATCCTGGTCGTAGGCGCAGTCGTCGTCCGGAAACGCGACGAAGTCGGCGGTCACGTGGGCGAGACCGGCATTGCGGGCGCGCGAGAGCCCGGGCTCGGATCGAAGATGCAGGACGTCGAGGCTGGTTGCTTCGACCACCTCGTCCAACCGGTCGTCCGGGTTCTGGTCGACGAGGATCAGCCGAAAGAGATGATGCGTCTGGAACTCGAGCGCCGTGAGGAAGCGCTCGAGCTGCTGCACGCGTCCGACCGTCGCGACGACGAGGTCGAACGACGGAAGCTCTTGGTGCACGCGCCGTAGGCTACGGGACGTCCGTGCCCGCCGCCCCGCTCGTGTCCGTGCTCCTCGCTGTCTCGAACGGCGAGAAGTACCTGCGGGCGGCGCTCGAGAGCGTGCTTCGCCAGACCGTCTCCGATCTCGAGCTGATCGTGGTCGACGACGGCTCGACGGATGCGACTCCGGAGGCTTTGGCCCAAGTCGACGATGCGCGAATGCGCGTGCTTCGAAACGACGAGCGACTGGGGCTCGCCGCGTCGCTCAACCGCGGGCTCGACGAGGCTCGGGGGCGCTACGTCGCCCGGCTCGATGCCGACGACATCGCTTTTCCGCGACGGCTGGAACAGCAGCTCCAGCGGATGGTGTCGGGCTCCTCGGTCGCCGTTGTGGGCAGCGCAGTGCTGGATCTCGATGCGTCAGGTCGTCCTGGGATGCTCCATCTCATGCCGTTCGGCCCGGCAGCGGTTCGCTGGGCGGCGCTCTTCGGCTCACCGTTCTTCCATCCGAGCGTGCTCGTCGACCGCGAGGTGCTCGAGCGGCACGGGCTGCGCTACGACCCGGAGTACCTCGAGAGCGAGGACTACGACCTGTGGACGCGGCTGCTCGCACACGTCGAGGGCGACAACCTGACCGAGCCGCTCGTTCTCTATCGCGTGCACCCCGGCCAGGCATCGCAGGCCCGTCGCAGCATTCAGCGCGACTTCCAGCAGCGCGTGGCTCTGCGCGAGATACGCCGTGTGGCGCCCGAGCTCGATCCCGCGCGCGTCGAGCTGGCCTGGCGCGTCGGCGCCGGCGAGAAGGTCGCGGTGGATGAACTGGAGGACGGCGCAGCCGCGTACGTCGAGCTCCTGCGCGCGTTCGAGCGCACCTTGCAACAGTCTGTTACAAGGTCCCGCGGCGCTCGTGAGGCGGCAGGGCGAGCGGTGGCGCACCTGGCTATCCAAGCTCCAGACGCGTCGCGTCTGCGGCTCTTAGGCCGGGCCGCCTCGCTCGACCCCTTGCTTCCAGCGCATGCCGCGATCCGTCGGGCTCGTCGCGGGGCGGCGGCGCGCAGGGCGAGGCGGGAAGCGATCGGATGGCTCGAGGAGACGCGCGAACAGGGCTTGCTACAGGCTGTTACAAGCTCGCTGGGCGCTTTCAGCACCAGCTCGAGCGCGATCCGGGTCACCGCGGTCTTCCCCGAGCCGACGCCGTACCGCGCGCCGTTGCTCGACCGGGTCTCGGCGTTGTCGGAAATCGACCTGACGGTGCTCTACGCCGCGAAGACGGTCGCCGGGAGAACCTGGCGCGTGGATCTGCGGCACCGTGCCGTCTTCCTCCGCGGCGCTCGTCTGCCGGGCGCGCAGAAGCTTCTGCACCACGACTATCCGGTCACGCCGGGTATCACGCGCGCCCTCGCTGCCGCGCGGCCGGACGTCGTCGTCGTCTCCGGGTGGAGCACGTTCGCCGCGCAGGCCGCGATCACCTGGTGTCGCCTTCGGCGCGTGCCGTATGTGCTCATCGTCGAGAGCCACGACGAGGGTCCTCGCCCGGGGTGGCGGCGCAAGGTGAAGGGGGCGGTCGTGCCGCGGGTGGTGGAGGGGGCTTCCGGCGCGCTCGTCACGGGGACACTCGCGCGGCGCTCGATGATCACGCGCGGCGCGCGGCCCGAGCGTGTGCGCGTGTTCGCGAACACGATCGACGTCGAAGGATTCGGCGAGCAAGCCGACCGACTGAGTGACCGCCGGGTTGAGCTGCGCGAGGAGCTCGGGGCTGGACCCGACGACGTGGTCGTGCTCTCGGTCGCCAGGCTCGCGCCGGAGAAAGGTCTCGACGTTCTCATTCACGCCGTCGCGCAGGCCGGCGACGCGCGATTCCTGCTCGTCGTCGCCGGGGATGGCCCGGAGCGCGAGCCGCTCGAGGATCTCGCCGGCGTCCGCGGTGTGCGACTCACGCTGGCGGGTGACCGCGAATGGAAGCGAATCGTCGACGTGTACGTAGCTGCCGATGTATTCGCGCTCCTTTCGGAGCGCGAGCCGTGGGCGGTCGTCGTCAACGAGGCCGTCGCCTGCGGGCTACCGCTCGTACTATCGGATCGCGTCGGCGCAGCCCACGATCTTCTCCGCGACGTCGAGAACGGGTTCCTTGTCGCGGCGGGAGACGTCGACGCCGCTTCGACCGCCCTCCGGCGCCTGGCAGCGGACCCGACTCTGCGGCGAGCCTTCGGAGCACGCTCGCGGGAGCTCGCCCAAGACTGGGGCTACGGCCCGAGCGTCGCCGGCTTCCTCGCCGCCGTGCGAGAGGCGGTGTCAGACACCCAACGAAACCGCACGAACGCCGCCGACGAGCTAGTCCGGCGTAAGACATGGCTCTAGACCTCTGCGCCTTATTTCATCGCGTTGGCCTGTGGAACAAGAGACACGGTTTCGGCGCACTTTGCTCTTGACAAGAATCGGTGTCTGACACCGCTAGCCTTGCCGCGTGTCTCGCGACGGCCGGCGGCGGCGAATCCTCGTCCTCAACCAGTACTACTGGCCCGGCGTCGAGGCGACCGCGCATCTCCTGACCGAGCTCTGCGAGGCGCTTGCGGAGGACTACGAGGTGGAAGTCGTCACGGGCGTCCTGCACGGCCACGAGGACGCGCCGCGCGAGGACGAGCACAACGGTGTCCGGATCGTGCGGGTCGCCTCCACGTCATACGAACGGTCTGAGCTAGGCCGGCGTGCCGTGAACTACTTCTCCTACCTCGGCGCCGCGCTCGCGCATGCGCTGCGCGGCCCCGCACCCGACCTCGTCCTCTGTATGACCGACCCCCCGATCGTGGGCGATCTCGGGGTCGCGGTGGGCCGACGCTTCGGGATCCCGGTTCTCGTCATCAGCCAGGACGTCTTCCCGGAGATCGCCACGGAGCTCGACCGGCTCCGCAACCCTGCCGTGGTTGGCGTGCTTGGCGGGCTCGTCGGCGCCTACCTGCGTCGCGCCGACCGGATCGTCGCCATCGGCGAGACCATGCGCGATCGCCTCGAAGCGAAAGGCGCGCCTCCGGAACGTCTCCGCGTGATCCCAAACTGGGTCGACACGCGCGCGATCACGCCTCAGCCCCGCGACAACGAGTGGGCGGGAACCCACGACCTGGTGTCGCGCTTCGTCGTCATGCATTCCGGCAACGTGGGGCATGCGCAGGACCTGGACAGCTTGGTCCGCGCCGCGACGTTTCTCCGCGACCGGAACGACCTGCGGATCGTGATAGCCGGCTTCGGCGCGCGTCATGCGGAGATGGTCACTCTCGCCGACACGCTCGAGGTCGACGACACGGTGCGTTTCCTCCCGTACCAGAAGCGCGAACGTCTGCCGCTCTCGCTCTCGAGCGCTGACATTCACGTCGTCGGTCTCGCAAAGGGCCTCGCCGGCTACGTCGTTCCGAGCCGCCTGTACGGGATCCTGTCCGCGGGCAGGCCGGTGATCGCGGCGGCCGAGGACGAGAGCGAGACCGCGCGCCTCGTGCGGGAGGTCGGCTGCGGCGTCGTCATCCCCCCGAGCAGACCCGAGCTTCTCGCTCGAACGATCCGAGCAGCCGCAGACGGCGAGTACGACCTCGCAGAGATGGGGCGCCGGGGGCGCGACTATGTCGAGGAGGAGGCGGATCGTGTGGTGGCCATGGAGCGCTATCGCGCGCTCGTTCGAGAGCTGCTCGCCGCGTGATCGCAAAGGCGCTTTTCTGGGGATCGCTCGGCGCTCTCGCCTGGACGCATGCCGGCTACCCCGCCGCGATGGGCGTCCTCGCACGTGTCCGTCCCAGGCCGGTGAGGCAGGAGGACGTGACGCCGTCCGTCACGCTCGTCGTCTCCGCCCACGACGAGGAGGATGTGATCGGCCGCCGCCTCGAGAACCTGCTCGAGCTCGACTATCCACCGGAGAGCCTCGAGATCGTCGTCGCCTCGGACGGCTCCACCGACGGCATGGACGCGCTCGTCGAGCAGTTCGCCGCTCGCGACCCGCGGGTGAGACTTCTCCGCTGCCCGCGCGAGGGGAAGGTCGCAGCGCAGCACCGCTCGGTGCGGGAGACGACGAGCGACGTGCTCGCCTTCACCGATGCCAACACGGAATGGAGGCCCGACGCGCTCCGCAAGCTCGTGCGCAACCTCGCCGACCCTGACGTCGGCTACGTCTGCGGGCAGCTCCGGCTCGAGAGCCCTGACGGCGCCAATCTCGAAGGCCTCTACTGGCGCTACGAGGTGTGGGTGCGCGAGCAGGAGTCCAAAGCGAGCTCGATCACCGCGGGCAACGGCGCGATCTACGCGGTGCGCCGCGAGGCCTATGTCGAGGACGACCCCAAGTTCGGCCACGACTTCGGGTTCCCGTACTTGATGGTGCAGGCGGGCCGGCGGGCGGTGTACGACCCCGAGGCGGTCGCCGTGGAGAAACCGGCGAGCGAGCCGGAGGACGAGTACGGGCGAAAGGTGCGCATGAACGCTCGCTCCTGGGGACACTTGATCACGGGCCGGATGTTTCGCCGCACACGACCGCTGTACATGGCGGAGCTCGTCTCGCACCGTGTGCTGCGTTACTCGAGTGGCCTTCTCCACGTCGGACTGCTTGCCTCGAACCTCACCCTCGTCGGCCGCGCGCCCTTCTACCGGCTCTTCCTGGCCCTCCAACTCGGGGGGCTCGGGCTGGCGGCTGCGGGCCGAGCACGGACGCCGATCCCGGGAGCCCGTCTCGCCTACTACTACTACGTCGTCACGAAGGCGACCGCGGCCGGGCTCGTGCGCTACCTGCGCTCCGGCACGCCGCAGACGTGGGACAAGGCGAAGGGGACGAGGTGAACCGCGCGGTCGACGTTGTCGTCGCGAGCGTCGGACTCGCGCTCGCGAGCCCGATCCTCGGTCTCGCCGCGCTCGCGACAAAGCTCGAGAACGGAGGCCCGATTCTGTATCGCCAGTCGCGCGTGGGACGGAACGGCGTGGACTTCGAGGTGCTGAAGCTCCGGTCGATGGTCGTCGGGGCGGAGAAGCTCGGCGCCGGCTATGCCGTCGACCAGGGGGACAGGAGGATCACCCGCGTCGGCCGCATCCTTCGGCGGACGTCGATCGACGAGCTGCCACAGCTCTGGAACATCCTTTGCGGTGACATGAGCGTCATCGGCCCGCGGCCGACGCTCCGCTACCAGGTCGAGCAGTACGACGAGCGCCAATGGCGACGCCTGGAGATCAAACCGGGGTTGACCGGGTGGGCGCAAGTGCGGGGTCGCGCCTCGCTCCCGTGGGCCGAGCGCATCGACCTCGACGTCTGGTACGTCGACCACCGCTCGCCGCGCGTCGATCTCGAGATCCTGCTGCGGACGCCGCTGGCGCTCTTCCGCGGAACCTACCGAGGCGCGACCGGTGGCTGGAGGTAGGGTCGGATCATGGTGAAGCGCGCCGGTGCCGTCGTGCTCGCGGTCGCTCTCGCGCTAGCCGTCGCGGCGGTGAGCCATGGCGGTTCGCGTTCTCGATCCGCAACCCACGTGGATTCGCGCTCGTATCTCGCGCCCGCATGGATCCTGGCTTGCTTGGACTCGCGCCCGATCCGGCGTTACGTCTGCGTCGCCTCCAGAAGATGGTCGCGAAGAGCATCCGCGCTCTCGTCTACGGGTATGCGCTGAGCAGGAACCCGCGAAGTGCCATGTTCGACACCATCCTGAGCGTCGATGACCTCGACTTCATGACCGAGGAGTTTCGTCCATTGGCTGCGAGTGGTACGAGGCGGAGCTGGCTGTCGCGGTCGAGCGGGATCTGCGAACAAGGGGTTGCGCAGCTCAAGAAGCTCATCGCGCGGTCGGGCATTGCCACCTCGGCGGATCTCATCGCGTACCTCCAGGAGAGCCTGCGAATTCAGGATGATCGGCGTTCGGAGCTCGCCGCAATCGCGCCCGCCCGCGAGGACAAGGTTGCTGTTCGGACAATGCTCGCGCGCCTCGGGCGCGCGCTGAGCCTGGATCGGGTGACGCTCGGGAAGCTCGACAGCAGTTTGAGCGAGCAGGCCTTCAAGAGCTGGCTCCGCGAGAACGCGCGCTTCCGCTTTGCGCTGAAGGCTGATGCGCTCGAGCTTGGCT
>Ga0136619_10001070_pt1 | contig 10572 bp, 4 predicted proteins | sample AntDrymUQ3532106_2_FD_104807 | JGI IMG/M metagenome (GOLD analysis project Ga0136619, IMG submission 104807) | Polar desert sand microbial communities from Dry Valleys, Antarctica - metaG UQ353 (21.06) | ecosystem: Environmental > Terrestrial > Soil > Desert | place: Antarctica: Dry Valley... | reverse complement strand
TCGGCGCCCGAAGGGCGCTCCCCTCGCCGAGCTCGGCTCCGGCCGGGTCCGGGCGGCGCTTTGGGCGGCCATCAGGCACCCGAGCCGCCAGGAGGAAACCATGAGCACGACCGAGGCCCCCGTGCGAGGCAAGCGCATCCGGATGGCCACCTACACCTGCGACGTCGGCGAGCGCCAGATCGTCGGCCAGCGCGTCGACGGCGAGGTCCGCCTGTACGACGAGCCGGCCCGCGACGGCGGGCGGCGCTGGGTCATCGAGCGCGGAGTCGAGTCCAGGGCCGAGCTCGAGGCGATCGTCGCCGACTACCGGCAGAAGGCCGAGAAGATCGGCTACATCCCGATGATCGGCTGGTTCTGAAAGGCACAGCTATTTCATCAGGTGAAGAGCCGCGACTATCGGACAGGTCGAGCTTCGCCCGGCCCCGTGCGCCGGGCGTGCTCAGTCACGCTTCTGCTCCATTCCGTGACCCTACGGCAGACTCGTCAAGGGCGGCGGTCCTACCTCGACCGCCTCACGCGGCAGCTAGAGGCGGGGCGTGAGCGCGCCAACCCAGGCGCCGGGCGTCCGGCGCCTCCAGGGCATGGCCTGCTCGAGCTGGCGGGCGACCTGGAGCAGCAGGTCCTCGCGGCCGTACCGGGCGACGAGCTGAACGCCGATCGGCAACCCGCTCTCGCTCTGTGCGAGCGGGAGGCTTAGCGCAGGCTGACCGGAAATGTTGAAGACCACGGTGAACGGCCCGTAGTCGAAGAGGCACTCAAGCCAGCTTCTCACCGTGTGGTCGGGGTCGTCGTACTGCAGCGTGCCGTGCGGCGCGGGTAGCTGTCCGAGGGTCGGGGTCACCAGCAGGTCATAGCCGGAGAAGAAGGCGCCGACCGACCGGGTCACCCGGTTCTGCGCATCGAACACGGCGACGAGGTCGAGCGCACTGAGGCCCGCCGCTTCCTCGAGCACCCGCCTGGAGACGGCCTCGAGCTTCCTCGGATCGGGCGATCGCGGGGCCAGGAGGAACGGAGCGGCGGTGGCGACGATTGCCCCCAAGCTGCCGTGTAGGACGTCGTCCCAGTCGACGGCCGGGCTCGCGTCGGTGACCACGTGCCCCATGTCCTCGAGCACGCGGCCGGCTGCGGCGGGCGCCGCGGCGACCTCGTGGTCGATCGCCGCGCCCGACCATGGGCGCGTCGTCACCGCCACCTTCAAGCGGCCCGGCTCGCGTCCGAGCTCGGCGGCGTAGGGGCCCAGGGGAGGCGGCGCCGTGTACTTGTCGCCGACACCCGCGCCTTCGATGGCATCGAGAAGGTGGGCGGCGTCGCGGACGGTCCGCGTCAAGGCGAACTCGCAGGCGACGCCGAACAGCGCTTCGCCCGCGTCTGGCCCGCACGGAGTGCGACCCCGGCTCGGCTTGAGCCCCACGAGCCCGCAGCAAGCGGCGGGGATCCGCACCGAGCCGGCTCCGTCGTTGGCGTGGGCGATCGGCACGGCACCGGCTGCCACGAGCGCCGCGGCGCCACCGCTGGATCCGCCGACGCCGCGCTGGACGGCCCACGGGTTTCGGGTCGGCCCGTGCTTGACGGACTCCGTGGCAAAGCTAATTGCCATCTCGGGCACCGTCGTCAAGCCCAACGTCACGAGACCCGCGGCGCGGAACCTCCGCATGAGCTCGGTGTCGTGGCCTGCGACGAGGCCCTCGAGGCTGCGGCTCCCGATCGAGAACGGCACACCCTCCGCCATCGGCCCGCTGTCCTTGATGAGGAACGGCACCCCGGCGAACGGCCCATCTTCTGCACGGTTGAGAGCCGGCGATAACAGCGGCGACGCCAGCCCGTTTAGCTCTGCGTCGGCCACCTCAAGCGCTCGCCGCGCGACCGTTTCGATCTCGGCCGCGGCGATCTCGTTCGACCGGACGAGATCGCTGAGTCCGACGGCGTCGTACTGCGCGTACTCGCGAAGTTCCACTGCGGCTCCCTCTGTCGCGAGCGGCGTGCGGGGGCGCCGCCCCTGGGTCATGCGTCGAGCTTGGCCGGTCGACGCGCGAGGTGCGACGGGCGCAGACCCTGTACGGGACCCTGGACTGGGATTCAGCGCAAGGCGGCGGCGAGCGCGTCGCGGGACGAGAGGTCGAGCTTGCGGTAGACGCTGCGCAGGTGCATCTCGACGGTCTTGGGGGAGAGGTAAAGGCGACGGGCGATCTCGGCGTTGGTGGCGCCGCCCGCGGCGATCTCGGCCACCCGCCGCTCCGCGGGCGTGAGCGCGTCCGCGCCGGCGCCCGCGGGCGGCCTCGGGCGGCCGTCAGCGATCAGCAGCTCAGCGCGTGCGCGCTCGCAGAGTGCGGTGGCGCGGCAGGCGTGGGCGGCGTCGTGCGCGTCGCGAAGGATCGCGCGCGCGGCGCGGCGCTCGCCGGCCGCACGTCGACGGGCGCCGAGCTCGGTCAGCGAGCGTGCGAGCTCGAGCCGAGCGTGACTGGCCGCGAAGTGGGCGCGGGCCTCCTCGAGCAACACGATGGCCTCCTCGCGCGGGGCGACGAGCGCACGCATCCGGGCGGCGTGACCGAGTGCGCGGCGGGTGCCCCAGTCCGCCGCAAGCCTCGCGTAGGCCTCGGCCTCCTCGGCGGCCTCCTCGCCACGGTCGGCCAGGACGAGGGCTTCGGCCAGCAGCGGGCTCCACGGTGGCTCCACGCGCTGTCGGTACCACGCCGCGCTACGATCCCGGGCGGCGACGAGGTCCTCGATTGCGCGGGCAGCATCGCCCTGGGCAAGCCGCAGCCGGCCGCGCGCGCCGATCGCCGCGGTCAGAAGCGCGCTTTCGGGGATGGCTCCGAGCATCCCGCCTGATTCGAGGAGCTCTTCGGCCTCGGCGAGGCGGCCCTGCTCGGCCTGCGCCATAACGAGCCACGGCGCCGCAAGCCGGCTCGCGAACTCGCCCCCGGCCTCGCTGGCGGCGCGGGCTTCGAGCTCGCAGCGGGGCAGGTCGCCGCACTGGTAGGCGATCTGCGCCTGCTGCCACAGGGCACCGGCGATGAGGTCCGGCAGCGCCATCTCCTCGGCGTCCGCGCGCAGGACATCCATGGCCTGCTCGGCCTCGTCGAGTGCGTCAGCGTTGATCAGCATGGCCGTCGCCGAGAAAGTGAGGCTGCCGACCGCGAATCCGCCGGGGTAGTCGCGGTGCAGCCGGAGTGCGAGCAGGTCACCCGCGGCGCCAACCGGGTCGGATGGATTTTCGCCACGGAGGACGTGCGCCGCCACCAGCGCGAGCCGCTCGCCGGAGGTGCGCCCGGTTACGCGCGCGGCTTCGACGCCGACCATCCGCATGGCTTCGTCATGGCCGTCGAGGTCGGAGCTGGCGACGAACGCGAGCTCGACCAGCAGCTCGAGCCGCTGCTCGTGGTGGGTGTCGGGAAGGGACATGAGGACGGCCCGTAAAACCGCCGCGGCCTCGGCGCTGCGGCCGTCGAGCCCCAAGCGCCTGGCGAGCTGGCGCGCGGCGTCGACGCGCAGTGAGAGATCGCGCACGCCGTGGGCGACGCGGGTGAGCACGCGGACGCCGTCCTCTGCGCCCGCCTCGAGCAGCGCGCGCCCGCGCTCGAAGCGAACTGCATCAACGACATCCGGCGCCGGAGGCTCAGCGAGCACACGCTCGAGCAGGCGCGCCGCGGTCCCGGGAGCGCCCAGCCGCCGCGCCGCCTCGGCGGCACGGCGGAGCGTCGCGACGACGGCGGCGTCCTCGCGCGGCGGGGCGTGCATCAGGTGCTCGGCGACCCGCTCGTCCTCCACACCCTCATCGGCGAGCAGTGCGGCCGCGCGGGCGTGCAGGTCGGCCGCTTGCAGCTTGCCGATCGCCTCTCGCGCCGCCGCGGCGATCACGGGATGCGTGAAGCGGTGTGCGCGCGGGTCGAGCACGCGCTCGGCGCGGAGTTCCTCCTCGGCCGCGATGGCCGCGGTCGCGTCGAGTCCGGCGAGCGCGCGGGCCCGTCGGGGGTCGGCATCAGTCCCCAACAGCGCGACGGCGCGCGCGACTGCGACCGCCGCGGGGGTGAGCCGCGCGAGGCGGTCCCCGACGAGGCGGACGAGCTGCGGCGGGGCGCGGCCGTCGACGAGCACGTCGCTCAGCGGGTCAGCCGCATCCGCACGAGCGTGCTCGAGCAGCTCGCAGAGGTAGAGCGGATTGCCCCTCGTGAGGGCGTGCGCTCGCGCGACCGCCGCCGGCTCCGGCCGCCCCAGCACCGCTTCGACCAGCCGGGCGGTGCCGGCAACCGACAGCGGCGCCGGCTCCAACCGGACGAACGTGCGGTCGGCAGCGAGCGCGGCATGCGCGTGGGCCGGTGCCGCCGGCCGCGCGGCAACGACGACCGCGAGCGGCACATCGGACGCGCGCCGCGCGGCGATGCGGAACAGACGCAGCGTCAGGTCGTCAGCCCACTGGGCGTCGTCGAGGAACAGCGCGAGCGGCCGCTCGTCGGCCAACTCGACGATGAGCCACCACAGCGCGTGCACGACCTCCTCGGCGCGCGAGCCCGGGCCGCTCGGATCGGCCAACGCCCCGTCGAGCGCGAGTACGCCCAGACGCGCTGGTCCGTCGGGCTCAATGCCGCGAGCCGCCCGACGGAGCAGGGTGCGCGCGGCCGCGAGCGGGAGGCTCGCCTCGAGCTCGTCCGCGGTGGCGTGGAGGACACGGGCCCCAGCAGCCGATGCGCGGGCCCGAGCACGCTGCACCAGGCAGGTCTTGCCGCTGCCGGCCTCGCCCTCAACGAGCACGGCGCCGCCGCGCCCGCACGCGGCGTCGTCGACGACTTGGTCGAGCACGCCGAGCTCGGATTCTCGCTCGATCAGGACATCCACGGCTCCCATTCTGCTCCCGGCGCCGACGGCCGGCAACCGCGCCGATCGCCCCGCCGTGTTATCAGGGCGCCGCCGAGTCTCTACCGACGTACAGGGCTCGGTACAGGGAGCGCGACCGTCGCGGGCGGGAGCTGAACGCGTGAGGCTTGGGTTGTCTGAGAGTCAACCCCGAGGTATGCGACATGCGTTCCATCATTATCGACCGCCGGCACGGAACAAAGGCACGATGAGCGGCGAGCGAGATCCTGGGACGGCGCAAGGTCGCAGGTATTGCCCCGAGCGCACGAGCGCTCTCATGGCGGCCGCGATCCGGCGGCAGCCATGGCGCATCAGCGCACCGCGGTTCGCGCTCTCCAGGAAGGTATTGCCCCGAGCGCACGAGCGCTCTCATGGCGGCCGCGATCAGGCGGCCGCCGAAAGGAGGAAGGCGATGAACGAGACGAGACGTCTCGGGTGGACCCGCGCTGCGCAGCGCGGCATTCTGTCGGTCCTGGCCACGGTGGCCGCGGTGGGGGCGGCATCGGCGGTGCTCGCGCCGCCGGCGAACGCCGCGCTCCCGTACGGTCCGTTCACCTGCAAGTCGGGCTTCGTGTGGCGCGAGGCATTCCCTGGCGACCGGGTCTGCGTCACGCCGGCCAACCGCCAAGCCGTCCGGACCGAGAACGCGCTGGGGCCGTCCCGCAGGTCGCCGACTGGCGGGCCGTACGGCCCCGCCACGTGCCGCCCGGGCTTTGTCTGGCGCGAGGCGCGGCCGTCCGACCTGGTCTGCGTGCCGCCGGCGAGCCGCTCCCGCGAGGTGTCGAACAATGGCTCGGCGGTCTTCCGGCTCGAGGATCCGACTCAGGTTCCGCGAGGCGGCGTGAGTGTCCGGACGAGCTACCACCAGCTTGGCGGCACGATCACGGCGTTCGGCGGCGGTGCGAGCCCCAACGGCCTGGTGCGTTTCTACGCGTTCGGATTCCACAACAACACGGGGCGCTGGGGCCCCTACTCGCTCGGCTCCCTAAGGGCGAACGCGGGCGGCGGCGTGTCCGGCTGGGTCGGACACCTGTACTGCCGCTCCAACCAGTCGGGCCCGGCCACGATCGTGGCCGTCGACGCCAAGAGCGGCGCGGTCACGACGGCTGGCACGTCAGGCGCCGTCACCCACTGCGGCTGGTAGCTGCGACACCGGAGGGCGGGGCCTCCCGTGCGCGGGAAACCCCGCCCTCATGGCCACGGGACGACTCCGCTCCCACGATGGAGTGCCCGGACCACCCGACCCTGTACAGCAACTGGCGCGGCAGAAGGCACGTGAGGATCGAGGCAGAGGCTCCTGGGGGTCGGTTACGATTCGCTCGTGCACCGGGCGCTCGCCTTTGGAGTCCAGGGCCTCGCGGCTTTGGCTTGGAAGTCAAGTGGCCGCCGCATAGAGGGTCCGGTGAGGTCTGTAGTTCAATACTGAGTGCGGTTTCGCTCTCGCGTTGTTCAACGATTCGACGATGGAGGTTAACGTGGGTACATGGAAAGACTCGGTGAGAGTGGCGACCGCGAGCCATATCCCGGACTTGACCGCGGTTACGCTGATCGACGGTGTCTCCGTTGGCACAGGCGATCGCATTCTCGTGAAGGACCAAACGAACCCGATTCGCAACGGGATTTACGAGGCCCGGGCCAACGCCCAAGGCCGCTTCAGGCTGACGCGCGCTGACGACATGCGCCAGGGGCTAGCGACTCCAGACACGAGCCAGGCCACCGTCCGCGTCTCCGCAGGTAACCAGAATGCCGGCACCCAATGGCGCCTACGGGCCCCGGGGGCGATCAAGGTCGGAACGACAAGCCTGCCTTGGATCCACGAGAACAGGAACTACTCGGTTGAGTCGATCGCCGCTCTCAAGGCGCTTGTCGGTGCGCCGATCGGCAGTACGGCATCGGTCGCCGGATACGCGACTGCGGGAGATAACGGTGGTGGTGCTTTCAGCTTCGTTCGCGTTCCAAAATCGAGCAGGGTTACACGGGCCGAGTTAATCTCCATCACGATCATCGATCGCAAGTCCTCGCCCGCTGGCGTGGCGTTCACCACAGACCGGGAGCACGGTTTCGACGTAGGGCAAAGCGTGTATCTCAGCGACGTGGGTAGCGCAACCGGGGCTCGGATCATCACCGGCAAGAGCCCCACAACGTTCTCAGTGCAGGAGATCACCACCGCTGCCTTGGGCGCGAATGCCCACGCAAGTTGCGTCAAACTGGAAATGGAGGAGAACCACGGTCGGCCTCCAGGCTCGCAACGGGTCGCTGTCTCGGGGGTTGTCGGGTCGACAGAGGCTAATGGGCCCCAGCCGCCCAATCTCAGTAAGATCTGGGACCGCAGCGGCGTTTCCGGTTCTGATCCCAAGACGCTGACGCTGCCGGTGGAGCTGCCGGTGCTGGGGCTCGAGAGATGGAGGTATACGCCTGGCCCGGCAGCGGTGGTCGGTGATGACGCGCTGCTCGTTACCGCTACCGATGCTAAGGGGAATGGGGGCGGCCTCTGGAAGAGAACGATCACGACGCCTTTCCACGTCGCCTGGTGGGGCGCCCTAGGTGACCCGGACACACACATCGACGACGGCCCGGCGATCCACGCCGCGATCAACGCGGCCAAGCGCTTTCGCGACTACGATCCCAGCAGGCGACGACACTCGGGTTCGACAGTCCGCCTGGGACCTGGCGTGTATAGCTGCGCGTCAAAGATCCTGATCGACGGGGCTGTCTCGCTCGAGGGTGTCAGCCCCGGCTTCGGGAGCGGTGCCGCCATGCTCGTCTTCCCGCTGAACATGGGCGACGGTGACGCTCTTGTCGACATCGTAAATACATCGACCGACGGGTCCGGAACGAGCGGCGTTGGTGCTCGAATCTGCGATCTTCAGGTCGTACAGGATCCGGCGAGTTGGCCTGCGGATGCAGTGACATTTCCCTCCTCGGTAGCGAACTTCAACGAGCGGGTCCGCACGGTCGGCATCCGCGTCCGAGCATCAGCGGTCACGCTTGAAGACATTTTTGTCCACCACATTCAAGGCCGCGGTATATTCATCGACGGCGACGGTAAAGGCGTAAACGCGAATTTCTGGTGCATCGGGGGTCACGTGTCAGTCCACCGATGCCTCGAGAGCGGTGTCCTTGTACAAGGCGAGACCGCAAACCAGGGAGCTCAGTCCGGCACGCTCGACGTGATGGCGTGCGGTGCCTGGGGCGTTCACGAGCACTCCCAGCATGGGAATAGCTGGGGCACAGTCCACACGGCAGGCAACGGATTCCAGGTTGCTGTCCCCAACGATCCACCCGGGGCGCCACCGGACTGGTTGTACAACGGATTCGCGGTGCCTCGCGAGTTGATTTGGTCCCCCGGTAAGCCGATCCGCCTCGGCCAACGCGTTCTGCCAACCTTCTCTGCGGACCCGGACAAGGATCGCAGGACAGGCTTCACATACCGCGCGACCAAGGTAGACAGAGCAGGCAAAACCGGAGAGACAGAACCTCTTGGGCCAACCATGTCTGGGCCGCCCGAGGAGAAATGGCCAACCAAGCTCGGAAAGACCGTCCGCGACGGCGCCATCGAATGGACCTGTTGGTCACACGAGGGCGGAGCCTTGTACCACGAGGGCGGAGTCAATTGGTCGACCTACGAAAACATCTATGTCGAGGGAGAGCAGCCGTGTCGGTTCGATAACAACACGGCGTCCGTCAAGCAGGTGATGCAAATGCATCCCTCATCCCAGGTCGTCACCGCAAACGCTGGCACCTCACATCATGGCACCCATACCGTGCCTTTCGCGGTCTGGACCCGGCGCTCTGAGTCGTGGGATGAGGGTCATCTGCTCGGTACGAGTCGCCACCCGGTCATAGTAGGTGTGGGGGAACATCACGGCGAAGCTGTTGGCGAGCCTCCTCGCAAAGGGAGTGATTGGGCGGTCGCAACCTTTAAGCGGGCCGACCAAGACAACCGTTGGAGATGGAAAGCGCCAGGAATTGTTGCTCCTGATGTTCCGGGACGCTGGACGCACGACGTCGGGGCCTTGCGGGACCGCTGGGACGGCGTTCACGGGCGACAGACGGTACATGGTGTGGCCCTGCCACCTGCCTCGCTGCGCTGGCAGGTGGAGTGGGATATCGAAGGGACCGGAGACCGAGCATCGGCTCATCCCTTTCATTCCTATTCCCAGGTCGGGGGCCGCTCGCTTCCGCAACCTGGCGCCATGTGCTTCCCATCCCTCTGGCTTGGAAACAAGACCGGCGTGGAGCGGCGGCTCGGCGCCGTTCCAGCCCGTGGGGATGGCTCCCAACTTCCCGATCTCACGGAGCTCGACCAGTCGGGTGGCAACGCGTTCGAGCAGGGCGACATTCTCTTCAACGCGCCGAAAGAGGGCAGACCGGCTTGGCCCGCGGCTTGGCGTGCAAAGCGCCGGACCGCGGTTATGACGCGGATGGACGTGTTCGACCTTCAGGTGCCCGGCACGACGCGCTGGTTTGAGCGGCTCTACTTTTACGCCGGTTATGTTTTCCGCGCCCGAGACGGAAGCCTGTGGCGGGCTCGGAACTCCGGCTTCTCCGCCGACGGTCCGGGTGACGAGACGACGAGACCCCATTTTGAGACCAATAGCAGGCCCGGTCCCCCGTTACGGGACGGGGACATCTCGTGGGAGTTTTGGAGCTTCGACGACCCGACGGCCTGGGAACCCCTGATCAGCCAAGCACCGACACTGGTGGATGTCGACGTCTCGGCTGGGGGCACGATAACGCTCACGAGCGAGCAGGCGGCGCACGCAGTGCTCCGATTCACCGGCGATATCCGAAGCAACGTCGAGGTCATCGTGGAGCCCGGTCCGAGTGAATTCTGGACGAAGACGTTCGTGAACGCCACGACTGGGGGCTACGGCCTGAGGGTGCGCGCGACCGACTCTGGATCCGGAGTTCGGATTCAGCAAGCAAGTGCTGCGAGCCTCATCACTTCGGGAACAGACGTCGAGTTGCTGTCGTCGCCCAATGCTCGAGGGGCACCGTCGGTTTCGGTCGACACGTCGATCAGTTCAGCGACGACCTCGGACGAGGCGCCCGTGACAACGACCCTGTTCGAACTTGTCGATCCGGAGGTGAGGCGAATCGACATCGTAATCACCGTCACGAACGACACCCGAGAGACCCGCGGGGCGTGGTCGATCGTCGCGCTCGCGGCCCTCGTGGGCGCCACGGCAAGTCTTGACGGTGGCGGCCGGGACCCGAACGCGATCAAGACGGACGGCGGCCTCGACGCTGAGGTCATCGTCTCGGGGACCAGCGTCCAGCTCAAGTGTACGGGCCTGGCTGACTCTGACCTCACCTGGGGCTGGGAGGTGCGTGGTCAGCAGCAAGAGAGCGCCGCGACGTAGTTTGATCCTGCGACGATTTCTCTAACGGCCTTCCGTGAAGCCGGAAACTACGGGAGAACCCAGGGCGCTCGGGATCGGCGCAGCGGAGGCCCGCGAGCGCTTCGGGTCCTGCTCGAGGGGCTGCGCTACGGCGCGCCGCCCCACGGCGGGATCGCCTTCGAGCTCGATCGCATCGCGGCGCTCCTCGCTGGGCGCGACTCGATCCGCGACGTTATCGCCTTCGAAGACGGCGAGCGGCGTCGATCCCTGACGGGTGCACCCGCCCCCGGGTGGACCGGCGCCAGCTGCACATGGGCCGGGCGGTCGATGTCGACCAGCTACTCCGGCTCGACTGTCTAACTGAGCGGAATCGGCG
>Ga0136619_10001069_pt1 | contig 10577 bp, 9 predicted proteins | sample AntDrymUQ3532106_2_FD_104807 | JGI IMG/M metagenome (GOLD analysis project Ga0136619, IMG submission 104807) | Polar desert sand microbial communities from Dry Valleys, Antarctica - metaG UQ353 (21.06) | ecosystem: Environmental > Terrestrial > Soil > Desert | place: Antarctica: Dry Valley... | reverse complement strand
GTCGCCACGGCGGACAAGATCGCGCTGATCGATCGCCTCGCGCGGACCGGCCTGCGGCGAATCGAGATCACGAGCTTCGTGCGCGCCGACGCCATCCCGCAGCTCGCCGACGCCGACGAGGTGCTGGCCGGCATCGACGTTCCGGCCGGGGTCTCGCGCAGCGTGCTCGTGCCCAACTCGCGCGGCCTGGACCACGCCCTGCAGTTGCGCGACCGATTCGAGGAGGTCGGCGTCTTCTTGTCGGCGTCCGAGACGCACAACCTGCGCAACGTCAATCGCTCGGTGTCGGCGTCGCTGGACAGCCTGGGGCGGGTGATCGATCGCGCGCGCGCCGCCGGGCTGCGCGTGGAGGCCGTCATCGCCACGAGCTTCGGCTGTCCCTACGAGGGCGCCGTGCCACGCGAACGCGTGCTCGACATCGCGGGCCAGCTCGTCGCGGCCGGGGCGCAGGAGGTCGCATTCGGCGACACGACCGGAATGGCCAACCCGCTGCAGGTCGCCGCGCACTTCGAGGCCGCGCGCACGCGGCTCGGCGACGAGGTCCAGCTCACCGCGCACTTCCACAACACCCGCGGGCAGGGTCTGGCGAACGTGCTCGCCGCGCTGCAGGGTGGCTGCGCCTCGTTTGAGTCCAGTGTCGGCGAGCTGGGCGGCTGCCCGGTGCCGCCCGGCGCGACGGGCAACATCGCCACCGAGGACCTCGTCTGCATGCTGCACGAGATGGGCATCGCGACCGGCGTCGAGCTTGGCGCCCTGCTCGACGTCGCCCGCGAGGTGCGGCGCGTGCTGGACCGCCCGCTGGGATCGCACACGCTCGTCGGCGGTCCGATCGACTGGCATCCCGGCAGCGACCGATGAGCATCGTGCTCGGCACGAGGGCGCGCCCGCAGGGCAAGACCTTCGCCGCCAACGAGGCCGCTCACCGCGCGCTGCTGGATGACCTCGAGCAGCACCTCGCGCGGGCTCGCGCCGGCGGCGGCCCGAAGGCGGCCGAGCGCCACGAGCAGCGGGGCAAGCTGCTGGCGCGCGAGCGCGTCAGGCGGCTGCTGGATCCGGGTTCGGTGTTCGACGAGTTGTCGCCGATGGCGGCCCTCGGGCTCTACGACGACGCCGCGCCCGGGGCGGGAATCGTCACGGGCGTGGGCCTCGTCGCCGACCGAGAGGTCGTCGTGGTCGCCAACGACGCGACGGTCAAGGGCGGCGCGTACTTCCCGATGACCGTCAAGAAGCACCTGCGCGCCCAGGAGGTGGCGCTGCACAACCGCCTGCCCTGCATTTACCTCGTCGACTCCGGCGGCGCCTACCTGCCGCTACAGGACGAGATCTTTCCAGATCGCGAGCACTTCGGCCGGATCTTCTTCAACCAGGCGACGATGTCCGCGTCGGGCATCGCGCAGATCGCGGCCGTGATGGGCTCGTGCACCGCGGGCGGGGCGTACGTCCCCGCGATGAGCGACGAGACGGTGATCGTGCGCGACCAGGGGACGATCTTCCTGGCCGGTCCGCCGCTCGTGCAGGCGGCCACGGGGGAGCGGGTGAGCGCCGAGGAGCTTGGCGGCGGTGAGCTGCACAGCCGGCGCTCGGGGATCGTCGATCACCTCGCCGAGAACGACGACGACGCGCTGGCGATCGTGCGATCGATCGTTGCGACGCTCGGTCGCAGACCGAGCGCGCCGTGGGAGCGGATCGACCCGCAGCCGCCGGCGGTGGAACCCGCCGGCCTGCTCGGCGTCGTGCCCACCGGCCCGCGCACCGGCTATGACCCGCGCGAGATCGTCGCGCGGCTTGTCGACGGGTCGCGCTGGCACGAGTTCAAGTCGCTGTACGCGCCGAGCATCATCTGCGGCTTCGCCCACATCGATGGCCACCCGGTCGGGATCCTCGCCAACCAGGGCGTCCTGTTCGCAGACAGCGCGCGCAAGGCCGCGCACTTCGTCGGCCTGTGCGACCAGCGCGGCGTGCCGCTGCTGTTTCTGCAGAACGTCTCGGGCTTCATGGTCGGGCGCGACGCCGAGGCCGGCGGGATCGCGCGCGACGGCGCGAAGATGGTCGCGGCGGTCGCCTGCGCGCGGGTGCCGAAGCTCACGGTCATCGTCGGGGGCTCTCACGGCGCGGGCAACTACGCGATGTGCGGGCGCGCCTACGAGCCGCGCTTCTTGTGGACGTGGCCCAACGCGCGGATCTCGGTGATGGGCGGCGAGCAGGCGGCGACGGTCCTGGCCGCCGTGCAATCCGACCGCGATCCGGCCGAGGTGCAGGCGCTGCGAGCGAGGATCGTCGGCCAGTACGAGCGCCAGGGTCACCCGTACCACGCGACGGCGCGGCTGTGGGACGACGGCATCATCGACCCGCGGTCCACGCGCGACGTCGTCGGCCGTGCGCTGTCGGCTTGCGCGAACGCGCCGCTGGGCGAGCTGCGCCGGCCCGTGCTGCGGATGTGAAGCCGGGTGAGCGCCACATCCTGTTCTTCGGCGACTCCTTCGTCGCGGGCCTCGGCGACCCCGAGGCCCGCGGATGGGTGGGCCGCGTCGCGGCGGCATCCGCCGCGGCCGGTTCGCCGTTCGTCCCCTACGTGCTCGGAGTCCGGGGCGAGACCTCGGCACAGATCGCCGCGCGCTGGCGCGCCGAGGCCGGGCCGCGCCTGCACGAGGAGGCGCGGTGGCGCGTCGTCTTCTCCTTCGGCGCCAACGACGCGATCGTCGAGGACGGCTCCGCGCGGCCGCGGGTGCGCCAGGAGGTGACGGTACGCACGCTCGAGCGGGCGCTCGACGAGGCGACGAGCATCGGACTGGCCGCGTTCGTCGTCGGGCCCGCGCCGGTCGGCGAGGCCGCGCCGGACGCGCGGATCGTCGCGCTGACCGACCGGATGGTGTCGAGCTGCGAGGACCGTGAGGTGCCCTTCGTGGCGGCCGCCGAGCCGCTCGCCGCGTGCCCGGCCTGGCGACAGGAGGCGATGGCCGGCGACGGTACCCATCCCGGTGCCCGCGGCTACGAAGCGCTGGCGCGGCTGGTGCTCGACGGCGGCTGGCTGGACTGGTTGCGGGGATGGTGACGCGCCTTCGCGCCTCGGGTATCACCGCCCGGTGAAAGTCGTGCGCCGCCCACCGCGCCTTCCGCTCGGCCGGAGGGTTGGACGCCATGAGCCCCGATCGGGGAACATGCGTCCTGCTCGCTTGTGGGCGCTGTCATCATCCGGACGACGCAGTGCCGCACAGCGATCGACCATCACCGCCGAAAGAGAGCTGCATGCCGTTCAATCTCCGTCTCATCCGCATCGCGCCGCTCGCGATCCTGGCCTGCCTCGCGATGGCGACCGTCGGCGTCGTGGCCACCGGCGCGGACGCCAAGCAGTCGACAAAGCGCTCGACGCGATCCTGCAACCCGCCGAATTACCCCGGTGATGGGTACTTCAGCGAGATCCGCGCGACCAGGATCAGCTGCGCGTATGCGAAGAGGTTCGTCGTCCGCTACTACAGGTGCCGCACCCGCTCGAGCAAGTCGGGCACGTGCCCAAGGCGCCTGAGCAATTCGCGCCTGAGCAGGTTCAGGTGCTCGGAGACGCGCAACACGATCTCGACGCAGATCGCCTCGACGGTGACCTGCCGCCGCGGCAGCTCGCGCATCATTCACAGCTACCAGCAGAACCTCTGATTTGACAGCGGTTTAGGTGCGCCCGTTGAGGGCGCGCAGCTTGCGCACGAGGTAGGGACCGAGCGTCGAGGCGAAGATGTCGGTGAGGTGCGTCACGTCCTTGTGGACCAGCGCACCGCCGACGACGGGATAGCAGCGCCGGCGGCTGCAGAAGAACGACGTCATGTCGATCGAACTGACCTTCGACGAGTGCAACCGCTGTGCGGCGACGACGGCGGCGTCGCGGCCCACGGCGCTCTTGCGCGAGCGCGAGCAGGCCAGTCCCGGGCGGCGCTTGCGCTGGCGCATCGCGCGACGCACGCACGACAGCGTGTCCGGGCCGACCCTCGGATTGTCGCGGATCACGATCACGCGCTTGACGGACTTCGGCAGCGCCTTCCACGCGTCGCGGAAGCCGCTCATCTTCGCCGACAACTCGCTGCGGCCCCGCTTGACGATCACCCGCGCATCGACGTGCGCGACGACGAACACCGTGCTGATCTTCGGGTGGCTGCTCAGGTAGTCGATCACCTGCCGGTTCCAGCGCAGACACTGCTCGCGCCGCAGGGACGGATCCAGACGCGGGGTCGCCTTCGTGAACGGGCAGCCCGAGCGCGTGATCGACAGGCCGCGCCACTTGAACTCCTGCGCGACCGACTCCATCGCCGCCCGCCAGGCTGCCGCATGGCTGTCTCCGATCAGCGCGACGGTCTTGCGGGAGTCGGGTGCGGGCACGCCGAACTCGCACGGGATGACGAGCCCGGCCACCTTCAGCGGGGTGCAGGGGACGTTCGGCGTGATCAGGGCCTCGTCGGGCGTGGGGACGACCTTGCGGTCCAGCCTGCTGTTGGCGCAGCGGTGGCGCGCGTTGCGCGACGCCGCGCCGAAGCAGCGCTCCCGCGCCAGCGGGTCGACCGACAACCCGATCGTCAGGTCGACCTCGCCCTTGTCGGGCAACAGGTCCTGACAGCCGCCCGGTGGCAGGCATCCGAGCTCGTCGTTGTGCTGGCTGCGCGCCACCCAGTGATAGAGCCCCGGCTTGAGTCGCAGCAGCGGGGGCGGGAAGCTCACGTGGACCGTCGTCGAGTTCGGGCGTGCGACCTTGGGATTCAGGTCTCGGATCCCGCGCTGTGCTCCGGTCTGCGGATCCAGGACCGTGTATCGCAGCCCGAGGCCGCTCTCGGCCCTCGCTCGCGGATAGATGCAGATACGCCCCGCGGGCAGCGGCTGCTCGTCGCTGCGCAGCAGCACGCACAGCGTGCGGTGCTGCTTCGGGTCGATCGCCGACGCCTTGAACGGCGCGTAGGTGCGGATCACGAGCGTCAGATCGGTGGACTGCGTCTGGCCGAAGCGCGCGCCGAAGAGATCCAGCGGCGTATCGCCCTCCTCCGGGTCGAAGTAGGCCTCGAGGTCGTTGCTGCTCTTCGGCGCCGCGCCCGACGCGCCGGGCAGCGCGAGCATGGCCGCGAGCGCGAGCACGAGCACGCCGAAGCGCAGGCACGGTGAAGGGGTATGGCGCACGAAGCCGATCATCGATGAGTGCAGGGCGCGTCGGCACGGGGCAGCGAGCGGGCAGCCAGGCGACCGTGCCACGCATGATCGCCAATTTCCCGGACGGATGACGCACGACGCACCTGCGGCGAAAGATCCACGCGGCGTGACGCGTAGCCGTTCGTCGTGGCGTCCCCTTACAACGCCGTCAGCAGGCGCTGCAGGTCCGATTCGTCGTTCCATGCGCCGACGGAGGCGCGCAGCAGGCCCGTTCCCGGCAGATCCCGCACGACGACCCCCGCGGCGGCGAGGCGCTCCTTCGTCGCCGGCGGATCATCGTCGTGCCAGGACACGAGGGTCGTGCGGTCGCGCGGCGCGACGCTCAGGCCGCGCTTCTCGAGCATCTGCGCGAGCGTCTGCGCGAGGGTCGCCGCGCGTTCGTGCACCTCATCCCAGCCCGTCGCCGCCAGCAGGACGAAGGCCGTCGCGGCGGCAGCGGCCGCCTCGAGGCTCTGCGCGGGCGTGTCGAAGCGGGCGGCGCCCGCAGCCAGGCCGGCGTCGAGGCCGGCGGTGGGATCCGCGAGATTCAGATACGTCGGTCCGGTCGCGGCCAGGCGCTCGGTCCACTCCGGCGCCAGCCACAGCAGTCCGGTCCCGACGGGACCGCAGAGCCACTTCTGGCTGGATGCCGCGTAGAAGTCGCAGCCGAGCGAGACCACGTCGACGGGCACCGCACCGGCGCCTTGCGCCCCGTCGAGCAGGACCGGCACGTCGAGGCCGCTGAGGTCCGGTGCCAGGCGCCCGTTCAGCCAGCTGACGTGCGAGCAGGCCACCAGCCGCGTGGCGGGGGAGACGGCGTCGGCGATGTCCGTGAGCGCGACCTCGCGCACGGTGATCTCGCGATTGGCGCGGGCGGCGGCGAGCGGGCCGAGCAGGCCGGGGTGCTCCTCGTCTGAGGTGAGGATCTCGTCGCCCGGCGCGAGATCCAGGCCCGCAACGACGCGGACGATGCCCTCGCTCGTCGAGGTCGTCAGCGCGATGTTGCGCGCGTCGGCGTGCAGCAGGGTCGCGTAGGCGGCGCGGCGCTGGGTCGCCAGGGCGCCCATCTGGTCGAAGTACATGCCGGTGCGTCCGGAGCGCGCGGACTCCTCGAGCACCTTCGTGGCGACGCCGACGGCCGGTCCCGGCAGCGGGCCGCAGGTTCCCGCGTTGAGGTATGCGATCTGCTCCAGCACCGGGAACTGGGCGCGAAACTTGACGGCATCCACGGCCTGCAGGCTAGTGGCCCACCAGCCGCGACGGCCCGGCGCTTGGCCGGGCCGTCGTGTCGTCGAGCCTCAGCGCCCGCAGACGGGCCAGTGGCCCGGCCCGCCGGTGCGGTAGAGGACCGCTGCGCGGCGGTCCTGCTCGGTCTCCGAGGCGGCCGCGGGATCGCCGCTGCCGCCGACCGAGCGCCAGGTCGAGTAGGAGAACTGGTACTTGCCGCGGTAGCGCCCGCCGGGGGAGACCGCCTGCGGGTCGCCGCCGGACTCGCAGCTCGCGATCGAGCTGAGCGCTCCGGGGATCGGCACGTTGGGCGCGCCGCCGGTGCGCTTGCGCACGCGCTCGCGTTCCCGCTTGCGCAGCTTGGCGCGCAGACGGTGGATGTCGCCGCGCACCCCGCGCGTCTCCACGCGGATGCGAAACGGCGTGATTTGGCGCAGCTCCGCGTAGAGCTCCTTGCGCTCGGCCAGCTCCAGTGGGTCGCCGAGCAGCCGGTGGTAGCGGCGCGCGGTGCGCACGTGGCGATTGGAGGCCAGCGCGACGGCGCCGTCATGCAGGCTGACGGGCGGCTGAGCCGCTGCCGGGATCGTGAGCGGGGTGATTGTCGACGCCTCCTGAGCGGAGGCGGATTCGGTGAAGACCGTGAGGGGCACCGCGACAGCGCTCGTGGCGCAGACGGCGCCCAGGGTTCTGAAACGCATGAGGTTGTTGGGTCCTTCCATCGGCCCGGAGGCGACGCGCGAGGGGCGCGCGGCGCGGGACGGCCGGTCGGTTGCGGCGGGCGGCGGCGCTAGATGACGCTATGGGCAGCCCGCGATTGAGCGCACACCGTAGCAAGTCCAGACGAACCCCTGTTCGCTTCGGGAGCGAACGGGCGCAGCGCCGCTACCTCGATACCCCGAAAGGTCGGCGCGTCTGGCCGGCCGGTGCGCGACAGGGTGTAGGCGAGCACCGCGCGGACGTGGCGACGATAGAACGCGGCGTAGGCCTCTGGATTCGAACCCGTGGCCTGCAGGAGCTGCTCGTCGCTGCGCTCGTCGATCGCGATCACGCCAGCAATACGAGCAGGGTGCCCATGATGTGACAATGGCCGCGTGAACGTCATGCTGCCCGACGGAAACCAGCTCGAGCTCGACGACGGCGCGACCGGCGCCGCCGCCGCCGCCGCGATCGGCCCGGGGCTCGCGCGCGTCGCGCTCGCGGTCCGCCAGAACGGCGAGGTCCGCGATCTCGCCCAGCCGCTGATCGAGGGCGAGACGCTGGAGATCATCACCCCCAAGAGCGACGGCGCGCTGGACCTCCTGCGCCATGACGCCGCACATGTGCTCGCCGCCGCCGTGATGGAGCTCTATCCGGGGGTGAAGATCTCGATCGGGCCGCCGATCGACCATGGCTTCTACTACGACTTCGACTTTCCCGAGGGCGTCACGATCTCCGACGCCGACTTCGAGCGCATCGAGCAGAAGATGCGCGAGCACATCAACGCCGACGAGCAGTTCGTGCGCGAGGACGTGACGGTCGCCGAGGCCCTGGAGCGCTTCCGCGGCGAGGGGCAGGACTACAAGGTCGAGCTGATCGAGGACCTCGTGCGCGATCAGCAGGTGCAGAGCGTCAGCCTCTACACCAACGGTCCGTTCACCGACCTGTGCCGCGGACCGCACGGGCCCGGGACCAAGCGCATCAAGGCCTTCAAGCTGCAATCGGTGGCCGGCGCGTACTGGCGCGGGGACTCCGCGCGCCAGCAGCTCACGCGCATCTACGCCACCGCGTTCTTCTCCAAGGACGACCTCAAGGCGCGCCTGCAGCGCCTCGAGCTGGCCCGCGCGCGCGACCATCGCAAGCTCGGCCCGCAGCTCGGGCTCTTCCAGTTCAGCGACACCGCGACCGGCGCCGCGTTCTGGCTGCCCAAGGGGACGACGATCTTCAACAGCCTCGTCGCCCTGTCGCGGGAGATGGGCGTGGCGCACGGCTACGACGAGGTCAAGACCCCGCAGCTGTTCGACGCCGAGCTGTGGAAGACCTCGGGCCACTGGTTCAAGTACCGCGACAACATGTTCGTGACCGAGTCTGAGGGGCAGCCGCTCGCGCTCAAGCCGATGAACTGTCCCGGCCACTGCCAGCTCTTCAAGATGCAGAAGTGGTCCTATCGCGACCTGCCGGCACGCTTCTCCGAGCCCGGGCTGCTGCATCGCAACGAGCTGTCGGGCACGCTGCACGGCCTGCTGCGCGTGCGCCACTTCGTGCAGGACGACGCGCACATCTTCTGTGCTCCCGAGCAGACGCTCGACGAGGTCAAGGGCTGTCTCGACATGGCCTTCGAGACCTACGCCCACTTCGGGATCGTGCCCAGGCTCGAGCTCTCGACCCGTCCGGAGGATCGCATCGGCGACGACAGCGTGTGGGACGAGGCCGAGGGCATCCTCACGCAGGCGCTGGACGACCGCGAGCTGTCCTACGAGATCAACGAGGGCGACGGCGCCTTCTACGGCCCGAAGATCGACCTGCACTTCACCGATTCGCTGGATCGCTCGTGGCAGCTGGGCACCGTGCAGCTGGACTTCAACTTCCCCGAGCGCTTCGACCTCACCTACACGGGCGCCGACAACGCCGAGCACCGTGTCGTGATGCTGCACCGGGCGCTGTTCGGCAGCTACGAGCGCTTCATCGGGATCCTCATCGAGGACACGGCCGGCGAGCTGCCGCTGTGGATCGCCCCCGTGCAGGTGATCGTGCTGCCGATCGCCGACCGCCACCTCCCGGCCTGCCGCGAGGTGCTCGGCGCGCTGTCCGCCGCCGGGCTGCGGGCCGAGCTCGACGAGCGCACGGAGTCGGTCGCGCGCAAGATCCGCGACGCTGAGCTGCGCAAGCTCCCGTTCATGCTCGTGATCGGCGATCGCGAGGCCGAGGCGGGCACGGTCGGGGTCCGCGAGCATCGCAGGGGAGACACCGGCAGCATGCCCGTCGAGGAGTTCGTCGAGCGCCTGACCCAGCGCACGGCGCTGCGCGGATCGTGATCGTGCGTATACTCCGAGTCGTTGACCCAGATCAAGAACTTCACGCTGCGCTCGCTGACCGCTTGACGCACGCACCCATCAGCTAGTGCCGGTCCCCCGCAGGTTCGACCGGCGTCCGCCCGAACGGGATACCACTCGCACCAACGAGCGCATTCGCGTGCCCGAGGTGCGGCTGATCGACGACCACGGCGATCAGGTCGGCGTCATGAAGACCGACGACGCGCTGCGCTACGCGCAGGATCGCGACCTCGACCTCGTCGAGGTGGCGCCCGAGGCGCGCCCGCCCGTCTGCCGCGTGCTCGACTACTCCAAGTACAAATACGAGCAGGCCCAGAAGGTCAAGCAGGCGCGCAAGCACCAGCAGCAGATCACGATCCGCGAGATCAAGTTCCGTCCGAAGATCGCGGAGAACGACTACAACACCAAGAAGGGCCACGTCGAGCGCTTCCTGCGCCACAAGGACAAGGTCAAGATCACGATCATGTTCCGCGGGCGCGAGGTGACCCATCCCGAGCGCGGCGTGATGATCCTCGACCGCCTCGCCGAGGAGCTCTCAGAGCTCGCGGTCATCGAGCAGCGCCCGCTGCAGGACGGGCGCAACATGACGATGATGCTCGGTCCCTCCAAGGCGGTGCTCAACGGCGAGCTGGACGGCGTCGCCATCGACACCGGCGCCGACACGTCAGACAACACCGGCGACGCGGTCGCCAACGCCGCGGCGGCCGTCGCAGACGACAAGCCCGCCACGGACGCAAGCGATACGCAGGCGCCCTCGACCTGAGCCCGCCCCGCGGCGTCGCGACCGGCCCTGCGGCCGGGATCTCGGCGACGTCTGCCATACTGACGCCCTCGCCATGCCCAAGATGAAGACACATTCCGGCGCCAAGAAGCGCTTCAAGATCACGGCCAACGGCAAGGTCAAGGCCCGCCATCCGTTCTCCAGCCACATCCTGGAGAAGAAGTCGCCGAAGAAGAAGATGGCCATGGGCCGCCCGATGATCCTCAACGATCACGATGCCCCGCGCGTCAAGAAGCTGTTGGGAGCCAAGAGCAAGTGACCCGCGTCAAGCGATCGGTCCACGCCCGCAAGAAGCGGCGCGCGACGCTCGAGCGGACCAAGGGCTTCCGCGGCGAGGCGAACTCGAACTACAAGCGGGCCAAGGAAGCGCTGATGAAGGC
>Ga0136619_10001068_pt1 | contig 10583 bp, 13 predicted proteins | sample AntDrymUQ3532106_2_FD_104807 | JGI IMG/M metagenome (GOLD analysis project Ga0136619, IMG submission 104807) | Polar desert sand microbial communities from Dry Valleys, Antarctica - metaG UQ353 (21.06) | ecosystem: Environmental > Terrestrial > Soil > Desert | place: Antarctica: Dry Valley... | reverse complement strand
TCGATCGACGAGCTTGGCTTCGGGTTCATGTTCGCGCCGGCCCACCATCCCGCGATGCGCCATGCGGCGCCGGTGCGGCACGAGCTCGCCACGCGTACGGTGTTCAACGTGCTCGGCCCGCTGACGAACCCGGCCGGAGCGCGGTCACAGGTGCTCGGCGTCTACGCGCCCGAGCTCGTCCGGACCGTGGCAGAGGTTCTCGCACAGCTGGGGGCACGTCGAGCGTTCGTCGTCCACGGCGCGCAGGGCATCGACGAGCTGTCGCCCGCCGGCCCGAACCTCGTGTGCGAGGTCGTCGACGGCGATGTGCGGGAACGCGAGCTCGATCCTCTCGACCTCGGCGTTCCACGCTGCGACCCGGCGGAGCTCCGCGGCGGCTCGGCCGAGGAGAACGCGCAGACGATTCTGTCCATTCTCGGGGGTGCGAACGGGGCTGCCAGCGACGCAATCCTGCTGAACGCCGCGGGAGCGATTGCTGCCGGAGGCCAGGCGGAGGATCTCCGCGAGGGCCTCGATCGGGCCCGCACCGCCATCGATTCCGGAGCCGCCGCCACTCGCCTCGAGGAGCTCGCGAGGTTCTCCCGTGCGGTTTAGGGCCGCCCTCGCCACTCCCGGTCTCGGCGTGATCGCCGAGTTCAAACGGCGCTCGCCTTCGCTGGGAAACATCCGCGCGGACGCCGATCCCGCCGTCATCGCAGCGGCCTACGAGGGCGCCGGCGCCGCGGCCGTCTCCGTGCTCGTCGACGAGCGCTTCGGGGGCAGCTGGGACGACCTTCGGGCCGCCAGGTCCGTCGTCCGGCTACCACTGCTCGCAAAGGGCTTCTTCTCGACGAAGGAGCACTTGCGTACCGCGAGGGAGTCGGGGGCCGATGCAGCCCTGCTCCTCCTCCGCGATCTCGACGACGCACAGATGGACATGCTGCTGCGGACCGCCGACGAGCTCGACCTGGAGACGCTCGTGGAGGCTCACGATGCAGAGGAGCTCGACCGCGCACTCACGCTCGGTGCGCCGGTGGTCGGGATCAACGCGCGTGACCTGTCCACTTTCGCTGTCGACCGCCGCGCGCAGCTGGACTTAGTTGCTGACAGCAACAAAGTCTCTCCGCGACCGATCGTCGTCGCCGAGAGCGGGATCCACACGAGGGCGCAAGGAGCCGCGGCCGAGGTGGCCGGCGCGGATGCGATCCTCGTCGGCTCGACGCTGATGCAGGCGCCAGACCCTGCGGCCAAGCTCGTCGAGCTGCTGCGACGGCCGCTCGTCAAGGTCTGCGGGCTGACCCGCGAAGAGGACGTCGCGGTCGCGGCCGAGGCGGGCGCAGACCTCGCCGGCTTCGTGCTCGCGCCCGAGAGCCCTCGCGCGGCGCGCGAGGTATTGCCGGTCCCGGAGTCGCTGCTCGCGGTGGCGGTCTGGGTCGGCAAGGCCGAGGAGAGCGAAGCGACGCTCGACCAGGTGCATGAGCGCGTCGAGGGAGCGCTGCGAGGCCGCGAGGCCGTCCTACTCCGCGAGGGCGAGCGGGTTGCAACGGTGCACGACCTGCCGTGGGAGGACGAGGATCCGGAGCACTGGGCGCGGGCAGCCGCGACCGAGGGGCGCGTCGTGCTCGCGGGCAGGCTCGCGGCGGACAACGTCGGCGAAGCGATCCGCGTCGTGCGACCCTGGGCGGTGGACGCGAGCTCGCGACTCGAGATCGCACCCGGGATCAAGGATCACGCGAAGGTGCGCGCCTACGTCGAGGCCGCCCGTGGCTAGCACCTACGGCACCTACGGCGGGCGCTACGTCCCCGAGACGCTCATCCCGGCTCTGGACGAGCTCGGCGCCGCGTGGCAGGCGGCGCTCGCCGACGGCGGCTTCCGCGCGGAGCTCGACGAGCTCGCCCGCAGCTACGCGGGGCGTCCCACGCCGCTCACGCCCGCGGAGAGATTCAGCCCGTCGAAGCGGCTCTACCTGAAGCGGGAGGATCTCCTGCACACGGGCGCACACAAGCTGAACAACGCGCTCGGCCAGGCGGTGCTCGCGCGCCGGCTTGGCAAGCGCCGCATCGTCGCCGAGACCGGTGCGGGCCAGCACGGCGTCGCCACAGCGACCGTCTGCGCGCGCTTCGGGCTCGAGTGTGTCGTCTACATGGGCAGCGAGGACATGCGCCGCCAGAAGCCGAACGTCGAGCGGATGGGGTTGCTCGGCGCCGAGGTGTTTCCCGTTGAGTTCGGCACGAGAACCCTGAAAGAGGCGACGAGCGAGGCCATCCGCGACTGGATCACGAACGTGGAGACGACGCATTACCTGATCGGTTCCTGCGTCGGACCCGCGCCCTATCCCGCGATCGTTCGGGAGCTGCAGGCCGTGATCGGCCGTGAGGCGCGGTCGCAGATCCTCGAGGCGGAGGGACGCTTGCCGGATGCCGTCGTCGCCTGCGTCGGCGGCGGCTCGAACGCGATCGGCATGTTCGCCGGCTTCGTCGACGACGCCGAGGTCGACCTCATCGGGGTCGAGGCGGCGGGCGCCGCCAGCCTCGGCACCGGCCGCACGGGCGTGCTGCACGGCTCCCGCTCCTCCGTGCTCGCCGATGAGGACGGCCAGATCGCCGACGCGCATTCGATCTCGGCCGGGCTCGACTACCCCGGCGTGGGTCCTGAGCATGCATTCCTGCGCGACTCCGGTCGCGCCCGCTACGTGGGCACGACCGACGACGAGGCGCTTGCAGCGTTCCGCCGGCTGACTCGAACCGAGGGAATCATCCCTGCGCTCGAGCCGTCGCATGCGCTCGCGCGCGTGGACGACCTCGACGCCGAGCTCATCGTCGTCTGCCTCTCAGGCCGCGGCGACAAGGATCTCGCCGAGGTGCTCGCGCGGTGAAGGCCGACTACGAGCCGGAACACGCAGCGGCATTCTTCGACAAGTACGGCGAGCGCGAGTGGACGAGGTTCGAGGACGGTCGCACACCGCCACAAAGCGTCCAGGTTCATGTCCAGCACCTGCGCCGTTTCGTCCGCGCGGGCGACCGTGTGCTCGACATCGGCGCCGGCCCCGGACGTTTCACGATCGAGCTGGCGCGGCTCGGGGCCAACATCGCGGTCGCCGACCTGTCGCCGCGGCAGCTCGAGCTGAACCGCGAGAAGCTCTCGGCGGCCGGCTTCGAGGAGCGGGTCACCGAGCGCGTGCTCGCCGACGTCACCGACCTCTCCCACTTCGCCGACGTGAGCTTCGACGTCGTCGTCTGCTACGGCGGACCGCTCAGTTACGTCGTCGACCGTGCCGACGAGGCCGTTGCGGAGCTCGTCCGGGTGACCAGGCCCGGCGGCCACGTCCTCCTCTCCGTCATGTCGCTCGTCGGAACGGTCGTCCACTTCACCCAGGTCGTGCTCGACTGCGCGCGCCGCGACGGCGTCGCGATGAACGACGAGATCATGCGGACTGGACTCCTGCCGCAAGGCAAAGGCTACGGGCACCTGCCGATGAAGCTCTACCGCTGGAGCGAGCTCGAGACGCTTCTCGCGCAGCATGGGACGGTCGTTGCCGCGTCAGCCGCCGGGCTCCTTCCCGCGCTGTATCCCGATGAACCCGAGCTGAGAGAGTTCATCGCTCGAGTGGAGCTCGAGCTCGCGTCCGAGCCCGGCGCGCTCTCGTGCGGCCAGCACATCCTCGCCGTCCTCCAGAAGGGATGAGGAAGACACTCGTCATCTACCTGATGGCCGGTGCGGCAACGCCAGAGCTCGCGGAGGCGGCGGTCGAAGGTGGCGCCGACATCGTCGAGCTCGGCTTTCCCTTCTCCGACCCGCTCGCCGACGGGCCTGTGATCCGGCGCGCCGCCGAGCGCGCGCTCGCCGAAGGGATGCGGACGCGGCCCTGCCTCGACTGCCTCGCTGCCATGCGGCGACGCGTCGATGTGCCACTCGTGCCGATGACGTACTCCTCGCTGCTCGAGGCGTACGGGTGGGAACGCTTCGCCGTGGACGTTCGCGCGGCCGGTGGAAGCTCCCTGATCGTCGCCGATCTGCCCGCCGACGAGCGGCCTGAGCTGCGCCGCGTGCAGCTGGTCGCGCCGACCTCGACCGACGAGCGGATTCGCACCGCCGCTGCGAGCACGGACGGCTGGCTGTATCTCGTCACCGTCACCGGCACGACGGGGGCTCGCGCCCAGGCCTCGGACGCGCTCGCGGGGCTCGCCCGTCGGGCTCGCTCGCTCGGCGAGGGGGTTCCGCTCTATGCGGGCTTCGGCATCTCGACCCCCGAGCAGGCTCGTGCCGCAGCCGAGCTCACGGACGGAATCGTCGTCGGCTCGCGCGCGGTCGAGCTGGCGGAGCGCGGCCCCGGGCCGCTGCGCGAGTACGTACGCGGGTTGCGCGCAGCCCTCGACAACTGAGTCCCTAGATCACTGGTGCATCGGCGCCTCGGTTCCGGGCAGGTGCAGCAGGTTCTCCACGTCCTGGACGCCCTGCACCTTCCGCGCGCGCTGCACGAGCTCGTCGATCAGCTCTGTGGAGCCCACCTCGCCCCGCAGCTGCACGACTCCGTTTTGCGCGTTGACGGCGACCTGCCCCTTCGGCGCGTCCTCGCCGCGAAAGAGCTCGGACTCCACCTTGCTCTTCAGGGTCTCGTCGCTGTAGTCCTTCGGCTCTTCCCGCAGGTGCACCGCCTTCTGACCGACGCCGTACGCCTCGGCGGCGACGGCACGTCCTGCCCGCTCCGTCTTGCGGGCGCTGCTGCGGAAGAAAGCAAGGGTGCGGTCGCGCAGGATCGCTCGACGGCGCCGTCCCGCCGACGGGTCGAAGAACCACATGGTCGCCGCCCCGATCGCGACGCCGGTTCCAAGCTTCTGCATCGGGTCACCTCCTCGTTTTTGATCTTGCTCGACATCTACCGCAGACGGTGAGCACGAAACGTCGGTTTCCCGCAGGCGCATTTCGGCGACGTGGACACCGTGCCCTCGCCACGTTCGCTGAGAGGAAGCCTGCTGGTCGCCACGCCAGCGCTGCTCGACCCGAACTTCCTGCGAGCGGTCGTGCTCGTGGCCGAGCACAGTGAGTCCGGGGCGATGGGACTCATCCTCAACCGGCCGTCCGAGACGTCCGTCGGAGCCGCAGTCCCGGAACTGGCGCCGCTCGCCGGCGGCGACGATCCTGTTTTCGTCGGAGGTCCAGTGGCGGCCGACTCCCTCCTCGCCCTGGCGGAAATCCACGACCCGGACGACGCCTCCGAGCTCGTGCTCGGCGACGTCGGCTTCGTGCAGAGCCCCGACGTGGCCGCGCAGCGTGGCCGTGTGTTCATCGGCTACGCCGGTTGGTCCGCTGGACAGATGGAATCGGAGCTCGAGGGGAACTCCTGGATCGTCGTCCCGGCCGAGCCCGACGACATCTTCAGCACTCAGCCGGACGAGCTGTGGAGCGACGTGCTGCGACGGCAGGGCGGCGGCCTCGCGCTCCTCGCCACGATGCCGCTCGACCCATCCCTGAACTAACCCAGCTCGTCCTCGTCGACGCGCGTGAGGTTGTCGCCGTGCTCGTCGGCCTCGGGATCGCTCGGTCCGAGGACCGGGTCGTGGCCGAGCAGGTTGGCGTCATCCTTCTCCTCCTCGGGCTCCTCCTCCTCCTCGGTTTCCTCCCGTTCGCTATCCCGGCTGTCGTTCATGGTCGTCCTTTCGTCGGTATCGGCCCCCACGTGCCCGGCCCAGCCCGACCCGACACATCGGGTTCGGCATCATCGGGAAGCGGCTTGCCACGCAACATCAGCAGGCCGACGAGCAGGAGGCCGGCCTCGACGATGGTGATCGCCAGGCGGTTCAGCAGCGTCGCTCCGAGGGCGACGCCCTCCGAGACGACCGCGAGCAGCAGCCCATACATCGACGCCTCGCGGACGCCGAGACCTGACGGCGCGAAGATCGCCAGCACGGCGACGATCGCGCCGACGGCGCTCGTCCCGCCGAGGAACGGGATCGAGGCGACCTCGGGATCGCCTCCGACCGCGCGGAGCAGGAAGAAGAGCGCGAGCCCGCCGAGCGGCCAGGTGAGGGCGTAGAAGCCGAGCAGCTGGAGTGCCGTGCGGACGGGGAGCGCCGCCACCTGCTCAGCCCCGAAGGGCCGCAGCAGCCGCTTTGCGACGCGTCTGAACACCGGTGGGGTGAGCAGGAACGCCACGAGCACGGTGAAGGCGAAGAGCGGCAGGACCGGTGCGTCGACGCCATCGATGAAGGCGAGTCCGACCACGAAGACGCCGACACCGGCGAGCGCCGACAATCCCGCCTCGAGCAAGATCGTCGCGAGGACGACCGGCGTCTCCTTGATCCCGAGGCGCCGCAGCACGACGACGCGGGCTGCGGGGGTCGCCACGCCGCCCGGAACGTACTTCGCGAGCATCGAGACCATCTCTGCCTGGAGGGCGATCCGGTAGGGAATCCTGATTCCGTACGCGCGCAAGATCCGCATCCAGCCGAGGACGAAGGCGAGGTAATACGCCGCCAGCACGGCCGTTGCGAGCGCGAGGTCGACGAAGTCGGCATTTCGCAGGCGCGGTGAGGCGTCGCCCCAGACGTCCCGGACTGCCCACGCAAGCGCTGCCAGAAGGATTGTCACTGCGGCAAGCTCCAGCGCAACGACGAGGCGCCGATTGCGGAGCCGAGCACGGATCCAGGCGACGAGTCGAGATCCCAAGCGAAGACACGCTACCTGGCGCACAGACGGTGAATCGCGCCGCGGGGCAGCTCGGGAGACTCGCGGCGTTCGATCTCCCACGTGGCGGCTGCAGCGGCCAGAAATGCCGGCAGCGCCGGCCGGCCCGGATCCGCGAGCAGCACCTCGTCGCCGAGCAGCGGAAGCAGCCTGAGCAGGGGCTCGACGTTCCGCCGCTCGTAGAGCACGTCGGCCGCGAGCACGAGCGACCAGGGACCGCGCGCGACGACGCCTCCTGCACAGGCCCAGGCGACGAGCTCCGTCTCGAGCTGCACCCCATTCCGTTCCGCGTTCCGACGCGCGAAGACGAGCGCGTCCGGCGACCAGTCGGTCGCGAGCACGCGCGCGCCGCGGCTGGCCGCGACGATGCTCGGCAGAGCGAGACCGCAGCCGAGCTCCAGCACGGTGCGCTCGGCGACCTCGCGCGCCGCCACTTGCCGAGCCAACGCCACAGCGCTCGGCCAGAGCTCCGCCCAATAGGGCAAAAACTCCTCTTGCTCGAACGCGTCCTCGTCGATCAGCTCGACGGGATCGGGCGGGTGCACGATCGAGAGCGCGAGCCCGTCGATCTGCACCGTCGTTTCGACCACGTTCACGCGGGTACTCTGCCGCGGTGCGCTACCGGCGTCTCGGTTCGAGTGACCTCGAGGTCTCAGAGATCAGCCTCGGGTCGTGGCTGACCTACTCGGGCGGCGTCGCCCGCGAGCAGGCGGAGGCCTGCGTGGACCGCGCCTTCAACGTCGGGATCAACTTCATCGACACGGCGAACGTCTACGGCCGCGGTGCGTCCGAGACGTTTATCGGCGAAGTCCTTGCGTCACGGCCGCGCGGGTCTTACGTGCTCGCCACGAAGCTCTTTCACCCGATGAGCGACACGGACTACGGCCTCTCGCGAGAGCAGGTCTTCAAGCAGATCGACGCTTCTCTCGCGCGCCTGCGCACCGACTACGTCGACCTCTACCAATGCCACCGCTACGACGGGGACACGCCGCTCGAGGAGACGATGGAGGCGCTCGCCGAGGTCGTGCGCCAGGGCAAGGCCCGATACCTCGGCTTCAGCGAGTGGACCGCGGAGCAGATTCAGGCAGCGATCGACCTCCCCGGCGTCGCGAGGTTCGTCTCCAGCCAGCCGCAGTACTCCGTGCTCTCTCGCCACCCCGAGGGCGAGGTGATCCCGGTCTGCGCGGCGAACGGCATCTCCCAGATCGTCTGGTCGCCGCTCGCCCAGGGGGTGCTCACGGGGAAGTACCGGCCCGGGAACCCGCCGCCGGAGGGAACGCGCGCCACGTCCGAAATCATGGGGGGCTTCCTCGGCCGATTCCTCCGAGAGGAGGTGCTCGAGGCGGTGCAGCGGCTCCGGCCGATTGCGAACGGCCTCGGCATCACGCTGTCGCAACTCGCGCTGGCGTGGGTTCTACGGGAGCCGAACGTCGCTTCGGCGATCGTCGGCGCCTCGCGGCCCGAGCAGGTGGACGAGAACGCGTCCGCCTCCGGGATCGAACTGGGCGAGTCGACGCTCGCCGCGATCGACGAGGCGGTCGGCGCGGTGGTGACCCGCTAGACGAGCCGCTTCTCGAGCACCGCCGCGAGGCGCGTGAGGGGGAAGGAAATCAGGAAGAACAGCACCGCGACGCCGCCGAAGACCTCCGCGGCGTGGATCTCGCCGATCCCGCTCGGCGGAATCGCCGTCAACCGCTCGCTCTGACGCTCGCCGGCCTCGAGGATCTCCAGCCCGCCGATCACCCCCGCGAGCGTCGAGTTCTGGATGATGTTCACGAGCAGGCTCACGAACGGCGGCAGCAGCCGGCGGAGGGCCTGAGGCAGGATCACGAAGGAGTGGCGCCCTCCCCAGCCGAACCCGAGTGCCGAAGCCGCCTCGTGCTGCTCCCGGGGGATCGACTGGACCGCGCCGCGCGTCGCCTCGGCCACCTGCGCGCTTCCCCACAGAACGAGTGCGATCGAGGCGGCGGTGAGCGGGTCGAACTCGAGCCGGGTCGAGACCGACGGCAGCCCGAAGAACGCGATGAACACGGTGACGAGGATCGGCAGGCCTCGGAACACCTCGACGTAGAGCCGGATCAACGCCTGCAGCGGCAGGAACCGGATCGTCATCAAGGTTCCGAACAGGATCCCGATCAGCGCGCTGCCGACCACGGCGGCCGCCGAGACGCGCAGCGTCCCGGGCAGACCCTCCTGCAGGATGTAGCGCGCGACCGGCTCGACCCAGTCCGGCACGGCTCAGCGACTCTCCGGAAGGGCGAGACGCGCTTCCAGCAGGCGGATCGACACCGACAACGTCCACACGAGCGCGAGGTAGACGACGGCGAGCACCGTCAGCGCCTCGAGCGTCTCGAGCGACTGATTGCTGATGTTCAGCGCCGTCGTCGTCAGCTCGGAGTAACCAATTACGTACATCAGCGAGGTGTTCTTCACCACCGAGATGTAGGTGTTGATCGACGAGGGCAGCGCGATGCGGCCGCCAATTGGGAGGGTCACGTTGAGGAAGGTCGAGAAGCGGCCGAAGCCGAGGGCGTAGCCTGCCTCCCGGTAGCGGTAGGACACCGCCTGGAAGCCGGCCCGGAAGTTCTCGCTGTTGAACGCTCCGCCCCAGATCATCACCGAGAGCCACGCCACGGTGAACTGGTTGAGCAGGATCCCGAACTGCGGCAGCGCGTAGAAGATCATGAAGATCTGCACGAGGATCGGGGTGTTCCTGACCACCTCGACGTAGACGGCGGTGAGCTGGCTCAAAACCGGGATCCGGTGCGCGCGCGCGGCGCCGAGCACGACGCCGATGGCGAACGCGCCTGCGACTCCGAAGGCGGACACCTTCAGCGTGTTGCCGAGGGCTTCGAGCAGCTCCTCCCAGTTGGCTGAGACGAACGCCCAGAGGTCGTAGGATGCGAGCAGCATCAGCCGCAGTGGGAGGCGGCCATGTGGCCGCCTCCCAGCTCACGCGCTACGGGCAAACGGTGTCCGCGCTGGGCGCTCCCGGCGGCGGGTACCCGAACGTGTTCTTCGGCCGCAGGATGTTCTTCGAGAACCCGGTGACGAACCGTGCTGCGAAGTTGTTGCGCAGGATCTGCAGGAAGGTGTCCCTCTTGCGCATCAGCTCGAGCCGCGAGTCGACCCAGCGTTTCAGCGCGACGTTCCCCTGCTTGATGCCGATCCCGTATGGGCTCGCGAGGAAGAGGTCCGGCGTCATCTTCGCGCTCCGGTCCGTCGCCGCCACGAGGGCGAGCGACGTGTCGTCGAACATGACCGCGTCCGCACGGCCCTGGTTGAAGGCGAGCAGCGCGCTGGTGACACTCTCGACGACGATGACCTCCGTACTCGGGAAGCAGCGCCTCATCCAGCGGTCGTAGATCGAGCCACCCGTTGTCGCGACTCTCTTGCCCCTGATGTCGTTCAGCGACTGAACCGGCGAGTCGTTCTTGACGAGCAGCCGCCCAGTCGCCTTGTAGTAGGCACGCGAGAAGTCGATCCGCGTGTCGCGGTCGGCGCTGTAGGAGAACGTCGAGATGACGAGGTCGACCCGGTTCGTCGTGAGCAGCGGCTCGCGCGTCGCGGTCGGTGCGCACGTGAACCTGACCCGCTGTTCACGGCCGAACGCGTAGCGGGCGAACCAGCGGGCGATCTCGACGTCGACGCCGGAGTTCTTGCCCCGGACGTCGATGTAGCCGAACGGCGGTGTGTCGCACTTGACGCCGATCTCCCAGCGCTGGCGCGACTTGATCTCAGCCGGCAGTGGCGGAAGCTTCTTCGGTGTCGCCGCCGGCGAAGCTCCGCTCGCCTGCAGCGCTGGCTGCGCGAGCCCCCAGGCCGCGAACGCCGCGGCGACCACCGCCACGACGGTCGCCATAAGAACGAATCGTTTCACTGTGTAGCTCCTTCCTCGTTGACTTCAACCTCGTCGATT
>Ga0136619_10001066_pt1 | contig 10584 bp, 8 predicted proteins | sample AntDrymUQ3532106_2_FD_104807 | JGI IMG/M metagenome (GOLD analysis project Ga0136619, IMG submission 104807) | Polar desert sand microbial communities from Dry Valleys, Antarctica - metaG UQ353 (21.06) | ecosystem: Environmental > Terrestrial > Soil > Desert | place: Antarctica: Dry Valley... | reverse complement strand
CTGTTCGGCCAGGACTCCCCGGCCAACCCCGCGCTCGGCATTTTCTTCATCTACCTGTGGGTCGGGATGGTGCCGCTGAGCCTGCTGCTCGGGAACGTCTGGCCGCTGCTGTCGCCGATGCGGACACTGCACCTGGTCCTGTCCTGGGTGCTGCGCACCTCGCCGGAGCGCGGCCTGGTGGCGTACCCGCCGTGGCTCGGCTACTGGCCGGCGGCGATCGGGCTGTTCGCGTACATCTGGGTCGAGCTGATCCCCGACCCCCAGCTGGTGTCGAACGCCATCACCTGGTGCCTGGTGTACGCGGCGGCGATGCTGGTCGGGTCGGCGGCGTTCGGCAGTCACTGGTTCACGCGCGCCGACCCGTTCGAGGTCTGGTTCGGTCTGGTGGCGCGGCTGTCGCCGTGGGGACGGCGGGACGGCCGAGTAGTGGTCCGCAGCCCGCTGGACAACCTGGACGCGACCACGGTCGACCGGGGCCTGGTTGCGGTGGTCGCGGTGCTGCTCGGGTCGACGGCCTTCGACAGCTTCAGCGCCTCGAACTGGTGGCTGAACTACACCGCGGTCCCCGGCGCGCTGGACCCGACGCTGCGCGACACCCTGGTCCTGCTCGGGTTCGTGCTGTTCGTCGCAGTGACGTTCTGCGTCGCGGCGGTGACGGCTCCCGGGATGTCATGGCCGGACCGTCGGCGACTGCCGCGGCTGCTCGCCCACTCACTGGTGCCGATCAGCATCGGCTACGTCTTCGCCCACTACTTCACGCTGCTGCTGGAGTCCGGGCAGAAGTACCTGGTGTACCTGTCTGACCCGCTGGTCACGGGCGAGCACGACTACCTCGGCACGATCGACTGGACAACGACGTACTTCCTGTCCGTACGCCCGGGGCTGGTCGCGGCCCTCAAGGTCGGGTTCGTGCTGACCGGCCACATCCTCGGCGTCATCGCCGCGCACGACCGCGCGGTGCGGGTGCTGCCGATGCGGCACGCGGTGTCGGGACAGCTGGCGATGCTCGCCGTGATGGTCGTCTATACGACCGGCGGGCTGCTCTTGTTGTTCAGCGTCTGACCAGCCGGCGGTCGCGGCGCCGGTGCCGTGTCCGACCGGCACCCGCCGCAAGTCCGAGCTCGGCCGCGACGTCTGCGACGAGCACGTCGAGCGCTGCGGTCAACGCCGACGACGGCGCCGCCTCCGGCAGCGTGCATCCGGTCAGCCAGGCCTGGTCGACCGCCGGCTGGTCCTGCGGCAGGAACGCCAGCGGCACCTCTCCGATCGCGGTCAGCAACGTGGCGGCAACCTCGTCGCGGGACCAGCCGAGACCGCTGCGCACGCGGTTGACGACAAGGCGTACTTCCGCGGTCGGGACCAGCTCGCGCAGGTCGCCGCGGGCCCGGGCCAGCCGGGTCAGTCCCAGCGGGTCAGCAGAGCCGACCGCGACCACGAGGTCGGCCTGTTCCAGCACGGTCGTGGTGGCACCGTTGCGCCTCGGTGCGGCGGTGTCGAACGACAGCTCCTCGTCCTGCTCGATGCAGAACCCGCAGTCGACCACGACCAACCGGTGCTGGCGGCGTGCCACCGCGAGCAGCTCGCGGACCGCGGCCGGCCGCAGCGCGGTCCACCGGTCCGCGCGCGGAAGACCGGTGAGCACCCGCAGGTTCGGTCCGATCTCGCGGGCCGCCGCGGCCAGCCGGTCGGGGTCAAGACGGCCCTCGGCCGCGGCACGGACCGCGGCGAGCACGCCGGACACCTCGTCGAGCACCGCGAGCATCTGCCCCGTCGCACCGCCATAGACGTCGGCGTCGACCAGCAACGTGGGGATCCGCCGCTGCGCGGCGGCCGCGGCCAGACCGAGCGCGACCGTGGACCGGCCCGGTGCGCCGGTCGGTCCCCACACCGCGACCACGCCGCCGCCGGGTACACCGTTCACGGCGCCTTCCGAACGGTTGGTGGAGACATCGTCGAACGTCTCGACCGAAACGTCGGTCGCGGCCCGGTCCGGCTCCGCCGCCTCGAGCAGCGCCCGTACGACCGCCTCCGGGTCCGCGGCGATGTCGGTGGACAGCACGGCGCCGACCCCGAGCCGGTGCCCGCGGTCTGCCTCCACCGAGCCGTCGGCCACCGCGACCGTACGGACCCGGCAGTCAGTCAGCCGCGCCACCACGTCGGCGTCCCAGCCGGACACCGACATCGAGACGAGCGCGAGGCCGGCCCGCCCGGCCGCAGCGGTGGCGACCAGGTCGGGGATGTCGACGCAGCGCCGGGCCAGCCGGACCGGCGCGCCAGGCCCGGCGAGCAGCGGCAGCAGGCCGGACTCCCACGCCGCGCCGCCGGCGGCGACCAGGACGTGCGGCGCGGGGGGCGTCGACGGTGCAGTGGACTGGGCCCCCGTCACGGTTGTGCGTCCACCCGGACCAGGACGACCCGACCGCCGGCCAGCGTCTCGAGAACCGGGTCGAGGTCGGCGCTGCCGTCGACGGACACCACCACCTGCCGACCGGTCGACCCGAGCGCGGCGCCGGAGCGCACGGTGCCGACCGGGACCGCGCGCAGGACCCGCTCCGCATCGCCCGCCGACCGCCCGGCTGCGAGGTCGGGCACTGACCAGACGTCGACGAGCTCGCCGTCGGTGAGGTCCACCGGGGCATCGCCGGCTTCGACCGCCAGCGCGACGTCGGCACGGTCGGACTCCGCGTTGCTGACTGCAGACGCCGGCACCAGCTCGCCCGCGTCGAGGTCGCGGGTGAACACGCCACTCGGCCGGGTCTCCGCGCTGAGGTAAGAGGACTCGGTCGCGCCGTCCTCCATCCGGACTCGGCTCGGCACCAGCTCGACGTGGGTGGCGTCGTCGCCGGCCCGTACGGTGTCGGCGGTTGCCCACACGGTCACGGTGTCGTCGGATGCCGCCAGCAGCCGGGCGCCGGCCAGCGTCGAAGCCGCGACGAGCACCAGGCCGACCAGCAAACGCGGATCACGCCAGCCCGGCCGGCCCAGCCGGAGCGCGGGCGGTGAGCTGCCCCGTGTGGCGTTGGAGCCGGTGCTGCTTGCTGGTCGAAGCCGCTGGTCCAAGGCAGGCATACCCGACATTGTCCGGCTTCGGCCGCCCGCGTCCAGACTTGTCCACAGGCCAATGCGACGCAGCCATTCCCCAGGGTCCCTGCTGGCACACTGGCCCCATGCCGCTCGGTCCGGGAGTGCCGCGCTTCCTGCGGCTGACCGACGTGGCGGAGATCCTCAACATCTCTAACACTCAGGCCCGCGCGCTGGTCCTGCGAAAGGACCTGCCCGCGGTGAAGGTGGGCGGCCGCGGAATCTGGCGGGTCGAGGCGGCGGAGCTCGAGGCGTACATCGCGCGGCTGTACGCCGAGACGAAGGACTACATCGACGGCCACCCCGTCGACGACATGCCGGAGGACGTCAAGGCCGAAGCGGACGCCGACGACAGCTAACGGCCGCGGGCCTCGAGGAACCGGCGCCGGCCATCGTCGGGGTTGACCAACGGCTCGGGGTAGTCCAGCTCCGCGCGGATCGACGCCGGCAGCCGCCACGGCCGGTGAACCGCCGATCCGTCCACCCCGGCAAGCTCGGGGACGTACCTGCGCACGTAGTCGCCGTCGGGGTCGTAGCGGGCGGCCTGGCGCAGCGGGTTCAGCACCCGGTTGGGCCGGGTGTCGGTGCCGCTCCCGGCCACCCACTGCCAGTTGAGCTGGTTGTTGGCGACGTCCCCGTCGACCAGGTGATCCATGAAGTGCCGTGCCCCGAGCCGCCAGTCGAGGTAGAGCGTCTTGGCCAGGAAGCTGGCCGTCAGCAGCCGGCCGCGGTTGTGCATCCAGCCCTCCTGCAGCAGCTGCCGCATCGCCGCGTCCACGATCGGAATGCCGGTCCGGCCGCGTCGCCAAGCGTCGAGCTCGGACCTGCTGCGTCGCCACCGGTCGCCGCGGGAGCGGTAGTCGCGCCGCGCCACGTCGGGGCGGGCGGCCAGCACCTGCAGGTGGAAGTCGCGCCACGCCAGCTGCCGGACGAACGCGGCGGCACCCGCCGACCGGCCGGCACCACGCACCACCTCGACCGGGCTCAGGCAGCCGAAGTGCAGGTACGGCGAGATCCGCGCGGTGGCGTCGCCCGGGAGGTCGTCGTGGCGCTCTTCGTACCGGCGCACGGCCGACCTCCGCCAGGTCGCGATCCGGCGGCGGCCGGCGGTCTCACCCGGCTCCGGGAGCTCCGGTGCCGGTTCTCCTTGGCAGATGTCGGCCGCCGACGGCAGCCGCCCCTTGCGCAGTCGGACTCCACTGACTCTGGACGGCTTGGCCACTCGGGTGCGCAGCCCCGCCTCGGACCAGGTGCGGAAGTACGGCGTGAACACCGCGTAGTGGTCCTTGCCGGCCGGGGTGAGCGAATCCGGCGGCTGCACCGCGACGGTGTCCTCGTGCAGCCGGAGCCGGCGGCCGTCGGCGCCGAGCCGCGCCGCCAGCCGAAGCTGGCGGCGCTGCGCGTATCCGCTCCAGTCCGCCGACAGGTGCACCTCATCGGCGCCGACCTCGGCCGCCACCGCCGCGGCCTCGGCTGCCACATCGCCGCCCCGGACCACCAACCCGTTCGCCCCGAGCTGCACGAGGTTGGCGTCGAGGTCGCGCAACGCGCCAGCCAGGAAGTGCGCCCGGTTCGGCGCGTTGTACGGCGAGCTGAGGATCGCTTCGTCGAGCACGAACAGCGGGACCACGCGATCGGCCGCGCGGCAGGCGGCGTGCAGCGTCGGGTTGTCGTGCAGGCGCAGGTCGCGGGTGAACAACAGGACCGCGGTGCTGGGCACCTACTGCTCCTCGCGGGGGACGTGGACGGACTGGACCGCAGCGAACGGGACCAAGACCATTTGGCCGAGTCGGCTGTCGTCGTCGCGCTCGAGCTCGACGAAGTCGGCGCCCACCTTGCCGACCGTACCGCGCACCTGCCGGCCGTCGGTACGTCGCACCAGCACGCTTGCCCGGTCCCGGCTGAGCGAACGCCAGGCTGCTGCCCAGGTGAGCGGAACCCGGTCCGCGCTGGGCGGTGCAGCCGATCCCACTCCCTCGATACCGATCACAGCGTCCGCTGGCACCAGGACGTCGTCAGAGCCCGCCTCGACCAGCACCCAGTCCGGCCCTGCATAACGCACCGCCCCCGTCACCCGGGTGTCGGCGCTCAGGACCAGCGTCGCAGGCGACCCGGTGGCGCCGCGGACCCGCTCGAGCCAGCGCACCTCGGACAGGGCGGCCCGGGTGAGCTCGGCGATCTCCGCGTCCCGGTCCTGCGCCGCCAGGTCGGCTGCCTCGGCCTCGAGGTCGGCGAACAGCCGGTCCCAGCGCATGGGGCGGACCGTACCTGTGGATACCCGTTTGACGAGTGTCATCAACTGACAGTAGAACGGAGCAAGTGCAAGCAAACAACATCTAACGAGCGATGGTGAGTCCTTGATAGCGCTGACTCCCCGAGCCGTCGTCGCGCTGGTTGCCAGCGGTGGCGTGGAGCTCGGGCTGGCCCACGCGGCTGATTCGGCGCTCGCCGAGGCGTTGGCCGGGCATGGGGTGGGACCAGCCGGGCTCGACCAGCAGGTCGCCGGGGCGTTGACCCTGCTGGCCGTCGGGGCGGGCCTGGCCGCCTGGACCTGCTGGTGCCTGACCCTGGTCCGCGCCGCCCGCCGCCCCGTCCTGGGACCGACGGGGTCCCGCTGGCTGCGGGCGGCCGGGGTTGTCCTCGGCGTCTCTGCCGTGACTCTGGTAGGGGCAAGCCCCGTGCTCGCGGACCGGACCGACCCGCCGCCTGCTGCCACCCGGCTCGACCTCGACGGGCTGCCGCTCCCGGACCTGCCGGTGTCGAGCCCGGTCCGGCCGCGACCCGACCCGCGAGACCCGCCCGGCCTCGTCGTCGCCGCCGGGGACTCGCTGTGGACCATCGCCGCAGCTCACCTCCCAGCGGGCGCGTCGACCGCCGCGGTCGACCGGGCCTGGCGGCGCTGGTACGCCGCCAACCGGTCGGTGATCGGTCCCGACCCCGACTTGATCGTTCCTGGCCAGCTGCTCCTGCCACCCGGACGAAGGGCCGCCCGATGACCGCCACCACGGCCACCCAGCCACCGACGACGCTCCACCGGCTGCCGCCGCTGCCAGGACAGCTGATCAGCTGGCCGACGGCGCCACCCGTACCGGCGGCACAGGCCACCCTCGACCTCGACCTTGCCGGCCCCGAGACGGAGCACGAGCCCGAGGTCCGGTCGGCCTCGGACCGCCGCGCCGAGCGGGCGATGCGGGCGCGAGCGGCCCGGTTCGCGATGGCCATGGTGGAGGCGGTCGGCGGTGACCGGCCCGTGACCCAGCTCGCCGGCTGGGTGAGCCACGAGGTCTACGACACGGTGTCCGCGCTTGCCGCCGCGGTGAGCCGGACGTCGGACTCGGAGCTGCGGGCCCGCACCGAGCGCCCCCGGCTGCTCAGCGTGCACGTGTCCAGACCGGCAGCGGACACGGCCGAGGTGTGCAGCCACGTGCGGCAGGGCGTCCGCAGCCGCGCACTCGCGCTGCGCCTCGAGTTGCGCCGCGGCTGCTGGATGTGCACCGCGCTGCGCGTCGGCTGACCCCGTCTGCTAGGCCTTGGCGCCGGTGCGCACCGCCGGGTCGCCGTGGCAGCGCTTGAACTTGCGGCCGGACCCGCAAGGACACGGCGCGTTGCGCGACACGCCCTCGTACGGGTCGGCGGCATCCTGCGTCTGCACCGCGGCGCGCGGTGCGGCCGGTTGCGTCCCAACGCCGTCGCCGGCTCCGTCACCGGTTGGGTCGACTGCGGGAGCGCCGGTGTCGCCGTCCACGGTCGGCGCGGTGTAGGTCAACCGCTGCGACGCCCGGGCGCCACCGAGGCCCTTGGCGACGATGTGCGGGTGCTGCTCGCCGCCGGCGGGTGCGGCTCCAGCCGGGGCGGCCGAGTCGAGCAGCGGGCGCTGGTCAGCGTCGGCGGGCACCGCCTCCTCCTCCTCGACCTCGTCCTCGTCCTCGACCTGGACCTCGAGGTTGAACAGGTAGCCGACCGACTCCTCCTTGATCCCGTCCATCATCGTCGCGAACAGGTCGTAGCCCTCCCGCTGGTACTCGACCAGCGGGTCGCGCTGCGAGTAGGCCCGCAGGCCGATGCCCTCGCGCAGGTAGTCCATCTCGTAGAGGTGCTCGCGCCACTTTCGGTCCAGCACGCTGAGCATCACTCGCCGTTCCAGCTCGCGGGCGACCTCCTCGCCGAGCTGCTCCTCGCGCCGGTCGTACGCCGCCTGGGCATCGGCGCGGATGGAGTCGACCAGCAGCTCGGGGCTGAGCCCGCCGCGGCCGCCGTACTCCTCCTCGAAGTCGGCGAGTGTGAGTGAGATCGGGTACAGCGTCTTCAGGGCCGTCCAGAGCCGGTCGAGGTCCCACTCCTCCGGAAAGCCGTCGGTGGCACCGACGACGTACGCCTCGACAACCTCGTCGATCATCGTGCGGGCCAGCTCGTGCAGGTCCTCGCCCTCGAGGACCCGACGACGCTCGCCGTAGACCACGTGCCGCTGCCGGTTCATCACGTCGTCGTACTTGAGGATGTTCTTGCGGGACTCGAAGTTGAGCGACTCCACCTGCCCCTGCGCAGAGGCGATGGCGCCCGTGACCCGCTTGTTCTCGATCGGCACGTCGTCAGGCACCTTCAGCGTCTGCAGCACCCAGTCGACCCAGTCGGACTTGAACAGCCGCATCAGGTCGTCCTCGAGCGACAGGTAGAACCGGGAGTCGCCCGGGTCGCCCTGGCGACCGGAGCGGCCGCGGAGCTGATTGTCGATGCGGCGCGACTCGTGCCGCTCGGTGCCGATCACGGCCAGCCCGCCGACCGCGGTCACCTCGTCGTGCTCGTCCTTGACCTGCGCCTTGGTCTGGTCGAGGGTCTCGGCCCAGGCCGCCTCGTACGCCTCCGGCGTCTCGCTCGGGTCGAGCCCGCGGTCGCGCAGGGTCCGGTCGGCGAGGAAGTCGACGCTGCCGCCGAGCATGATGTCGGTGCCGCGGCCGGCCATGTTGGTGGCGACCGTGACCGCGCCCTTGTGCCCGGCCAGCGCGACGATCGCCGCCTCCCGCTCGTGCTGCTTGGCATTGAGCACCTCGTGCGGGACACCACGCTTGGTGAGCAGGGTGGAAAGCCGCTCGGACTTCTCCACGCTGGTGGTGCCGACGAGGATCGGCTGTCCTTGGCCGTTGCGCTCGGCGATGTCGTCGACCACGGCGTTGAACTTCGCGTCCTCGGTGCGGTAGACGAGGTCGGGCTCGTCGGTGCGCGCGACCGGCTCGTTGGTGGGGATCGGCACCACGCCGAGCCGGTAGATCTTGTCGAACTCGCTTGCCTCGGTCATCGCCGTGCCGGTCATTCCGGCGAGCTTCTCGTAGAGTCGGAAGTAGTTCTGCAACGTGATGGTCGCGAGCGTCTGGTACTCCTCGCGGATCCGCACCTTCTCCTTGGCCTCGATGGCCTGGTGCAGACCCTCGTTGTAGCGGCGACCCTCGAGGATGCGGCCGGTGTGCTCGTCGACGATCAGCACCTCGCCGTTGAGGACGACGTACTCCTTGTCCCGCCGGAACAGCTCCTTGGACTTGATCGAGTTGTTGAGAAAGCTGATCAGCGGGGTGTTGACCGAGTCGTAGAGGTTGTCGATGCCGAGCTGATCCTCGACCTTGTCGATCGCCGGCTCGAGCACCGAGACGGTGCGCTTCTTCTCGTCAACCTCGTAGTCCTCGTCGCGGCGCAGCCGGCCCGAGATGGTCGCGAACTCCCCGTACCACTTCACCTCATCCTGGGTGGGGCCGGAGATGATCAACGGGGTCCGGGCTTCGTCGATGAGAATCGAGTCGACCTCGTCGACGATCGCGTACGCGTGGCCGCGCTGCACGCACTGGTCGAGGGACGTGGCCATGTTGTCGCGCAGGTAGTCGAAGCCCAGCTCGTTGTTCGTGCCGTACGTGACGTCGCACTCGTAGGCCTCGCGACGCTCCGCCGAGCTCATCCCGGACAAGATGGTGCCGACGGTCAGACCGAGGAAGTGATAGACGCGACCCATCCACTCCGCGTGGAACTTGGCCAGGTAGTCGTTGACCGTGACGACGTGCACGCCGCGGCTGCCGAGCGCGTTGAGGTAGACCGGCAGCGTTGCCACCAGCGTCTTGCCCTCGCCGGTCTTCATCTCGGCGATGTTGCCGAGGTGCAGCGCCGCGCCGCCCATCAGCTGGACGTCGAACGGGCGCTGGCCCAACACCCGGCGGGCGGTCTCCCGGACGGTGGCGAACGCCTCGGGCATCAGGTCGTCCATCGACTCACCGTCGTCCAGCCGGCGGCGGAACTCGTCGGTCTGTCCGCGCAGCTCGTCGTCGCTCATCTGGGCGAACTCGTCCTCGATCGCGTTCACCTGCCGGGCGACCGAGTCGAGCCGGCGCAGGATCTTGCCCTCGCCCATGCGAAGGATCTTGTCGAGCAGTTCGGGCACGGCGTGGGCTCCTGGGTGCTGGGGATGACGGTGCGGCGCGGTGCGGCTCGGACGCGTCCGGCCATGGTAGTCGGGGCGGATCAGCCCCCGGCCCGTACGGCGGCCGGCGCCGCGACGGCGCTGGTGAGGGCCGGTGCGAGGTCTCCCCGGGGCTCGACGACCAGGTCATCAAGGCCAAGCCAGGCCGCCAGGTCGCGCAGCTCGCGGCTCAGTTCGTCAGCGGTGCCGTCGGGCGCGTCCCGCTCGGCGTACGCAGCCTTGACCAGTAGCCGACCGGCCGCTCGGTCGGACTTGAGGTCAACCCGAGCGGCCAGCCGGTCGCCGAGCAGGAACGGCAGCACGTAGTAGCCGTGCACCCGCTTCGCGGCTGGCACGTAGATCTCGATCCGATAGCGGAAGCCGAACAGCGCCTGGGTGCGAGCCCGCTCGAACACGAGCGGGTCGAACGGGCTGAGCAGCGCGCGGGCGCGCACCGGTCGTGGCAACGGGGCTTCGCCGTGCAGGTACGCCGGCCGGTGCCAGCCCTCAATCCGTACCGGCAGCAGCTCGCCGGACTCGACCAGGGCCCGCACCGCGGCCTGGCTCTGCTCCGGCTCGAGCCGGTAGTAGTCGCGCAGGCACTGCTCGGTCCCGACGCCGTGCGAGATCGCCGCCCGCCGCACCAGCTCCTGGTGCGCCTCATCGTCGGTCGGCTCGGGCATGTCGAGGACGTGCGCGGGGAGCACCCGCTCCGGCAGGTCGTACACCCGCTCGAACTGTGCGTTGCGCCCGGCCACCGCCAGCTCGCCGGCGGCGAACAAGTACTCCAGCGCCTTCTTGGACTCCGACCAGTTCCACCCCCACTGGGTCCGGGTTCGCGGCAAGCCGTTGTCGAGGTCGCGTGCGGTCGACGGCCCGAGCTCGCGCACCTCGGCCAGCAGCGAGGCGACCAGTGCGTCGTCATGCCGGATCGCGACCCAGTCGTGGCCGCGCTCGCGGTAGTGCCGCATCCGGTGCCGCATGTGGGGCCAGAGGTCGACCGGCATGTACGCCGCGACGTGCGCCCAGTACTCCACGATCCGGCGCGGTCGCCGTTCGGCCGCCCG
>Ga0136619_10001064_pt1 | contig 10592 bp, 8 predicted proteins | sample AntDrymUQ3532106_2_FD_104807 | JGI IMG/M metagenome (GOLD analysis project Ga0136619, IMG submission 104807) | Polar desert sand microbial communities from Dry Valleys, Antarctica - metaG UQ353 (21.06) | ecosystem: Environmental > Terrestrial > Soil > Desert | place: Antarctica: Dry Valley... | reverse complement strand
GGCGATCTTGGGTCCGCGGGGGCGGGGGTCGGCGGGGGCGAAGACCCCGCCATTTTGCCGTCCAACGTTCAGGAGTATGCCGACGGCCACGAGGCTCACGCAGAGCGACGATCCGCCGTACGAGATGAACGGGAGCGTGATGCCGGTCATCGGGACAAGGCTCGCGACCACGGCCATGTTGAGCCAGGCCTGGAAAGCGAGCCAGCCCGTCACGCCCGTGGCCAGCAGCGCGCCAGCCGTGTCGGGCGCACGCAGCGCGATGCGGATGCCCTTGAACGCAAGGAACAGGAACAGGAACACGACGCTGAGCGTCCCCAGCAGACCGAGCTCGTTGCCGAGCACCGCGAAGATGGAGTCCGTGTACGCCGCCGGCAGGTAGCCGAATTTTTCCTTCCCGGCACCGAGCCCCTCGCCGAAGGGGCCGCCGAGGACCAGACCGTAGAGCGACTGGATCGTCTGGAAGCCCGAGCCGCGCGGGTCGCTCCACGGGTCGAGGAAGGTGAGCACGCGCTGCAGGCGGTAGGGCTGCACAAGCGCGAGCGACGCGACGCCGACCGCGGCCAGCAGGGCGAGCGCGGCGAACTCGCGAAGTCGCGCGCCGGCGACGAAGTACATCGCGAATGCGGTCGCGACGATCACGATCGCCGTGCCGAGGTCCGGTTCGGCGACGACCAGCCCCACGAGGACGCTGGTGATCGCGAGAAACGGAACGGTGACCGACCAGCGCCCCATCTCATCCCTCCGTGACGCGAACCAGAAGGAGAGGTAGAGGATGAGGCCGAGCTTCGCGAGCTCGGCCGGCTGTACGCCGACGAAGGAGGAGAGGCGCAGCCAGCGCGATGCGCCGCCGACCTGCGTCCCGACACCCGGGATAAGGACCACGACAAGGAGCACGACCGCGATCACCAGGGCAGGCAGCGCGACGGCGCGGTAGCGGTGATAGTCGATCCGCGCGGCGATGGCCATCCCGACGAGACCAAGCGCCGCCCAGGCGCTCTGCTGCACGAGGAAGTAGCGCGGCTCGTCCAGCGTCTCGAGCGCGCGGATGCCGCTCGCGCTGTAGACCATGGCAAGCCCGATCGCCAGAAGCACGAGCACGCAGGCAAGGAGCGGCAGGTCGTACGACGTGGTGCGCGGGAGCGAGAGCCTCACGACGGCATCGCCAGCACGAGGTCGCGGAACCGGTCGCCACGCTCCTGGTACGACGCGAACATGTCGTACGACGCGCACGCCGGCGACAGGAGCACGACGTCGCCGGCCTCCGCCATGGCGCTGGCCCGCGCGACCGCGTCGTCGAGGCTCACCGCGCGTTCGACGCGGACCGACGACGACGGGTTGGCGCGCTTCGCCGCGTCGATCGCCGCGCCGATCTCATCGGCCGCTTGGCCGATGAGGATCGCGCCACGCGCCCGGCCGGCGACGGCGCGCCCGAGCTCCGCGAACTCGGCGCCCTTCCCCACCCCCCCGAGGATCACGACCGGAGGTCGCGTGTAGGCCGCGATGGCGGGGATCGTCGCGTACGGCGTGGTGCCCTGCGAGTCGTTCACCCACCAGACACCGCCTCGCTCGGCGACGAGCTCGAGGCGGTGCGGCAGGCCTTCGAACGACGTGATCGCCTCGCCGATCGTGGCAGCGGGGATGCCGTACAGATCGCCGACGATGGCCGCCGCGAGCGCGTTCGAGATGTTGTGGCTGCCGGGGACTCGAAGGTCCGCCGCGGTGCAGATGACCTCGCGCCGCTCGCCCTGCACGAGCACCAGCTTCCCGTCCCCATCCAGGTGCGCACCGCGGCGCGGACGGAGCGACAGCGAGTAGCCGCGCAGCTCGGAGTCCGCTCCGGTATGCAGGGCGACCGTCGACGGATCGTCGAGGTTGAGCACGGCGACGTCGCGCGGTCCTTGCCACCGCAGGATGTTGCCTTTCGCGGCAACGTATCCCTCGCGGGTGCCGTGATGGTCCAGATGATCCTCCAGGACGTTCGTGACGACCGCGACGTGTGGGCTCACCCCGAGCGTCTCGAGCTGGAAGCTGGAGAGCTCGAGCACGACGATGTCGTCGCGCGTGAGCGTGGGCAGCTCCTGGATGACCGACAGGCCGATGTTCCCCCCGACGAGCACATGACGCGGACCGCGCTCCAGAATGCGCGAGACGAGCGTCGTCGTCGTGCTCTTGCCCTTCGTCCCGGTGATGCCGACGATCTCGGCAGGGCAGAGGCGAAAGAACAGCCCGATCTCAGTGAGCACCGGGATCTCCCGCTGTCGGGCGCGCAGGATCGTCGCCGAGCGAGGCCGCACGCCGGGAATGACGAAGACGTAGTCCGGGTCAGCCAGGGCAACGTCGTCACTCGACGGCCCGAGCACCAGCTCGATGGGAAGGTCGCCGAGGCGCGCGATCCCAGTGGCGAGCAGTTCCCGTGGCTTCGCGTCGCTGATCGCCACGCGCGCGCCGTTCGCGACGAGAAACTGGGCGATGCCCACGGCCGTGCGGCCGTTCCCGAGCCCGACGATCGTCACGCGGCGGTCGCGGAAGTCGCTCGCCTGGACCGGCGCGTCGAAGATGACGCTCACACCGGCCGCCCGAGCACGGCGACTGCGGTGCCCTGCGGGCCGCGCTCGTGGCGTGAGCGGAACGACCACAGATCGGCACCGCCGCAGCGCGTGCACATGCCGGCGACCTCGATCGTGCCGACGCCCGCGTCGCGAAGCTGCGTCGCATTGGCGGCCCAGAGGTCGAACGACCACGCCGCTTCGCGCCCACGTGCCCCTGACTGTGGCGCCGCGCCGCCGGATGGAGTCACCCGGATCAGCCAGGGCCCGCTCCCGAGGCGCTGGCGAATGAGCGCGGCGCGCTCCTCGTCGATCGTGTAGCAGCACGGTCCGATCGCCGGTCCGAGTGCCGCGACGAGCCGCGCGGGTGCGGTGCCCCCGGCAACGAGCGCGCGCACGAGCACCTGCGCGACACGTTCCGAGGTCCCCCTCCAGCCGGCGTGCGCCGCGCCGATGCGCCCGTCGGGATCGGCGATCAGCACCGGGACGCAATCGGCAGCGCTCACGCCGAGGAGCACGCCGGCGCGATCCGTCCACAGCGCGTCGGCCTCAGGCCACCTCCCCTCGGCCTGGGGCCCGGCCGGAGACGACGGAGGGAGAGGGGCCCGCGCGGGGGTCGCCACGGGTTCCGCCCGGACGAAAGGTGCGTACACGACGCGATTCCCATGAACCTGCTTCACGCGGACGACCGTGGGGAATCCGAGCCGGCGGGCGACCATGTCCCGGTTCTCGCGCTGCTCCGCCTGCGGGAACACCGACCCAGCCATGCTCCCGAACGACGCTGGCGTGAACGCGGCGACCAGCCCCAGCCCGGTCAGCGCGGGTGAGCGGTACAGCCCTTCGACGAGCGGCCAGGCGATCGTTGTCGCGGTCATAGCGGTGTGACGAAGGCGAGCATCGCGGCGACGATGCTCCCGAGCGCGCCGATGAGCCAGAAACGCATGGTCACTTGAGATTCCGGCCAGCCGATCGCCTCCAGATGGTGATGGAACGGCGCCATCCGGAAGACGCGCTTGCCGCGCAGCTTGTAGCTGCCGACCTGGATGATCACGGACATCGTGATGACGACGAACATCACGCCCGCCACCGGCAGCAGGAGCACGAACCCCGTCGTGAGCGCCACGGCAGCGAGCGTGGCGCCGAATGCGAGCGCGCCGACGTCTCCCATGATGAAGACGGCTGGGTGCACGTTGAACCACAGGTACGCGAGCAGAGCGCCGACCATCGCGGCGCAGAAGACCACGAGCCAGGGAAAGCCCCTGGCGTTCGCGATGAACGCGAACGCCAGGAACGCGAACACGCATAGGCCGCCAGCAAGCCCATCGAGCCCGTCGGTGAGATTCACGGCGTTCGACGTCGCGATGATCGCGAACACGGCGAGCGCCACGAACAGCACGGCTCCGACCTCGAGCTCGCCGAAGACCGGCAGGTACACCCCGGTCACGCCGAAGTGCCGCTGGATGTAGAGCGCACCGGCGACCCCGACGATCAGCTGCCAGACGAGCTTGTGCCGGCCGCGGATCCCGAACCCATGCGCGACATTCACGTAGTCGTCGATCGCGCCGAGGAGCCCCACGCCAACGAGGGCCCCGATCGGCACGATCGTTTGCGCGACGAACTCGCCACGCTCATCACCCTGGAGGACGGCGAAGATCGTCGCCCAGATGAGGGCGACGACGCCGATCGGGAGGATCCCACCCATCGTGAGCAGCCCCTGCTTCGCGTAGTGCGATTGCGGACCCTCGCGGCGGATCTGCTTGCCGACGCGGAAGTAGCGGAGCGCCGCGATGAAGGGGCGGGCCAGCACGAGGCCGAGCACGAACGCGAAGAGCAGGATCCCGAGAGCGAAAATGCCCCCGGTGCGGGCATCCATCAGGCCACGTTCGGCCCGACGAGGGCGTCGGCAAGCTGGTCCAGCGCGAGCGCCCTCGAGCCCTTCACCAGGACGGTGTCGCCGTCCCGCAGCTCGCGGCGAAGGAGCACCAGCGCCTCCGCCCCGTCGGCGACCGCGTGCGCCGCGCGGTGCCCGGCGGCGCGGGCCGCGGAGACGATGGTCGCGGCCAGCTCGCCGACGCCGATGACCAGGTCCGCTGAAGCGGCCGCGTCGCGCCCAACGTCCTCGTGGGCATCGGCGGAGAGCGTGCCGAGCTCGCGCATGTCACCGAGCACAGCGACGCGCCGTCCTCGCACGTCGCGCAGCAGGGTGAGGGCCGCGTGCACGGCGGCGGGGCTCGCGTTGTACGAATCGTCGATGACGGTGACGGCCGCACCGCGACGGACGCTCATCCGATGCGCGGGTGGTTCCAGCGTTCCCAGCGAGAGCGCCGCCTCGTCGAGGGGCACGCCGAGCGCGATGGCGACGCCGATCGCGGCGAGCGACACGCTGACGAGATGTCGCCCCGGGAGCGGCAGCCAGGCGACGGCGCTGGCGCCTTCGTACGTCACCGTGAACGACAGCCCGTCGAGCCCGCGGGTGTCCACGTCGCTCGCGCGCAGTGCGGCATCGGCGGACTCACCGAAAAGCACCACCCGGGCGCGCGTCAGCGGCGCGAGTCCCCGGACGCGCGCATCATCGGCGTTCAGCAGCGCCGTCCCATCCGGCGGCAGCGACTCGATGAGCTCTGCCTTGCCGCGTGCGATCGCGTCGACGCTGGGCGTCCGGGAGAAGTGGACCGGCCGGTCCGGAATCGTCGTGATCACGCCGACGCTCGGGCGCGCCAGCCGGCAGAGGTCCGCGATCTCCCCGGGGACGTAGAAGCCCAGCTCGAGGACCGCGACCTCGTGCGTCGGCTCCAGCAGCAGGAGCGTGAGCGGGACCCCGATCTCGTTGTTGTACGAGGCTGCCGGGCTGAGGACGCGGAAGCGGGCACCCAGAGTCGCCGCAGTGGCCTGCTTCGTGGTCGTCTTGCCCGCGTTCCCGGTGATGCCCACGACCGGTATCGGGTACGCGTCGCGCTGCGCCTCGGCGACACGTCGCAACGCGTGGCGCACGTCCGCGACCTCGATGAGCAGCGCGTCATCGGGAACGCCGGCCGGGATGCGCTCGATGACCGCGCCGCGGCATCCGCCGGCGATGGCGTCGCCGGCGAAGTCGTGCCCGTCGCGCTGATCGCGGAGCGCGAAGAAGAGCGATCCCCGCGCGGCGATGCGCGAATCGAAGGCCCCGCCGCTGAACGTCGTCTGCCCGTCGGACCTGCCGCGGACGACCCGTCCGCCGGTCGCCTGGAGCAGCCGTTCGAGCGTGAACACGTGCTCGCAATGCTAGTGGCGTGTGCAGCGACGGTGGCAAGCCGTTTCCGGTGCACGACCCTCGATGAGGACCGCGGGGCTAAGGCTTGCGATCCGGCTGGACTCGCGCCGTGCGCAGCGCGTCCAGCGCGAGACCCTTGAACGCGTTCGTCGCGGTGAGCGTGCCGAGCAGGCGTGATTTCGGCCGCTCGAGGACGACCACCGCTACGAAGGCCGGATCCTTCGCCGGCGCGAACCCCGCGAACGAGCTGATGTACTCATCACTCTCGTACGAGCCCGACTTGTCCGGGATCTGCGCGGTCCCCGTCTTGCCTGCGACGCTGAAGGCGGAGAGCTGAGCGTTCTTCGCGAGCCCGTTGTCGATCGTCGAGGTGAGCATGTCCCGCATCAGCGTGGCCGTCTCCGGCGAGACGACCCGCCGGACGGCGACCGGCGCGGTGCGGTGCTCCCCATCCGCGTCGCGCCGGCTCGCCACGACGTAGGGGCGGTAGAGTATCCCGCCGTTCGCCAGCGCCGCGTACGCCGCGGCGAGCTGGAGGGGTGTCGCAGCGAGCCCCTGCCCGAACGCCGCCGTGCCGACGTCGACCGGGTACCACTCCGCCAGCGGCCGTACGGAGCCCGGTTGCTCACCCGTGAGGTCGGCCCCCGTGGGGGCACCGAAGCCGAAGCTCCTGAGCGCGGCGTGAAGCCGCTCGGCGCCGAGCTTGCTGCCCACGAACACCGCGCCCGCGTTCGCCGAGCGCTCGAGTATCTGCGTGACGGTCGTCGGACCCCAGGCGCGGCCGAGCGCGTTGTTGAGCCGGCGACCGCCGATCATGGCGAAGCCGACATCGTTGTAGGTCGTGCTCGGCGTCACGAGGCCGTGCTCGAGTGCGGCCGCGATCGTGAAGGCCTTCATCGTCGAGCCTGGCTCGTAGGTCCACGAGACCGCGCGGTCACGGAGCGCTTCCAGGTCGGTCACCGCCACGGCCGACGGGTCGAACGACGGCGCCGACGCGAGCGCGAGGATCGCGCCGTCCTTCGGATCGAGGACGACGATGCATCCGCCGGTGGCCTTCTCCTTCTCGATCGCCAGCCGAAGCTCGCGCTCGGCCGCCGTCTGGACGACGAGGTCGATCGTGAGCGTGAGGTCCGCCCCGTCGCGCGACGGGAGCGCCTGGCGGAGCCCGACGGGCACCGCGCGATCGCGGGAGTCGCGCTCCACCACGAGACGTCCCGGGATGCCTCGCAGCACCGCGTCGTGTGCGCCCTCCACGCCGTATTGCCCGTCCCCCTCGTCATTCACGAAACCAAGGACGTGAGCGGCGACCGTATCGTTCGGGTACATGCGCTTCGGCTCCGTCTCGAAGCCGAGACCTGGGATGCCGAGCTTGTCGATCGCTGCCGCTGCGCTCTCGGGCAGCCTGCGGTGGATGAAGATCCACTCGGCACCGGACTCGAGGCGTGCGCGTATCCCGGCGGGATCGCGACCGAGCAGGACCCCGAGGGCTTTCGCGGCGGCCGCCTTGTCCGGTATGCGCGATGGGAGGGCATAGAGCGAGCGGAGCCCGACCGTCGTGGCGAGGATCGCGCCGTTCCGGTCTCGTATCACCCCGCGGGTCGCGGGCATGACCAGGTCGCTGCGTACCTGACCGAGGGCAGGTCCGAGCAGGTCGGTACGCATAGCGATCTGCCAATAGGCCAGCTTTCCCGCGAGGAGCAGGGAGGCGATCGCGAAGAAGGCGAAGAGGACGCGAAGCCGCGCGTGCGAGACCGGCATCCTTCCCCCTTCCCTCGGTCGGGCACGGCCCTCCCTCGGTGAACCTTCTTCTACTCCGCCGGCCCGCCGGCTCCGCTCAGGAGGGGCGGGTCTGTCTACTTCCTGGCGGCGAGCTCCACTGCGTTCATCACCGGCACGTGCCCGACGCGGGCGAGACCCAGACGCGCCGCCTGCGCCTCGATGCGCGCGGGCGCGTCGAGCTTCGCGAGCTGCACGTCGAGGAGCGCCGACTGGCGGCGGAGCTCGTCACGGTGCGCTTCGAGGCGTTGCATCTCGTACCCATGCGCCGACACGCCGGTGATCTGCCCGAGGTACAGCAGCGCGAGGAGGAACCCGGCCGCGATAGCGGCGGCTGTCACGCCGAACGTGCGGATCTCCCAGGTCACGGTCTCATGTGCGCGCGCGCGCGCCGCAGGCCGCGCCGCAGCCTGCCCTCGACGGGGAGCGGCCGGACGCGCCGACGGGCGGGGAGCCGGGCGTCGCGTCGCCATGCTGCGCGCCGGCGCGCGACGCGTGGGCGGCTGCGCGCGCCCTCGGCTCGGGTACAGCGAGAGGGACGAGATCAGGAGAGCTTCTCCGCGATGCGAAGCCGTGCGCTGCGGGCGCGCGGGTTGCGAGCGACTTCGTCGGCTTCCGCGGTGAGCGGCCGCCGAGTGATCACACGCAGACCCGCGCGATGCCCGCAGACGCAGGTGGGGAGGTGGGGAGGACAGATGCAGTCGCGCGACTCCCGGACGAAGAACTGCTTCACCGTCCGGTCTTCGAGCGAGTGGAACGAGATCACCGCGAGCCGCCCACCGGGCCGAAGGAGGCGCACCGCGCCTTCGAGCCCCCGCGCGAGGTTGTCGAGCTCGCCGTTGACCGCCATCCGAAGCGCCTGGAAGACCTGCGTCGCCGGGTCGATGGACCTCGGGCGGCGGGTCTTCACGCCGGCGACGAAGCGCCCGAGCTCGTCCGCGGTCGCGAATGGCTCGCGGGCGCGGCGCCGCACGATCGCGCTCGCGATCCGCGCGGCCTCGGGCTCATCGCCGAGCTCACGGAACATGCGCCGGAGCTCGTCCACCGGCGATGTGTTCACGAGGTCCGCCGCCGTGGTACCGAGGTCCGGGTCTGCGCGCATGTCCAGGGGTCCGCCGGAGCGGAAGCTGAACCCGCGCGCGTCGTCCGCGAGCTGGATGGATGAGAGGCCCAGGTCGAACAGGGCGCCGTCGAGCGCCCCGAAGCCGTGCTCGCCGGCCACGTTGTCACACCGGGCGAAGTTCGCGCGGGCGAGGACGAGCCGCTCGCCGAAACGCCCCAGCTGCCGGCGTGCGACCTCCAGCGCGGCAGGGTCGCGGTCGAGCCCGAGGAGGCGGCCCAACGGGGCGGTCCGATCAAGGATGGCGGCCGCGTGGCCTCCCGCGCCGACCGTGGCGTCAAGGAACCGAACGACAGCGCCCGCTTCGGCCCGCAGTGCCGCGGGGACCCCTGCACCCGCAAGCTGGACGAGTACTTCAGCGAGGAGGACCGGCTCATGAGGCCTCCCACCGCTAGATCCCAAGGTCCTTCAGGGTCTCGCCGATGGAGCGCTCCACCTCACCGAGGTGAGTGCGCCACCGCACGGGTTGCCAGACCTCGAGGTTCCGCGAGACGCCGACGACGACGGCCTCGTCGGTCAGGCCTGCCCAGTCGCGCAGGTGCTGCGGGATGACGATCCGGCCCTGCCCGTCCGGGTCCGCCTCATGCGCGCTCGCGACGAGGAATCGCTGGAATCGCACGACGGCTGGGTCCGTTCGGGGCCGTGTGGCGATGGCGGCGTTCAGGGACTCCCACTCCGGAGCCGGGAAGAGGGCCAGGCACTCGGGGTCCCAGCGCGTCACGACCGCTCCTTCCTTGAAGCGAGGCCGGAACTTTGCGGGGATCGCCAGCCGACCCTTCTCGTCCAGCTGGTGTGCGAACTCGCCGGCGAAGATGCTTTCCACTGACCCTTCCGACCGGAGGAGGTGGTTCCCCACCTTCCCCCACTGCTCACCACGCAGTGGGCAACTTACCCCACCATGGTTCGCTGTCAAGGGGGTAAGCGGAGGAATTTCAGGGAGATTGCTCGCGGCTCGCGGTCCGATGGCGCGATGGTCACGTAGCGGGTGGCGACGGTCGTGACGACTCGCCGCTTCGTCGGCTCGACCGTCCGGGGCCGCGACCCCAGGCCGCTTCGACCCCTGGCGCTAGGTCGGCCGCACCCGATCGACGACGTCCTCGAGCGCGCGTGCGGCGCGCTCGCGGATTCCCGGCTCGCGGTGCTCCGGCAGCGGTGAGCCCCACCACTCGAGGACCGAGGCGCCCCAGGTGAAGCCCGCGCCGAAGGCGACGAGCAGGACCTTGTCACCGCGATGCAGGCGGCCCTGCTCGGCTGCCTCGGCCAGAGCGATCGGGATGGAGGCTGCCGAGGTATTGCCGTACTTCTCGAGGTTGATGAACACCTTGGCCATCGGGATGTTGAGCCGCTTGGCCATGCCTTCGATGATCCGGCGGTTCGCTTGGTGCGGGATGACGATGTCGACGTCCGCCAGCCGCAGACCGGCGTCGTCGATGGCCTCCTCGGCCGCGTCCGCCATCGACTTCACGGCCATCTTGAAGACCTCGCCGCCCTGCATGCGGATGAAGTGGTGACCCTTGTCGACGGTCTCGTGGGTCGCCGGCACTCGCGAGGCGCCGGCCTTCACGTAGAGCAGATCGCCCTTCGCGCCGTCTGAGTGCAGCACGGTCGACTCGATGCCGACCGAGGCGTTGGACGCCTCGAGCACCACCGCGCCCGCGCCATCGCCGAACACGACACAGGTGGTGCGATCGGTCATATCGAGCAGCCGCGAGAGCGTCTCGGCGCCAATGACGAGCGCGTTCTTCACCGATCCCGCGCTGATCATCCCGTTCGCGACCGCAAGTCCTGAGACGAAAGACGTGCACGCGGCCTCGATGTCGAATGCCCCGGCGCGCTCGGCGCCGAGGGCGGTCTGCACGAGGCACGCGGTCGCTGGCATGAGGTAGTCGGGGGAGCAGGT
>Ga0136619_10001062_pt1 | contig 10593 bp, 10 predicted proteins | sample AntDrymUQ3532106_2_FD_104807 | JGI IMG/M metagenome (GOLD analysis project Ga0136619, IMG submission 104807) | Polar desert sand microbial communities from Dry Valleys, Antarctica - metaG UQ353 (21.06) | ecosystem: Environmental > Terrestrial > Soil > Desert | place: Antarctica: Dry Valley... | reverse complement strand
GTCTTCTTCAACAGGGCGTCCAAGACCACCGTCAACGAGATCCTCAAGAGGGAGATTTTAGCGCGGAAAAAAGCGTCGTCCGCGTCCTGTCGGACAATCCTGTTCTGTTGCTACCCAGACTCCAGCGACCGCCGATGCCGCCGGCGGGAAGCAGTTTGCTATGGACCACGTCCCGCCGGCGGCATCGGCTACGTTGCGCCGGGAAGGTGATCGTGGCCGCCAAGGAGCAGCGCCGGGAACTGCCCGCCGCGCAAGCCAAGGCCGCGCTCGTCTCCGAGATGGCCGCGGAGGTTCTGAGAGCCAGGGGCCGCGTCGCCGCCGTAGACGCGCGCCTAGAGGAGCTCATGGCCGCGAGACCGGAGGCGGAGGTGGTGCGCAGCATGCCCGGCATGGGTCCGCTGTTCACCGCCGAGTTCCTTTCGGAGGTCGGCGACCCATCACGGTTCGCTTCGGCCGGCGCCTTGGCCGCGGCCGCCGGTTTGGTTCCCGCCACGCGCCAGTCGGGCGGCGCCAGTTTTCAACGGAGGGCCAGGCGCGGCAACAGGACGTTGAAGAACCTCTTCTACCGCTCGGCGTTCTCCTGTACCGTCCACCACGCGCCCAGTAGAGCCTACTACCTGCGCAAACGGGCGGAGGGCAAGCCCTACCACCGGGCCGTGATCGCTCTGGCGAGGCGCAGGGTAAACGTCCTCTGGGCGATGCTCCGGGACGGGAAGCTCTACCAGGAGCCGATCCTAGACGCGGCTTGACTACACCATCGGGATGCAACGGCGCAGGATCATACGCTAAGACGTTGAAATACCGGAATTTTCCGCATTCCTAAGGAGCGCAGCTCTGATCTGGGGAAGGCCCTCTACAGTAGAGCCTGCACGCATCCGAGGTCTTCGGCTAGTCTGTGCTGTACCACGTAAGCCTCCTCTGGATTGGTCTCGTAGAGCCCTTTATCTATGCGGTTTTTGCAATCTATAGGGTGTACCAGATAGGGCTAATTTCAAATGATACTGATCTACTTTACCCGGGAGATCGGACCCTTAGCGTATGATCTTGCGCCACTGCTACTCGCGGTCCGGTCTGCCCCACAGAGCAGACGGTGATCATGGCATCGCGATCCCCGACGATTGATCCTTCACCCTACCCTCACCAGACGTGCGAGCATCAGCCGGAACATCCTCTAAGCTTGCCAGCCTGTTGAAATACGCCTTTGCTCTAGTCCTGAGAAGGCCGCCGTCCACTCACATGAGATCTGCAACGACTCACCGGGTGCGGTGGACGCAAGGCCTCAGCCTGCGCCAACTTCCGCGGACCCCGCTCCCGAGCCGCTACCAACCTCTTTATGTTCTGTCCGGAGGCGATCAGCAGCGCCTCGATGTTCACCTTCTCCAACCTCCTGAGTCTGAACCTGCGTAAACCGTGCCAGTCCTTAGCTTCACCGAATAACGGCTCCACCCATACCCGCCTCTTACGCAGTGCCTTCTCGTAGGCGAAGGTGCCACGGTAGCTTTTGACCCGATCTACGTAGCGCTCGTCGCGGTGGCGCAGCACTTGACGGCCACTCTTGTTGTCGGTGCATTGGGCTCTCATCGAGCAGGAGTCGCAGGTACCCGGCTCGGTCTTGTAGACGACCTGGTTTCTGGCAGCCCTGAAGGTCTTCGGCCTCAAGGTCTCGCCCGCTGGACACTGGTAGAGATCCTGTTCGGGGTCGTAGGCGAACTCCTCCTTGCTGAAGTAGGGGCGCGCTTTGCCTGCTCCGGTCAATGGCACATAGGCTCTGATGCCAGCACGCTCTACGGCGGCTATGTTCTCGGTGGTACCGTAGGCGGTGTCGCCGGTAACTTGCTGAGGAGCGATCTTCCATCGGAAGCTGGTGCGCCAAAGCAGGTCGAGCATCGGTTGGTTCTCTGTGACCTCAAATGGAGTAACCAGGGCGCCCAGGATGATCCTCGCCTTGCCGCCATCTACTACGTAGTGGGTGTAGTAGCCAAGGTGTGAGCCTTTGCTTTCCCTACGTTTCATCGGAGAGGAGTCAGGGTCGGTGTTACTCGCCAGAAAGTCCGCCTTGCGCCGATACCATACGCCCTTTTGCTCGCGTCTCTGGCGTCCGTCTCGGGAGATCCAATCGTCTCTTGCGGCATTCTCCTCGGCGAGTGCGTTGTCGCCAACAGAGGGAAGTTCGTAAAGCTCGGCCACCGGCGACTCCCCCCGCTCGGAGGCCGTGCTCACGTGGTCCTCTTGCTCGACGTTAGGAGGCTCTTCCACGGTAAAGACCTCGCCGAGGTGCTCCTCCACGTAGAACCTCGGAGCGATCGAGTTCAAGGAGGCGTTGGCGTCTACTTTGGTGGCATCGAAGTACAACTCTTCGCCCCAGACTAGGCCCGCCTCGACGCACAACTGTACGATCCGCTCGAAGAACTCGCGGAACACCGACAGGCCGAAGCGATCGCGTATGCGAGTGAGGCTGGAGTGGTCAGGTAGTGGCTCATGGAGATCGTAGCCGAGGTACCACCTCACCGAGAGGCGGTCGGAGACGATGCGCATCAGTTCTCTCTCGCTACGGATGCCCTCATAGAACATGACCAGTTGCAAGCGGAAGAAGACCTCGGGGTCGACGCTCGGACGGCCCGAGGCGGCGTAGCGATCCTCCACCAATTCTCTTACGAAGGAGAGATCGAGCTTCTCCTGAAGACGGCGGTAGAAGTTGTCCTCTGCCACGAGATCTTCGAGCGAGATGTCCTCGGGGAGTGGTTGAAAGTTGCGCTCCTTCGTACCCATCATGGCGGTGCCTCCTGCCGGAATAGACCTGAAGAACAATGCTACCGATCAACCGGTCCCAACATCCAATCCCTGGCCCGGGAGCACACGCGTATTTCAACAGGCTGACAAGCTAAGACTTTCGCCTAAATGCGACCGCGTAGGTTCTGCCAGTCCTCGCAGCAGCCCGGCGGGGCGCTATTCTTGGCCGAGTTTGCCCGCTCGGCGTCCATTGGGTGCTGAAGAGCCGCTCGAAGAAGGCTGGCCTGGAGCCTGTCTCGGCGGCGGACCTGAGGCACACCGCCATCAGGGACCTCATGCGGGCGGGCGTCGGAGACCTCGCCATACTGGCGATTATAGGCCAGACCGTGGACCTCTCTCCCTACGACGACCGGCCCGAAGGCGCACCGCGGCCGGAACGGAAGGTCAAGGGCGAGACCCCCTACCACAAGTGGGACGACGGCCTCTTCTCCGAAGAGCGACTGCGAATAATGAGGGCCCTTGGGCTGTAGCGCGACCTCCCCAAGCAGCCCACGGTCGGTCGGCGTCACGAAAACCGCGCGATAGAATAGAAACGACTAGCAAGGCCCAGGGTGCCATCTAGCGGCCGAAGAAGGGTGTCATTTAGAGGTCCGAGTGACAGTTGATTGCTGTTACGGTTAGAACCCTCTCGCTGTAAGAGCGGCGAAGGCAAGACTCGGCTAAACTGGGTTGCGCTGTGTTATGGGGAGCTCCTGGGCGAAGGAGCTGAGAGGGCGCTAAGGCCGCGCCGACCCTTTGAACCTGATCCGGGTAATACCGGCGGAGGGAGGCAGATAACGTGGGTGTGTTGGAAGGTAAGGCCGCCCTGGTCACGGGCGGCAGTCGCGGCGTCGGCGCGGCTATTGCTAAGTCCCTAGCACGAGAGGGCGCAGCGGTGGTCGTGAACTACCTCAAGAGCGCGGACAAGGCCGAAGAGGTCGCGGGATCGATCCGGGGTGAGGGCGGGAAAGCGATCCCTTACGGGGCGGACATCACCGACGAAGAGGCGGTGCGCGGGATGGTCCGCACTACGACCGAGACCTTCGGCCCCATCGATGTCCTGGTCAACAATGCTCTACCCGACTACAGGTTCGACCCCGTCTCGCGTAAAGACTTCGGGAAGGTGGGCTGGGAAGACTACCTCCAACAGCTCGGGGCTTTGAGGGGCGCGTTGTACTGCTCCCAGGCCGTCGTGCCCGGCATGATCGATAAGGGTGGTGGCAGGATCATCAGCATCCTCTCCAACCTGATCAACAACCCCGTGGTCGCCTACCACGACTACACCACCGCCAAGAGCGCCTTCCTCGGCTTCTCCCGCAACCTGGCCGCGGAGCTCGGCCCGCACAACATAACGGTGAACATGGTCGCGGGAGGCCTCGTGGACGGGACGGACGCGAGCGCCCCCACCACCGAAGAGGTTCGCCAACTGGTAGCGTCCTCCACGCCCTTGAGACGCCTCGGCACCCCCGAGGATCTGGGTCGCGCCGTTCTGATGTTCGCCTCGCCGTGGTCGGACTTCGTGACCGGCCAGTACATAACCTGCGACGGCGGACTGGTGATGCCTTAGTGGCACTTTCCTCAGGGAGTCCTCAGAGAGGAGGCGGTTTGTGAAACGGGTGATGAGCATAGCCACGAGCGACTCGGGGGCGGGGGCCGGCATCCAGGCCGACCTCAAGGCGTTCCTGCGCTGCGGCGTCTACGGGACGACGGCCGTCGTCGCGACGACGGCCCAGAACACCGTGGGCGTGAGAGGCATCTACCCCTTCCCGCCGCGGGTAGCTGTGGCCCAGATCGAGGCGGTGGTAGAAGATATCGGGGCCGACGCCGTGAAAACCGGGATGCTGTTCAACGCCGGGATTATCTCTGCCGTCGCACAGACCGTTGGGCGCCTCCAGCTCCCGAACCTGGTTGTGGATCCCGTGATGGTCGCCGAGAGCGGGGCGACGCTTCTCGAGCCCGAGGCGGTCGACACCTACAAGAACGAGCTCTTCCCGCTGGCGACCGTCATCACGCCGAACGTGAGCGAGGCTTTCGCCCTCTTGGGCGAGGAGGTGGACGAGGCCAGGGCCGAGGACTGCGCCCTGACGCTCCACGCCCTGGGTCCCGGCGCCGTGGTGATCACGGGCGGGCACACCTCTTCCGGTGCGGATCTCTTCTACGACGGGGAGCGCTTTGAGAGGATCGAGGGCCCGCTATACCCCTCCGAGAGCACCCATGGGGCGGGCGACACCTACTCTTCCTCGCTGGCGAGCTTCCTGGCCCTGGGCTTCGGCCTGGAAGAGGCCGCCAAGCGGGCGCGCGTGGTCGCCTCCGAGGCGGTCAAGTACGGCTTGTCGGAGATCGGGGCCGGCGCCGGACCGGTGCACGCCCTCGGTCCAGTCCTGAAAGGAGTCGAGGCATGAACGCCACACAAGTTCTGCGCAGGATCGGAGAGGAACGCCCGCTCGTCCACCACATAACCAACCACGTGACGGTTAACCTGGTGGCGAACGTGACCCTCTGTACGGGTGCACTCCCGGTCATGGCCCACGCTCGCGAGGAGGTCGAGGAGATGACCTCCCTGGCCTCGGCGCTCGTCTTGAACATCGGTACGCTCGACCCGGCCCAGATAGATGCCATGCTCCTCGCCGGCAAAAAGGCCAACGAACGCGGGATTCCCGTGGTCCTCGACCCCGTCGGGGCCGGTTCGACGACCCTGCGCACGAGGACCGCGGAGCGTCTCCTCACAGAGCTTGAGGTCTTCGCCGTCTGCGGCAACGCCGGGGAGGTCGCCACGCTCGCCGGGCTCTCCGCCGAGGTGCGCGGCGTCGAGAGCCTCTCGGGGGATGCGAGGGAGGCCGCGGAGAAGGCCGCAAGCGCCTTCGGCGTCACGGTCGCCGCAACCGGCGAGACGGACTTCGTGAGCGGCGGAGGTCGCACGCTCGCCATCGAGAACGGCCACCCCCTCATGGGTCGCGTCGTCGGAAGCGGCTGCGCCTCGACGGCCGTGGTCGGGTGCTTCGCCGCCGTCGGAACCGAAGGCCGGAGCGACCCCAAGATGGTGGCCGGCGCCTTGGCGTGCTTCGGTTTGGCTGGCGAGGTCGCGGCCGAGGCCCCCCCCGACGGGGCCAGCGGCCCCGGCACCTTCGAGGTCCGCCTGCTGGACGCCCTCGCGGGACTGTCCGCGGCCCCGGACCGGCTCGGCGATGGGGTAAGGGCCCGGGAGCTTACCCGTGATCGATAGCGTGCCACCGCGGAGGGCGGCGAAGCCTCGGGAGCTCATGCCTCGGCAGGCCATAAGAGGGGCGCGGCTGCTCCTGGTCACCGACCCCCGTCCGGACCTCGCCGCCCGGGTCGAGGCCGCGGTTCGTGGTGGGGTGGGCGTGGTGCAGCTCAGGGAGAAGCGCGCCGCGAAGGGGCGCGAAGCGAGGGAGGAACTCCTTCCGCTGGCCGAGGAGCTGCGCCGCATCTGCGTCCGCGGCGGCGCCCTCTTCACCGTGAACGACGACGTGGAGCTCGCCCGCCTATCCGGCGCCGACGGGGTACACCTCGGGCAGGAGGACGAGACTATCGCCAAGGCCAGGGACGTCCTCGGCCCGGGAGCCGTGGTGGGGCGCTCGGCGGGCTCCGTCGGGGAGGCACGCGAGGCGGTGCGGGAGGGCGCCGACTACCTCGGCGTCGGCACCGTCTTCGGCACCCCCACCAAGCCCGACGCCGCGGTGGCGGGGCTCGCGCTCGTCGAGGGGGTGGCTCGGGAGCGACCGCCGGTGCCGTGGTTCGCCATCGGCGGGGTTACGCCCGAGAACGCCCCCGAGGTCGCCACGGCGGGAGCGAGAGGCTTCGCGGTTGTGCGCGCGATCCTCGACGCCGAGGATCCGGAGGCCGCCGCTCGCAAGCTGCGTAGGCTGTTAGCCTCTTAGGGCAGTCCGCAAGACCCCAAGGATGCGATCAGGGACGAGAAGGATAGGGGGCGGAGAACGGGATGCAAGAAGAACGTCTCAGAGAAGACGCCAGGCAGTTGCTAAGGGTGGCTTACGAAGGGCAGGTGGCGCGCGGTGAGGTGGGCGTAGGAGTCGACCTAGGGGAGGCTGCCGGGGAGCGCGGGTTGGACGCTGACAGCCCCCACCTGGTGGCGCTGGCGGACTTCATGGTGGTTGCCGGGTGGATCGAGCCGGACATGGCCGCTCGAGTGAGGGTAGACGACCCGAACTTCCTGATCACCGCGCGTGGTATGGGGGTGCTTCGGGAGGCCATGAGCTAAGACCAGGGACGTACGGGGAGCGGCAGGCGAATACGCATCCCAGTAGCGGGGGCAGTTCCTGATACCAGTAACGTGCGTATCTATCCGGCACCGCAACATCTAGCTGAGGCCCGGTCATAATTGCTCAAGCGGCTCTGAGAAAGGCTTTGAGTCCGCGGTTGGCGCCCGAAGCTTGCTCGTGTCGGTAGAGCAACGCCAGCTGGGCTCCCTCCGCGGCTATGTTAAGAAAAAAGAAGATCGATGGTTTTGGTTCCGCTGCTATCTCTGTACCCAGCTGGTAGACGAAGACCGCCCCGAGGGCGAAGCGCGCGGTGTCGAGCCTCCCCCTGGTGGGCACCGCCCCGTGCGCCTCGAAGAGGGCCTTGAAGTGCTCGTTTAGGTTCTCTATGGCCTCGTGGCGCAGCCTGTGCAAGATGCGCCTGACCTCCACGCCCGCGTCGGTGTGCGGATAGGGTCCTCGCCTTCCGCTTGCCACCAAGAACATCTCTCGTCTCAGGCAAGCCTCACGCACGTTTTTGGCGTTGTAGTGCGTGTCCCCCAAAACGAAGCGCGCTTGGTCGGGCAACTCCTCGATCAGCAGCGGGGCGATGCGGCCGTCGGAAGCGTTTGCCGGGGTGAGGTGAGCGGCCAGCGGTATCCACACGCCGGCCACGGTGCATGCCAGGTGCAGCTTCCAGCCGTAGACCCACCCGTGCCAGCCGGACTTGGTCCATCCGGCTTCGGTGTCTATGGACGAATGCGGCACTATCCCCGCCTCTTTGTCCTTTTTGTGCCACACCCCGCCCCTGGCCCTAAGCACGGTGGAGTCGATGGCAACCGCCCTGCCGCATCTGGCCCACGGCTCGATTCTGGCCACCAGGTGACGTCCCAGCAAGCCGATCCTCTCGGGCAGGGTCTCGGGCAGGGCGCGAAGCCTCCGCTCGAAAGTGCGCCTCGAAGGGAAGCGCCCGTCCTCGCACAGCAGTTCGCGCAAGGAGCGCATCTCTTGGGTTGGCTCCTCTAGCACCGCCAGAAGCTCGCCCACTTTGTGCAAGCGCCTTATGATCATGATCGCCAAAGCCTTTAGGAACAGGCCGTCTGAGTAGACGGGTGGGCGTCCGCGCCGGCGGGGAGTGGTCGAGGGGGACGGAGCAGCGGGCAGACGATCGACCAGGCGAACGAGTTGGACAAGGACCGAATCCTGGGCGATCATGGGCCAACCTCCGAGGGTAGGGTGCTTGGACACACGCCATCCTCGGAGGCTTTCCTCGCCCGGTCAAGTCCCTCCCCGGTACCACACGCTATTTATGACCAACCCTCATCTAGCTATCAGACGGCTTCGGGGCGGAGTTAGTGCGCTTGACCTTGCTGCCTCAAGATCTCGAAGGAGGAGCACGAACGGGCTTGGTAGCGTAGGATGCACGGAGGGCAGCGTGGCGTGTTCCCGGCGAGGTCCTCTTTGCGGGGGAGACACTTCTGGGGCTCTAAGGAGCCGGTCGAGGGCGAGTACGCGGCATGGGCGAAAGGGTAGTGCCATAGGCAGGAGAAGGGGCAGCCCAGTGAGCAGGAACGTGGGGCTGGCCAGGGCCGCCTTGGTCGCGCTCGCCGTGGGCCTGCTTTTCGGGCTGCTTTCCGGGTTCCTCCTCGGGCGCATCGGTGGTCATGGTACCGGCCGCGGAGGCTTCGTTCCCCTTCGACGCGCGCGACGATTGCGAGGAGCCGCTTTCGGGGGAGCTATCCTCTGGCGGAGAGCCGCAAGAGGTGGCGAGCAGAAACACGACGGTCAGGAGGAAACCTCGCCAATAAGTGGTGGGTCTTCGTCACTTTCGGTGCAGCGTATCCCGTCAGGGGGCTCCAAGAACTCGGCTGCGCAGCAACCTGAAGCTCGCCCTGCCGTACATCGAGCGCTTTATGAGCTTGAGCTTGTGGATGAAGCCCTCCACGGGTCCATTGCTCCAGATTTCCGTCAACCCCGCGCGCACCGCCGAGAGGTCTTTGTTAAGCCCCTTGGCGAAGCGACTCATCACCTCCGCCTCCGAAGCATCGGCTTCCTTTAGCCACTGGTCGAGCTTCTCTCCTTCCAGCTCCCTGACCATCTTCGCGAACAACTGCGTCAGCCGGTAGGCATCGGCCGATGCCTCGTCCAGAGTACACAGGCGATCCAGGAAAGCATCCTGTTCGACGGTTAGCTTTTCTCTGCGCTTGAGGAACAACGCCGCGGCTTTCCGGGCGGTAGGAACGCTGGCCTTCTCAGGGAGGACCACCCCGCCCTGCGTACGGTCGTTGGCAGAGCCACCGCTGCCGAGGCCGGCCCGACGCAGCTCGGCGACTAGGCGCGCCACGTTGGAGGCCCCGTAGGCGTAGCCCTGCTCCCGGATCTCGCGGTAGAGTTTCGTCCCGTTGCGGCAGCCCTCTCCCCAGCGCTTGAGGAGGTAGGGTACATAGGGGTCCAGCACCCTCTTCTTATGACGAAAGCGTACGGGCTCGGGCGGCTCCTCCATCCTGCGGTAGCGGTAGACGGTCTCGCGGCTAACACCGAGTCTCTTGGCTATGTCGTGGACGTCCGCTCCCGCGAGGTGCAACCTCCGGATGTTCCTCCACTGCTCCACGATGCGCTCGTGGCGCTTGCGGCTGGCGCCGAGCTGTTTCTCGTACCAGATCCGGGGACGGTTGGGGGTGAGCGAACCCGCCGAGAAGGAGGTAGCGTAGTCCTTTTCGGGCGACTGCGTCTCCGTCCTGGCCGCCTCGCGCAGCACCTTTTTCTTGTGCAGCAGAAACTCCTCCAGGGCGCCGGCCAGATTGTGCATGAGGTGCCAGCGATCGGCGACCTGCACGGCCTGCGGGGCGCCTTTCGCGGCGGCCTCGGCGTAAGCACCGCCGCGATCCCTAGCTATGATCCTTATCTGTGGATGGTGTTCCAGCCAGGCTCTCACCGCACCGGCCTCCCGACCTTCCAAGAGGTCGATCACCTCGTGGCGCTCCAGATCCACGATCATGGTCCCGTAGCGGCGGCCGCGCCTAAAGGCCCAGTCGTCTATCCCGACGGCCGTAGGTAGCGGATGGGCGACCTCCGGTGAGCCCCGCACGTAGCGCAGCACGGTAGAGGGGCTCGCCATCATCCCGAGGCGCCCAAGCAAACGTACTCCTCCCTGGCCGCCCAACGCGAAGCCGAACAGCCGCAGGATCTCGTGCAGGCGCGTCGTCTTGCGGGCGTAGGGCTCGACTACGGAGGGCAGGCGCTCGGCGAAGATCTTCCTCGGGCACCCCGCGGCTTTACAGCGGAACCTCCTGACTCTCAGAGACAGGCGAACGGAGCGACCTCCACAGGGCAGGTCTGCCAGGGTGCGTAGGTAGTGGCTGTGGAGCCTGGCGGTCTCTTGACCGCACAAAGGGCAGCAGACAGATGGGCGGGTACTCTCGACGGAGAAGGAGATCATTTCGGCGTCGATGGCAACATCCTGGAGCTTCAAGCCAGGAGCTTTGGGCAGACCTCATCACAAAATACCCGGCGTATGGCGGGAGCTTCAGTGACAGGGAAATAGCCCCCTATCGCTAGAACCTCGGGGTTAGCGGCAAGCTGCTGCGGATGGCATTATTCCTTCCTC
>Ga0136619_10001059_pt1 | contig 10606 bp, 10 predicted proteins | sample AntDrymUQ3532106_2_FD_104807 | JGI IMG/M metagenome (GOLD analysis project Ga0136619, IMG submission 104807) | Polar desert sand microbial communities from Dry Valleys, Antarctica - metaG UQ353 (21.06) | ecosystem: Environmental > Terrestrial > Soil > Desert | place: Antarctica: Dry Valley... | reverse complement strand
TTCGACATGCAGGCGTTCCCCTGGATCGACGACCCGCTCGGGATCAGCACGTCTTGATCGTGACGACCTCGTAGGGGGTGAGGCTGACCGCCAACTCGCCGGCGAGCTCCGTCTGCTCGACCGTCTCGTGGAACACTGGCGCATCGTCCGCGGCAGCCCGCAGGGTCGCCTCCCTCAAGCGCCGGAGAGACACCCGGCCGTCCAAGGGCCCCACCACTGCGTCCACCTCCGCCGCTGTGAGATTCGCCACGAGCAACCGCGTAGCACCCTGATCCTTGACCGCGAGCGCCACTGCGACGAGCGGATCGTCGGACGTCACCTCGAGCACCTCCGCACCGTGCCATCCGGTGACATCCGCGAGCGGATGAAAGAGTGGGAACACCTGACCTGGGCGAGAGTGGAAGTCAGCATGGGTCGACCTCTCACCGGGCGCGCGCTCGATCAGGCCCCGCCAGCCGGTCAGCTCGAAGTACGTCACCGACGACACACCGGCCTCGGCGACATACTTGAGACTTCCGGCCGTCCAGGCGGCGCCGAGAAGCGAGGGCTGGCGGATGTCGACCGACGACGGAAGCGCTTCCGGATCTTCCGGCTCGGGGCCTGACGCGTGGAAGTTGACGCGTGGGCGCAAGGTGATCGGCGAGATGACGATCGGCTTGCCGGCGGCAAGCGCGTGGGCACTCCGGACGTTCTCCGCCTGGGCATCGAGATTCTCGACGATGTCCACGTCGGTGAAGGCATGGACCTGAGGCGTGATCGAGAAACAGACGATGTCCCAGGTTCCCGGCTGCGGCCGCGTGCGATTGACCTCGGTGAAGTACATCTCGGTTCCACCACCGATCTGTACGCCGGGGAGGCCGGCGGCCAGGTGGTCCCGCACGAGGTCGACGAGCTCGGGTGGCGTCGTTTCGGTCGGTGTGCCGGTCCTGGCGTCCGCAGGCACCACCAGCACGCGGTCGACAGTAGGCCCACTCGCCAGGGCCTCGCTCAAAGAGGCGAGGAGGCCGGCGTTGTCGACTCCGAGGTGCAGGAAGACCTCGAGATGCGCCCCGACTCGGCGCGCCGACTCTTGCCCCGCGGCGAGCACCCTTCGCCAATCGTCGCGGTCGAGATGCGTTTCTACGCGTAGATGAGCGGGTGCGAGCACGGAGAGCAAGGCAGCCTCTCGGTCACTCAGGGCGTGACCGTCGGCATCTGCGCAGAGACCGACTGCCGGGACGCTCCCCCCGGTCGGAGGGCCGATGGAGAGCCGGATTGGGCCCTCCTGTCGTTCCCTGACGGTCAGGTCGCGTGCGGTGAGAGTCATCCGCTGGGTCAGCGGCTCCCCGGAGCGGAGACCGAACGGAGTCTCCAGGGCCACCGGTGTCGAGTACGTCTTGAAGTTGGCGTCCGTCCAGTTGCGGTGATCCTCGGTCTCCCACAGGTCACCCTCGAGCTCGAACACGAGCGAGCCGCTCTCCGGCAGGGACACCTCCAACCGGTCAAAAGCGGGGAACAGCGGATGGAACGCGCCGTTCTCGAATGCCTGTGGCCCGATGAGGTCGGGGAACACACCGCCGATCTCTGCGCCGGACGCGCGTACGCGGAAGGGAGCCCCCTTCGTCTCGCGCCACGGGTGATGGACGCAGATGCCGATGCGGTTGTACTGCACGTCGCGCTCGGCGCGACCGTCGAACGAGTACACGATTCGTCCGTCCCGGTCGCCCCTGGCTGCGCCACGCCACGAGAAGTCGATGTCGTGACTCGTATGCCGCGCCGTGAAGCGAACCTCGAAGGAGTCCCCGCGATCCTCGACCTCCAGATCAGAGACGACTGCGGGAATCGTCTTCCAGTTGCGATCGCGCACGGCCGCGTAGACGCGACGAACGAGCTCGGTGCGACCGATCCGGAGGTACCTGAGATCGATACCGTCGAGGAGAGCCGTGATCGGACCCGCGCGCAGGGGCAGCATCGCGGGCGGTGCTTCTGTGGCGCCGTGGAGGAGGGCAAGACGTGCGGCGTCGCTTTTCATACGGTCACTCCCGTGGGTAGGCGTCGCGCTCGGCGGCACGACGGGATCTCGTGGAATAGAGGCTGTCCGCCGCGTTGCGGGTCGAACGCCAAGCTACTGCTCTCCGGGCGCGGGAGCCGCGGCCAGGCCGAGCACTCTGCCCCCATCGATCGTGAGGACGGCACCCGTCACCCAGTCGGCGTCCCGGTCGACGAGGTGCCAGATCCATCGTGCGATCTCCTCGGGTTGACCGACTCTGCCGAGAGGCACGGATGCGCCCAGCTCCTGCAGCCGAACGCTCGAATCCGCGAATGCGCTGGTGTGAATCTCCGTGGCGACGGGGCCGGGACGCACGCATACGACACGTATGCGGTCGGAGGCCAGCTCTGCGGCCATGTTCATCGTCATGTGCTCGAGCGCAGCCTTCGTCAGGCCGTAAACGGTCTGCCGACGCCGATACATGGCCGCCGCCGCCGACGAGACGTTGACGACGACGGGAGCAGGCGATGCGCGAAGCGACGGTAAGGCTGCCTTGACCAAGAAGTACGGAGCGCGCACGTTGACGGCAACGAGGTCGTCGAAATCGTCGACTGTGAACTCGCCGATCGATTTCAGCGTAAGACTCGCAGCATTGTTGACGATCACGTCGACTCGCCCCGTCTGGTCGAGCACCGCGTCGACCACCTCGGCGGGCGTCGTCTTTAGCGCCAGGTCAGCCGTAATGGTGAGTGCAGCGCCGCCGGCGGCGTCGATCTCGCCACGAACCGCTGCAAGCCGCTCCCGCCGTCGCCCCACGAGCGCGACCCTGAGCCCCTGGGAGGCGAGAAGCCGCGCGGCGGCAGCTCCGATCCCGGAACCGGCGCCAGTGACGATGGCCACGCGCTCATCCAAGCTGTACGACGATAGTACGACTTGTGCGCGTATCGGTCATCGGTGCGGGGCCACGGGCCGGGCTCACGCGCCGTCGACGTTCGCCTCGATACGGTGGCTCGTGGCGTCGACGACGAGCGTCTCGCCCACGAGCGGCGCGACGACCCGACGCCGGCCGGTTGTGTCGTGCTTCGGGACGAGATCGAGGAACCGCGCGACCTCGTCGTCGGGCGCGAGATAGTGGCAGGCGACGGCGAGCTCGACGCCGAGCATCTCGGCCGCGCGCGCCGCCTCGTCCGCGTCCATCTCGCCCGTCAGGAACGTCCCGGGGCCGGGGATCAGGTGCGCGAGCTCGCGCGGCAGCGTGCAGCCCAGCAGCCCCACCGTGGGCTTGTACAGCTCGCCGATCAGCCGCATGTCGAAGATGCACGTATCGCCGTAGTGGTAGATGCGCACGCCGGGCTCTGTCTCGACGATGAATGCGATCGGGTTCCCGACCACCTGGCGGCCGTCTGCGAGCGTGGCCATGGACCAGTGATGGCACTCCACCGGTCGCACGACGAGCCCACCGATCTCGACGACGATCCCCCACGTCGTGGGGGTGATCTGATCGGGGGAAACGCCGTCATCGATGAGCTTGGCGCGCACGGCCGCATCGCACACGACGGGGGCGCCTGTGCGCCTTGCCACAGCGGGTGTGTCGCCGTAGTGATCCATGGCCGCATGACTGACGAGGATCACGTCTGGCGTCGCGAGGTCGTCGGGTGAGCACGGCGCGAGTGGGTTGTCGGAGAGGAACGGGTCGATCAGGATCCGGTGCGTCGGACCGACGATCTCGTAGCTCGCCGCGCCGTGGTAGGTCAGTCGCGTGCTCATACGAACCCCCTTTTCGCTTCCCACCCGTTGACGAGCCTGGGAGCCGCTTCCGCGCGCACCGTACTTCCCGATGCCACCACGCCGCTCACGACCCGGGAGCCTTGTGAAGTCCCGGCGGTTGCGCGGTCGGGGTCCCTCCTGCGTCCACGAACGCGCGGAAGCGTGCGATGTAGTCCGTGATCCCGTCGCGGAGGTCGGCGAACTGGGGCTCCCAGCCGAGTGCGCGAGCGTTCTCGATCGAGTACTGGCCGCGGAGCGGGAGCTCCATGCGATCGGCGTCCGTCCACTCCTCGCCGATCTCCACGTCCGCACCGGGCACGAGCTCGCAGACGATCTGGCCGACATCGGCCCCGGTGCGAAGCGGTAGGCCGGTGCCGCCCCAGAAGACGCGGTCGGCGTCTTCGGGGCCCTCGAGCAGGGCTACCGCGAGCGAGGCGATGTCGACGCCGTTGACGTAGTCGCGCGGCACCTGACCTCCCGTCGCGAGGCGCACCGGCTGGCCGAGGAGAGGCGGCTCGACGATGTTCTTCATGTAGTTCGGCGCGTACCAGCTCATGCCGAAGCCGTAGAGCGCCGAGGGCCGGACGATCCTGATGTCCACACCGAAGTTCTGGAGGTAGGTGAAGCAGAACGCCTCGGAGGCGAGCTTGCCGGCGCTGTAGGCGCCGAGCGGGCCCTCCTTGGCCGTGATCGTCGGGTGGTTCGCGTCAACGGGCTCGTACACGACCCGCCCGACGACGGCGATGGTGGAGAAGTACACGAAGCGCGCCACTCCTCCAAGGAGACGGCAGGCCTCGAGGAGGTTGACCGTGCCGCCGACCATCGACTGCAGGGCGGCGGTTGGATGCTCGTCGAGGTAGGCGAGTTCCAGGCTGCCGCCCGCGTGGACGACCGCCGACGGCCGGTGCTCGAGCATGACCTGGAGCGTCCGCGGCCAGTCGTCCACCGAGCCCCGCTCGAGCTGGACGTCGTGCCCGATGACGTAGCGCGACTCGGGGCGGAAGTCGGCGATGTCAAAGACGACCACCTCGTAGCCGCGGTCGAGAAGCGCCCTCGTGACATAGCTGCCGGCGAACCCGGCTCCACCCGTGACGAGCACGGGTCTCGAACGATCGATCACCGATGACGTTCCGTTCGTAGAGGTGTCCGATTATCATACTATCCCGAGGTTCGAGACGCCCGGCGCGCGGGATGCGTCGAGCGGTTCGCTTGACGGCCACTGAGACAGCTATATGATGGCGTGCCATAGAGTGCGGGCGAATACCTCTGACCCCGCGAGAGGGCAGCGTGGTGGCCTGTGCGGGCAGAGCAGACCAGCAGCGAGAGAGGAGTGAGTGCCTTGACCGAGACTCTGAAGCCACCGCCGGGTGTGTACTCGCGTCGCACGTTCCTGCAGATAGCCGGCGCCACGACGGTACTCGTCAGCTCCGGGGGACTTCTCACAGCGTGCGGCGGCGACGACGAGAGCTCGGCGGAAGTCGGCGGGCCGTTCAACCTCTTCCAATGGGCCGGATACGACGGCGTTGACGCGCTCAAGGACCTGGACTGGTACGCCCAGAACGGGCTCGAGGTCAACCTCAAGCCGATCACGACCCCCGGGGGCATCCCCACGGTCATCAAAGGCCCCGGCGGAGACCAGTGGGACGCCTCATCCGCGAACCAGGGTGACTCCGAGTACTACCAGCAAATCGGGATCTCGTCTGAGATCACCACCGACGAGGTGCCCGCTCTCGACAAGATGCTGCCGTTCTTCAAAGAGGGCTCGTTCTGGAAGATCTCGGACGGCGTCTACAACTCCGTGCCGTGGACGTGGGGCCCGATCGGCTTCACCGGACGGCCCGACCGCATCCCGCAGGACTCGATCACCAGCTACCAGGACTTCATCAAGCCGGAGTTCAAGAATCGGTTGGAGACGTTCGACGACGCGCTGAACGTGATCGCCACCGGCGCCGTCGCTAGCGGCCTCGATCCATCAAAGGTGACACGCGAGCAGCTCAATGGGCCGATCAAGGACTACCTCACGAAGCTGCGGCCGAACCTCAAGGTCCTTGCCACCTCGCTCGGCGACCAGATCAACAACCTCGTCTCCGGCGACGTGGACGGGACCCTGGTCGGCTTCAACTGGGCCGTCCTCGAGACCGCAAAGCAGGGCACCGAGACCTATTTCCTCGTCCCCGAGAAGGAAGGCAGCTACGGTTTCGCCGACGCCGTCTTCATCCCGCCCAACGCGCCGCACCGCGCGAACGCGCTCGCGTACGCGAACGCGATGCTGGAGGGCGAGACGGCCGTGACGATGCAGGGGTACCTGAACCAGCTGAGCCCCAACCCTGACGTGATCGAGCAGGCCAGCGCGGAGTTGCGCGCCCTCTACCCCGAGGATCTCGACGTATACACCGGCGAGACGCTCCAGTGGAACAAGAGCTACAACGACCCGGATGGGCCGTATGCGACGATCGCGGAGTGGACCAAGCTCTGGGAGGACGTCAAGGCCCAGGGATGAGGCGGCGAGCTTCGAGAACCTGCCGGTAACCCGATGCACATCGGTAGGCGACTCGAGGCGCTCCTCCTCTCACCACTCGGATTCCTGCTGGCCGGGGCGCTGATCGTCCCGGCCGGCATCCTCTTCTACTACTCGCTCTACCGGTTCGCGTTCCTCGAGCCCTACGGCGGCGCGACGGTCGGGAACTACACGGATGCGCTCACCAGCGCGACCTACCGCGTATACGCGCGCAACACGCTCTGGATCGCGCTGCCGACGACGGCGGTGAGCGTGGTCGGGGGCTACCTCCTCGCCTATTACCTCGTCTTCGGGCACTCGCGCCGCAGAAACCTCGTCTTCGCCCTCGTCCTCTCGGCGTTGATGGCGAGCTACCTCGTGCGCATCTACGCGTGGCGGATCCTGCTCGGAGACAGCGGCATCCTCAACAGCTTCCTGACCGGCACCGGCCTGATCGACGAGCCCATCGGCTTCCTTCTCTTCTCACGGGTCTCCGTGATCCTCGCGGAGATCAACCTGTTCACGCCGTTCGCCGCCCTCGCCTTCTACGCCGCTCTGGCCGGGATCTCGCCCGAGTACCGTGAGGTCTCGCGCGACCTCGGCGCCGGGCAACTGCAGACGCTACGACGCGTCACGCTGCCGCTCTCGGGCCGAGCCATCCTCGCCACGACGGCGGTTGTCTTCTTCCTCGCCTGCGGCGACTACATCACGCCCATCCTTGTCGGGGGTCCCGACTCCCAGACGATAGGGGTCGTGATCTCGACGGCCTTCGGCTCAACGCTGCAGTACGGCCTGGGGGCCGCACTCTCGTTCCTGACGCTGCTTGCGTTCGTGCTTGCCTACCTTTGTCTCCGAACGGCGATGCGGGTGACGCGGATTCTGCCGCGGACGGGGGCCTAAGTGCTCCCCGCCGCAGATACGCCCGTACTTCGCGCGGCTGCGAACGCTTCGCATGCCGTCGTCCTCAGTCGCGCCAATATTCAAGAATATTGGCGCTCCCTGCGTCCTAGGTCTGCTCGGTTCTCGCCGGCGAATCACGGGCGTATCTGCGGCGAGAAGCACTAGGCGATGGCTGCACGCGTGAGACGCAACTGGCTCGGGCTGACGTGCGTCGCGCTCCTCGTGTTCCTCTATGCGCCGCTCGTCATTGCGGTGGTCTACGCGTTCAACGACAGTCGCCGTCTCACGTGGCCGCCCACGGGCTTCTCGCTCAAGTGGTTCAACGAGATCTTCAGCGATGACCTCTTCAGCAAAGCGCTGACCACGAGCGTCATCGCCGCGACGCTCACCGCAGTCGTGGCAGGGATCATAGGGACGGCTGCCGCGATAGTCTTCACCCGCCGGCGATCGCGCACGGCGCGTGCGCTGGAGGGTTTCGGCCTGCTCCCGGTGATGCTTCCGCCGCTCTTCATCGCCATCGGCCTCGTCGCGACGATGAACGTCGCCAACATCTCGCCGGCGATGTGGACGATCGTCGTCGGCCACACCCTGGTCGCGATCCCGTTCGTTCTCGTCGTCATCGTCGCGCGTCTCCGCACCTTCGACGTCGAGCTCGAGAGCGCCGCGCGCGACCTCGGTGCCGGGCCGAGGCAGGTGCTGTTGCGCATCACGCTGCCGATCGTCGCCCCCGCCGTCCTGGGTGCGATGCTGCTTGCCTTCGCCATCTCCTTCGACGAGGTCCTGATCACGAATTTCACCTCCGGCACACAGTCCACCGTCCCGCTCTACGTCCTCGGCAGGCTGCGCCGGTTCATCGATCCGGGAGCGAACGCGGTGGCGACGATCCTGCTGCTCGTGCCGTGGATCGCCCTCGCGATCGGCGCTCTCTTCCTGCGACGGTCCGGAGGATCACGCGCCGTTGGGGAGAGTGCATGATCACGAAGCGGAGATGAGGAGCGGGTCGCCAGAGGCTGATGCGCGTGAGCAGGGCGCGTTGAGCGTCCGCGGCGTCTCGAAGCGGTTCGGCGCCGTAACCGCGGTGGACGAAGTCTCGCTCGAGCTCCCGGCCGGGGTCTTCTTCAGCCTGCTCGGGCCGTCGGGGTGCGGCAAGACGACCTTGCTGCGCATGATCGCCGGACTCGAGCAGCCGGACGGCGGATCGATCCTCGTCGACGGCCAGGACATCACGAGCCAGCCGCCCGAGCGCCGACCGTTCAACATGGTCTTCCAGCGCTACGCGCTCTTTCCGCATCTCAATGTCTTCGACAACGTCGCCTTCGGCCTCACCACCGAGCGGAGCAGCCGCCCGCCGAAGGGCGAGGTCACGCGCCGTGTAGCCGACATGCTGCGGCTCGTCGGTCTCGAGGGCCTCGAGCAGCGGATGCCGACGCAGCTCTCGGGCGGCCAGGCTCAGCGTGTCTCCGTAGCCCGCGCCCTGATCCGCCAGCCGCGCGCACTCCTCCTCGACGAGCCCATGGCCGCTCTCGACCGCAACGTCCGGCACCAGGTGCGGGAGGAGCTGCTTCGCATCCACGCGGAGACCGGGACGACGTTCCTGATGGTCACTCACGACCAGGACGAGGCCCTCTCGATCAGCCAGCTCGTCGGGCTCATGAACGAGGGGAAGCTCGAGCAGGTCGCCGATCCGGAAACGATGTACCACCGCCCGGCGACGCTGTTCGCGGCACGCTTCGTGGGTGCTGGCTGCTTCGTCTCCGGCCGGGTCGTCGGGCGGACCGACGGCGCGCCCGAGGTGGACGTGCAGGGGATCCGCTTCGCGGCAGCGGACGCCGGCGTCGCCGGCGGCGAGGAGGCGCAGGTGCTCCTACGGCCTCAGGACCTGAAGCTCGCCGACCCTGGGAGTGGACGCGTCCAGGGAAGCGTCGAGACATGCACCTTCTTCGGCGCGTACTACGCGATCACTGTACGCACGCCGATCGCACTGCTGCGGCTACACGAGCCGCGAGCCGCACATCCGGGCGCAAGCGTCGGCGTCGACTGGCCCGCCACGGCGGGGATCGCCTACCCGACTTCCGGTGGAACGGCCGAGCCGGCAGCGGAGGACAATGTGCTAGGAGGTGAGTAGGATCGAAGCCCCTCGGGATCTCGAGGACATCGCTGACGAGCTCATTCGGGGGGCGACCAACTTCGAAGTCGGGAGCAGGTTGCTGTTCGAGAACGAGCGCGCGCGCGTCTGGGACATCACGCTCGCGCCGGGCGAGCGCCTCCCTTTCCACTGCCACCGGACGAGCTACTTCTACCGGTGCGAGAGCCCGGGCCTCTCGCGTGTCCGTTCTCCCGACGGGTCGGTCGCGACCTACGACAGCCACCTCGACGAGGTGACCTTCCACGAAATCGCGCCCGGCGAGATCGTGATCCACGACCTGACGAACGTCGCCGATACCGTACTTCGTTTCACGACCGTCGAGCTGCTCGATGGCCGGCGAGCGAGCCGCCGAGCTCTGGACATCGTCAGGGCTGCTCGAGCTCGAAGTCCCTTTGCCCAGTCGAATAGGCGACGATGACGTCCGCGTCCTCGTGCCCGATGTTCGCGGCGTTGTGGAACACCCCAGCCGGGATGGTCAACGTGTCCCCGGACTCGAGGACGACGGACTCCTCGCCCACGCTGTGGCGCACCCTGCCCCGTAGGACGTACAGGACTTCCTCGCAGGTGTTGTGCCGGTGTCGCGGATTGCGTTTGCCCGGACGGATGATCGTTCGCCCCAGCGTCACGCCTTCGGTCCCTGTTAACTCCCGGTTCGCCAGCCAGGTAAGGGACCCCCAGCCGTGATCAATGGCCGTCGCGTCCCGCCCAGAGTAATGCCGTCCAGTCGTCAATCGATCTCGCGCGCTCTGCCCGAGTAGTCGCGGACGGTAGCAATGCGATAGGCGTCTCGCCACGGTTCGGATCGCCTGCGCGAGTCCCTCGGGGACGCTCGCGCGGCTGGTCGAGGACTGCGAGCTCGCCGCCGAGTCCTGAGTGCGTCTCCCTGCGCGGAGACCCTCAGCGGTATGATAATACGATAGCCTGGCAACATTCCTACGGCGGAGGTGTGATGAGGCTTGTGACGTACGAGAAGGATGGATCGCAGCGTGTCGGTGTCAAGATCGATGGCGGCGTCGCCGACATCGGCTACACCACCATGCTCGACCTGATCCGCGACGGAGACAGGGGGCTGGCGCAGGCCAGGGAGGTGGAGGCAGCCGGCGCGTCTGTGGAACCGGACAAGATCCTCGCCCCGCTCGTTCCCGAGAAGCTCCTCTTCCACGCGATCAACTTTCAGAGCCTCGTCGACGAGACCGAAGGAGCGAGCGTCCCCGAACGCTCGACGTGGTTCTCGAAGCTCCCGAGCTCGATCATCGGCCCGGGTGATCCCATCGTGAAGCCGTCACCCGACACGAAGCTGGACTGGGAAGTCGAGCTCGCCGTCGTC
>Ga0136619_10001057_pt1 | contig 10611 bp, 16 predicted proteins | sample AntDrymUQ3532106_2_FD_104807 | JGI IMG/M metagenome (GOLD analysis project Ga0136619, IMG submission 104807) | Polar desert sand microbial communities from Dry Valleys, Antarctica - metaG UQ353 (21.06) | ecosystem: Environmental > Terrestrial > Soil > Desert | place: Antarctica: Dry Valley... | reverse complement strand
GTACAAGGGCAAGGGCATCCGCTACAGCGACGAGCAGGTCAGGCGCAAGGTCGGCAAGGCCGGGTAAGGAGAGACGAATATGGCGGTAGTCGAGAAGAAGCGGATGCACAGGGAGAAGCGGCGCCAGCGCGTCCGGCGCAAGATCGTCGGCACCGCCGGGCGTCCGCGCCTCTCGGTATACCGCTCGAACGTACACGTCTACGCCCAGCTCATCGACGACGACGCGGCCCGTACCTTAGCTGCGGCCGACTCCCGCGAGGTGGGAGAGGCCGAGAACCGCAAGGACGCGGCCCGCAAGGTCGGGGAGCTCATCGCGAGGAAGGCCCAGGAGGCCGGCATCGAGGTGGCGGTCTTCGACCGGGGCGGCAACAAATACCACGGCCGCATCGCGGCGCTCGCAGAGGGCGCTCGCGAGGGCGGACTCAAGCTCTAATTCAGGAGGACTAAATTTTGGGTCGAGGCAGAGGAAATAACAGGGGCGGCGCCCCCGGCGGGCCGGGAGGTCCTCCCGGCCAGGGCGGTCGCGGCGGTGGCCCCGGTGGCCCTGGCGGGCCCGGCGGGCGCGGACGGGACAACCGCGGCGGCGGAGGCCGTGGCGGCGGTCGCGGGCAGCGCGACAGCGAGTTCCAGGACAGGGTCGTCGAGATCCGGCGCGTCTCGAAGGTCGTCAAGGGTGGGCGGCGCTTCAACTTCAGCGCGCTCGTGGTCGTCGGCGACGGCAAGGGCCGCGTCGGGGCCGGGCTCGGCAAGGCGAACACCGTGCCGGCTGCCATCCAGAAGGGGCAGGACCGGGCCAAGCGGAACATGTTCCAGGTCCCGATGCGTAACACCACCATCCCGCACGGGGTCATCGGCAAGTTCGAGAGCTCGGACGTGCTGCTCAAGCCTGCCTCCGAGGGTACGGGGGTTATCGCGGGCGGCGGAGTCCGGGCGGTGCTCGAGCTCGCCGGGATCAAGGACGTGCTGACGAAGGCGCTCGGCTCGACGACTTCGGTCAACCTGGTCCAGGCCACGGTGGAGGGGCTCCAGAGGCTCCGCACCAAGGCCGACATTGAGCAGGCCCGGGGGGTGAAGATCACGTCATGAGCCCCCTGAAGGTCACTCAGATGAAGAGCGTTATCGGTTCCAAGGGCGACCAGAAGCGGACGGTCAAAGCCCTGGGCCTGAAGCGGATCAGGGACTCGCGCGTGCACGGGGACACGCCCCAGATACGGGGCATGCTCCACAAGGTGCGCCACCTGGTTCACGTCGAGGAGGTGCAGGAGTAATGAGGCTCAACGAAATCTCCCCGGCCCCCGGCTCCACGCGCGGACGCAAGCGCGTCGGGCGCGGGATCGGCTCGGGGCACGGCAAGACCAGCGGTCGCGGCCACAAGGGCGCGGGCGCCCGTTCGGGTTCGACGACCCACGCCGCCTACGAGGGCGGCCAGATGCCGCTGCAGCGGCGCCTGCCGCGCCTCAAGGGCGTGGCCAGGGGCCGGCACACCGTCGCCCGTCCCGTCAACTACGCGCCCGTCAACCTTTCGGACCTCGAAGGGGTCTCCGGTGATACGATAGGGCCGGACGAGCTGCGGGCCGCCGGGCTCGTCAGGAAGAAGGCGAAGCTCGTCAAGATCCTCGGCAACGGCGAGGTCGGGCGGGCCGTTACGGTCAGGGCTCACGCCTTCTCCGAGACGGCGAAGAGCAAGATAGAGGCGGGCGGCGGAAGCGTCGAGGTACTGGAGCGCTAACATGCTGGGATCCCTTGCCAACGCCTGGAAAGTCCCCGAGCTGCGCCAGAGGCTCCTGTTCACGGCCATGATCCTGGCCCTATACAGGCTCGGCGCATACATCCCGCTGCCCGGTATAGACCCGCAAGTCCTGGGCGGGGCGGGCCCCGGCGCCAACAACGCCATAACGGGGCTCTTCGGGGCGTTCACCGGCGGGGCCTTCAACAACTACGCGATCTTCTCGCTCGGCATCATGCCTTACATCACGGCGGCCATCGTCATGCAGCTCATGACGGTCGCCATTCCGAGGCTGCAGGAGCTCTCCAAGGAGGGTGAGGCCGGGCAGCAGAAGATCACGCAGTACACCCGCTACTTCACGCTGGCGCTGGCGCTGATCCAGTCGACCGCCATGGTCTTCTACTTCCGGGCGCCCGTCGGCGGCGGCGCGCTCGCGGGTGCCAGCATCCTCCAGATAGTGGTCGTCGTCTTCACGCTGACCACGGGCGTCATGATCACGATGTGGATGGGCGAGCTCATAAGCCAGAGGGGCCTCGGGAACGGGATCTCCCTGATCATCACCGCCTCCATCCTCTCGCAGGCGCCACAGGCCATCCGGGCGCTCATAGAGAACGGCAGCATCCTGACGATGGTCGTCCTCGGGCTGCTCGCCGTCATGATCATCGCGGCGATCGTCTTCGTGAACGAGGGCCAGCGGCGGATACCTATCACCTACGCCAAGCGCCAGGTCGGGCGCAAGATGAGCCAGGGCGGGACGACGTACCTGCCCCTGAAGGTGAACATGGCCGGGGTCATCCCGATCATCTTCGCCTCCTCCCTGCTCCTGTTCCCGGTCGTCCTGGCGCAGTTCGCCGGGGGGGGCGACCCTGACTCGTTCCTGAGCCGGCTCTCGCGGTTCTTCGACCCGAGCAGCGCGCCGTACCTCGTCCTGTACGCGCTGCTCATCATCATGTTCACGTACTTCTATACGGCGGTCCAGTTCAACCCCGTCGAGCACGCCGAAAACCTCAAGAAGAGCGGCGGGTACGTGCCGGGCATCCGGCCGGGGCAACAGACCGCGCTCTACCTCAACAACGTGCTGACCAGGATCACGCTCTTCGGGGCGATCTTCCTCGCGCTGGTGGCGGTGCTGCCGTACCTGATCTCCCCGGTCCTCGGTCTCGGGGACCAGATCCTGCTCGGCGGCACGTCCATGCTGATCGTGGTCGGCGTCTCGCTCGACACGGTCCGCCAGCTCGAAAGCCAGCTCATGATGCGCAACTACGAAGGGTTCTTGAAGAAACGATGAAGATCATTCTTTTGGGCCCCCAGGGGGCAGGCAAGGGAACGCAGGCGCAACGCCTCTCGCAGAAGACCGGGGCGAAGCACATCTCGACCGGGGACATCGTCCGCGCCGAGATAAAGTCCGGCTCGGATCTCGGCCAGAAGGTGCAGGACTTTAACGACCGGGGGGAGCTCGTCCCAGACGAGATCATCGTCGAGATGGCGAAGCCTTACCTGGACGACGCGGACGCCTGGCTGCTCGACGGCTTCCCTCGCAACGAGGCCCAGGCCCAGGCCCTCGACGCGGCCCTGGAAGACCTCGGCATCGAGCTCGACCGGGCGGTTGCGCTGGAGGCCCCGGACGACGACCTCGTGCACCGGCTCTCGGGCCGCCGGACGAGCGACGCGACGGGCCGGGTCTACCACGTCGAGCACGACCCGCCGCCGGAGGATTCGGACGAGGACCCCGGTCCCTTCGTGCAGCGCAAGGACGACACTGAAGAAGCGATCCGTCGCAGGCTGGACATCTACCACGAGCAGACGGAGCCCTTGAAGGACTACTACGACGAGCGCGGCTTGCTCACCGTCGTGGACGCCCGTCAGGGCATCCCGGAGGTAACGGAGGAGATCCTGTCGGCCGTTGGTGAGGAAGAGGCTTGATCGTCCGCAAGAGCAAATCGGAGCTCGCGGCGATGCGGGAGGGCGGCGAGATCACGGCCGCCTGCCTTCGCATGCTCGCCGAGAACTCCCGGCCCGGCGTCACTACCGGCGACCTGGACCGGATGGCGGAGGACTTTATCCGCTCCCACGGCGGCACCCCGGAATTCAAGGGCTACCCCGGTGGTCCCGGGGCCCCGGACTTCCCTGGCTCCATCTGCGCCTCCCCGAACGCCATGATCGTCCACGGCGTCCCCGGCCCCTACCGCCTGAAAGACGGTGACATACTCTCCATCGACGTCGGCGTCCGCTTCAAGGGCTTCGTCACCGACTCGGCCACCACGGTCGCCGTCGGCGAGGTGCCGGAGGCGACGCTCGGGCTTCTCCAGACTACCCAGGAGTGCCTGGCGGAAGCTACGGAGGCGATGCGGGCCGGGAACAGGCTCGGGGACGTGGGGCACGCCATACAGTCCGTCGCGGAGGCAAAAGGTTACGGGGTCGTCCGCGACCTCGTCTCCCACGGGGTTGGGCGGGACATGCACGAGGACCCGCAGATCCCGAACTACGGCGAGAAGGGGACCGGGGTTCGCCTGTTGCCGGGGATGACGTTCGCGATAGAGCCCATGATCACGCTCGGCGACTACGAGATAGACCTCGACGAGCGGGACAAGTGGTCTATCTACACCGCCGACCGCTCCCTCTCCGCCCACTTCGAGCACACGGTCGCCGTGACGGAGAACGGCCCCTGGGTTCTGACGAAGAACGGGGGCTCCGGCGGGTAGAAGAGGCGCACGGGCGGTGTGAGAAGCCAAGCTGGCGTGATAAGATATGCGTTTGGCTCCAGTCATTTTGTAACCGGTTTGAAAGAAGAGGTTCTTGGCCAAGGAAGATGTTATAGAGGTCGAAGGCGCCATCACCGAGGCGCTGCCGAACACGCAGTTCCGTGTCGAGTTGGACAATGGGCACAACGTGTTGGCGCACATCTCCGGGAAGATGCGGATGAACTACATCCGGATACTTCCGGGGGACAGGGTGAAGGTGGAACTGAGCCCCTACGACTTGAGCCGGGGACGAATCACTTACAGGTTCAGGACCTAGAGAGTAAAAGGGCAGAAGGAGACCGTTGTGAAAGTACGGGCGAGCGTAAAGCCGATGTGCGAGAGGTGCAAGGTCATACGCCGCCGGGGGGTGGTGAGGGTGATCTGCCCGAATCCCCGGCACAAGCAGAGGCAGGGATAGCATGGCACGGATAGCAGGCGTAGACCTGCCGCGCGAGAAGCGGGTCGAGATCGGGCTTACCTACGTCTTCGGCGTGGGACGTTCGACGGCGAAGAAGATTCTGGCCGAGACCGAGGTGGACCCGGACACGAAGGTCCGGGACCTGGCGGAGGGCGAGGTCGGCAAGATCCGGGCCTTTATCGACCAGAACCTGCAGGTCGAGGGCGACCTGAGGCGGGAGAACACCCAGAACATCAGGCGGCTCATAGAGATCGGCACCTACAGGGGCATCCGGCACCGCCGGGGCCTGCCGGTGCGGGGCCAGCGGACGAAGACGAACGCCCGCCAGCGCAAGGGGCCGAAGCCGTCCATCGGCGGAAGAAAGAGGGCTAGGTAAATGGGTAGGCAGAGGCAGCAGCAGCAGCGCAGGGGCAACCAGCGCGGCGCGAGCCGGCAGCGGCGCAAGGTCCGTCGCAACATCACGACCGGCATCGTCCACATCAAGAGCTCCTTCAACAACACTATCGTCTCCGTGAGCGACCAGGAGGGCAACGTCATCGCCTGGGAGTCGGCGGGGACTCTGGGGTTCAAGGGGAGCCGCAAGAGCACGCCGTACGCGGCCCAGATGACGGCCGAAAGCTGCGCCAACAAGGCGATGGACCAGGGCGTCAGGCGGGTGGACATAGAGGTGAAGGGCCACGGCTCGGGCCGGGACATGGCCGCCAGGACGTTCCAGTCGATGGGTGTTGAGGTCCTCGGCATCAGGGACGTCACGGGCCAGCCGCACAACGGATGCCGGCCGTCCAAGAGGCGCAGGGGGTAGTTTAGAGATGGCTAGATACACGGGACCGAGGGGCCGGCGCGACCGGCGGGCTGGGGTCATGCTCTCGTCGATGCGGAAGAACCCGCTGGAGAAGAAGCCCTATCCCCCCGGCGAGCACGGCCGGGGCCGCCAGAGGCAGACGGAGTACGGGATGCGGCTGCTGGAGAAGCAGAAGGCGCGCTGGTACTACGGGGTCTCCGAGAAGCAGTTCAGGCGGGCCTACGACAAGGCGACCCGGATGCAGGGCGTCTCGGGCGAGAACCTGCTCAGGCAGATGGAGCTCCGGATGGACAACGTGGTCTACCGGATGGGCTTCTCGAGCAGCCGCCCGCAGTCGCGCCAACTCGTCGTCCACGGCCACTTCCTCCTCAACGGCCGCAAGCACAACATCCCTTCGGCGATTCTCAAGCCGGGGGACGTCGTGTCGGTCAGGGAGAAGAGTCGCAACCTGGAGCCCATAGTGGGCGCCGTGGAGAACGTGGTGGCGGTTCCGGCGTGGCTTGAGGCCGACCACGACAACTTTACGGGCAGGTTGCTTCACACGCCCGGGCGGGAAGAGATCGACACGCCCGTCGAAGAGGCGCTCATCATCGAGTTCTACAGCCGTTAACGCAATTCTCTATTAGCAGGTGGTTTTTTGACGATGTTGGACATAGCACCCCCCCGTTTCAGGGTGGAAGAAGAAGAGGGCCAGCGCGGGACGTTCGTCGCCGAGCCGTTGCCGCGGGGCCTTGGGCATACCATAGGCAATAGCCTGCGGCGCGTGATGCTCAGCGGGCTCACGGGCGCCGCGGTCACCAAGATCCGGGTCGAGGGCGTCAGCCACGAGTTCTCGACCGTCCCCGGCGTCAAAGAGGACGTCGTCGACATCATCCTCAACATCAAGGGGCTCAAGTTCAAGCTGGAGCGGGACGAGCCGATAGAGCTCCAGATCCAGAAGGACGGCCCCGGCGAGGTGACCGCCGCGGACATCGAGGTCAAGGCCGACGTCGAGATCGTGGACCCAGGCGTCTACCTCGCGAGCGTCTCCGAGGGCGGCCACCTCGACATGCGCCTCACCATCGAGCTTGGCCAGGGCTACCGCCGCGCCGAGGGCAACAAGAGCGACGCCGACCCCATCGGGGTCATCGCGGTGGACTCCTTGTTCTCGCCCGTCCAGCGGGTGAACTACTCCGTGACGGAGACCCGCGCGGGCGCCAGGGCGGACCTCGACTCCCTGCGGATGGAGGTCTTCACCGACGGCCGCATCGAGCCGCAGGAGGCCGTGCAGGAGGCGTCCAAGCAGCTCATGGACTACCTGGGGCTGTTCACGGACGGCTACCAGGTGCAGGGTGCGGTCGACGGCCGGCAGCGCGGCGGGCGGGCCGTCATCCAGGACGAGCGCCCGGTCGAGGACCTTGAGCTGACCGTCCGCTCCTACAACTGCCTCAAGCGCGAGGGCGTTGACACCATAGGTCAGCTCGCGACGATGACCGAAGAGGAGCTCATGAACATCCGCAACCTCGGGATGAAGAGCGTGGACGAGATCCGCTCGAAGCTCCTCGAGTACGGCTACGCGCTGGATAGCGAGGGCGTCGATGAGGCACGCTAGGAGGGGCCGCAAGCTCGGCCGCGAGGCCCAGCACCGCAAGGCGATGCTCGGCACGATGGCCGGCCAGGTCATAACCCACGGCCGCATAAAGACCACCGCGCCCAAGGCCAAGGAGCTGCGCGGCGTGGTGGACAAACTTATAAACACCGCCAAGAAGGACGACCTCCACGCCCGGCGCCAGGCGGTCAAGATCCTCAAGGACAAGACCGTCGTCCGCAGGCTCTTCGAGGACGTCGCCCCGGACCTCGACGGCCGCACCTCGGGCTACACCCGTATCCTGAAGCTCGGCCCGCGCCTCGGGGACGGCGCCGAGAACGTCTACCTGGAGCTCGTCAACTACACCGTCGAGTAACCGGCATTCTGTAGTTCAGGGGAAGGGCCGCATGCGGTTCGCGCTCAACGTACCCAACTTCGGCGAGTACGGGGACGCGCGGCTTCTGGCGGGGCTTGCCCGCGAGGCCGAGGAGTCCGGCTGGGACGGTTTCTTCGTCTGGGACCACATCGCCTGGGAGGGCGCGACCCACTACGCTGACCCCTGGATCTCGCTCTCCGCCATCGCGGTCGAGACCAGCAGCATCAGGATCGGACCGATGGTTACCCCGCTGCCCAGGCGCCGGCCCTGGAAGGTGGCCCACGAGGCCGCGACCCTGGACCGCCTCTCGGGAGGGCGCCTGATCCTGGGCGCCGGCCTCGGCGGCCGCGAGCGAGAGTTCGGCTTCTTCGGCGAGGAGCCGGACCCGAAACGCCGGGCGGCGATGCTCGACGAAGGGCTCGAAATCCTGACGAAGATGTGGAGCGCGGAGCCGTTCACGCACCGAGGCGTGTACTATGAGATTACGGAAGCCCACCTCACGCCCCCGCCCGCCCAGCGCCCGCGCATCCCGATCTGGATCGCTGGAACCTGGCCGCGCAAAAGACCGTTCCTCCGCGCCCTGCGCTGGGACGGTTACGCCCCGGTGGGGGATGCTGGATCCCCCCTGACACCGGAAGATGTCCGCGAGATGAGCGGTCTCGTGTCCGAGCAACGCGGACGCGACAAGCCCTTCGATATCAGGATCACAGGCTCCACGAACGGCGAAAGCCTCGACGAGGCCCGCCGGAAGGTGACCCGGTTTGCGGAGGCCGGGGCGACGTGGTGGGACGAAAGCCTTCCCCTCTCGGGTATGTCCCTGGAGGAGGCGCGCGAACGTGTCAGGCTCGGTCCTCCGGACGTTGGCTGATCTCACCTCCACCTTCTGCGAGCACCTGACCTACTCTTATCCAGGCGCGGCGGAGCCGGCGCTCTCCGGTGTGACTTTCGAGATCCGGGCCGGCGAGTACGTCGGCGTTGTCGGGCCGAACGGCGGCGGCAAGTCAACCCTGGTCCGGCTCCTCAACGGCCTGCTCGCCGCCGACTCCGGGCGCGTGCGCCTCGCGGGCCTCGACCCGGCTACCGAGCCTTTCGAGGTCCGCCGCCTGGTCGGCGTCCTGTTCCAGAACCCGGACAACGGGCTGGTGGCGCCGTTCGTCGAGGACGACGTGGCCTTTGGGCTGGAGAACCTCGGGGTGGAACGGGCCGAGATGCGCGAGAGGGTGCGCGAGGCCATCGCCTCCGTCGGCCTCGCCGGGTACGAGCGGCGGGAGCCGCACACCCTCTCCGGCGGCGAGAAGCAGCGGGTGGCGCTTGCGGGGCTGCTGGCCGTCGGTCCCGAGGTCCTGCTCCTCGACGAGCCGACCGCCATGCTCGACGCCGCCGGGCGCAGAGAGGTCCTCGACCGGGTCCGGGAGCTCGCGCGGTCGAGGACCGTGCTGCACGTCACCCACCACCTCGAAGAACTCTTCGACGCCGACAGGGTCCTCGTCCTGAACGGCGGAAGGCTCGCGGCCGACACCACGCCCGGAGAACTCTTCTCCGACGCGGAACTCTTGCGGGAGAACCGGCTCGTGCTGCCGACGGTGCCGAGGCTCGCGGCGGAGCTCGGGCTGCCGTTCTGCCGGACACCGGAGGAATTGGCCGCCGCCGTCGGAAAGGCGAGGGACGGGTCCGGGGTGGAGGCGCGGTGAGGATAGAGCTCGAAGGCGTGCGGCACGTCTACTCGCCTGGGACGCCTTTCGCGGTCGAGGCCTTGAAGGACGTCTCCCTGGGCGTGGAGGCGGGAGAGGTGCTCGGTGTGATCGGGGGCACCGGCTCAGGCAAAAGCACCCTCGTCCAGCACCTGAACCTGCTGCTCGCCCCGACGGCTGGCAGGGTCCTGGTAGACGGGGAGGACGCGCGCTCGGTGGACCGGGCGGACCTCCGGCGTCGCGTCGGCCTCGTCTTCCAGTCGCCCGAGCAGGCCCTCTTCGCGCCCACCGTCGAGGAGGACGTGGCCTTCGCCCCGCAACGGCTCGGGCTCGGCGAGGAGGAGGTGCGGAGGCGCGTCCGCGAGACGCTGGAGCTGCTCGGGGCCTGGCACCTCGCCACCCGCTCGCCTTTCGCGCTCTCGGGCGGCGAGAAGCGGCGGGTCGCCATCGCCGGGGTGCTCGCCATGGGGCCCGAGGTCCTCGTGCTCGACGAGCCCACGGCCGGCCTCGACCCCCACGCACGCTCGGAGCTTATTGATCTCGTCGTACGCCTGAAAGCCTCCGGGATGACGGTCGTCTTCGTCTCCCACGACCTCGACGAGGTGGCCGAGGTGGCCGACCGGGTCTGCGTCCTGGAAGGGGGAGAGGTACGGGCTGTTGGACCGCCTGCGGACGTTTTCTACGCCGATCCTTCGATGGCGCCGGAGACCATGAGGGTGGCCGCGGCTCTGGGTGGGGCGTGTCCTGCGGTCGGCAGGCCGGTGCGTTACCGGGAGACGCTCTCGGTGCTCGGCCGCGTCATGGGAGCTGCCCCGTGACGTTTGCCCGGGGCGTGGGGCAGTTCTACCCGGTCGAATCGCCGCTGCACGCGCTTGACCCGCGGGCGAAGGTCGTGGCGACGGCCGTGCTTGTGGTCGGGCTGTTCTTCGTGGACTCCGCGGCCGGCTTCCTCGCGGCGGGGACGGTAACCGTCGCGCTCGTCGCGGCGAGCCGGGTGCCGCTGCGGGCCTTTCTCGGCCTTCTGAGGCCTGTCGTGTTCATCGTGGCGCTCACCTTTCTGTTCCAGGTTCTCTTCTTGCGGGAGGGGCCGACGATCTTTGCGTGGGGGTTCCTCCAGGTACACGAGGGCGGGCTGCGGCTGGGGCTCTTGCTGGCGGCGCGCATTCTGATCCTGGTAACGGCGGCCGGGTTGCTGACGGCGACGACGGCCCCCGTGGCGCTGGCCGATGGGATGGAGGACCTGCTCTCCCCGCTGAAGAGAATCCGCTTCCCGGCCCACGAGGTCGCCAT
>Ga0136619_10001055_pt1 | contig 10631 bp, 3 predicted proteins | sample AntDrymUQ3532106_2_FD_104807 | JGI IMG/M metagenome (GOLD analysis project Ga0136619, IMG submission 104807) | Polar desert sand microbial communities from Dry Valleys, Antarctica - metaG UQ353 (21.06) | ecosystem: Environmental > Terrestrial > Soil > Desert | place: Antarctica: Dry Valley... | reverse complement strand
TGGACAGCGGCTTGTGGCCCGAAAGGGCCGCGGGGTTCGCAAGCGCGCCGTTTCGGCCGATAAATTCACGACGGTCACCGGTCCAGCTGGTCTGGCGGCCGCTCATGTCGATGAAAGCGACGCGGTCCGCGAAGTCTTCGCTCCAACGGTTGCAGGCGAACATCGCGCCGGTGGGCTCGTCGATCCTCGTTATCGTATAGGGTGCGGCCGCTGCGCGCGACCTGCCCAGCACCCAAGCGACGTAACCGGTTACAGTGAACCGCCGTGTCCTTCGGCCGGTGTTCTGGATCGTCAGGCGCGAAATTTTGATAGGATCGTGCAACGGGACATATTCGAGCAGTTCGAGCGTCAGCTCGTGGGCGACATGTTCGAAGCGGCTGTAGCCGCGGCCGTGCCGGGTGACGTAGCCGCCCTCTTCGTCACGCAGCGGCGCGCAGGTCGGACTCCACAGCTCTCCTGTGTCGTCGTCGCGCACATAGAAAGCCTGGCCGGGAGGGTCTCGAATGGGATCATTCGACCAGGGCGTGATCTGGTGTTCGCGGCTGTTGGACGCCCAAGTGTAGCCTGCACCCTCGGCGGACACCTGAAACCCGAAATGCGGGTTGGCGACGACATTGATCCACGGCGCTGGCGTATGCTGGCCGGGTCCCAGCACGACGACATATTCACGGCCGTCGTTTGCGAAACCGCCGAGCCCGTTAAAATATTCCAGCTCCGGAGCTCGAGGCGGGAGGGGCGCTAAGCCTGTCGATGCTGCTGGCTTGCGCGCCCGAGTCGCGCCCGTGTCGGTCGTCAGCGAAGCATCCAGCTGGCTGGCCAGCCGGCCATAGCGGCCGCGCAGCACGGCGCGCGCGACGGACAGGAGGAGGTCTCGCGCCTGCTGTGGAATCAGGTCGGCCCGGAGCACGAACACGCCGCCAGGTGGCCGTTCACCGAATTGCGCGCGGCCATGGTTGGTGCGTACCAGCGTTTCGAGTTCGTCCTGGAGGTTTTGGACGTAAGATGCTCCACGTTCGTTGAGGATGACCACGTCGAAGGCCAGGCGTTTCATCCGCCAGTAATCGGTGGCCTGCAGCAGATCTCGCACGATGCCGAGATGCTCGATATCGGTGACGCGCAGCACGATGATTGGCAGATCGCCGGAAATCCCCAGCGGCCATAGGGCAGATTGCGCCCGGGCTCCCTGATCGATCACGTTGGACGGCATGCGCAGCCCCGGCGATGCATAGAGGATGTGGCCAGCGAGGCGCTGAAACTCGCCTGCGTCTCCCGCACTCAGGCGCAGATGGTGGAGCTGCACTTGTGCTTGGGTCCAGGCGAGGGCAGCAGCGCGCTGGTATGTTGTCACCATCTGGTTCTTGTCGACCAGGTCGAGCACGGCGTCCCGGCTCGATCCGACCATCGTCCAGAAACTGACGTGGGTCGTGGCCCCGGGCGCGAGCGAAACGCGCGCGCGGATAGCGAACACCGGATCGAGGACGGTGCCTGTTGTTCCACTGAGCGAGCGCCCCTCCACGATCGCGCGCGGCGCCCTGCTGGAGCTTCCGCGCCCGAGAAACTGCGCCCGATCGGTCTCAAATTCGAGATTGCCGATCGCCTCTCCCTCGAGGACCGCCAAATGCGCGGCCCACACCTCCTCCTCATGCAGTTCGCGCTGGCGTCGGTGCGCCAGCAGCGCGCCGGTGCCAGGTAATCGTTCGGTCTGCACGAACAATTTCGAAAAGCTTGGATGCGCAACGTCGGCGGTTTGCGGCGCCAGCGCCAGCTCGGCGAACGAGGTAATCTCGATTTCACGGACCCTGCGACCGGTGTTAGAAAGAGTGATCCGCCGCACTTCGGAATCGTCTTCCGCTGACACCAGCACGGTCATCGAGGTGACCAAGTCGCCATCGGAGCGCGTATATTCCGCGCGATCCTCGTGAAACACGACCCCATATTTGTCCGGGTTCTTACCGGTCGGCTGGTAGGCGGCGGACCAAACGTCGTTGCTAGTGACATCCCTCAGGAATATGTACGAACCCCAATCATCGCAGGTGGCATCCTCTCGCCAGCGCGTTACCGCTAGATCGCGCCAGCGGCTCTGGCCCGACCCCGCCGCGGTAAGCATCACGGTGTATGACCCGTTGGACAGCAGATGCGTCGCGGGCGCTGCGCCGCCGACGCTCGCGAACCGCCGGCCGGCGGGAGGTGCAATTTCATTGACCCGCACGGCGGCCTTGCCTTCCTCCGCGACCGCCTGGAAGGTCACCTCTATCTGACGGGGCATGCGTTCCTGCAGCAGCAGCTCAGCCGACTTGACCATAGCCTCCGCATGGAAGCGATTGCGCATCACTCCGTCGAAGAGCGTATTGGCGAGCGCGACGATGGTCATGCCTTGGTGGTGCGCCATGAAGGTCCGTACTACCGCGACGTTGCTGTCGGCGGAGATCCGGCCGGGGGTGTAATCGAGGGCTTCATAGAAACCGTAGGCGCCGAGCCCGCCGGCGGCTTCGATGCGCTGGAAATTGCTGAGCGCAGCCTGGGGCTCGACCATCGCACCAAGCGCGGTTGCATAAGGGGCGATCACGTCGTTTTCGGCTAGGCCGCGTTTCAGCCCCAGACCGGGCACGCCAAAGTTGGAATATTGATAGGTAAATTCTAGATCACGGGCATTGAATGCAGATTCGGACATACCCCAAGGGAGATTTCGCTGACGGCCGTATTCGATCTGGCGTGTGACGATGCGCTGCTCGGTTCGTTCCAACAGGCTGCCTGCCGGAGATTGCATCACCAAGGTCGGCATCAAATATTCGAACATCGATCCGGACCAGGAAATCAGGGCCGGCCCCCCAGACACCGGCGTGACCGCGTGGCCTAGCAGGAACCAGTGCCGGGTAGGCACTTCACCCTTGGCGATGGCCAGAAAACTTGCGAGCCGTGCCTCGGAGGCGAGCAGGTCGTAGCAGTTTGGGTCCGGCGTTCCGTCCGACGTCAGATAGCCGATCGACAACAACTGACGGTCCTCATCGAGTAGGAAAGCGAACTCCATCTTCAGCGCCATGTCGCGGCAGCTCTGCGCGACTGACTGGAGACGCAAGCGCAGGGTTTCGGAGTCCGCCGCACGGTCGAGATCGCGCTGGTGGCTTTCGATCGTCGAACGGGTCGCCTCCAGCCAGAACTCGACGTCGCACGTAAGGTCGTCCGCGGCGTCAATCGACGTTCCGGTGGCATCGTTGAGGATCGCCTTGGCGGCGTTTGTAAGGCCGAGAAGCTGCGGCGCGCCAATTGTGTCGCCACCGATAATTCGGTCGAGACGCTCCGAAAGGGACGTGACCGCGGCATTGATCGCCAACCACCCCACGGATGGGGCCGTGCCCTTGTGGTCAAGCGCCTTAATCGTCGCCTGTGCCAGCCCAAGGGAGTCGGCCGCGCCGGCGAGGTCCGCCGCCCGGCCGGCGGGAATGCCGCTCCATTGCGTGCAGGCATTGGCCAGGACGATCAGGTGCCCCGCTAGATTACCGCTATCGACCGAAGACACGTAGGGCGGCTCGAGCACACGCAGGTCGCGCGTATCGTACCAATTGTAGAAATGCCCCCGAAAACGCGCCATTCTGGAAAGTGTCGTCAGTGTTTGCTCGAGGCGATCGACTGCGTCCCAGGTTCCTATCCAGCCGAAGTCGCGGGCACTGGCGACCGACAGCAGATACATGCCGATATTCGTCGGGGAAGTCCGGTGGGCAAGGACCGGACGAGGGTCTTCCTGTAGATTGTCCGGCGGCAGCATGTGGTCGGCAGGCGTCACAGTTGCCTCGAAAAAGCGCCAGGTCCGGCGCGCGATCTGCCGCAGCCTTCGGGTTTCCTCCGGCGTGACCTTAAACCGGCGGGGAGCGGCGGGAGCGGCACTGATCCGCCACGCAATTGCCGGTGAGGCGGACCACAGCAGTCCGAACGCCAAAGCGAACGGCCATGTCTCGTTACCCCAATGCCAGGCGATGCTCAGCCCAACCGCCGCGATTGCTAGAGAGCCGGCCATACGGCGATAGAAATCCGACAGGCTCGGTTCGGGACCGCTTTGGAGCTCGGCCGCAGTCAGCCACTGCAGCAGATGACGACGGGTCACCACCATCCGCACCAGTGTCCGGACGATCGCATCGCCCATTACCCAGGCCTGGTCGGCAAGGAAAGCGACAAGCAGGATCCATCGCGCGAGCGCCATCTTTAGATCGCTGCCGAAAGCCCTCAGGCGGCTCCTCAGTGTAGTTCCTGGTTGCCGGCGGAGCAGGCCGTCGAGGAAGGGGATCAACGCCGGCGCCGCCAGCGCGACGACCAAAAAGCTCGACCAGACCAGCGCGACGGCCCAGTTTAGGGCCCACCCGGCGAGTAATCCCAGCACGCAGGAGGGTGCCGTTAGGCTGCGTCGTAGATTGTCCACCATCTTAGCGCGGCCGACGTTTGGAAGCGATCTTCCCCGTTTGCCTGCGGTAAACACCCACGGTAGCAGCTGCCAGTCGCCGCGCGCCCACCGATGATGCCGGCGTACCGAGACGTCGTGCCGTGCGGGAAAATCTTCGATCACTTCGATGTCCGACGCGAGGCCGGCGCGCGCGAATATACCCTCAAACAGATCGTGGCTAAGCAAAGTCGAATCAGGCACCCTGCCGGCGAGTGCAGCCTCGAAGGCATCGACATCATAAATGCCCTTACCTGCGTAGGAGCCTTCGCCGAACAAGTCCTGGTAAACGTCAGAAACTGCGGCGGCATAGGGATCGATGCCGCTCGCGTTCGAGAAAATGCGCTGGAACAGGGTTCCTTCCTGATCCCACGGCAACGAAATCGTGATGCGCGGCTGCAGCACGCCATAGCCCTCGACCACCCGCCCCGACTCCGCGTCGAATTGTGGCCGATTGAGGGGATGCGCCATCTTACCGATCAACCGGCGGACCGTGTCGCGCGGTAGTTTGGTATCGGCGTCGAGGGTGATCACGAACCGCACGTTGTTGGGCACGAACGGCGGCTGCCTATCGGGGGTGATAAAGGTGGTATCAGTGGCGCCCCGCAATAGGCGGTTCAGCTCATGCAGCTTGCCCCGCTTGCGCTCCCATCCGATCCACCGCCGTTCGCTCCCGTTCCACACGCGGTGCCGGTGCAGCAGCAAAAAGCGGTCGCCGCCTGGCGCCGCGGGATATTTGGCATTGAGGCGCGCGATGCCCGTACTGGCAGCGGCCAGCAGGGTCTCGTCGCTGTCGACATGCTCGTTCTCCGCGTCTGCCCAGTCCGAAAGCAGCGCAAAGTGCACATCTCCCTCAAGGCTGGAGAGATGATGGACTTCCAGCGCGTCGATCTGTTCCTCGACGTTCTCGCGCGACGTCAGCAGCGTCGGCACGGCGACGATCGTCCTCAACGGGGCCGGGACGCCGCCCTTTAGCTCAAGCGCAGGCAACAAGGTGCTGCTTACAGTGCGTGTTACGCTAGCGTTCACCAGTGCAACCGCCGCATCCAGCGCGGGGACTGCACCGAGCACGCCGAGTGCGATCAGCCAGGCGGTGCCGAGCCCTATCGCCGACAGGGCAAGCAAGGGAGCAAGCAGGAGGAGCGCGCCGACAAAGACTATGGCAGCGGCATATCCGCCGATGCCGAGCGCAGTGGTGATCCGCTGCGGCCAGGCGCGCACCGGAATCCGGTATCCGACACGGGCTTCGAAATCGGCACGACCGGTAGACACCAAGTGATAGCCGACATCGGATCGCCGCGGATTGCCGTGAACATTCGGACCCTCGCTAGCCCGCACCGCCTGCTGCGCGATCTCAATCTCGGAGAGGGGCGAGCTTCGCGCCAACTCCTCAATGGAATTGCGATAGAGATTGCGACTGGCAAAATCCATCTGGCTGTAGACGCCGTTGCCGGCGAGGACATCGTCCACCGGGCTAATCTGTTCGAACAGGGTCATCCAGTCGATTTCCGAGATTAGTCGCATGCTGGTGATGATGTTGCGGACGGTGACCGTGGCCCTGACCTGGCGCTCCTGCTCGTACGCGATAGCAATATCGGCGGTCGTGCCGCGTTCCGACAGCCGATCGTCAAGCCATGCAAGTGCGGGGGCGACACCGGGGTTCTGATCGCGGAGCATGTGGACGAACTCCACGGCAAACGCATCCGGAACTACGGCGGGCGCGTCCGCCAGCACTTTCTGGGTAGCCTCCGGAGCCTCGTCGCCCAACCCGAGCAGGCGTTCGGCCAGCGCGTCCGCCTCAAATCTTGCTGCGAGGCTTCGCTCGATCCTCACCGCCACGCGGCGCAAGTTTTCAATCAGCACGAAGCGCAAGGTGATCGCCACCGCCCAGAGCTCACCGATAGTGAGGGGCTGGACCTCCTGATACGCCCGGACGTAGCGGCGGAGCAGCTCGGCGTCGAAGTGGCTATCGGTATGGGCGACATAGGCCCAAGCCAACCCAAGGACGCGGGGATGGCCAGCAAAAGGGCCCGAGACCAGCTTCGGAAGCTGGCGATAAAAGACCGGCGGCAGATCAGCCCGCACCTCGCGGATCTGCCTCTCCACGATATGATAATTGTCCGACAACCACTCGGCGGCCGGCGTAATGGCAACTCCTGCTTCGACCGCTCTAATCGTGCCGCGAAAAGCGCGCCGCAACGCTAACTCGTTCTCGTTTAGCCGCGAGGACAAGGGCTGGCGGCGCAACCGTTTGGTGGCGATCGGCTGCGCGCCGGCAAGGCTTCGGGCATGTTCCTCGAGGCGCTCGGCACTGAACAACTCTCCGCGGATCGGCCTCTCATCGCCCCATGGGGACGCGACGGCCATGCCTAAGGTCTGCAAGATCGCTTGCAAGTGTCTCGACTGCTGCCCGGAGCTCATGGATGGCCAACGCCGCATTGCCGGCGGACGGGAGGCTGGCAACGCATCGGACTCTCCTGTTGCTTATCCGGCATTCATGGCGGGAATCGAACTCGTCTAAAGTCCGGTTTGGGTCGACAGCGGACATTTGCCAACCCGGCTAATGGATTGCACGCTCTCTGGCCGAGGTGAACAATGCCGGCGGTGCGACGTGCGAGGACCGCGCCCAGCTCGGTCGATCCGCGCATCCCTGCGATGCTCGAGCGGCGTCCGGCGCGTGTCGTGACGGTCGCGGCCGCGAACCGCACGGCGCGTGTCGCCTGGGCGATCATGACCACCTGGGTGCTTATTGCTGCCAAGCCTCGATGCGGAAAGTCGTAAGCGCCCGGCTGCCAACGCCTGATCCCGTGGAACCATCGCGTGGCGGCCGGAATATCCGCGATCGGCTAGCCGAAATAAAGCGTCAGCGGCGGCGGGGGTCACAGCAGTAGCGGCGAAGTGCCCAGATGGAGAGCGTCCTCGTTAGGCTCTTATGATTTCGATATTGTCAGTTTAGAGTGCAAAAATGCCCTGTCGGAAATTCGCATGCCCGAGATGCAAACAGAGCTCGGGCGTGAAGATCATATACGGCGCCAGCGATGTCTTCAGAGGACACGGTGGGGGCGCGCTCCACGCGCTTCTTCATGTTCCAGTGTCTGCTTTGGGTGGAACGCGTACCTGTGCCTCTGGACTCGTTAACTCGGGGGCATCGCTCTTCCTGGTAGCGGAGGTGCTCGGGCATAAAAACGTTTCGAGTTCGCAACGATATAGTCATCTCGCTAACGACACGCTACTAGCCGCGGTAGATGCGGGGGCGGCCCAGCTGGGCAACACCTCGCAAGCCTGACCAACTCACCCCCCGGGCGCCCCGTGCGTCCGGGGACCTTCTCTACCGCCCTTTTTTTTGCCGTTCGGGTCCGCCCCAGACCGGCCGGCAGCGACCACCCGGGGGCGCCCTCACCGGAGTCGCGTTTGGCGCAATGCCAGGGCGCCGCCGGGAGACTCCGCGGCCCGCACCCCCGCCGGCCGGCCGCCGCTGCTCCTGAGGCGTCTCATGGGCCCGCCGGGTTCGCCCGTAACTCAGTCCGGCGCCGCGTTGCCTGCGGAAGGCCCACTAGCCTCGGTCGCCCGAAGGATGCACGCTTATGTCCGCCTTCGACCCATTGCAGACATAAACCTATTCTGTTGTCGACCATTGCGGACTCAACGGGATTCCACTTCTCTTTCACGGGAAGCGGCCGTAACACCTTGAGTTTCCGGCAGGGGCATTGCCGTGGACAGATCGGATGAGTTGCCGCGCGAAATTCAAGGTCGGGCACCACCGGTCTTCGTCAGCTACGCGACGGCCGACCGCAAGCAGGCTCTTTTGGTGTGCAAGGCCTTGGAGCGACGCGAGACCGAATGCTGGATCGCGAGCAGAGACGTCGCCCCGGGCGAGAATTATCAGGAATCGATCGTTCGTGCGCTGCGCGGTGCGCGGGCGATGGTGCTGGTGTTCTCCGATGCTGCCAATAATTCCGACGAGATCAAAAAGGAGCTCTCGCTCGCCAGCCGATACCGCGTCCCGGTAGTGGCACTGAGGATCGCCGACGTCGAACCGAGCGACGCCTTCGCTTATGAGCTGTCGACCCGGCAATGGATCGATGCCTTTGACGGGTGGGATCGCTCCATCGAATTGCTGGCGCGACGGATCGGCGACTTGCAGGCGGCCGAAGGTGGCGCCTCCTCCCCGCCGTCCGCAGCTGTTCGGCGACGCGCACCGTCCATGCATCGCCGCGCGTCCAGCGCACTCGTCGCCGGCGCCGTGCTCGTGCTGTTGTTGGCCGGAGCGTGGCTGTTTTTCCGCCCGTCGGCTGTGGCCGCGCAAAGCATGAACGTTCGTTTGACCGCGTTTCAACGCCTGTCGCCGGACCTGCCAGCAGTAATGCCAGACGCGGTCCGCGACGAAATCATCGCCGCTTTCAATGAAGCCGGGGTCGTCGGCGTATCGACTGCTTCGGCACCGCCGTCGCGATCGGCGCCCGCTTATGCGCTTGCCGGAACTATCCGCCGCGACGGCGACCGCATTCGGGTGATCACGCGTCTCTCGAACGAGCGCTCCGACGTGACTTTGTGGTCCGGCAGCTTTGCCTTCGATGCAAATCAGCCGTCGCGCGTACCCCGCCAGATCGCCGTCCACGCCGGCAACGTACTCCGCTGTGGCCTGTTCGGCGCCTCGACCTATCCGAAAGCGATGCCGGACCCGGTCCTCTCCGAATATCTGAAATTTTGCCACTATTATTGGGTCGAACCGCAGAGTGGTAAGATGCTGCACTCCGCCCGCAGGGCGGTTGGCGCAGCCCCTTCATTCGCGGCGGGTTGGTCTGCAGTTGCCATTGCCGCGGGCCTTGCACTCTTCGAGGAGAATCCAGGACCACGTCGAGAGGGATTGCGCCGTGAGGGGCGCGAGGCTGCAGCCAAAGCGCTCACGCTCGATCCTTCGAACAGCGAAGCGCTCGCCGCGCAGACCCGGCTCATGAGTTCCATTGATTTTGCCGGCCAGGAAGCGCTGCTCAAGCGTGCGGTTACAGCTCGGCCCCTGGATTGCGGCTGCGAGCATTGGCAGTACTCCGTGATGCTCCAGAACGTCGGGCGTTACGCCGACGCGGCCGCTGAAGCTGCCCAGGCCGTCGACATGCTGGCGTTCGATCGGGAATCCCAATTTTCGTTGGCGAGGTCGCTGAATGTCCTCGGCAAGCGAGAAGAAGCGAAGCAGCATTTCGATTCAATGATTGAACTCGAACCCGACCCAGCCCTCGCCAAGGACTTCATCGCTGTGACAGAAGCGACAGAGACAGGCGATTATCCAGCCGCCATCAACGCTTTGGCAAATCCGAAGCTCCGAACTCCAGCAGCGCAAAGCGCCGCGTTGGTGGCGGCATTTCGGGCGATTGCTTCCGGCAATGCGGCAATGAAATTGGAAGCAGCGAAAGCCTTATTCGCGCTTCCAGATGATCAACAGAACTACGTCGTCGTTAGAACGCTGGCGGTGCTCGGCGCATCCCGTGAAGCGCTGCAATTGTTCGTCAAAGGGATCAACTCGCGATACGATTGGCCGTCGCTGCTTTGGCACCCGAGCATGCGCGCTGTGTTGAACGAACCGGCATTCCCCGCAGTCGCCGAGCGCTTGGGCCTAATGAACTATTGGCGCACTACGAGGACCAGGCCGGACGCATGCGCCAGCAATGCTCCGGCGCCCTTCTGTCGGATGATCTAGCGATGGCGCTAATGTCCGCTTTCCACCCAAAGCGGACATTAGCAACTGCAGCTGTTACAATGCTCCAATGAGAACAATATTGGCGGTCGGTCTGTTGGGCTTGGCAGCGCTTGCAGTCCCGGCTTACGGCCGAGAGCCGATCATAGATATGCACCTGCACGCCCGGGCTGTGTCCGGTCCGGGTGCCCCGCTAATGTGCACTCCGTTCGCAGTAATGCCGCGCTGGAACCAGACAAAGCCGCTGCCGGACGGTCTCGAGGCCAACAGAGATCCTTGCGACAAGCCCATCCCGCCGGCGGCCACGACTGAAGAGGCGATGGCGCAGACGATCGAGGTCATGAAGCGCCGAAACATCATCGGAATGGTCAGTGGTGAGCCGGCGTTGATGGAGCGGTGGTTGCGAGCCGCCCCGGATCGCATCATCCCGGGCAGCGATCTTCGGCTGCCTGGCACTTCGGGTCACAAGCATACCTCGCCGCGCACGGTCCATGAACTACGCAAGCTTCA
>Ga0136619_10001054_pt1 | contig 10646 bp, 12 predicted proteins | sample AntDrymUQ3532106_2_FD_104807 | JGI IMG/M metagenome (GOLD analysis project Ga0136619, IMG submission 104807) | Polar desert sand microbial communities from Dry Valleys, Antarctica - metaG UQ353 (21.06) | ecosystem: Environmental > Terrestrial > Soil > Desert | place: Antarctica: Dry Valley... | reverse complement strand
TCCTGCCATCCGGTGACCCTTTTGATCTCTTGTTGTTCCGCACGAGTTGCCACCGTTTACCTCCCGCTCCTCGCCTGCACGAGAAGCGTACACCACAAAAGTGCGGTTGTAGTATTAAGCAGGTAGCGGGTAGCGAGGAACACCAGTCCGGTGCAAAATAGACGGGACCGCCGCCCCGGTCGTCGGAGACGGCTTATCGTACCCGGGAGAGAAGATGGGAGCAAGGATGCCACAGGGTCGGACCTTTGTGAAAAATATCGTGACGCTGGCCCTGATCGCGCTCGTGGTCGTCGTGACGCCGGGGGTTGCCGGGGCTCAGGAAGAGTCCGGGCAGAAGACGCCGGACAACGCCCCTGACCTCGACACCCGGGCGTGGGCGCTCACGGACGCGGACTCCGGGCGGTATCTGGCCGGCAAGAACCCCGACGAGCGCATAGCGCCGGGCTCAACGACCAAGATCATGGTCGTCCTCGTGGCGCTCGATGAGGGCGTCAACCTCGACGAAGAGGTGACCGTCTCGGAGAACGCGGCCTCCTACGCCGGGCTCATCTACAGCAACGTGGGCCTTTATCCCTACGATCAGGTGAGCGTCCGGGAGCTGATACGGGCGGCCCTGATCCCCTCCGGCACCGACGCTGTATACGCCCTGTGCGAACACCTGGGCGACGGCAGCGTGGAAGCCTGCGTCCAGAAGATGAACCAGAAGGCCGAGGAATTGAACCTGAAGAACACCCGCTTCGACAACCCCGCCGGCCTGGACTCCTCCGAGCACTACTCCAGCGCCAGGGACCTGGCCATCATCGCCCGGGCGGCTATGGAGTATCCCTTTTTCGTCGAGACGGTCGCCACCCGTTACGCCAGCATCACCACCCAGGACAGGACCATAGAGTTCCCCAGCACCAACAACCTCCTCGAGTTCTATCCGGCGGCCACCGGCATCAAGACCGGAACCACGCCCCAGGGCGGGTCCTCGCTCGTGTCCTCCGCCGAGTCCGGGGACGAGTCGTACATAGCGGTCGTGCTCGACGCCCCGACGGACGACATACGCTTCATCGCCTCCGAGCGGGCGCTGGAGTACGGTATCGGCAGCTTCGACCGCCGCCCGTTGGTGAATGGAGACAAGGTCTACGAGGAGGTGACCCTACCCTACCGCCGCGACGAATCCAGAGAACTCGTCGCCACCGAGGATGCCGCCGGGCTCGTCGGTCCCGGCTCCGAAGTCGAGCGCCGGGTGAGGGCCGGAGAGCTGCCCTCCGAGGCCCAAAGCGGCGAGAAGCTCGGCGAGGTGGAGCTCCTCATAGACGGCCGGAGCGTCAAGAGCATCCCGCTGGTCGTCCGCGAAGGCTACAAAGAAGCGTCCGTGTGGGACCGCATCCAGTACACATCCCTGAACGCCTGGAGGGCAACCAGAAAGTTTTTCGACGGGCTCATGTAGAAGCCCGGACGCCGCTCAGCCGACGGCGTCTCCGGATGGAAGCTCCAGATCGTTCAGCGCCTCGAACTCGGGTTCGAGCCGGTCGTAGAGACGGACGAAGACCTCCATCAGCCCCTCGTAAGCGTCCGAGTCCGCCTCGTCGGGGCGGTGGCGGTGGGAGACCCCGACCATACCCTTCGCGTCATCGAGGGTTTCGATCTCCCCGACCGCCTTCATGCCGAGCATCGCGGCGCCGAGGCTGGACCCCTCGACGCCTTCGGGGAAGAGGATCTCGCGCCCGAACACGTCGGCCATGATCTGGCGCCACAACGCGGAACGGGCGAAGCCGCCGGTGGCCCGCACCTCTTTGGGCCAGCCCGCGACCTCCTCCAGCACGCGGGCCACGGCGTAAATCTGGAAAGCGACGCCCTCCATGACGGCCCGGATCATGTGCTCCCGCCCATGCCCGAGTGTCAGCCCGAAGAACGTGGCCCGCGCGTTGGGGTTCCATTGCGGCGCGCGCTCCCCGGTCAGATAGGGAAGGAAGATCAAACCCTCCGAGCCCGCCGGGACCTCTCCGGCCAACGCACCCATAAGATCGTAAGGGTTCCGCTCTTCTTTCTCGGCCGACTCCCTCAGCTCGGGGAACACGTTGTCCCGGAGCCAGCGGAGGGCGAGGCCGCCGCTGTTGATGGGACCGCCCGTCACCCACGCGCCCTCGTCCAGCACGTAGCAGAAGAGCCGCCCCCGCTCCTCCACGCCGGGCCGATGGACCACGGAGCGCACCGCCCCGCTGGTCCCGACGGAGACAGCGACCACCCCGGGGTCCACCGCCCCCACCCCCAGGTTCGCCAGCGCCCCGTCGTTCGCCCCCACCACGAAGGGCGTCTCCCGGTCCAATCCGAGCCTTCCGACGTATTCGGGAAGCAATCCCTCTATCACGTAAGTTGTCGGGACCGGACGGGAGAGCTTCTCAGGCGGAACCCCGGCGACGCGGAGAGCGCCCTCGTCCCACTCGCGGCGCTCCAGGTTGAAGAAGCCCGTAGCGGAGGCTATGGAGTAGTCAACCACGAGCTCCCCGAACAGCCTGGAGAACACGTACTCTTTGACGGAGACCCAGCGGGCTGCTGCCTCAAAGGTGCCAGGGTCCTCCTCCCGGAACCACAGGAGCTTCGCCAGGGGCGACATCGGGTGTACGGGGGTGCCTGTGCGGCGGTGGATGGCGAGGCCGTCCATCTCGTCCCGGATACGCCGCGCCTGTTTCGAGGCCCGGTTGTCCGCGTAGGTGATGGCCGGCGTGAGGGGCCGGCCTTCGTTGTCCAGGGCCATCAGGCTGTGCATGGCCGCGCTGAAGGACACGCACCTGACCCGGTAGCCGCGCTCCTTGAGCGCGTTCACCACCCCGGACAGGGAGTCGAGGACGGCGGCCAGGATCTCCTCCGGGTCCTGCTCGGCCCGGCCCCGGCGCGGGGATCGCAGAGGATACTCCCCGTCCTCCCACCCCAGCATCTTCCCATCCCGATCATAGGCAACGGCTTTGGCGCCCGTCGTCCCGATGTCCACGCCTATGAAGGCGAGCGCGTCCGCCATCCCTTACCCCTCACCGAAGCTCGCGTTTCCCGGTTTCCCTTCCGGGGGACCATCTTATGGGCGATGATAGGCTCGGTCAACGTGAATCGAAGATCGGAAAGGAGCCCCGATGACCCATCCCTGGCACGATGTGCCCCCCGGAGACCAGGCCCCCGAGGAGTTCACCGTGGTGGTCGAAATCTCCAAAGGCTCGAAGGTGAAGTACGAACTGGACAAGGACACCGGCCTACTCCAGGTGGACCGCATCCTGTACTCGTCCGTGATCTACCCGGCCAACTACGGCTTCATACCCCAGACTCTGGGCGACGACGATGACCCGCTGGACGTGCTGGTCCTGATGCAGGAGCCGGTCCAGCCCCTGAGCCTGCTACGGGTCCGTCCCATAGGGATGATGCCCATGGTGGACGACGGCGAGAACGACGAGAAGATTATCTGCGTCCACCTCGACGACCCCGAGTACACGGCGTTCGAACACCACAGCGAGCTGCCCGAACACCGCCTGAACGAGCTGCAACGCTTCTTCCAGGACTACAAGAAGCTGGAGCGCAAGGAGGTGAACGTCGGCGGCATGTCGAATCCGGAAGAAGCCAGGGACACCGTCCGGCGCGCGATGGAACTCTACCAGAAGCAGTTCGTCGCGGCCGGATAAGGAGGAGTGGAGCCATGACAGATCTCGCAGGCAAGACCTGCGTACCGTGCCGCGGAGACACGCCGCCCCTGAAAGGCGCGGAGCTGGAGGAGCTGTCGCGCCAGATCCCGGACTGGGAGATCGTCGAGGATCATCATTTGAAGAAGGAGTTCCGGTTCCGAGACTTCCGGGAGGCGCTGGACTTCGTGAACCGGGTGGGCGAGCTGGCGGAGGAACAGGGCCACCATCCAGACGTCGCCTTCGGCTGGGGGTGGGCGGAGATCACGGTTTTCACCCACAAGATAGACGGCCTGACAGAGAGCGACTTCGTGCTCGCGGCGAAGGTGGATGGGCTGCTCTGAGCGAGGAAACGTTGACCTGCCCGCAGCTCGTGCCGGGTATACCGCGCGAGAAGCTGCGATGCATGGACGGGCTCTTGCCTACCTGACGGGCCGGGTCGATACTCGGTGGGCCCTGGCCGCTTCCAAGAGCTGGCGCAGGGCCGGGTCTTGGAGGTCTCCGGGCTCCGCTATCTTCACGTGTCGCAACGTTTTTCCGGGTCCCCGCAGTAGTCCTTGTGGATCTGGCAACTCCGCGCCCTGGTTGAAGCCCAGGTTTACGTGATCCGTGTGCAAAGCTATATAGCAGAAGTGTTCGCTCATCTTCTTGGGTCCGATACCGTACCCCACGACGTTTTGCCTGGGCCACGGCACCTCCACGACCTCCGGGTAGACGTCTTTGATGAGGGCTCGGGCACTCGTAGCCAGCTCGCACGCGCGAGGGTCGAAAGACGCCACAACCTCTTCGAGACCGTCTCCCATGCCTCCTCCTCTCGGTAGCTACCGCCAGGGCGGTCCATGTACGGTAGCACGATTTATATCAAAGAAACATCCGTAAAATACGGAGCCTTGTCGGAGGCGGATGGCCTGGCTCACGGGCAGCGAAACGGGGCGCCGAAATGCCTCGTCTCTGTCGCGGTCTCTAGAGTTTCTAGAACTCGAAGATGATGCGCGACTTCTTGCCGGAGCCACCGCGGCGGAGGAGCAGCCAGATCAGCAGGCCGCCACCGAGGATGAGTAGGCCGGTGCCGGAGGTCAGGAACGCCAGGGCGCTGCTCTGGGCGGTGGCGACGGCGGGGCGCTGCTGGATCTCCTCTTCCGTCGCGGTGCCCTCGATGATCTCCTTGAAGTTCTGGAGGTCCTGTTTCATCATCACCTGCGGGTTGGAGACGACCCGGGAGGCGATCTCACCGGTCTTGCCGCCCGGTGGATCCCAGTAGTTCATCTGCACCTCGACGCGGGTACGACCCGAGCCGGCCTCCTGGAAACGCACTTGACCCGAGGTCTCCACGTCCCCGTTCTCGGTGTTCCAGGCTATGGCGTCGTTGGGCTGGTTCTGGGTGGTCCTGGCGTCGAACTCCAGCTTGGCCCCCAGCGGGCCTTTGACCGTCCAGTGGGTGGTGTCCCCGCCCGTCGAGCGCACCTCCTCGATGTTGGTCATGAACCGGGGCAGGTTCTCCAGGGTCTTCCAGTAGTCGTAGACCTCCTGGACAGGAGCCTCTACCTCTATGCTTCCTTCCACGCGCTGCGGCATTTTTCCTCCTGAATCGCATAGCCTTGCGTACGTTCGTGAAGGGCTGTCTACCCTCACCGGAATGCCACGAAACCCCGCGCCAGGCCGAAACCTCCGCCGCGTTTCAGCAACCTCCCCCGATACCGTTCCCCCGATCCGTCAGACGGCATCGGGCGTCCGGTGGGAGGCCCCAGATCCCACGCCGCGCCTCGCGGGCTTCCGCCTGCTCCGCCTCGAACCGCTCCCTGTGGCGGACGTTGGGTGGGAACGTGGCGACCTGCGCGTAGCCCCGCTCTACGAGATCCTCGTTGAACATCCCTCCGCCCCGCGGATACGCGTACGCCAGCAATCGGCCGTAGTCGTCAGTCCTCTCGACGTCGAACCGGAGCTTCGCCCGTCGCCCCTCCAGCCTCCTCTCGGCGAACCGCGCCACCTCTTCCGCGAGGGGCTGCGGCCCGTCCGGCAAGCCGGCGGCCTCGGGGGCATCCCGATAAGACGCACGTCCTCCACCCCGTCCACCGCCGGACGGACCTCCACGGTGTCCCCGTCCACGACCCTGGAGATCACGACCTGCGCGGATCGTTCTCCACCCTGCATCCCATCACCCAACGGCGGGATGCCGCAGCCATAGGGCAACGCGAAGGCGAAGAGTACGAGGGCAGCGCGGCTCATCGCCAGAGACCCTGGCGGCGGTCCATCAGGGAGACGACGGCCACGTGCGGCGGTGTGAGGGTGGAGATCAGGACAAGGTACACACCCAGCAACATGCCCGGTCCCAGCGCCGACCCCGGCGTCAGGAAGTACAGCCCGGTGAGCAGGCCGAGCGCCGCGAGCGTGAGCGGGGCAGAGTCCCGGAAGAACGCCCCGATGGCGGGCGCCGCGCGTCCACGCTCCAGCGCGGCAGCCGAAGTCTTGTCCAGCAGCATCAGGCGGGCGATGTGCCGGGGCGCGTGCCACAGGCAGAAGTACGCGCCCACGGCCAGCACGGGCGGCACGACGGCGAAGTACGCCGCCAGCAGCAGCGTCTCGCCCGCGTCCGCGAACCACGGGCCGCGCGGCGGCCCGGAGCGCCGGTACCCCAGAGCCAGCGAGAGCAACGCGATGGCGGCGAAAGCCCTGCCGGTAACGGCTCCGAACACCGGCCCGAAGAGGAAAGACCCGTCTACTTCGCCCCCAAAGAGCCCGGCGACGTTCCGGGCAACGTTTTCGTAGGCGTCGGGAAACGCCAGCAGCGAGACCAACATCGGGAGGCCGCCCCGGATGAGAACGTTGAGAGCGCGGGCGAACCGGGAGTCCAGGTGCCTGCTACCGAGGAGGGCGCGGAGCGCGTAGAGGTCTCCCTGTCCCCAGTGGAACCAGGTCGCGGCGATGAAGAAGACGAAAGCCGCCAATGGAGCGGCGAACCACAGCGTGAGGATAGCGGATGCTAGGGCAGCGTACAGCGCGACCACCGCGAGCACGGAGCGGGGCGTGGCGCCGTGGCCCGAGAGCCGCCCCGGGACCAGATGGTCCGCCGCCCCGTGCGGCAGCCCGAGGAAGATCAGGCTCGCGGCAAACGGCAGGTACTGCCACCCATCCGGCACATCGAAGCCGGCGGCGAAAAAGAGGAGCGTGACGGAGAGCGCGATCCAGGAGGGCAATATCGCGGTTCGGAAGAGCGTCCGGCGGGCGCCGGTGGGGACCTGGAGCGCGTCCTCCGGCCCTCGGTCCACGCTATCTGACGGTCGTGGGCCGGGCATCGAGGAGCATGCGGGCGGCGACGCGCAGGAACGGCGTCTTGGGCAGGGCCATCACGAGGCGCAGCTCGTCTGCCGGGGTGCTCTTTTCGGTCAGGAAGCGGACGAGCGGACCCGGGGCGACCCCGGCGAACATGCGGTGGTAGACCTCCGGGCAGCGTTCGGGGTGCTCGCGCATGAAGCGCAGGAAGATGCCGTCGAGCAGGCCGAGACGCCGCGGTTCGCTATGTTCGGGAACTGTGCTCCCGACGGCAATGCTCCGCGCCAGGGAGCGGCAGTAGCGCTGGATGCGCAGGAAGGTGTAGCCGGTCGAGGGCCGGGTCTCTCCCCCGAGCATCCCGACCGCGTAGGTTCTCTCCCCCATCCGCCTCGGGAAACGGTGATCCGTCATCGGAACGTAGCCGCGCTCCTCGCCGTCCACCACGTAGTCGCCGGTGGAGAGCCCGTAACGGTCGCGCAGGTAGCCGGAGACCTCAGCCCGGTGCTCCTCCGCCGAGACCTCAGCCTCCGAAAGATAGACGTTCTCGACGAGCGCCTCCTTCTCCCCGAACGGCAACACGTATGCGAAGCGCAGCCCTCTGGCCTGGCTCACGGAGAAGTCCATCAGGGTGCATGAGACGGGGTCGAAGACCGGCTCGCGGGTACGCACCCGGAGGCCGAGGAACTTCTGCGGCACCCAGGCCGACCGCCGCCGGGCCTCCGCCGCGGCCTCGGAGTCCGGCGGAAGCCCGCGCGCATCGAAGACGTGACGGGCTGAGTAGGTTTCACCGGTAGTCTCGACGCGCGTTTCATCCGACGACTCTTCGTAGCCCAGGATCTCCTGACCGAGTCGAAGCGTGACGTTGTCGCGGGCGGCGATGCAGGCGAGGACGTTGCGGTAGAAATCCGCGCCGGTCAGGCACAGGTACGGATGCTCCGCGGAAGTCTGCATGATCTCCCTTTTGCCGGTTCTGAACCGCCAGGAACTCCAGCTACGAACGGCGAGGCCGGAGAACGGCGTCTCCTCCACATCCCAGAAACACCAGGTGCGGTCGTCCTCGAAACCGCTCCGGCGGTCCAGGATCAAGATGGGTTCCTCCACACCCTGCTCCAGCAGGTAGTAGCAGAGGCTGAGGCCGGCGCACCCGGCGCCGAGGATGACGTGCTCGTAGCGATGGAGCGGGGCGCTACCGGAGACCAGAGATTTGGGTATTGGCACCGGCCCGGCATGCCGGCTCGACGGCTCGTAGCCATCCCCCGTACCCCGAAGTCCGTCTTCGTGAAGCAAAACATCCTCTCCGCACAGCCTCGGCGCACGATCCCGCGCCGCCATGATGATAGCCGATCAGGGGCCGCGCGCTTCACGATCTCGTTGCGAAGGGCCCCAAAGGCTATGCTGGCGCAACCCCGGTCCTCATGCCGGCACCTGGTGAATCCCTGTCCATCTTCTTCCCCGAAAAGTCTACGGTCACTGCCGTCACGACAAATGTTTCTCAACACAAGTCAACCCAAACGTACAGATATCGTGTTGTTTCTCATTACGGCAACCATTACACTGGTTGGCCTGTGGATCACGTGACCGGCACTCTCATCGGGGGCTAGAGGAATGTTAGCGGAGCAGAGGCAGCAGGAGATCCTGGACGACCTGGAGCGGGCCGGGAGCGTGTCGGTCGCGGAGTTGTCGGAGCGGCTGGGGGTGTCGGACATGACGATCCGGCGGGACCTGGAGGCGCTGTCGGCGCGCCGGCTGCTGCGGAAGGTACACGGAGGGGCGGTGCCGGTGTCTAAGGCCGCGGCCGAGCCACACTTCGTACAGAAGCGGCGCCTGAACCGGCCGGAGAAGGAGGCCATCGCGCGGGCGGCGCTGCCGCTGGTCGGGGACGGTCACACGGTGGCGTTCTCAGCGGGGACGACCACCTGGCACGTGGCCGCCGCGCTGTTGCAGAATCAGAAGGACCTCACGTTTATCACCAACTCAACCAACATCGCGCTCACGTTGCAGGAGAACGGGTGGGGCCAGATCGTGTTGTCCGGGGGCAGCTTCCGCACGCCCTCCGACGCGCTGGTGGGGCCTTACGCGGACCGGACGCTGCGCACGCTGAACTCCGACGTGCTCTTTCTGGGGGTCCACGGCATCCACCCTGAGGTGGGTCTCACCACGCCCAACGTGGCCGAGGCTGAGACCAATCATTGCCTCGTTCAGGGCGCCCGCAAGATCGTGGTCGTCGCCGACCACACCAAGCTGGGGGTCGTCGCCCTGGCGAAGATAGCCTCGCTCTCGAAGGTGGACATACTCATTACCGATGAGCAGGCCACCGCGGAGACGATCCGGGAGATCGAGCTGTCCGGTGTCCAGACCATCGTCGCCGCTTCCCAGGGCGCCGGCCGGGTGTCGGCCAGCTAGGGACGACGGAATCGCATCGCGCGACCCGGCTCTTTCTCATGGTGCAGCAGGCGGGCGATGTCTTCGGCGAAGATGACCTCGGAATCGTCCTGGGGTTTGTAGCCGATCACGCGGCGGGCGTTGGTGATGCTCCAGAACTTGCGGGCGTTGTCCGAGACGCCGTAGAAGATGTGGAACGGGACGCCGTGCTCGTCCTCTATCTCCTGCGTTTCCACGGACTTGCGGAACAGTTGCCGCATGTCGCGCTCGCTGATGTATCCGGCCAGCTCGCGGACGTAGCGTTCGGGTGGCTCTTCCGCGAAGTCGGCGGCGTCGATCTGGCGCGGGACGACTATCCGGATTTGGACTACCTCCAGCTTGCGGCCCAGGGACCCGCAGGCGTAGAGGAAACCGAGCGGCTCCCAGGCGGCTTTCGCCCAACCGTAGAAGCCGTCCGGGCGCGGGTAGTCCTCCGGGCTCACACGGTCTTTGAGGCCAGCATAGTACGGCTGCTCGTACCACTTCGCCGCCTGATTGGTGCTGGCGGCGACCACCCGGCGCACCCCGCGCTCCATCGAGAGCCGATAGACCCGATGCATCATGTCCAGGTTGCGCCGCTCGCCTTCGTAGAGGGTCTGGATGTCCATTCCCGACTCAGTACCCGGAGTGGAACCGGGGTTCGCGCCGCCCGGGCGCATGTGGCTGCAGTGGATCACGGCCTCAGCCCAGTCGAAGAGCGGTTCGAGGTCAGCATCGTCGTCAGAGAGCAGGTTCGCGACTTCGACATCCTCGATGCGTTGTCCGGAGCCGTCCTCCTCGCGGACGTCGAGGAGCCGGAGGTCGTAGCGTTCCCGGAAGGCTGGCAGCAACTGGCCGGCTATGTAGCCGGTGGCGCCCGTCAGCAGGACCTTAGGTTTCGCCACTTCAGTCATGCGATCCTCCTACCATAGGTGATGGACCTCCGGGCGGATGGCGGCGTCGTAGATCTCGCGGGCGCGGGCCATAGTTTCGTCCGAGAGCGGGGGCATATCCGCGGCGGCTATGTTGGCCTCAGCCTGGTCCGGGCGTTTGGCGCCGGGGATAGCGCAGGAGACGGCCGGGTGCGACAGGATCCAACGCAGGGTAAACTGCGCCAGCGTGTAGCCTTCGGGGACGAGCGCCTTCAGCTCCTCGGCGGCCTCGATGCCCCGCTCGAATGGAACGCCGGAGAAGGTCTCGCCCCGAGCTATTGTCAAATGTTGTGGATTGGGCTCCGATCACGCGGCGACCTTCTCCTCGTTCCTTTCGACCAGTTCTCCCATCACGAACCTGGCCCCGGCCCGCACCAGCGGGACTAGCCGGTAG
>Ga0136619_10001053_pt1 | contig 10658 bp, 9 predicted proteins | sample AntDrymUQ3532106_2_FD_104807 | JGI IMG/M metagenome (GOLD analysis project Ga0136619, IMG submission 104807) | Polar desert sand microbial communities from Dry Valleys, Antarctica - metaG UQ353 (21.06) | ecosystem: Environmental > Terrestrial > Soil > Desert | place: Antarctica: Dry Valley... | reverse complement strand
GTGATGTCGTCCTGGGTTTCGAGAAACGCCCGCACGCCCTGGCGCACGAGCGCGTGGTCGTCGACCAGGAGGACTGTTATGGGTTCGCTCACGGCGTATTCCCTTTCTTCGATGGGTCTTCGAACGGGCAGACGGCCGTAACGCGCGTGCCCTTGCCCGGCGCGCTGTCGACGGTGATGCGGCCACCCAGCTTTATCAGGCGTTCGCGCATGCTCTGGAGGCCGAAGCCGCCGCCGGAGCCGCGGGATGGGTCGAAGCCCCGCCCGTCGTCGGCTATGCGGAGGGTGAGGTCGCCGTCTGTGTAGACGAGGTCTACCTCTGCGTGATTCGCCCCGCTGTGGCGGGCGACGTTCGCTAAAGACTCCTGGGCGACGCGGAAGAGGGCCTGCTCGACATCGAGCGGGGCCTCGCGCTCGCCCCGGACGTGGAAGTCGGCCGGGATCTCGGCCCCCTCCGACCAGCGGGCGACGTACTCGCGTAGAGCGCCGGCGAGGCCCTTGCCCTCAAGGGCGGCCGGACGCATCTCGGCTATGAGGATGTTCAGCTCCTTCTGGGCCTGGCGGACCAGGTCGTCGGCCTGGCCGAGGTGGGATTCGGCCGAGTCGGTGTCGCGCCGGATCAGGGCGCGGGCGGCGGCGATCTGGAGCGAGGTGGCGAAGACTTGCTGCTTTACGGAGTCGTGCAGATCCCGCGCAAAGCGGTTGCGCGCTTCGAGGGTGGCGAGCTCGCCGCGCGCCTGAAGCAGGCTCTCGAGGTCCGCCGCCATCTGGTTCAGCTCCCGCGAGAGCTGGCCGAGCTCGTCCTTCGAGCGGTCCTTGGCGGTAACGGAGAAGTCGCCGCGGCTCCACGCCCTCGCGGCGCTGGCGAGCCTGCCGATGCGGCGCGTGATCCCCCACGCCGTAAAGAAGCCGAAGATCAGGCCGAGAAACCCGGCCGGTATGAGCAGCAACAAGGCTCCGACGCCGACCGAGATCAGCAACGCGCCGGCCAGATTAGGCATCCGAAACGCCCCAACGAGCGCCCCGTTCACGCTACCGTCCTCGCCTTCGAGCGGGACGGCCATCAACAGCCTGCCGGACGGCATACGCGCGGACAGCGCCTCCGAGCTCTCCTCGCCCTTCAGGGCGGCGTCAAGGATCGGGGCCAACCCCTCCACGCGCCCGGCGTCGAAGCGCTCCCCTTCGGGGAACGCCGGAAGCCCGGGGTCCGAGACGAGCAGCTCCCTCTCCTCGTCCACCACGAACACGACCCCCGAGTCTATGCTGGCGCCGACATCGGAGGCCCCGTAGCCCCGCCTGTCGCTCGCCGCCCCTGGCGGCGTCTCGGAGACGAAGTCAAGCTCGTCCCGCAAGCCCCGAACGTCGGGGGGGTTCTCGTCGAGGTGCGTCTCGAGCTGGGGCGCGAAGTTATCTTTCGCGATGGTGACTATGGACCTCGGCAGCAGGTCCGAGCTCAGGAAGGCCGTCACGCCGCTGGCGACGAACAGCTCGACGGCGAGCAGCGTCACCACGGCGACCAGCGTGTAGCTCAAGGCCAGCTTCCATCGCAACCGCCTGAGCGAGAAGATGCCGCCCTTCATGTGTGCCCGCCCTGCATCATGCGTGAAGTTTAGTCCCACGCAGGACAAAGCACATCGGTCCCGGGTCCTAGCCGCACTACGCCCCGAGGATCACGCACGTACGCCCGCCACGCACGGATCGACCCCAGAAGCCGTGTTTTGACGTCAAGCAACGTCTCGACGAAATGGTTCTCCGGCCGCATCCAGGATCGTCCCGCGGACCGATGACGGACCGGGCACGCCCGGGCATCATCTCTGGTGTCATAAGGAAATGCCGAAGAAAGGGGAAGGTCATGGTCGGAGGAACTTACGGGGCGATGGTAGCGCCCGACACGCAGGTCATCGGTCGGAGGGTGCTGGCGACGATAATCGACGTGGTGTTGCTCGGCGTCGTGACCAGCCTGTTCACCGCGCCGGGAGCCCTGATCGACGGGCTGGGCGACGGTCGGGGCTCCGAGGCCCTGTCCGGCGTCCTCTTCTCCTTCGGGGGCATCGCCGCCCTGCTCGTCACTTTCGCCTACTTCGCGATCATGGAAGGCCGCTACGGCCAGACTTTAGGCAAGATGGCCCTCGGCATAAAGGTCGTCCGCGAGAGCGACGGCCTGGCGCCAGGGACCAGGGCCGCCGTCCTGCGCACCCTGATGCGGATCGTGGACAGCATAGGCTCCTACCTCGTCGCCTTCGTAGTGGCCCTCGTCTCGGACAAAAACCAGCGCCTCGGCGACATGGTCGCGAAGACAGTGGTGGTCCGCGCGTAGCACCGGAACCTATCACCACCGCGCCAAACACGGGCCGCGTACCCAGGATGGGTACGCGGCCCGTGACCGTCGGCATCTCTCGAAATCGATCGCGCCCGGCGCAGCCTGTGTCCGCAGGAGCGAGATGCGTGCTACGCTCGCGGAGGGACCGACGACTTGTTCATCCCGTCATCGAAAATGTCGTTGGCGATCTTGAGGCCGAGTGGAACGCCGCCGATGTTCTGGCCGAGGTCGAGGTCGCCGTTGCTATCGACCGCGAAGGCGTCGAACACCCAGTGAACGCCGAGGTAGACCCGGCTGCGGCCGTTCTCTTCGATCATCCGCCACAGGCCGCCCGGGAAGTCGCGGACGTGCCTGGGACGCACGGCCCCTTTGTTGTCTTTGTTGACGCCGTTGTACTCGTCGGACACGAACACGAGGCCGTCAAACAGGGTGTCCGGATCGTGATCCCCGATGTTCGGGTCGTAGAAGAGCCGCGTGACATGGAAGGCCGCGGCACCGAAGGTGGCGTGCCCGGACGGGTAGGCTGGGAAGGGCGGCGTGGTGTTCTTCTTGCCGGTCGCGTTCGTGTTGGGCGCGCCTAGCGGCAGCCAATCCGGCTGACACTCGTTGTCCACGTCGTTATTGCCCTCCGCCGCGGGACCCATGGACTCGTCGTGCTCGCGGATGCCCAGGACGGGGCGCCACAGGTCGTGGATGTACTTCTGGTCCCACGCCAGGATGCCCGCGTCGGCCATCGCGACGTTCACCAGCGCGAACAGCCTGGCGTTCTGTTCCGGGGTGTTGTCCTTCTCGACGGCGACTTTCCGCACGATCTGGTTGTACAGGCGCGGCGGCGTACCGAGCTCCAAGGCCCCATCATAGCCCCAGTAAGTCCCGATCACCGTCTCGTCCACCTTGCGGTTTTTGAAGTCCGGGTCGGGAGGCACGCTCCCCATCAACTCCGGCGCAACGCCCTTGCGGCGCACCTCCCTGAGCGCCCTTCCGTACTCGGGGTCGCCCGGCCGCGGCGGATCATTGAGCTCGTGCCGGGCCGTAACGGCGAAGCACTTGGACCCGGCGCCGTAGAACGGGGCGTGGTAGCCCTGATCGAATTTGTCAGGGTCCGGCCGGTGCGCGCCACGGGCCATCGAAGCCGCGTACCCGCCGTCGCTCGCGTTCGGATCGTCCTTCCGGTCGGCCAGTATATTTCTGGCAACCACCAAACCGAACTTGTGGCCTTTTCTCAGGCCGGCGCCCGACAGGCCCGCCTGGGCGTGTTTGCTGTCGAAAAACGACCGCTGACTCGGAAACAGGCTAGACAACGTGGCATGCGCCGCCGCGGCCACCGCCGCGGCCACCGAAGACCCGGATGTTGGCTTGGGGGTTAGATAGTGGGCGAGGGCGGCCTGGGACGCCCCGACGAAAGCGTCATACATGGCCAGGTGCACGATAGCCAGAGCGCGCGAGCTCAGCGTGGGGCCCGTCTGCTCTTCCTCTCCGTTGGTGTGGCTCACCCGGTTGGCCTCGAGCGCGACGTCGTTCCAGTACAGGATGGGGTCCATCTCTCTCCTCTACGCTTCAGTTTTGCCTTCTATGTCCTCGCCAATGTCACACGCGCCAATGAATCGACGATGAATTACCGGTGAGAAGCTCTCCGATAGAAGATTTTCATTCACACGTCGGCGTCGAAGTAGCGGCATTATCCGAAGTCCAACGACAAGTTATTCGCCTTGCTGAATTGCCATGCCGTTGATCGGTCCCGCTGTTGAAGAAGATGCTCGCAGGAGAATTCTATGGCACCCCCGTGTCGCGGGGCTGGGAGAGGGGCGATTTCGTGTTCGAAGCCATTACAGAGGGTCCGGTTGCGTTCACGCCAGGGGCCGACCGCTCGCGGCCCCCGGCGTGGATCTCCCTACTCGTAGCGCAATGCCTCCGCCGGGTAGACCTTGCTCGCCTGGCGGGCTGGCAGGAAGGTGGTGAGGAGGGAGGCGACGTAGGCGAGGCCGACGACCACGCCGAGGGTGGTCCATGGCACGGTGTACTGGACGCCGGCGAACTGCTCGGCGAAGGAGTCCACGATACCAACCGAGAGCGCAGCACCCAGCGCCACCCCGAGCCCGATGCCGAGCAGGGCGACGAACGAGGACTCTATGAGGAACGCGAGCCGCACCTGCCCCCGCTGGAAACCAAGGGCCCTGAGCATCCCGATCTGCTGCCGCCTCTCGACGACGGAGCGGGCCGCGATGACGCCCAACGCCGCGATGCCGACGAGGAGACCGAGCCCCATGAAGCCCATGAGCAGGTTGTTGAAGAGCCCCTGGGAGGTGGAGCCGTCCCGGATCTCCTGCTCGACCGCCACGGCCTGCAACCCGTTCTCCGCGAAAGCCTTCTCAAGGTCCTTGGTGACCGCCCCCGCGTCGGCCCCGTCGGCCAATTTGAACTGGTAGCTCTGGGCCGGCACGGGCGAGCCGGCGAGGTCGTCTATGGTGGCCGCGGAGGACATCACGCTCGGCGCGAAGAACGCCGAGTCCTCCAGTACGCCTATGACGCGCAGGTCCCGCGTCCGGCCGGACTCCGAATCCTCGACCTGTATGTAGAGGTCCTCCGGCAGCGCCGGGTCGTCGCCGTAGAAGCCGGAGAGCTCTATGGATGTCTGCCCGTCGTCGAAATCGAAGTTCTCCCTGCTGGGCGCGAGGTCGGCGGAGATGACCGCCGTGTTCTCCTCCTCCCGGAGCGCCGTCCACACCTCGTCACGTGTGTCGTACTCGGAGACGGTGGACTTGAAGCCGTAGCCGACGTTCTCGGTGTAGCCGCCGTCCACGCCCTGCACGAAGAGGGTGTCGGCCTTGCGGTCGGTGTCCCTCTGCTTCGCCGCGACGGAGAGCCCGGTGAAGGTCCCGACGGCGGCGATATCCTCGTCGTCCAGGCCCTCGGCGTTCTTGAGGGCCTCGTTCATGTCCTTTATGGGGACCGCGTAGCCGGCGTCGGCGCGGACGTCGTAGCCGCCGGAGAGGCGGTCGGTATCCTCGAAAATGGAGCCAAAGGCCGCCGTTATGAAGCTCATGGTGACGATGGTGAAGACGACGAGGGAGAACATGGCGAGGGTCATGCCGGTGCGGAAGCGGCTCTGCATCGGGTAGGAGACGGCCGCCCTAAGGACGGGGGGCATACCTCTTATCCAGCCGAAGAGGAAGACTATGGCGCCGAGGAGCAGGTCGGAGTTGTGGATCACGATCCACACGCCCGCGAGCACGATCATCACCCCGGAGATGAAGAACAGGTCTATCCCCTCGGTCATCCCTTCGGGGGCGAACGAGACGGGCAAGAGCCAGAGCCCGAGCAGGAGTACTCCGGCGCCCGTGAAGGCGATCCGCTCCGGCGTCCGCAGCACGCGAGCGATAAGCGCAGCCCCCACGATGAGGAGCGAGAGCCCGAGCATGTACAGCCCCATCTGCTCCGCCCTGAGCCCCTGGAACGTCAGCAAACCGCCCGCAACCGGGGTAGCGAGCGCAAGTATCACGCCCTTCACCGAGCGGCCCTTCCTGTCCGGTTCGGGGATGTCGCGGATGGCGCGGACCACGTTCAGGCGGCTCACGCGCCAGGAAGATATGAGGACTACGGCGAAGGTGAGGACCATGCCGAGGCAGAAGGCGATCACTACGTTCTCGGGGCTCGTGGCGAACCGGATGTCGAAGCCGGAGCCGGCGAAGGCCTCGCCGAGAATGCGCACCATAAGCCAGCCGACCCCGACGCCGAGCACGCTGCCTATGGCGCTCGCGATCACGGCGTACATCGCCCCCTCGAAGGCGAACATGCGCATCAGGTGACCCCTGCGCATCCCGACGGCCCGCGCGATGCCGAGCTCGTGCTTGCGCTCCGCGGCGAGCATGACGAAGATCAGGAATATGAGCAACACACCGGCGGCCACGGAGAACTGCCCGAAGAGCAAAAAGATGCTCGTGAAGGTCTCCCCGCCCTCGTCGGCCTGCTCGATGGCGTCCTTCTTGACGGGCTCGGCGGCGAGGTTGTTCTCCCGCAGGACAGTACCGAGGGCGTCCACCGTGGCGTCCGTGCCGGTCCCGCCCTCGACGGCCGGGCCCTCGTGGGTTATGAGGACGGAGTTGATCCCACCCTCCTCCCCCACCCGCTCCTGCAACTTCTCGAGCGGCATGACCATGGACGATGCGGTAGACGGGTTCGCCCCCCTCTCGTAGATGCCTGCCACCGTCAGTTCCGAAGGCTTCGGCGCGGCGAGGGCGGCTGCATCCGCGGCTCCGGCCATAGCGGCGACGTTGGCTTTCACGCCCGCGTCCGGCGCGGGGGCGAGGGTGGTGCGGACAACGTCTCCCTCGCCGACGTCGAGACCCTTGGCGGCGTCGGCGCTCAGGTAGACCTCGTTCTTGCCGAGGTCGCCGACGCTCAAGGTTTGGCCCGAGGCGGTCGTGAGGCGGTCGAAGCCCTGCATGGAGCCTTCTTCGATGCCGAGCACGCTGACGGTCGGCTCGCTGAGGTCCGTGCCCCTGGCGGTGACGGGGACAGTCTCGGTGGCGAGGGGGGCGACGCCTGCGACGCGGTCGTTGTCCGAGAGACGGTCACGGACCTGTGTGGCGATCCCATCGTCGAAGTAGCGGGCGCGTTCGGCGGTCGTCTCGCCGAAGGGCTGCCCGCCCGAAGAGTTCTGGCCCTCGGCCCGCACCTGCACGTCCACCTGGCCCAGGTTCTCTAAAGACTGGAGGCGCAGGGAGTTGGTGAGGGTGTCGCCGGTGGTGAAGGAGGCGGAGAAGAGCATGGTCGCGAGCATCAGGCCGAGCACGACGAGCACGGTCTGGGCCCGGCGGCGCGGGATGTTGCGGGCGGCCATCCGGAACGAGACGCGGTTGCGGAGGGCGCTCAGGGCGAGCAGGACGAGGCCGGTGCCGCAGACGGCCAGGAGGATCCACATGAGGCGGTCCGTCGGGAAGCCGAAGAGCTCTTCCATCCTACTCCCCCTCTCCTCTCGGGCTACCGTTCGGCTCGTCGCTGGTGATGTTGCCGTCGCGCATCAGGATCGTGCGGTGGGCGCGGTCGGCTACGGCGGCGTCGTGGGTGACGAGTACGAAGGTCTGGCGCTGCTCCCCGTTCAGCCGGACCAAGAGGTCCATGATGCCCTTGCTCGTCTCCGAGTCCAGCGCCCCGGTCGGCTCGTCGGCCCAGACGATGGCAGGATTGTTGACGAGCGAGCGGGCGACGGTGACACGCTGCTGCTGGCCGCCGCTCATCTCGGACGGGCGCTTGTTCGCCTGCTCGGGGAGGCCGACCATCTCCAGGGCGTCCAGGGCCCACTGGCGGGCCTTCTTCGGTTTCTTGCCGGCGACCAGGAGGGGGAGCTCCACGTTCTCGATGGCGGAGAGGACCGGGATCAGGTTATAAGACTGGAAGATGAACCCCATCTTCTCCGCCCGAAAGCGCGTCCGCCTCCTGTCCGACATCCCCCCGATGGACTCGCCGTCCACCCTGACCTCGCCGTCGGAGAGGTCGTCGAGGCCGGAGAGCACGTTCAGGAGCGTCGTCTTGCCGCAACCCGAAGGCCCCATGATGGCGACCATCTCCCCGCGCCGGATGCCGAGGTCCACGCCCCGAAGCGCCCTTACCCGCAGGCCGCCGGCCTCGTAGACCTTCTGCACGCCGGCGGCCTCGATCATCAACCCGTCCGTCCCGTCTGTCACGGAACCTCCTCGTCCTTCGGCTTCCGTCTTCTCTCCTAAGATCACCGCGGCCTCCTCCGACGCCTTTACACTACGCCTGAGACCCTAAGCCGGTTTCTGGAGACGCGCATCGTCCGGGAGGCTGAATCCGGGTAAGCCTCCTGGTCTACGCCCGTGTCGACCATCCTGCCGCGAACCTACGGTTCTCCCCCGGGGCAAGGTCAAGCGAAGAGAGAAACCCGAGACAAAGGTCAAACGTTAGCCGGCCGCTCACCCGCGCAGCTCGGACAGCCGTTCTTCCAGGACGGCCGTCGAAGCGCCCATGCGGGCCAGCATCCTCACGGCCATCCCGTCGACGTTGCGCAAGATCCCGAGCAGCACGTGCTCGGTACCGATGTAGTTGTCCCTGAGCCTCACCGCCTCCCCGAGCGCCCGCTCCAAGACCTTCTTCGCTGCGGGCGAGAACGGTATGCGACGGCCCTCCGGTATCCTCATATCGAAGGCCTCTCCCGCCTCCCTGCGTATGTTTTCCAGAGAAATACCCACGTAAGCGAGCGCCTCGGCCGCCATCTTTTCGGATTCCTCGCGGGCGGTTTCCAGGTTCACCCCCACGGAGGAGAGCGCCTCGGCCGCCACCCCCCCATCGGCACGCAAGATTCCCAGTAAGAGATCCTCGTCACCCACTGAGTCGTGGCCCAGCGTTCGAGCCTCCTCCAAGGCGGCCTCCACGCACGCGCGAGCCTCCCTGGCGAAACGGTTGAAGATCACTCGTCCTTCCCCTTTCGTCCCGGTCCTCGCCGGGCGTACGTGTCCCTGATCCTTTTCGCGTGCTTATTGTGCACCGCCTGCTTGCTCACCCCCAACACCTCGGCGATCCTCGCCCAAGACCATCCCGCGGCGACGAAGGCGTTCTCGACCTGCGCCGCCTCCAGCGCCTCCAGCGTCCGCCGCAGGGCCACTACCGCTTCTAGACCCCTGCGCGGGTCTTCCGGCCCACCAACCCCTGTCCTCGCCGTTTCGTCCATGCGTCAACCTTAGTTGACTTGATAGCATCTGTCAACCTAAGCTGACGAAGGCCCCCACATCTCTGTCTCGTTGGCCTGAGATCGGCCGGTTTGGCGCTGTAGTGTGCGTGGTGCGAGAATAACCTCACCCGATGGTTCGCACTGTGATCGCAACGAGGTACGTCACGCCCCTGCGCGAGGGGGGCTCGTTGCCCGCCATCGTCGAGGCGGACGACCTCGGGACCTACGTGCTCAAGTTCCGCGGCGCCGGTCAGGGGCGCAAGGCGCTCGTCGCGGAGTTGGTCTCCGGCGAGATCGGGCGCTTTTTGGGCCTCCGCGTGCCCCAGATAGTGCTCGTCGATCTCCACCCGGACCTCGGCCGGGCTGAACCGGACCCCGAGATACAGGACCTCCTCCGCGCGAGCGGGGGCCTGAACCTCGCCCTGGATTACCTGCCGGGTTCTCTGGGCTTCGACCCGCTCGTGGGGCCGCCCGGCGGCGACCTGGCCTCGCGCATCCTGTGGTTCGACGCGCTCGTCCAGAACGTGGACCGGACGCCCCGCAACACGAACCTGCTCGTCTGGCACGGGAGGCTCTGGCTCATAGACCACGGCGCCTCCCTGTACTTCCACCACAACTGGCCCGGCCGGGACGGGCCCGCGCTCGAAGCCGTGGCCCAGAGACCCTTCGCGGCGGCCCGCGACCACGTCCTGCTGCCCTTCGCGGACAGCATCCCGGAGGCCGACGCGGATCTCGCCCCCCGTCTCACCTCGGAAGTACTGGAGGAGATAGTCGCCGGGATCCCCGACGAGTGGCTCGCGGCCGAACCCGGCTTCGACGACCCGGACGCCGTCCGCTCCGCCTACGTCTCCTACCTCACGTCGCGCCTGCGGGAACCCCGCGTGTGGGCGCACGCGCTCGAAGAGGCCAGGAGGGAGGCCCTTGCCTAGCCCCTTCGAGTACGCCCTGCTGCGCGTCGTCCCAAGGGTCGAGCGGGGCGAGTTCGTCAACGCCGGGGTCGTTCTCTACTGCCAGGAGAGGCGGTTCCTTGAGGCCGCCTTACACCTCGACCCCGAACGGCTGCGCGCGCTCGACCCGCGCCTCGACCCTGAGGCCGTGCGGGCGCACCTGGAGGCCGCGCGCCGCGTCTGCGCCGGCGGACCCGGGGCCGGGCCCATCGGACTCCTGCCCCCCGTCCAGCGATTCGGGTGGCTCGTGGCGCCGCGGAGCACCGTCGTCCAGCCGGGCCCCGTACACACCGGCCTCGCCGAAGACCCACAGGAAGCCCTGGATCACCTCCTGAAGACCATGGTCAGCCCGCCGGAGTAGCGGCGCTTCAGGTTTTGAGGTTCTAGGTTTTGGGGGCTTTGCGGGTGCGGTGGATGGGCGTTCGTGGGCGTAGTCAGGCAGGGTTCAGGAACGCGGCGATGCGGTCGTTGATCCTGGCGAAAGTCTGCCTCGACGGGACGTGGCGGTCGCCTGGGAGCATCTCGGTTTCAAGGTTGGGGATGATCTCCCCGGCGCGGGGGATGACCTTCTCAGCGGGGAAAAACAGGTCGTTCTCGGCGGAGAAGAGCAGCGTGGGCGCCTCGTATCCGGCGAGTTCCTCCCTCGTGGCAGCCCGCGGAAGTTCTCTGTCCAGCTTCACGTGCCTGTAGACGAGGCCGAGCTG
>Ga0136619_10001051_pt1 | contig 10664 bp, 6 predicted proteins | sample AntDrymUQ3532106_2_FD_104807 | JGI IMG/M metagenome (GOLD analysis project Ga0136619, IMG submission 104807) | Polar desert sand microbial communities from Dry Valleys, Antarctica - metaG UQ353 (21.06) | ecosystem: Environmental > Terrestrial > Soil > Desert | place: Antarctica: Dry Valley... | reverse complement strand
GCACGGTAAGGCTGGTGTACACCGGCACCTGTCCGGACAGGCCGGACAGCTGAGCGAGGTCCATCGTGTTGGTCCGCTCGTAGATGATGCCGACGAGGAGGAACAGCCCGCCCGTGATGATGCCGTGGGCCAGCATCATGAACACCGCCCCGGACACGCCCGTCACGTTCAACGCCGCGATGCCCAGCAGCACGAACCCCATGTGGCTGATGGAGGAGAACGCGACGATCGCCTTGAGGTCGGTCTGGCGGAACGCCAGGAAGGCCCCGTAGAGGATGTTGATCAGTGCCAGGACGAACAGCCCGGGCAGCATTGCCTCGAGCCCGAGCGGCAACGTGTCCGCGACCCGCAGCAGGCCGTAGGCGCCGAGCTTGAGCAGGACACCCGACAGCATGATGCTCACCGGCGTCGGCGCCTGCACGTGGGCCAGCGGCAGCCAGCCGTGCAGCGGGAACACCGGGATCTTGACCGCGAAGCCGACGAAGAAGGCGAGGAAGGGCGCGATCTGGAAACCGCGGGTCCACCCCCCGGCGGCCGCCTCCAACGCCGCCATGTCGAAGGTGTGCGGGTCGGCAGCGAGGTATACGGCAAAGATGCCGAGCAGCATGAGGACCGAGCCGCCCAGGGTGTACATGAAGAACGTCAGGGTGGCCCGCTCCTTCTGCGGGCCGCCCCATATCCCGATCAGGAAGAACATCGGAACCAACGCGATCTCCCAGAACACGTAGAACAGGAACCAGTCGCGCGCCGTGAACACGCCCAGGATCGAGAACTCCAGCAGCAGCATCCAGGCGAAGTACGCCTTGGTGTTACGCTCCACCTTGAGCGAGGCGATCAGCGCGACGACCGTGAGCAGGGTCGTGAGCAGCACCAGTGGATAGCTCAGCCCGTCCACGCCGAGCGTGTAGGTCATGCCGAGCTCGGGGATCCAGGTCGCCTGCTCGGTGAACTGCGGCTCGGACGAGGAGCGGTCGAAGCTGGCGAGCAGGCCCCATGACAGCACCAGGCTGCCGCCGGCAGCAGCCAGGGCCACACCCTTGGTGAGAGCAGCCTGCCCACTGGGGAGCAGCAGGATCGCGACCAGCCCGAGGATGGGCAGCCAGGTGATGACGGTGAGGATGCGCATGGCGCTCGTCCCGATCCCTCGGCGGCGGCTAGACCTGCGCCACCGTCTTGGGGGCCGTCCTCGTCGCGAACTCATGGTGGGAATCGGGTGTCAGCCGCTCGTCGCCCACGCGCCTGACGGTGCCGCCGTCGGCGGTGTAGGCGACCTCGAAGTCGTGGAGGCGTTCCATGACCGTGGGATCGACGTAGTGGACGCCGCCGAAGTCCAGCGTGACCGTCTTACCGGGCGGCAGGGTGTCGAGCTTAGACCGCAGCGGGATGAAGTTGTGGAACCCCAAGGCCTTGCGGAGCTGCACGGTGATCTGCTCGCCCTGCTCGGTGACGGCGACCGCTGGCTTGAACAGGTTGCCGATCGACGTGCCCTTCACCACCGCCCAGATCAGGCCCAGGAGGATGCCGGTCGCCACCCCGATCAGCAGGTCGGTCAGCAGCACCGCGAAGGCGGTGATGACCATGAGCGCGAAGTCCACCTTGCCGACGTGCAGCGCGTGACGGAAGTCATTGGGGTGGGCGAGCTTGAAGCCGATCACCAGCAGGATGCCGGCCAGCGCCGCCAACGGGATGAGCTCGAGCAGGGCGGGGGCCGCGAGGACGAACACCGCCAAGAAGACCCCGTGGAAGAAGTTTGACCAGCGGGTACGGGCCCCGTTGAGGATGTTGGCCTTGCTGCGGACGACCTCGGCGATCATGGGCAGGCCGCCAATGGCGCTGGACACCAGGTTGCCGGCGCCCTTGCCGATCAGCTCCTTGTTCATGTTGGAGCGGCGCTGCCAGGGGTCGAGCTTGTCGACCGCCTCGGTCGTGAGCAGCGACTCGAGGCTGGCCACGAACACGTACAGCACGACCCACTTGATCGCGGGCCCGGACAGGAGGGCGGAGAAGTCGGGACCGGTGAAGCCGGCGAGCAGGCCGCCCTCGCCCAGGTCCAAGCGGGGGCCGGCACCGCTCACCAGGGCGATCAAGGTGCCGACGATGACCGCCACGAGCGGAGCGGGAACGACCTTGGCGATGGCGCCGAGCCTGGGCCACAGCACCATGACCAGCACCGCTGCGAGCCCCACCAGAGCGGTAGCGGGCACGAGGTCGAGAACGCTCTCGGGGATCGACGTGAGGATCCCGAGGCCGTGTTCGCGCGGGTTCTCGCGGCCGACCGCCACGTGGATCTGTCCGGCCATGATGATCAGGCCGATGCCGGCCAGCATCCCGTGGATGACCGCCAGTGGGAAGAACCCGGTGAGCTTGCCGGCCCTGGCCAGGCCGAGCACGATCTGGATCGCGCCGGCGACCACGCCGACCGCCAGCGCTCCCTCGAAGCCGAGCTCGGTCACGGCACCGGCGACGATGACGATCATCCCGGCGGCCGGGCCGTTGATGGTCACGTACGAGCCGGACAGAAGGTTGGCCAGCGTCCCCGCGACGATGCCCGAGATGATGCCGGCGATCGGCGGGGCGCCGGAGGCCAGCGCGATCCCCAGGCACAGCGGCAACGCGATGAGGAAGATGATGAACCCGGAGACGACGTCGTTCTTGCCGTTCTCGACCAGTCCCGGCAGCCAGTCCTTGGGTGGGGCAGAGCGGCCCTGCGCTGCCGGTGCGGCTGGGGTCTGTTGACCAGCGGTCATCGCGATGCCCTCCTGCGGGTTGCGTCACCTCGGGGGTGGGGGAGGTGGGGAGCCTTGGACCCTCCACCGCCGCCGCGACCATGCATGAATTTTTGATGAAGAGCAACCCCCCTTTTTAATGTTCCTTTCATGACGGCACGCGCCCGTTACACCGCCGTGGCAGGCTGTGACCAGCCTCGAACCGCGCTGGAACTGCAGGAGGTGGGGATTTGCGGGTGCTGGTCGTGGAGGACGAGGACAAGATGCGTGCCGTGCTGCAGCGCGGCTTGCGCGCCGCCGGCTACGCCGTCGACGGGGCCACGGATGGGGAAGAGGGGCTCGCAAAGGCGACAGCGGGCGACTACGACGTGCTCGTGCTCGACATCCTGCTGCCCGCCATGGACGGCTTCGACGTATGCCGCGCGTTGCGTCGCGCCGACATCTGGACCCCGGTCCTGGTGTTGACCGCACTGGGAGACGTCGAGGATCGCATCACCGGCCTGGATGCCGGCGCCGACGATTACCTCACCAAGCCGTTCGCGTTCGAGGAGCTCGTGTCCAGGCTGCGCGCGCTGATTCGCCGTGGCCGCCCGCCGCGGCCGACCGCCCTGGTCAGCGGCCCGCTGAGGCTGGATCCGGCCACACGCATCGTCACCTGGGCGGGGGCGTCCGTCGACCTGTCCAGCCGGGAATTCGCCCTGCTCGAGTACCTCATGCACCACGCCGGTGACGTCGTGCAGCGCTCCACGATCCGCCGCCATGTGTGGGGGGCCGAAGCCGACGAGCAGTCGTCCAACATCATCGACGCGTACGTGAAGAACCTGCGTGACAAGCTCGACCGGCGTTTCGGCGCCAACGTCATCGAGACGATCAGGGGCGTGGGCTACCGACTGCGCCACCAACCCGGCGAGTGAGCTTGCGTTGACCGCTTGGCTGCGTGCTCTACCGACCAGCGTGCGGTTGGCCGCCATGACCTGCTCGGCCTTCCTCCTGCTCATGGTTTTGGCAGGGACGGTCGTCTACCGCGAGTTCCGCGGGAACCTGCGCGCCACCATTGACCAGCAGCTGGTCGACGTTGCCACTGTCCAAGCCAAGGCGGTCGAGGGCGCGGCCGTCAGGACCGGAGCCGACGGGAACCTGCTCGTCGACCTTGAGCTTGACCCGGACGGTGGCCTGGGGCCGAGCGACCTGGAGAGGCAGATTTTGGCGCGCGACGGCACGGTGCTGGGAACGACGCAGGGCCTCGCGGACGCCGAGGGGCTCGTGGCGGGCCGGCGACTGGTGCGTGTGGCCGCAGGGGTGCCCGTCTTCGGCGACGCGGTCGTCCGAGACGAGCCGCTGCGGTTCGTCGGGACCACGGTCGCTGACGGATCGGGCCGGATCGTCGTCGTCGCCACGCCAATCGCCGAACTGGCCGACGCCGAGCGGGCACTGCTGGCCATCTTCGGGCCCGTCGCGCTCGCCGGCAGCGCCTTCGCCGGGCTCGCGGGGGCGTCGATCAGCCGCCGCGGACTGGCGCCGCTGGCGCGCATGGCCGCGGAGGCGGACGCTATCGGCGCCTACGACTTGTCCCAGCGCCTCCCGGTGCCGGCGCGCCGCGACGAGATCCGCCAGCTCGGGTCAACGCTCAACCGGATGCTGGACCGCCTTGAAGCCGCCGTGCAGCGGGAGCGCGACTTTGCCGCTGAGGCGAGCCACGAGCTACGCACGCCGCTTGCCATCCTGCGCGCCGAGGTCGAGCTGGCACGGGCGGTCGCAGAGCCCGCCGCGCGGGAGGGGCTGGACAGCGCCCTGGAGGAGATCGACCGCCTTGCCGCCGTGGTCGAGGACCTGCTGCTCCTGGCCCGTGCGGGCGCGGCCGCGGCGCTCGACCGCCGCCAGATGGTGGACCTCGGTGCGCTGACAAGCGCTGCGGTCCAGCGCTTCGACACAGTCGCTAGAGCGCGCGACGTGACGCTTGTCGCCAGCGGTACGGTCACGATCAATGGCAACGCCTCGGCCATCGAGCGGGCGCTGGCCAACCTGGTCGACAACGCGCTGCGCCACACACCGCGGGGCGGCGCGGTGAACATCCTCGCCGGGCCTACCACGCGTGGCGCCGTTCTGGTCGTGCGCGACAGCGGGCCAGGTGCCGAGGCGCAGGCACTGCCCACCCTGTTCGACCGCTACACCCCCGCCGCGTCGCGCCCTGGCTCCGCCGGTCTCGGACTATCGATCGTCGCTGCCGTCGCCGCCTCCCACGGCGGTGGCGTGCGCGCCCGCAATCTTCCAGAGGGCGGCCTCGAGATCACCGTCGAGCTCTTAGGCGGCAGTGGCTAGACAGCCAGGACGGCGAGTCAACGTCTCGACGCCTCCGAAGCCACCCTCCGAAGCCGCCGCCCCCGTGGTCGCCGCCGCCGGGGTCGTCCCCAACGTCGGTCATGCCAGCAACGTCGAAGCTCCCGCGGCTTCAACACCGCAGTGCGCACCTTTTTGCACGCTATCGGGGATTGACCACTCGCCCGTGACGGTGCCCTCATCGGCTAAGAGCAGGACCACTTACTTGCTCGCGTACCAGGGCTCGGTGATGTCGAGGAACTTCGGGTCGCCGTCCGCGATGGCTTGCCACTCACTCATGTACTTCTCGAACTCAGGCGCGCTCGACGTCTCCTTCTCTTTCGCGCGTGCCTCGGCTTCGGACGTGAAGTACATGGCGTTGGTGAAACGTCCGTCCTGCGGATGCCACGCCACGATCCCACCAATCATGTCAGGCCGCACATCTTTCATTTGGTCTTGTGTTTCCCTGTCGAGCTCGCGCGCCCTGTCGACGTCGGTTACCTTGCCCTGGATCACCTGCACGAAGCCGGCGCCGTCCGAGCCTCCATCGTTGACCAAGTCAACCAGCGTGCAGTCGTGGAACATGGTGCCTTCCAAGTACTGCGAAGTCTCGGTCCACCACGCAGCCTGATCGGCGCGGTCACTGTTCGCGCGCGCTGCCTCTTCGCTTTCGAAGCGGGCAAGTGCGATGAACTCGCCGTCCGCGGTGACGCCGGCCGTGCTGCCGAGGAATCCGTTCGCGGCCGGTTGGAGTTCCCGGTCCCACCTCTGCCACTGCTCACGAAGGGCCGCTGCGTCCTTCGCCTTGCCCTGAATCACCTGTACGAACATGACGCTCCCTTCTTGGGACCCCCTTGCGCAGTTGCGCCAGCATCAGGGTCTGCTGGTCCGTCGCGCCACGCAGGGGCCTGCTGCCCGCCTGTAGTCATCCCAGTGTCGGCAATCTGTACCCGTCGCGTCAAGAGGGCGATAGCCATCGCCAGTGATGGGCGACTGAACGCTGTGCTGCGAGTGGCTCTCGGCCTAGTAGCAGGCCTCGATTGACCGACGATCAAGCCGTCTCCGATGGGTGCGAGCCGGTAGTGCCCTCGGGCGATGGTGCGGCCGTCGCGGATTACGAGGACAACGGCCTGGCCGGCCGGGTCGACGCCGACGACCTGCGGCGGCTAGTACCGAGGCGAATTGCATCCCGACGCCGGTTACCAGTCTAAAGACGTCCCGCGTCAGGGCACGGACGATTCGTGCTGCTACTCGGCGCCATGGGCCGCCCCCGCGGGAGGACGCAGCTACTACTGGTAAGCCCTCGGCCGGACCGACCCAGCCGCGGCATGCTCCCGTGGACGGTACTGCTGCAGCCAGTATCCGAGCTGGGCGGCGGCAACCGGCCGCAGAAGAAGATAGCCCTGGGCCACGTCGCAGCCGATGGCGCCCAACCGTTGCCACGTCGCCTCGTCCTCGACGCCCTCGGCCACCACGCGCAGCCCCAGGTTGCGTCCCAGGTCGATCGTGGAGCGCACGATCATCGCGTCGCCCTCGTCGTGCTGCATGTCCCGCACGAACGACCGGTCCACCTTGAGTTCGTCCACGGGCAGGCCCTTGAGATAGGAAAGCGATGAGTAACCGGTGCCGAAGTCGTCCACCGACAGGCCCAAGCCCATCGCGCTCAGATCCTCCAGGATCGGGATCGTGCGGTGTGGATCGCTCATTACAGCCGTCTCGGTGATCTCAAACCGCAGGGCGCGGGCGGGGAGCGAGAATTCATCCAGCAGCTCGCCCACGTAGCCGGGCAGGCCCTGGTCGAGCAGGTTGCGCGTGGACAGGTTGACAGCCACCTCCAGCGTGAGGCCCTCTCCCCGCCACACAAGCGTCTGGCGCAGCGCGGTGCGGAGGACGAACTGCGCGACGGGATGGATCAGCCCGCTGTGCTCGGCGAGGGGCAGGAACTCCGCCGGGGCGATGAACCCGTAGTCGGGGTGGCGCCAACGCACCAGCGCCTCCACCCCGGTCACGTCCCCGGTCTCGAGAAAGGCCTTCGGCTGATAGTGCACCTCAAGCTCGCCTTGCTCGATGGCGGTGCGTAGACCGCCCAGCAGCGTCAGTCGGCGGGGTGTGTGCGCGTCGACGGCGGAGTCGTAGACCTCGATCTGGCTGCCGGAGTGCTTGGCGCTGTACATCGCGATGTCGGCACTCTGCAGCAGCCGGCTCGGGTCCTGACCGTGCTCGGGGTACAGCGCCACGCCGATGCTCGCCTCCACGCCGAGCTGCAGCTCAGCGACCCGGAAGTCCGTCGTCAGAGCAGCCCGGCAGCCTTCGGCGAGCGCCAAGATGGATTCGAGGTCACGGCCATCGGGCAGCAGCACCACGAACTCGTCCCCCCCGAGGCGGGCCGCGTCGCAGTCCGGCGGCAGCGCGCACCGCAGTCGCTCAGCGACCTTTCGCAGCAGCACGTCGCCGATGTGGTGCCCCAGCGTGTCGTTGACCTCCTTGAAGTGGTCCAGATCTAACAGCAGCACAGCAAAGCGCCCGGCTGGGCATGCCCGGCGGATGGCAGCACCCAGCATCTCCTGGAACGCCGTCCGGTTGGGCAGGCCGGTCAACCCGTCGTGCAGGGCCTCGCGGCGCCGGTCCTCCGCCTCGCTGCGAAGCAGGTCGAGCAGACGGCTGTTCTCGATCGTCACCAAGGCGTGATGCCCGAAGGTCTGGAGGATGTTCAGGTCCTCGCGGCTGAACGTGCTCACGTCGTCGAGGCGGTTGGCGACCAGCAGCACACCTGACCCGCCCCGTCCCCGACCGAGGACGACCAGCAGCGCGTCGCGGACCGCGTTGCGGCGGAACAGTGGGTGCCCATGGTGCTGGGCACCCCAACGCCTAGTGAGGAGGAGATCCGGCAGGCCGGCCACGTCGACGAGGTCCTCCGCGGTTAAGGGGTTCCAACCTGGAGGGCCGCAGACGGCGTGCCGCCGGACACCTCCCTCCGGCGACAGCAGCAGCAGCTCGGCGACCTCGGCGCGCAGCAGCGCACGGGCGTGCTCCAGCAGCTGGGCCATCACGTCGGCAACGTTGCGCGTGCTGTCCAACTCCGTCAGCCCATGCAGGTTGACCAGGGTGTCATGGCGGCGGCGCCAGGAACCGTAGGCACGGTAGGCGGCCACCGCCACCACAACCACCAGCCCCAGCAGCCAGATCGCCGTCGGCTGGAGCCAAAGGATCGACACCGCCAGCAGGCCGATGCTCGTGTTGGTCACGGTCGACACCACCGAGGCCAGCCCCACCCAGCGGAACACGGAGGCGGCGAAGCGACCCTCGTGCAGGGAGATGGCAACTGGCAGGGCCAGCGCGCTGATGCCCCAGGTCGCGACCCCGACTGCGACGTAGGACGCGATCCACCCGGATGCGCCGTAGGGCCCCCCGCCGTCGAGCAGCGCACGGTGTAAGGCGAGGGCCACGACCGTCTCCAACCACGCGACAGCGAGGTTGAACGACCACTTCATCACCGACTGGCGTCGGTGCAGGATCAGCGCGGCGGCGTAGCCCACCAGGGTGCCGACTACCAGCTCGTCCGGAGAGGTGAACACCAGCCCGACCGTCAGGGGCACCTCGGTGATGGACCAGGAGTGCGCGTGACGCCCGAAGTGGACGTAGACGGCGCCGATCTCTGCCAGGGCGAAGGCCACGGCGATGGCCCACCACGGGATTGACAGCGGGGCCTGCAGCGACGGCAAGCCCGGCAGCAGAGCCTCGTGCAGCCATACAGCCGCACCTGCGAGCGCGGCCGTCAAGAACAGGACGCGGTGGCGCGAAGACACCAGCAGGCTCCGTGTGCTCACCGAGGCCTTGCCGCGCAGCACGCCGCCACCCGTGTCACTTCCAGCTCGCCGATGACCAGGCCCTGCCCGCCCCGTCATCAGCCGGCCAGCCCTGGTCGGCCCACTTGTTGCCGGTCCAGGTCCCGGTCCACTCCTGCTCGGCCCACTTGTTGCCTGACCACTGGTCATCGGCCCACTTGTTGCCCGACCACTGGCCGCCGGTCCATTCGTCGCCCGCCCACGAACCGCCGGACCAGGTGACCTCCCCCGAAGCTGCGAGGGTCCAGCCGGCGGCCTCCCATGCCTCGCCGGATGCGTCGACTTCTCCGGTGAGCGTCGTGACGCCGTCGCCCAGGTGCACGCTGCCGCGCGCCGCCTCCAGCAGGCCCAGCCCCAGCGACTTCGGGTGAGTCTGGTTTGCGACAGCCGCCGATCCCCGCGCGGCGTGCTTGACGTTGAGCAGGCCTTCGCCCTGGCCCCGCGGGTCCGCGGCAGGCAGGTGCACTGCGGTGCTGCGCAGCAACTGCTTGAGCTCATCGGGGGTCAAGCTCGGTCGCTGCTGCAGCAGCAGCGCGGCGGCGCCGGACACCACGGAGGCGGCCTGACTGGTGCCGCTGCCCCGGAAGAAGCGCTCACCCAGCCGTGCGGTCGGGTGTCCGCGATCGATCGTGGAGCCGCGGTCGCGCAGTGAGACGATGGAGCGCCCGGGCGCGACCAGGTCCGGGTTTCGCTGCCCGTCGCCTCGGCTGGACCACTTCGGGATCTCATCATCGTGTGTCGGTTTGGTGGCGCGGGGGTCGACGGCCCCGACCGCGACGACATAAGGGTCGTAGGCCGGGTTGTTCAGCCGCCCGTCGTCGAGCCCGCCGTTGCCCGCGGCCGCCACCACCACGATGCCTTTCCTCCACGCGACCTCCACCGCGTAGGCCAGCGGGTCCAACTGGTAGGACTGTGCCCCATCGGTGCCGAATGACAGGTTGAGCACCCGGATGTCCATCTCGTCGCGGTGCTGGACCACCCAGTCGATCGCCGCGATCACTTGCGAGACGTCGGTGTTGCCGGCGGCGTCGGCCACCTTGACGCTGACGAGGCGCGCGTCCGGAGCCACGCCGGCGAACGCGGTGGTGCTCGACGGTCCCCAGTCCTCGTCCCGGCCGGCGATGATCCCGGCCATGTGCGTTCCGTGGCCATAAGTATCAAGCGTCCGCAGGGCGCCGTTCCATCCCTCGAAGGACAGGTCCGGGCCGTGAACAACGTCGCTGTGCAGCCCCTCGACTGGCACGATGCCTGAGTCGATCAGCGCGACACCGACACCTGCGCCGGTGATCCCGCGCTCCCATAGGTAGTCTGCTTCGATCAGGCGGCCGACGTTGACCATCGAACCCAGGTCCTTGGCCGCGTCGTAGTCCACCGAGGACAGCCGCAGGCGCGCGTCTGGCGTGACCCCACGGACCCCCGGCGTCCGTGCCAGCAGTGGGACGGCGCGTGCCGGAAGCTCGGCGACCACGCCCGAGATGATCCCGAGCCGTGCCTGCACACGCCCGCCGAGCCCCTCCACCAAGCGGCGAGCGTCGACATCCGGGTCGAGGCGCACGATCACCGACCAGCTGCCCAGTCCGTCCGCCGGCAGACCAGTCAGCCCGGTGTCGGGGGACGGATGGGGCAGCGCGAGCACCATGGCGAGCAACAGCACCAGAGCGATCCACCAGCGCGGGCGGAGCAGCCGGAGCGGAGGGAGCACAGCGCCTCCTTTGGTCAGCCTAAGTCCTTAAGCTGGTGATTTAAGCCGAGTCGCAACCAGCGTTGTACCTTGTGT
>Ga0136619_10001050_pt1 | contig 10680 bp, 11 predicted proteins | sample AntDrymUQ3532106_2_FD_104807 | JGI IMG/M metagenome (GOLD analysis project Ga0136619, IMG submission 104807) | Polar desert sand microbial communities from Dry Valleys, Antarctica - metaG UQ353 (21.06) | ecosystem: Environmental > Terrestrial > Soil > Desert | place: Antarctica: Dry Valley... | reverse complement strand
GAGCCGGACGACCGACCGCCTGTTCGCGTCACGCATGGACGCGAAACCCGCGCGCCGGTAGAGCTCGACGTAGCCCATGTAGTCGGTTCGGCTCGAGTTGTGCGGGTACGCCTCGATGGACGTCGCCCCGCGGACGAAGGCGTGAGCGACAGCGGCGTCGAGCAGCACGGCCGCGAGCCCGTGCCTCCGTTGGTCAGGATCGATCGCAAAGCAGACGACCGACCACACGGATGAACCACCGCCCTCGTCGCGCGGCCGGTACTGCGGCGAGCGGAGGATGTGCGGGAACTGAGCGCGCGGCGCCACGGAGACCCAGCCCACGGGGACGCCCGCGCCGTAGGCGAGAAGCCCGGGCTCCCTTCCCTTCTGCACGAGGGCCTGCATCGCCTTCTTCTTCGGCTCGCCGTGCGGAAGCGTTCTATCCCGCCAGTACATGCACCAGCACCCGTAGGCTGGCGTCAACTTCGAGCCGCCCCTCGGCCCACGCCGCTCGAACAGCTCGACCATGTCCAGCCAACGCTCGGGCGTCACCGGATGAACGTCGATGTTCAGGTGACGAGCTCGAGGCGAGGGTTGGGGCGGTAGCGGCGCCCGACCTTCGCGGAGGGGCGGCCATCCGTCATCACGACGTCGCCCGTGAAGTCGTTTTCCCCGCGGATCAGCGAGGAGCCGAGGCCGTAGGCGTCCACCGGCACGCCCTTCGCCTCGAACGACTGGATCTTCTCGACCGTGAAGCCGCCGGAGGCGACGATCCGGACCTGCTCGAAGCCGTCTTGGTCGAGAGCGTCGCGCACCTTGCGGGCGAGTCTCTCGTTCACGCCGCGCGGGTCGAAGTCCCCCAGCTCCGGCCAGAGCGAGCGGTCGACGAGCTGGCTGGACGTGTCGAGCCGCACGCCCCACAGCTTCGGGCCGAGCGCCCGAGCAACTTCCAGCGCGGTTCGGACGGAATCGTTCTCGAAGTCGACGAGCACGACGATGTTCATGTCGTCGCCCGCCCACTCCGCGAACTTCGTCGCCGCGAGCACCGTGTTCCCGCCGTAGGACGCGATCAGCGCGTGCGGCACCGTGCCCACACCACGCCCGCCCCACCAGGACGCCTGCGCATCCGAGGTGACACCGATCGGAGCGCCGACCATCGCTCCCGCCACGTATGCCGCATATCCGTCGCCGGTCTGCACGCGATGGTGATCGTGCCGCGCGGGCATGAAGATGATGGGCTTGCCGTTCGCGGCCTCGACCACGCGAGCAACGTTCGTCGTGATCAGCGTGCGTCGCGTGAGGACGCCGAGGTAGACGGTCTCGAGGTGGGCGAAGAGGGTGTAGTCGCCTTCGATCGTCAGCACGGTCTCCCACGGAGCGATGCGATCACCGTCGTGGAGCGCGTGGACCGTGAGGGCGTCCCAGTCGTGAGAGCACAGCTTGAGGACAGCGATCGCCTCGTCGATGCCGCCGAGCATCGCCGGCTGGCGCTGGAAGACCTGCATCACGACCCGTGGGTGACGGCCATCGGCAAGGAGCGTCGCGCGAGTGTGGTTGAAGTAGGCGTCGGTGTAGTAGCCCTCGCGCATCTTCTCGACCGGAAGCTCGAAGACATCCGGGTCGAGACGCTCAGTGCTCTGGCGAGTCGCCATTCTCGAGCTCCAGGCAGGCCGCCAGCGCCGCCTCCGCGACGGCGAGCTGCTCCGGCGAGGGATCGGCCGTAGCCAGACGGTGCTGCAGCTCGTGCCCGGGCCGCGCGAGCGCGCGAGCGAGGGGGTGCCTCGGGTTGCGTGTCATCCAGCCGAACACCTCTACGGCGGCACTAATAGCGCCGACGGACCCTGCGATGCGCGCTGGCCCCCGCAGGTGCTGCGGGGCACGAGCAGCGAGGGCGTTCGCGGCTCCTGAGGCGGCCAGCAGCGGGCCGATCAGGTGCGAACCGCAGCGCTCGTGCTCCCTCTTCCGCGGCTCGTCGTGCTCATACGTCCCGATCGTGACGTGCTCGGCGCCGTGGTAGGACGCGAGCTCACCGCCACGCAGCGCCATCAGCGCGGGAGCGAGCGAGAGCACGCCCGCCGCCAGTTCTCTAGCCGCCTCGCCCAGGTTGGGGGTGCGCCGGACGATCTGCACCGTCACCGCGCTCGCCGCGGTGGCCGCCAACACCGCCGGGCGCTCGAACGGCAGCCGCGCTTCCGGCAGGCGGCGTCGGAGCTCGGGCAGGAAGGCGAATCCTTCCAACAGGCGCAACGGCCCGCGTAGAAACGGTTGCTGCACGCGCGGCGCGAGCACCCTCTTGCGCGCGGAGGCTACCTTGATTTCACCCGTCTCGGTGCGAATCGCGGCGGCCCACGCGCTCGGGCCATGAACGACGACGCCGTTTGAGAGGGCCATGCCCCCGAGACGGATCTTGCTCACGGTGCTCACGGTGCTCACAGTGGCAGCGTAGCCTCTCGACGCAACGCCGCCTGGAGCTCGTCGGCCGCCGGTCCACGCCCCAGCCCGGCCTCGTCCAGCTCGACAACCGGCATCACCTCGCGAATCGAGGAGGTCGTGAAAGCCTCCTCGGCCTCCGACAGTCGCGAGAGGGGATAGACGCCCTCGGCAACCTCGTACCCCAGCGAGCCCGCAAGCTCGATCACGACGCCCCGCGTGACCCCCGCGAGGATTCCGAGCTCGAGCGCCGGCGTCAGCAGGGTCTCACCGCGACGCCACCAGACGTTCGTCGTCGGCCCCTCGAGCACGGTTCCCACGCTGTCGACGAAGACGGCGTCGTCCGCTCCGCCTCGCTTGGCCTCGGCCTCCGCGGCCATATTGACCGCGTAGCTCGTCGACTTGACCCCCGGCAGGAGCCATGGCTCGTCGGCTCGCACGCCGCGCAGCGAGATCAGGCGCTGCCCGCGCGTACGCAGTGCTTCGAGATGGTCGGGCAGCTCGCTGACGAGAGCGAGTGACATCGGCGTCGGCGTCCAGAAGAGGCGCAGCACCGCATCGGGCGCGCCCGCCGCCTCGACTGCTTGCGCGGCAAGATCCTCGAGCTCGAGCCGGTTCACGGCCGGCAGCCCGATGCGGTCGGCCGACCCGGCCAGGCGCTCGAGGTGCTCCGCCAAGCGGAACGGCCGGCCGGAGTACACCCGGAGCGTCTCGAACGCGGCCCGTCCGCGGAGAAGCGCCTCGTCGTCGGCGCGAAGCACGGGCTCAGACGGGTCGACGACACCCCGGCCTCCTACGGCGACGGCGAGAGTGGCGGTGGTCAAACCTGCGCCTCCAAGGGCGCCCGGAGCGCCTCGAGCAGCGGACGCGCCTTCAGCCACGACTCCTCGATCTCGGCATCCGGGTCGGAGTCCCAGACGATCCCGCCGCCGACCCAGAAGTGAATCCGACCGTCGGCGACCGCGAAGGTGCGGATCGTCAGGGCGAGCTCCAGGTCGCCGTCCCCGCGCACGGTCCCGAGCGCTCCCATCGACGCGCCACGCCCGACCGGCTCCAGCTGAGCGATCTCGTCGAGCGCAGCGATCTTCGGCGCCCCGGTCACGGAGCCACCGGGGAACGTCGCCGCGAGCAGCTCGGCGAGTCCGACATCCTCGCGCAACACCCCTTCGACCGTCGAGATGAGGTGCGTCACACCGGCCAGCTCGCGCTCGACCATCAGCTGCGGCCAGCGCACGGAGCCGGGCTCGCAGACCCGCGAGAGGTCGTTGCGCTCGAGATCGACGATCATCACGTGCTCGGCCTCGTCTTTCTCGCCTTCCACGTGCTCGCCGAGCGGCCGCGTGCCCTTGATCGGCATCGTTCGGACGCGCCGGCCGCGCCGGCCGAGGAAGAGCTCGGGCGAGGCGGAGACGATCGTCCAGCTGTCACCTGCGAAGAACGGGCTGACGGGACGAAACGGCGCCAGCAGGGGCGCAAGCGCTCGGGGATCCCCCGCGAACGGCGCCGACAGGTGCTGGACGAGATTGACCTGGTAGACATCGCCGCGCGCGATCGACGTCCGGACCGCCTCGATGGCAGCCGCGTACTCGTCGGCAGCCCACGTTCGCTCCCAGTGTCCGAACCGGGCGTGTCCGTGGGACTGTCCCTGAGCCACGTCCCGGACAACCACCGCGGCGAGCGGCAGCCGACACGGCTCGGGCGGCGCCAGCGCCGGGCTCCGTCGCAGGCAGTCCGACAGGCCGTAGCCGAGGTACAGGCTCGCCTCCAGCTCCTCGGCCCCCGGCGTGAAGAAGCCGCGCTCGCGCAAGTACTCCTCGATTCGCTCGAAGGCACCGTCCGCCGACCACAGCTCGAGCACGCGAACTACCCGAGCGAGCGGGCGACGTAGCGCAGGAACTCGACGCCGAGCCCGAGGTCGTCGACGTGCACGCGCTCGTTCGCCGAGTGGATCAGCCGCGCGGCGAGCTCCGGCTCCATCACCTTCATCGGGAAGAAGCCGTAGGCGACCGTGCCGAAGGCGTCCCGCAACCAATGGGAGTCGGTGAAGCCCGCACAGCAGAAGGGAGCAAGCTTTGCACCGGGCTCCGCGTCCTCGACCCACGACTCGATCGCACTCCAAAGAGGCGTGTCCAGCGGAGACCTTGTGCCGCCCCAGCGCTCGATCGTCTCGAGCTCGTAGTTGCCCTCGCCAAGCATTCTCCTGACGATCGGCTCGACGTCCTCGGGTGTCTGGCCGGGGAGCAGCCGCCGGTCGACCACGACCTCGCAGATTCCGGGAATGACGTTTTGCCGTTCCGAGGCCGAGATCATGGTGGGCGAGAGCGTGAAGGCCAACAGCGGCTCGATCAGCTCGACCGCCAGAGGATCGATCCCGCGCAGGCGCTCGAGCACCTCCCCGGGCTGGGGTTGCTCGCCGAGCACGGCCTCCAGGAAGCCCGCCACCTCAGGCCCGATCTGCGGCTCGGGACGATACGCCGCCAGCGCCTCGATCAGGCCCGCCGCCTTCACCAGCGCGTTGTCTGCGATTCCGGGCATGGAAGCATGGCCGCTGCGGCCGCGGACGCGCAACCGAAACGGCGCGGACATCTTCTCGGCGCTCGCGCAGAGGTAGTACGTCTCACCCCCCAAACGGACGCGCTCTCCGGCGCCCTCGTTTACCGCGTAGTCCACCCGCACGGCGTCCGGATGATGCTCGCAGAGCCATTGCAGGCCGAACGCCTTACCGACCTCCTCGTCTGCGGTGGCGACGAAGACGAGGTCACCGGGCGGCTTGAAGCCCTCCCGCGCGAGCGACGCCAAGGCAACCGCGCTCGCGGCGACCTGGTTCTTCATGTCGAGCGCACCCCGGCCCCAGACCTCGTCGGCGACGAGCTCGCCCGACCACGGATCGCGCTCCCATTCGCCCGGATCGGCCACAACCGTGTCGGTGTGACAGAGGAACGCAAGGCTCGGCCCCTCGCCACCGCGGAGCCGAGCGACGAGATTCGCTCGCTCAGGTGTGCGCGCATACAGCTCCGAGTCGACTCCGCTTGCCGCCAGGTAGTCGCGTAGCAGCTCCGCCGCGATCGTCTCGTTTCCCGGCGGGTTGACCGTGTTCAGGCGCAGCAGCTGCTGCAGCAGCCCCACGGCCTCGTCGCGGAGCGAGATGTCCGCCATCTAACGCCGGATGCCGAGCACGCGGAGGTAGTTGCGGTGGTGGACGATCTCGTCGCCGACGCGCGATTGTTCGTAGAGGTCGACCCACGGGCGGTGCAGCTCCTCGCGCCGCTCGTCGTCGAGCGACTCGGCGAGAGTCTTCGTCGGCCCGTACGAGGTCGAGAAGATCTCCCAGGCCTCTTCTCCGGAGGAGGGCCGATGCTCCGTGTCCAGTACCTCGAGCTCGAGCTCGAAGTCGTCACCGAGGAGCTCGCGAACGTGACCCTCGTCGCCCCAGGCGAACGGATTGCCGACGCCCTGCGGCGGCGGCGCGGCCTGGAACGGCCTCATCACGCGAAAGATGTCGCCGATGCCGCTGTCCTCGGTCCAGCTCGCCAGGCCGAGCCGCCCTCCCGGCCGCGTCACGCGCGCAAGCTCCTGCGCCACCGCGGCATGATCGGGAGCGAACATGACCCCGAAGGTCGAGACGACGACGTCGAAGGACGCGTCCTCGTAGGGAAGCGCCTCGGCGTCACCGACGTCGAACCGGATCGACAGGCCTTCCGCCTCCGTCTGGCGGCGCGCGGTCTCGATCAGGTCCGGAGCGAGGTCGAGCCCGGTGGCGTCGGCGCCCGCGCGCGCCGCCATCCGCGCGACCGCCCCGGTCCCCGTCGCCACGTCGAGCCACTTCTCTTCGGCTTGCGGCTGGAGTGCGGCAACGAGGTCCTGCTGCGACTCGGTAAGTAGGTCGGTGATCTTCTCGTAGGGCCCGTTGCCCCACATGACGCTCTGCTTGGCCTTCAGCTCTTCGAACATCAGTCCTCCTGAGAGATCTTCGTGAGCTCGTTACGCACGCGCCAGAGCCCGGGAAAGAAAACGTGGTGGACCAGGCGGCCGAGCACCTCGACGGGCGTGCCTTGGGTCCCCACGACGGAGTCGCCGATCACGCGGGCGACCACTTTGTAGTGCCGGATGCGCCAGAAGTTGATCCGCTCGTCCCACTCGATCAGCGCCTCGGCGAGCTGGTACAGCTCCTCATGCTCGCGCCCCAGCACGTACACGTCTGTGAGCGAGAGCCCGGCCTGCTCGCGGAGCGCGTGGAAGGCCTGGCCGAGCGGCGGCGTCACGCGGCGGATCTCGCGCCAGCCGGGCGAGTCGAAGCCGCTGCCGTGGCCGAGCACCTTACGGATCTCCTGGTACTCCCACGGCGACATCTGCTCGAGCATGTCGAGCTGCGTTGTCGCGTACTGCAGGCAGAGGGTGCTACGGCGGAGCAGCCGGAGCGCAGCCGCGATCTCGCGCTCGCCCAGGTGCTCGGTCGCCCCCTCGACGTCGTTCCAGGCGAGCTTGAGCCAGAGCTCGGACGACTGGTGCACGGTCTGGAAGAGGAGCTCGTCGCGGTGCACCCACTCATCCGCGGTCTTCTGCAGCTCGAGCAGCGCATCCGTTCGGAGGTACCGCTCGTAGTCGGTCCCGCCTTCGCCCTCCAGGATCGGCTCGGAGAAGTCTTCGGCCTCGTGGGTCGCCACTACGGGAGCATACTTCGGCCAATGAGCGATCTCTTCGCCGACGCCGCGCGCGAGCGCTCCGCCGCCAATGCTCCGCTCGCGCAGCGCATTCGCCCGCGCACGCTGGACGAGCTCGTCGGCCAGCAACACGTGCTGGGGCCGGGCTCGGCACTGCGCCGGTCGATCGAGGAAGACCGGCTGCGATCGCTGATTCTCTACGGTCCACCGGGAGTGGGCAAGACGACGCTCGCCCGGATCGTCGCGGAGACGACAGGCGCCGCATTCGAGGAGCTCTCCGCCGTGTCCGCACGCGTCGAGGACGTGCGCCGCGTGCTGCGCGATGCGCGTGACCGCCTCGGCGGCAACGGCCAGCGCACGATCCTCTTCCTCGACGAGATCCACCGCTTCAACAAGGCCCAGCAGGACGCGCTCCTGCCGGCGGTCGAGGACGGGCTGCTGACGCTCATCGGGGCGACGACCGAGAACCCGTACTTCGAGGTGATTTCCGCTCTCCTCTCGCGCTGCCAGGTGATCGAGCTCGAGTCGCTCGGCGAGGACGACCTGCTCGAGGTGGTGCGGCGCGGAGCGGCCGCGATCGGCGCTCAGGTGCCGCCGGAGCTCGCGCGGTCGGTCGCTCGGCGTGCCGGCGGCGACGCGCGCACGGCGCTGAACACGATCGAGCTGGCCTGGGAGACGGCCCAGGCGGAAGGCGCGCCGCTCGAGGAGCGTCACATCGAGGACGCTGCGCGCAAGCGCCCTCTCCGCTACGACAAGGGGGCCGACCAGCACTACGACTTCGTCTCGGCCTTCATCAAGTCGTTGCGCGGGTCCGATCCCGACGCCGCCGTCTACTACCTCGCCGCGATGCTCGAGGGGGGCGAGGACCCCCGCTTCATCGCGCGCCGCATGATCATCCTGGCCTCGGAAGATGTGGGCAACGCCGATCCGCGCGCCCTGCAGGTCGCCGTGGCAGCCGCACATGCCCTCGAGCACGTGGGGCTGCCGGAGGCGCAGCTGAATCTGGCCCAAGCCGCCCTCTACCTCGCGCGGGCGCCGAAATCGAACGCCAGCGCGATCGCGATCTGGGACGCGCGACGCGAGGTGCAGCAGACCGGAAATCTCCGGCCCCCCGCGATGTTGCGGGACGCCCACTACGCGAGCGCAAAGAAACTCGGGCACGGAAAAGGATATGTGGATCCGCACGACGACCCACAGGGCTTCGAGCTGGAGTACCTCCCGGAGGAGCTGCGTGGACGGCGCTACTATCGCCCGAGCGGTTACGGGGAGGAGGGAGACGATGGGGATCGAGGTGGGCACGGCAGCGCCTGAGTTCGATCTGGCGCTCATGGGTGACGGCCGTGTCCGGCTGAGCGCTTTCCGGGGTCGGCGAAACGTCCTGCTCGTCTTCCATCCGTTCGCGTTCACGCCGGTCTGCGAGGAGGAGGCACTCGACCTGCAGGAGAACCTGCCAGCCTTCGACCACGCCGAGACCGACGTCGTCCTCGTCTCCTGCGATCCCGCCCCGGCACGGCACGCCTGGAAGCAGAAGCTCGGCCTGACCTACACCGTCGCCTCGGATTTCTGGCCCCACGGCGAGGCCGCCCGGTCCTACGGCGTCTTCAACGAAGAAACCGGCGGCTCACTGCGTGGCACGTTCCTGATCGACAAGAGCGGTTCCGTGGTCTGGTCGCTCGTACACGATCCGGACACCCGCCGCGAGGAACTCGTCGCCGCGCCACTCGCCGTCGCTTCCGAAGAGTGATCTCGGTACACGCGTGGGGACGGGCGGGCGCTCCCCTGCTTGTCTGCCTGCACGGCGTTACGAGCCATGGCCGCCACTTCGCCCGGCTCGCAGAGCGTCTCGCCGACCTCTTCTACGTCCTCGCGCCGGACCAGCGCGGACACGGAGTCTCCACCTGGGAGCCTCCGTGGCACCTCGAGCAGTACGTCGAGGACGTGCTCGAAGCAGTGCCGGACGAACCGGCCGTCTGGCTCGGGCACTCCTTCGGTGGGCGGATCGCCTTCGAGGTCGCCGCCGCGGTGCCCGGCCGCGTGAAGCGGCTCGTGCTGCTCGACCCCGCAATCCGGATCCCGTCCCAGGTTGGGCTCTCGGCAGCGGAGAACGCGCGCCGCGACCGCTCGTATGACTCCTTCGACGAGGGGATCGACCGCCGTTACGAGGAAAGCGTGCTCTCAACCGCACCCCGCGACCTGGTCGAGTCCGAGCTGCGGGAGCATCTCCTGCCGGACAAGGACGGCCGCTACCGCTATCGCTATTGCCAGAGCGCCGTCGTGGCGGCCTACGGTGAGATGACCCGCGAGCCGCCATCCTTCGAGCACGTCCGCCTGCCGACGCTGCTCGTGCTCGGCGAGACGTCGTATTTGCCCTACGACGAGCTGCTCGACGCCCATGCGGCTGCACTGGGCGACCTCCTCGAGGTCGTCCGCATCCCGGCCGGTCACACGGTGCTCTGGGACGCGCTCGACGACACGGCCCGCGCCGTCGAGGGCTTCCTGAACTAAGCGGCGAGCGCCGCGGTCCGCGCGGCGACGGCAGTGGCGAGGGCGCCGACCACCATCCGAAGCTCGTCCCGGCGCGTCGCGTCGATTCCCTCCGCGAGCCGCTATTCTGCTTTCGGCACGCTCGTCGTGTCGTCGAGGCAGCGTGCACCAAGCGCCCCCAGCACCTTGCGCGTCTCGGCGGCTGCCCAGACGCCACCGAACATGCCCGTGCTCGACGAGATCACGGCCACCGGCTTGTTGCGCACCGGCGACGACTCGAGCGGGCGCGAGACCCAGTCGAGCGCGTTCTTCAGGACTCCCGGGATGGACGCGTTGTACTCCGGCGTCGCGATGAGCACACCGTCGGCCTCGGCCAACGCCCGCTTCAGGCGCTGCACGGCGGGAGGTTGAGCGCCGGGAACGTCGTCATCGGCGTCATACGACGGAATCTCCTTTAACCCCTCGTAGAGCTCGAGCTCCAGACCGGCTGGCGCGTCGGCGGCAGCCCTCCGCAGCAGCTCCGTGTTATGGGAGCCGTTGCGGAGGCTGCCGCCGTCAAGTATTGACCGCGCGAACACTTGAGCTCGACGCATTCGCCCGCCTCATGCGGGCGCATACGGTGCTGCGGCGTGAGCTCGAGGCCGAGGTGCTGGGGCCCCGTGGTCTCACGATCAACGACTTCGAGGCGCTGCTGCACCTCTCGCGCGCCGACGGGAACCGGCTGCGCAGGATCGATCTTGTAGACAGACTGATGTTGACGCCATCGGGAGTCACGCGGCTGCTCGACGGCCTCCAGGCCGCCGGCCTCGTCGAGAATAGGCACTGCGACGACGATGCCCGGGTCACCTGGGCGGCCCGGCCTCGACACGCTCGAGTGCGTCGGCGTCATGCACACGGACGTACTTCGGTCGCTGTTTCGGGGTGCGCTCGGCGAGGATGAGGTCGCGCAGCTCTCGGAGCTACTCGGGCGTCTACCCGGCGTCGGCGCCGGCTCCTGCACCGGCTAGCTGTCCTACCCACAGACGTTGTGAACGCGGCTGATTGGGGGCCGGTCTCCGATTGAGCTGTGTGGCCTGCGCGTGTTGTAGTGCTGGAGCCAGTGTGGCAGCGCGGCGGCGCGGTGTCG
>Ga0136619_10001048_pt1 | contig 10684 bp, 10 predicted proteins | sample AntDrymUQ3532106_2_FD_104807 | JGI IMG/M metagenome (GOLD analysis project Ga0136619, IMG submission 104807) | Polar desert sand microbial communities from Dry Valleys, Antarctica - metaG UQ353 (21.06) | ecosystem: Environmental > Terrestrial > Soil > Desert | place: Antarctica: Dry Valley... | reverse complement strand
TCGGGCGTGGGAAAGACCGAGCTGGCCAAGACCCTGGCCGAGTTCCTCTTCGGCGACGAGAGCCACCTAATCCAGCTCGACATGAGCGAGTACATGGAGAAGCACACGGTCAGCCGCCTGGTGGGCTCACCCCCCGGCTACGTCGGGTACGACGAGGGTGGACAGCTGACCGAGGCGGTGCGCCGCAAGCCCTTCTCGGTGGTCCTGTTCGACGAGATCGAGAAGGCCCACCCCGACGTCTTCAACATCCTGCTTCAGATCCTCGAGGACGGGCGGCTCACCGACTCGCAGGGCCGGTCGGTGGACTTCAAGAACACCGTCATCATCATGACCTCCAACCTGGGAACGGCCGAGCTGCGCAAGAAGGCGCTCGGGTTCGTCGCCTCATCCGAGGAGCTCGACTATGCCCAGATCAAGGAGAAGGTCACCGACGCCCTGAAGGGCCACTTCCGTCCCGAGTTCCTCAACCGGATCGACGAGGTCATCGTCTTCCACGAGCTGACCATGGACGAGGTCAAGGTGATCGTCGACCTGCTCCTCGACCGGGTCCGTCGCCAGCTCGCCTCCCAGTCGTTGGAGCTGGTGCTGACCGAACCGGCCAAGGAGATGCTCGGCACCAAGGGTCACGATCCCCAGCTGGGGGCGCGGCCGCTGCGCCGGGCCATCCAGCGCCTGGTGGAGGACCCGCTGTCGGAGAAGGTTCTCCACAAGGACTTCCCGGCGGGGGCGACGGTGCTGGTCGACATCGACGCCGACGATCCCGACCGCCTGTCGTTCGTGCCGGTCGAGACCCCGGACCAGCCGCCGGTCGAACTCGCCGATCGGGGCTGAGCGGGACCGGGCGCTGCCACGCCGACCGCGGCGAGGTCACTCGGCGAAGATCCCGAAGAACCGCACCTCGGCAAGTGCCAACTCGTCGAACGCCGGGCTGTCGCCCACCGGCTCGCCCGGGTACGTGGTCAGCACCCGCACGGTCAACCGGGTGGTCCGCAGCGTGTCGAGCGTGATGCGGTGCGGGTCCGAGCTGTCGGGGATGGTGAAGGTGAGCTGCAGCTCGAGGTCGTCGACGGTGACCTCGATGTCCTTGATCCGGTAGTTCTGCCGGAACGGGTTGCGCTGCTGGATGTTGGTGAACTCCATCTCGGACAGGGCGACCGGTTGCGCGAACACGAAGGTGAGCTCGGCGTCGACACCGCGGGCCGACTGGTCGTTCCAATAGGTGGAGACGTCACCGTCGATCAGGCGTGCGGCCTCGTAGCCGTCGAGCTGGGAGCTGGCGTCGACAGAGGCGGGGGCGATGGCGACCTGCTCGACCGGGTCCTCGATCGCGGCCGTGGTGGAGACGTTTTCCTCGGGTGTGGCCGTCCCGTCCCCGCCACCCCACAGGTTCATGAACAGGGCGATCAGGGCAACGAGGAGGACCACACCGCCGAGGACGCCGAGGGCCCTGCCACCGGGGGTCGATCGTGACATCGGCGGCGCCGCCACCGGGAGAGGCCCCTTTCCCAGCCTGGCGCCGCATTCCTCGCAGTGGCGGTTGTGGGCCGGGTTGGGTGCTCCGCACGACTGGCAGCGCACGGTCGGCACATTCGACTCCGGGGTGTACTGCTCGACCCGCGGTGGAGCCGTGTACAGGGGAGGGTCGGTCCTGGACACACTCGGCTCGTCCTCGAGCTCGAACGGCTCGAAGAGGTCGTCGTCGAACGGGTTGTCGGTGTTCTTGGCCACGAATTCCACGACTGATCGCTGCCCTCGGGTGAGGGGCAGCCGGGGGCTATTGTGCCACGGATGCTGCTGATCGCAGGTGTTCGCCAGGCCGAGCCCTGGTCCATCCCCAACATCATCGGCGCCGCCGCACTGCTGGTGGCATTCATCGTCTGTCTCATCTGGCTGATCAGGCGCTATCTCGACGGCTGAAGCCGTCACCGCTTGGCCCCGCCTTCCCCTCTCGGTTTCTTGTCACACCCTCGCCGTACGGTGTCGGGGCGATGAAGAAGGCAGCAACGACCGAGCAGACCGTCGGGATGACCCTGGTCGACGACACCGACAACGTCATCACCGGCACCAAGCGGTTCCTCGCCGAGAAGCCGCACCTGCCGTGACCCAGCCGTCGACCTACCACTGCAAGGAATGCGGCTACGCCACGGCGAGGTGGATGGGGTTCTGCCCCCAGTGCCGTGCCCAATCGAGCATGGTCGAGGGGCTCCGACGGGTGGCGTCGGCCGCCCCGGTGTCCATCGCCGACCTCGGTGAGCCGGGGCGCCCCGCCCGGGCGCCGAGCGGCATGGCCGAGGTCGATCGCGTTCTGGGCGGCGGCCTCGTTGCGGGGAGCATCGTGCTCGTGGGCGGCGAGCCGGGGGTGGGCAAGTCGACGCTGCTTCTCCAGATGGCGGCGGCGATGAGCAGCACGGGGCGGGTGCTCTATGTCACCGGCGAGGAGAGCGCCGCCCAGATCGGGGACCGGGCGGAGCGGCTGGGTATCACCGGAGGCGGCCTCGAGATTCTCGCCGAGACCGAGGTGGTCCCGGTGGAGCGCTGCGTCGAGATGGGCGGGTACCGGATGGTCGTGGTCGACTCGATGCAGACGATGCGGGTCGACGACACCGCCGGCACCCCGGGCGGGGTCACCCAGGTGCGGGAGGTGGGGGCGCGCCTCACCGCTCTGGCCCGAAGGGCCGGTATCCCCGTGGTGCTGGTGGGCCATGTCACCAAGGACGGATCGCTGGCCGGGCCCAAGGTGGTCGAGCACCTGGTCGACGCCGTCCTCTACCTCGTGGGAGACCCCGATCGCGGGGTGCGCTACCTGCGCGGGCTGAAGAACCGCTACGGCTCGGTGGCCCAGGTGGGGGTGTTCGAGATGACCGGCGACGGCCTGGTCGAGGTCTCCGACCCCTCGGGGCTGTTCGTCGGTGACGCCACCGGGCTGGTGCCGGGAACGGTGGTGTTCCCCGCCCTGTGTGGCCGGCGCACGCTGCTGGTCGAGGTCCAGGCGCTCGTCGCCCCGACCGGCTCACCCCAGCCCCGCCGCAGCGTCACCGGTGTGCCGGCCCGCCGGGTCCACCAGCTCCTCGCCGTGCTCCACCGCCATGCCTCGCTCGATTGCCGGTCGTGCGACGTGTTCGTCAGCGTGGTCGGCGGGCTGGTCGTCGATGAGCCCGCCGCCGACCTGGCGGTGGCACTCGCCATCGCCTCGTCACGGCTGGAGAAGCCTCTGGGCCCGGTGGGGGCGATGGGCGAGGTCGGGCTGGCGGGCGAGGTCAGGGCGGTGGGGGGCGCCGCCGACCGGAGGGCGGAGCTGGCCCGCTTCGGCTTCGAACGGGTGATCTCCGGCGGGGGCAGGCGGCTCGTCGCCGAGGCGCTGCTCGAAGCGGGTCTCCGACCCGACCGTCCCCGCCGTCTCCATTCGGCGGGGGGGTGATCACGGCGGGCGGATGAGGTCGTTCGGTGTCGGCGACAGGCGGCTAGTAGCCTCACGACAGGATGACGTCTCGGGCCGTTGGGTTTCTCGAGGTTCTCGAACAGTTCGCACCTGGCACCAAGCTGCGTGACGCCGCCGAGCTGATCCTCCGCCAAGAGACGGGGGCCCTGCTGGTGTTCGGCTCGGCGCCGGAGGTCGACGCGGTGTGCAGCGGCGGGTTCGAGCTGCGCAACGCCGAGTTCACCGCCCAGAGGATCGCCGAGCTGGCCAAGATGGACGGCGGCATCGTCGTCTCCGAGGATGCCTCGTCGATCATGAGGGCAAACGTCCAGTTCATCCCGGACCCCGCCATCGACACCAGCGAGACCGGCACCCGGTTCCGCACCGCCGAGCGGCTGGCCAAGCAGCTCGGGGTCCCGGTTCTGGCGGTCAGCGAGGAACGGCGGGCGGTCGCCGTCGTCTTCACCGGGGACAACCATTTTGCCCTGCGCAACCCCAACGAGCTTCTCGCCGAGGGAAATCAGAACCTGGTCGCCTTGGAGCGTCTCCGGCGCCAGCTGGCTGACGCCGAGGACAGGCTCACCCGGCTCGAGGTCGACGACGGGGTGACGGTGCGCGATGTCGCCCTGCTGCTGGCTCGGGCCGCCCTGGTACGACGAATGGGGGCGCAGATCCGGCGGATCGTGGTCGAGCTCGGCGGTGCCGGCGACCTGATCTCGATCCAGGCGTCCGATCTCGGCGAGGGGGTCGACAACGTGCTCGAGCTGGTCATCGACGATTACGCCGACAGGCCGATGAAGCCGGGCGAGGCCAGTGATCGACTCCGCAACGTCCCGGACGAGTCTCTGAAGGATCTCGCCGTCGTCGCCGAGGCTCTCGGGCTAGGCAACCTCGATCAGGCGGTCCGCCCCCGTGGCGGCCGGGCCCTGGAGCGGGTATCCCGGCTTCCCGACAACGTCAAGAACTCGCTGCTGGACCACTTCGGGACCCTGCAGAAGCTCCTCCACGCCTCGGCCAGCGAACTCGCCGAGGTCGAGGGCGTGGGGCGGACCAGGGCCAACCAGCTGCGGGGCCATCTCGACCGGCTGCTCCAGCACGGCACACCGTTCGGGCTGGTCGACTGACCGGCGACGGGGGCAAGGCCGGCGGCGAAGCCAGCGGTGGCGGTCCGGGCCGAACCCGCCGTTGGGTACAATGCCCCCCTCCGATCCCGTCCCCAGAAGGTTGACTCGTGGCCGACAAGCAGAGCAGCGACGCGGCCAGGGCGGCTGCCAAGACGACCAGAGCGAAGCCCACCGCCAAGGCGGGCTCGAAGCCGTCGACTGCGGCGTCGTCCAAGAACGCCACGACCGGCAAGGCGGCACCCGCCAGGAAGCCTGCAGCCAAGACCACGGCGTCGAAACCGACGGCGGCCGGGTCGGCGGCGGCCCCGACCTCGACGGCGGCGAAGTCTGCGGCGGCCAAGTCGTCTGCGGGGGGCAAGTCGTCGGCGGCGGCCAAGCCTTCGGCAGCGGCGAAGTCTGCGGAGGCGAAGTGGTCGGCGGCGGCGGCGAAGTCTGCGGCGGCGGCGAAGTCGTCTGCGGCGGCGGGCAAGTCGGCGGCGAAGTCGTCTGCGGCGGCGAAGTCTGCGGCGGCGGCGAAGCCCTCGGCGGTGGCGGCCAAGCCGTCTGCGGCGGGCAAGTCTGCGGCGGTGGCGAAGCCCTCGTCTGCGGCGGCCAGGTCGGCGGCGGCCAAGCCGTCAGCGGCGGCCAAGTCCTCTGCGGCGGCCAAGTCCTCTGCTGCGGCCAAGTCGGCGGCGGTCACGACCTCGGCCGCCAAGAAGTCCGCAGCGACCAAGGCAGGCACTCCCGAGAAGGCGACTCCCGCCAAGGATTCTGCCGAGAAGAAGGCGACCCCCAGGAAGGCGGCTGTGGCCAAGGACGCTCCTGCCGCCGAACCTCCGGCCCCGGCAGCGGCCAAGGCGAACGCCAAGAAGCCCTCCCCCTTCGTCGTCGGGGACAAGGTGGTGTACCCACATCACGGCGCCGCCACCATCACTCGGGTCGAGCAGGTCGACATGGGCAATGGGCGCGAGCCCTATTTCGTGCTCGAGGTGGTCGCCGACCAACTCATCGTCTGGGTGCCGGTCGAGGGCGCCCTCGACCTCGGGGTGCGGCCCGTGATCTCGACCAACGTCGCCCGCAAGGTGTTCGCCACCTTCCGTGACGAGCCCCAGGAGGCGGGGGCGAACTGGTCGCGCTGGTACAAGCTGCTCACCGAGAAGATCAACAGTGGCGATATATTCCAAGTGGCCGAGGTGGTGCGCGACCTCACCTACGCCCAGCAGATCAAGGGGATCTCCCCCGCCCTGAAGCGGATGCTGGCCAAGGCCCGGCTCATCATCGTCAGCGAGCTCCGGTTCGCCCTCAAGGTCGACGAGGAGGATGCGATCCGTCGCCTCGACCGCGCCCTCCCCAGGGTCGACGAGCCGATCGAGCTCTGATCGGCAACCCCGTGCGCATCGGCTCCGGTGTCGACGCCCACCGCTTCACGCCATCCGGAGGTGTGACCCTCGCCGGTGTGCTGGTCGATCGGACCAGGGGCGTGGCCGCCACCTCCGACGGTGATGTGGTCGCCCACGCCGTCATCGATGCCGTGCTCGGCGCCGCCGCCCTCGGCGACCTCGGCGACCACTTCCCGTCCTCCGACCCGCGCTGGCAAAGGGCCGACTCATTGGTGATGCTGGAGCACGCGGTGGGCCTGGTCGCCGACCACGGGTTCGCCGTGTCCTCCGTCGACGTCACCGTGCTCGCCGAGACGGTGCGGGTGGCCGACCACCGCCCGGAGATGCGGGCCAACCTCGCCGCCCGGCTCGGGGTCGAGGTGGGGGCGGTCTCGGTGAAGGGGACCACCATGGACGGGCTCGGCTGGCTGGGGGCCGACGAGGGGATCGCCGCCACCGCCGTGTGTGTGATCGCCCCGATTGCCGGCTGACCGACTGCACACTCCGGCGGTCTACCCGGCCAGCACCTCGTGAGCGGCGGCCGGATCGTTGGTGATGATCCCGTCGATCCCGGCGGCGGCGAGGCTCCGCATCAGCTCCGCTTCGTCGACCGTCCAGGCGACCACGGCGATCTGCTCCCGGTGGGCGGCCGCGATGACGGCGACGGCCTGGTCACGTAGCGACGAGTGATGGGGGAGCACCCACCGGTGCCCCTCGGTGGCGGCGAGGGCGATGGCCACCTCGACCGGCTCGAAGACCTCCACCAGCAACCCGGTGGCGACCGCCGGGCGATGGGCTCGCACCGCGGCGACGGCGCCGGGATCGAACGACGTGACCACCGCTCGATCGTGCAACCGGTGCCGGTCGACCCATGCCGCCACCCGCTGCGCCACCCCCTGGTCTGGGTCGTAGTCCGGATCGCCCGGATCGCTCTTCACCTCGATATCGAGCAGCAGGTCGCCGGTGACGTCGAGCGCCTCGTCGAGGGTCGGGATCCACGTGGCCTCCAGCCGCAGCTCCTCGAGACGCATCTGCACGATCGGCCCCAGACCGGCCACCTCGGAATCGTGATGGATCACCAGCACGTCGTCTGCGGTGCGGCGCACATCGAGCTCGATCCCGTCGGCGTCCTGGACGACGGCCAGCCTGAAGGCGGCCAGGGTGTTCTCCCGAGCCGAGGCCGACGCTCCCCGATGGGCGAGGATGAGCGGGTGCGGGCCGGGCATGCTGGCGACCATACCCCACCCTCGTCGGTGGCCTCCGGGGTGGGTCGGTACCATGCCGGGAATGGACGTCTTCAACACTCTTGGCCGCCACACCCAGACGTTCGAGCCGCTCGAACCGGGACGGGTGGGCATCTACGTGTGTGGGCCCACCGTCCAGTCCCGCCCCCACGTCGGTCACGGCAGGGCGGCGGTGGCCTTCGATGTCGTCCGCCGCTACCTGGCCTGGTCCGGGTACGACGTCACCTACGTTCAGAACGTGACCGACATCGAGGACAAGATCATCGCCGCCGCCGCCGACGAGGGGGTCGATCCTCAGGTGCTGGCCAAGCGCAACGCCGAGACGTTTGCCGCCGCCTACCTCAGGCTCGGGGTGGGGCCGCCGGATCTCGAACCGGCCGCAACCGATCACATCCCCGAGATGATCGAGCTCATCGAGACGCTGATCGCCGGGGGCCACGCCTATTCGGCAGGGGGCGACGTCTACTACGCGGTGCGCAGCTTCGACGGGTACGGCAAGCTTTCCGGGCGCCAGATCGACGACCTCATTTCGGGTGCCAGGATCGAGCCCGGCGAGCACAAGCGGGACCCGCTCGACTTCGCCCTGTGGAAAGCGGCCAAGCCGGGCGAACCGACCTGGGACTCGCCGTGGGGCCCCGGCCGACCGGGGTGGCACATCGAGTGCTCGGCGATGGCCCGCCGCTATCTCGGCGACACCTTCGACATCCACGCCGGGGGCAACGATCTCGTCTTCCCGCATCACGAGAACGAGATCGCCCAGTCCGAGGCGGCCACCGGCAAGCCGTTCGCCCGCTACTGGCTTCACAACGGGATGGTCGATCTCTCCGGCGAGAAGATGGCCAAGTCGACAGGCCATGTCGTCGACCTGATCGAGGCGCTGGGCACCTATCCGCCCCAGGCGGTGCGTCTGTTCTACCTGCGCTCTCACTACCGCAAGCCGCTCGACTTCACCGCCGAGGCGCTGGAGGACGCCGTCGCATCCCTCGAGCGGCTGTGGGCGTTCCGGCGCCGGGCGGGCGATCCGGTCGGCAGGCTCGCCGACCCGGCAACCATCGCCGCCTTCCGAGCGGCGATGGACGGCGATTTCGACGCCGCCGGCGGTCTCGCCGTGCTCTTCGATGCGGTGCGGACCGGCAATCGGCTGCTCGATGCCCATGAGGACCCCTCGGCCCTGGCGGCCGCGTACGACGAGCTGGTCGAGCTGCTCGGGCTGGCCGAGCCGGGGAGCTCGGTCGACGACATCGCCGAGGCTCTCGGTGCCCTCGGCTCCCGGTTCGGGGTGGCGGGCGATTCCCCATGGGACCTGGTCGAGGGTCTGGTCGCCACCAGGACCGCGGCCAGGGAACAGCGGGACTGGCCCACCGCCGATGGGGTGCGAGACGCCCTGGCCGACCTCGGGATCGTGGTCGAGGATGCCGCCGACGGCTCTCGATGGCACAGACGCTGAGAGGCTGGGCCGATGGCGGAGACTCGGCGGTTGGGCGCTGCGGCCACAACCGCAGTGCGATGAGGCGGCGGGCAAGGATCCGAGGGCAGCAACGCCAGAGCGAGCGTCCGGCGCTCGCTCGGCGATGACCGGCGAGGTCAGCGGATGAGCGGCGACGGGTACGGTGCTGATGTCGAAGGCTTCCACGCCGTCAGCGAGGCGGTCGCCGCCGGGCGGGTCCGGCGGCTCACGGTGGAGAGCGCCCGCCTGCACCACGATGACTACCAGCGGCTGGTCGCCGCGGCCGAGGCTGGAGGCGCCGTCATCACCAGGGTGGAGGACACCCGGCCCCTCGCCGCCACCGGGGCACCCCAAGGGGTGGTTGCCACCTGCCGGCCGCTCGCGTACCTCGATCTCGAAGACGCCGTCGGTCTCGCCGACCCCGCCGTTCTGCTCGTCCTCGATCACCTGCAGGACCCGCGCAATATCGGGGCGCTGGCCCGCTCCGCCCGGGCCACCGGGGTTCCGGTGATGGCGACCCCGGGGCGCCGCGCGGCTCCCATCGGCGCCACCGCCTTCAAGGCCGCCGCCGGAGCGCTCGAACATGTCGCCGTCGCCCAGGTGGGATCGGTCGCCGACGCCCTGGTGCGGCTGCGCAGCGCCGGCGTCTGGCTCGTCGGGCTCGACGGCGCCGCCGAACGGTCGATCCTCGGGCTCGACCTGCTCACCGAGCCCGTCGCCATCGTGCTCGGCGCCGAGGGCGAGGGGATCTCCCGGCTGGTCGCCGATCGGCTCGACGTGGCCGCCCGCATCCCGATGCAACCGGGGGTGGAGAGCCTGAACGCCTCGGTGGCAGGGGCGATCGCCATGTTCGAGATGGCCCGGATCCGCGGCTGGATAAGCTGACCGCGCGTCATGCTGGCGTAGCTCAGTCGGTCAGAGCAGCTGATTTGTAATCAGACACACCCGGATAACAGGGTCAGGGCCGGACCCGTTGCAACCATTGACGATCCGCCCGAAACCCTTGGAACCATTGACGATCCGCCGCAAGAGTCACTCACTTGGCTCTCACCCGTTTTCACGCCTTCTGTCTCGGCTCGCGTCCCGCGCGCGTCCCGCGGGGGGCCGGTTGGCCGATACCAGGTGACCAACGAGATGACCAACGGCCCACCAGAAGCGCCCCGGCCTCGTCCTAAGGCCCCGCTTTCCTCGCCCCGGTATCGGACACTGGCGGTTCCTCAGCGTGTCACCCCTGGGCGACGCCGGGCAGCGAGCATTCCTGGCGTTGGAGCTGCTGGCCCACTACGAAGCCGAGGCGGCGCACCGGATGCGCACCGGCAAACGCGTGGAGGTCTTGACCGAGGTCATCGCGAACCTCGTTGAAGCGTCCCTCGTCTGGGACGATCACCAGCATCGAGAGCTCGCCACCCACATCCGGGATCTCGGCGGCCACGAACCCCTCGCCCTCGGCGCGGTGGTCGCCGAGCTCGAGCTCTCGCAAGTACTCCTACTGGGTGGTCGATCTGTCGATTCGGGTGAAGGTGTCTGTGACAGTGCCGTAACTGCAAAGGTCGAGCTGCCAGCGGGCCTGAAGTAGATGGCGTCGGTGAGAGCAGCACTGTCTGGCGGGTGAGGAACACACCACCTAATCGAGCATGTCGCCCCGACCGATCCTCGAACAGCTCAGGGCCACGTGGAACGGCCCGCTCGCTCGTCGGGGTGGCCCCCTCGTCGTGACCTGGCCGCCAGATCTCCCCGACGCCGTGGGCACCGACGCCCTGCTGCGAAAGGCGCTCGACGCGCTCGTCGAAATTTGCCCTCAAGCACGGACACGGCGAGGTCCGCGCGGCACGTTTCACCCCCGACTCGGTTACGGTCAGTGTCATCGACCACGGCTCGGATCTTGCCGACGACCCGACCACGGCTCGACCGTCCCACGCCAGCCACGGACTCGGACTGCCCCTCGCCCGCCGCCTGATCGAAGCGTGCAGAGGTCGACTCGTCGTCGCCCACACCGGACCTCGCCCCGAGTTCGAGATCGTGCCCGTACGACCACCCACACCCACGCTGAGCCGGCCGGACCCGCGACCGGATCAGGACGTCGGCAACCGCAG
>Ga0136619_10001046_pt1 | contig 10691 bp, 8 predicted proteins | sample AntDrymUQ3532106_2_FD_104807 | JGI IMG/M metagenome (GOLD analysis project Ga0136619, IMG submission 104807) | Polar desert sand microbial communities from Dry Valleys, Antarctica - metaG UQ353 (21.06) | ecosystem: Environmental > Terrestrial > Soil > Desert | place: Antarctica: Dry Valley... | reverse complement strand
GCCCTGGACTTCGAACGCGCTGCGGCACATGGCTTCCGGCTGGACATCGCCGCCGGTACGGCAGTGCGGTTCGAACCAGGGATCGGACAGACCGTCGCAGCCGTGGCCATCGGCGGCAGCCGCATCGTGCCGGGCCTCACGACGCGCCCGCCGGGCGAGTTGGACAGTTGATGGTCGAGATCTCCCGGGCCCGTTACGCGCAGCTGTACGGGCCGACAGTCGGCGACCGGATCCGGTTGGCCGACACGAACCTCCAGATCGAAGTCACCGAAGACCGCTGCGGCGGACCGGAATTCGCTGGTGACGAGGCCGTCTTCGGCGGCGGCAAGGTGATCCGCGAGTCGATGGGTCAGGCTCGTACGACCCGTGCGGAGGGCGCGCCGGACCTCGTCATAACCGGGGCGGTCGTCCTGGACCACTGGGGAGTCATCAAGGCAGACGTCGGCGTACGGGACGGACGGATCGTCGCCCTCGGTAAGGCCGGTAACCCCGACACGATGGACGGCGTCCATCCCGAACTCGTGATCGGCCCGGCCACCGAAGTGCTGGCCGGCAACGGGCGGATCCTCACCGCCGGAGCGATCGACTGCCATGTGCACTTCATTTGCCCGCAGATCGTCCCCGAGGCACTCGGCGCCGGGGTCACCACCCTGATCGGCGGCGGCACCGGCCCGGCCGAGGGCAGCAAGGCCACCACCATCACCCCCGGCGACTTCTACCTCACCCGGATGCTCGAGGCGATGGACGTCTGGCCGGTCAACGTCGCGCTGCTCGCCAAGGGCAACACCGTGTCGACCGAGTCGATGGAGGAGCAACTGCGGGCTGGGGCGAGCGGGTTCAAGCTGCACGAGGACTGGGGCTCCACACTCGCAGCCATCGATGCCTGCCTGACGGTGGCGGACCGCTTTGGCGTGCCGGTCGCCCTGCACAGCGACACACTCAACGAGGCGGGGTTCGTGGAGGACACCCTGGCCGCGATCGCTGGCCGAAGCATCCACGCGTACCACACCGAAGGGGCCGGCGGCGGGCATGCGCCGGACATCATCACCGTCGCCAGCCACCCGAACGTGTTGCCCTCGTCGACCAATCCGACCCGTCCGCACACCGTCAACACAATCGACGAGCACCTCGACATGCTGATGGTCTGCCACCACCTCGACTCCTCCGTCCCGGAGGATCTGGCCTTCGCCGAGAGCCGGATCCGACCGACCACAATCGCCGCCGAGGACCTGTTGCACGACCTCGGCGCGATCTCGATGATCGGGTCGGATTCCCAGGCCATGGGCCGGATCGGCGAGGTTGTCCTGCGCACCTGGCAGACCGCGCACGTGATGAAGGCGCGTCGCGGTTGGCTGCCCGGAGACGGTCCGGCGGACAACCTGCGGGCCCGGAGGTATGTCGCCAAGTACACGATCTGCCCGGCTATCTCGCACGGGATCGATGCCGAGGTTGGCTCGGTGGAGCCCGGCAAGCTTGCCGATCTCGTTCTGTGGGAGCCGGCTTTCTTCGGTGTACGACCGCACGTCGTAGTCAAGGGCGGGATGCTCACCTGGGCCCAGATGGGCGATGCAAACGCCTCGATCCCCACCCCGCAGCCGGTCCTGCCGCGACCGATGTTTGGTGCGTACGGCGTCGTGCCGGCTCAGACGTCGGTGCATTTCGTCGCTCCGGCGGCACTTGACGCCGGGCTGGCGGATCGCCTTGCGGTAGGGCGCAGGCTGCTGCCGGTCGCCGATGTGCGGTCGCTTGGCAAGACGGATCTGCCTGAGAACACATCCCTTCCGGAGATCCGCGTCGACCCGGACACCTTCACCGTGTCCGTCGACGGCGAGGTCTGGGATCCTGAGCCGGCAGCCGAACTACCGATGGCCCAACTGTATTTCCTGTTCTGATCGATGACTTCCTCACGCCGGATGCTGGTGCTCAGATGACCGCCGTCGCCGCCCTGCTGACGCTTGCGGATTCGCGGCTGCCCGTCGGCGGGCACGCTCACTCCGGGGGAGTCGAGCAGGCGATCAGCGACCGGTTCGTCACCGACGCCGCGACTCTGGCTGACTTCCTCGATCGCCGCCTGCACACCGTCGCCCCAGTCTCAGCCGCGCTGGCTGCCGCAGCCTGTCACGCCACGGCCGGTCATGCGATCCCCGCTCCCACCATCCCCGCTCCCACCATCGCCGGTAACGCGGTCACCGCTCACCCGATCGCCGCTGCTTACGGGCCTGGGGATGCCGGCCGGTTGGCCGACAGGTTGGCCGGACTCGACGCGGAGGCTGATGCCCGCATGCCGGCTCCCGCGGTACGGGCGGCCTCACGGGTCCTGGGTCGGGGCCTGGCCCGACTGGGACGCCGGGCTTGGCCGAATCCCGCCTGGGCTGAGCTTCCGGTCGCGCCACATCATCCGATCGCCCTCGGCGTAGCTGCGGCTTCGGCCGGGCTGTCGCCGGTCGCGGCTGCTCAGGTCGCCGCCTACCTGTCGATCAGCGGACCCGCATCCGCCGCTGCGCGTCTGTTGTCCCTCGATCCGCTCATCGTCGCGGGGCTCGCCGCCGACCTATGCACGAGCATCGACGCCGTGGCCGAGCAGGCGAGTCGTGATCCGGCCGGTCCGCTCAATGCCGTGTCCGACCCGTGGTTTGACCTACTGGCCGAAACCCACGCCTCCCGAAAGGACCGACTCTTTGCCTCCTGACCACAACCTCGAGGGCGGGGACGTACCCGTACCCCTACCCGTACCGCACGGCCACCCCGACGCCGAAATCCACCCAGACCATGAGGTCAGACGCGCTCTACCTCGGGATAGAGCGCCCAGCGCTGGGTCAGACGCGCTGTACCTCGGAGGTGACGGGCATGACCGTCGACCGCTGCGCATCGGCGTCGGCGGTCCGGTCGGATCCGGCAAGACCGCGCTCGTCGCAGCGTTGTGCCTGACGCTTGGTACCGAGTTCGACCTCGCCGTCGTCACCAATGACATCTACACGACTGAGGACGCAGACTTCCTGCGCCACAACGCCGTACTACCGGACGACCGGATCGAAGCGGTGCAGACAGGCTGCTGCCCGCACACTGCCATCCGGGACGACATCTCCGCCAACCTCGATGCCGTCGAGCTGCTCGAGCAGCGCCACCCCGGGCTTGACCTGCTGTTCATCGAATCCGGTGGCGACAACCTGACCGCGACGTTCAGCTACGGCCTGGTCGACGCCCAGGTGTTCGTCCTGGACGTCGCCGGCGGGGACAAGGTGCCGCGCAAGGGCGGCCCGGGTGTCACGTCCGCCGATCTGTTGGTCGTGAACAAGACCGACCTCGCTCCTCTGGTCGGCGCGGACCTCGGGGTGATGGATCACGATGCGGCCGCTGTGCGGGGCGGGCGGCGCACCGTCTTCCTGTCCTTGCGCGAGGACCCGTCCGCGGCACCCGTCGCTTCATGGGTACGCGATCGGGTGACCGAACGGCTGGCCGCGCAGCCGCCGACCGTGTCCGCGCCTTGACTCCGTTTGGCCCGGGGCCCAGGCAGGGTGCCTACCGCACCCAACCGACAGGCAGACAGCGGCAGGGCGCCGCCTGCCGCTCGGCCGTCCCGCGCCGATGAGGACCGTTGTCGAGGTCGTCGCCCGGCGTGGGCCGGCCGGGCGGACCGTGCTGCCGGTGGTTCGGACGTCTGGACAGTTGGCGGTGCGACGTACCGGCGAGTACCGGATTCACCTGATAGCCAAGGCCTTCGGGCCGCTCGGCGGCGACGCCGTGATCATCCGGCTGCAGGTCGAGGCAGGTGCTCGGTTGGAGGTGTGCAGCGTGGCCGCAGCTGTGTGTCTGCCCTCTCGTGACCCGGCCCCGTCCAGAGCAGAATTGCACGCCGAGGTCGCCGCCGGCGGGAGGTTGGATGTCCTGCTCGAACCGACCGTCGTCGCGGCCGGTGCCGAGCACCGCGCGCGTACCGTGATCGCCCTTGCCGCTGACGCGCGCGCGCACGTCACCGAGCGGGTTGTGCTCGGCCGACATGCTGAGGCGCCCGGGCGGTGGATGGGCACGACGCGAGTCGATTGTGCTGGTCGCCCGCTGCTGCACACCTGCGTCGACCTCGGTCCGGGTTCGCCCATGTGGCGGGCGCCGACCATGCCCCGGGCGTACGCGACCGATCTCACCCTGGCCACTCTGCCGCCGGAGATGACCGCCGATGCCACGACGCCGGAGTCCAAATCCGTTGCCCCGACGCCCGCCACCTCAGCACGGTCGCGCACCGGCCCGAGCTCGGTGCTCTTGCCGCTGGCCGGAGGGTGGCTAAGTACCGCGTGGGGGCACCGGCTCGAGCAGGTACTGGCCGCAATCACCGATCTGACTCGAGTTGATCAGAACTGTGCGGGGTTTCCGACCCAGAAGCCCGAATAACCCCCGGCAGTTCCGATGATCAACTCCGGGTCAGGCGAAGGCGTACGAACCGGTACGCGAGACCGACCGCGAAGACCCCAAGCCCGATCAGAACGGTCGTCGTCGGCAGCGTCACAACCAGGATCACGCAGCCGAGGGCACCCAGGATCTGCAGGGCGCGGGGATACCGGCGGTCGGCGGCCGGCTGCGTGAGGGCGGACAGGTTCGCTATCAGGTAGTAGACCAGGACACCCAAGGACGAAAAGCCAATGGCACCACGAAGATCCACCACCAAGATCAGGAGGCAGACCACCACGGCCAACACGATCTCGGCCCGGTGTGGCACACCGAAACGCGGGTGTACGGCCGAGAGCCACCGTGGCAGATCGTCGTGGCGGGCCATCGCCAGACCGGTCCGTCCGATCCCGGCGATCAGCGCCAGCAGCGCGCCGAGGGCGGCCGCTGCAGCGCCGAAGCGGACGACCGGCACCGCCCAGTCCCAGGACCCCGCCGAAACCGCCTCGGCCAGCGGAGCGTTCGATGCTGAGACGCCAGCGGGCCCCAACGCAAGCAGCACGGACACCGCGACTACGGCGTACACGACGACGGTTGCCCCCAAGGCGATCAGGATCGCGCGGGGAATCGTGCGTTGCGGCTCGCGGACCTCCTCGCCCATCGTGGCGATCCGCGCATAGCCCGCGAACGCGAAGAACAGCAGCCCGGCCGACTGCAGAACTCCGAGTACCCCGCCGGTTGGCGCGGTCCAGCCCGACAACCCCGACGCCTCAGTCTGGCCGCCCCCCAGACTGGCCGCCACCGTCACGGCAAGGGCCAACAGGACGAGACCGACGATGATCCGGGTCAGCGCGGCCGTCCGCGTGACGCCCCGGTAGTTCACCGCGGCTAGGCACACCACCGCGATAACGGCCACGGGCCGCTGCCATCCGGCGGGCACCGCATACGCGGCGAAGGTCAGCGCCATCGCCGCGCAACTCGCGGTCTTGCCGACCACGAAGCCCCACCCGGCGATGAACCCCGGCCAGGCACCGAGCCGCTCCCGGCCGTAGGTGTAGGTCCCGCCCGACGTGGGATAGGCCGCGGCCAGCTGCGCGGAGGAGGTGGCGTTGCAGTAGGCCACCAGCGCGGCTACGGCCAGACCGATCAGCATCCCGGCCCCGGCCGCCTGTGCCGCCGGGGCGAAGGCGGTGAACACCCCAGCCCCGATCATCGACCCCAGCCCGATCACCACGGCGTCGGTCGTACCGAGCCGGCGGGCCAGCCCCGGTGGACCAGTCATGGCCAGACACCCCCTGCGAGCACTCACGGAGAATAGTGTCGGCTCATGACCGGACCGCGAACCGTACGAGCCGCCCGGGGCAGCGGGCTGACCGCCCGCAGCTGGCAGACCGAGGCGCCGCTTCGGATGTTGATGAACAATCTCGACCCCGAGGTGGCCGAACGACCGGACGACCTGGTCGTTTATGGCGGCACCGGTCGCGCCGCCCGGGACTGGCCCAGCTTCGATGCGATGGTCCGGTCACTCACCGATCTGGCCGACGACGAGACCCTGCTCGTACAGTCCGGCCGCCCGGTCGGCGTCTTTCGTACCCACGAGTGGGCACCGCGCGTCCTGATCGCCAACTCCAACCTCGTCCCGGACTGGGCGAACTGGCCGGAGTTCCGCCGGCTGGAGAACCTCGGGCTCACGATGTACGGCCAGATGACCGCCGGATCATGGATCTACATCGGCACCCAGGGGATCCTGCAGGGCACCTACGAGACCTTCGCCGCGGTGGCCGAGAAGCGCTTCGGCGGGTCACTGGCCGGGACACTGACGGTTACCGGCGGGTGCGGCGGCATGGGCGGCGCGCAACCGCTTGCGGTAACCCTGAACGACGGGGTCTGCCTGGTGATCGATGTCGACGGGAACCGGCTGGCCCGGCGGGCCCGCGACCGCTACCTCGACGAGGTGGCCGACGATCTCGACGACGCCCTGCGCCGCTGCGCTGCTGCTCGCAGCGAACGACGGGCGCTGTCGGTGGGACTGGTCGGCAACTGCGCGAAGGTATTGCCGATCCTGCTCGAGCGAGGCGTCGCCGTGGACATCGTCACCGACCAGACCTCGGCTCACGATCCGTTGTCCTATCTCCCCGAGGACGTGGATCCCGACGACTGGGACGACTACGCCCGGACCAAACCCGAGGAGTTCACCGAGCGCGCGCAGGCCTCGATGGCCCGCCACGTCGAGGCCATGGTCGGCTTCATGGATGCCGGAGCGGAGGTCTTCGACTACGGCAATTCGCTGCGGGACGAGGCCCGAAAAGGCGGGTACGGCAGGGCATTCGACTTTCTCGGCTTCGTTCCTGCCTACATCCGCCCGTTGTTCTGCGAGGGCAAGGGCCCGTTTCGTTGGGTCGCGTTGTCGGGCGAGGAGTCCGACATCGCCGCGACCGACAAGGCCATCCTCGACCTTTTCCCGGACGACGAACGGCTCCATCGATGGATCACCGCGGCCGGGGAACGCGTTGCCTTTCAAGGTCTTCCGGCGCGCATCTGCTGGCTCGGGTACGGCGAACGCGATCGCGCCGGACTGCGCTTCAACGAGATGGTCGCCTCGGGAGAGCTGGCCGCCCCGATCGTGATCGGTCGCGATCATCTCGACTGCGGGTCGGTCGCGTCGCCGTACCGGGAGACCGAGGCGATGGCCGACGGATCGGATGCGATCGCGGACTGGCCGCTGCTCAACGCCCTGCTCAACACCGCCTCCGGCGCCACCTGGGTGTCGATCCACCACGGTGGTGGAGTCGGGATCGGCCGATCCATCCACGCCGGCCAGGTCTGCGTGGCCGACGGCACCCCGCTCGCGGCGCAGAAGCTGGAGCGGGTGCTGACCAACGATCCCGGGACCGGCGTCATGCGGCATGTCGATGCCGGATACGAGCGGGCCGAGAGCATTGCGGCCGAGCGCGGCGTACGGATCCCGATGACCGAGTCGTGACCACGCCCGGCCAGATCGCGGCCCAGCGAGGCCTCGATGCGGCCTCGTCCTGGTGGTGCGCTCAGGCTTGGCTGCCCGAGGGTGTGAAGGACGACGTACGGCTGGTCGCCGGCCCGGACGGCCGGCTGACCGACGTGCAGACCGGGGTCGGACCCGCGGCTGCTGACAGCCAACTGGCCGGCATCGTGCTACCCGGGTTTGCCGACGCTCACTCGCACGCCTTCCATCGGGCGCTGCGCGGCCGTACGCACGACAGCGGAGGCACGTTCTGGACCTGGCGCGAGGCGATGTATTCGATTGCAGCGAAGCTGGACCCGGACTCCTACCGCGCCCTGGCGACCGCCGTGTACGCCGAATCCGCCCTGGCCGGGGTGACCTGCGTCGGGGAGTTCCACTACCTGCACCACGGCCCGGGCGGAAGGCCCTACGAGGACCCCAATGCCATGGGGGAGGCGCTGCGCGCAGCAGCGGCGGCGGCCGGGATCCGGCTCACCCTGCTCGACGCCGCGTACCTGAGCGGTGGCCTCGGTGCCGATGGCCATCAACCGCTCAACGAAGTCCAGCTGCGCTTCGCCGACCCGGACATCGACGCCTGGGCGCAGCGGATCGAGGCGCTGCAACCGGATGCGAACACCCGGATCGGGGTGGCCGTCCACTCGGTGCGCGCAGTGCCCGCCGAGCACCTGGCGAGAATCGGGGCGGTGGCGGCCGGCCGGCCGATTCATGTGCATCTGTCCGAGCAGCCAGCCGAGAACGAGGCATGTCAGGCGGTGTACGGTTGCACCCCAACCGAATTGCTGGACCGGCATGGCTTGCTCGGCCCGAGGACGACAGCCGTACACGCGACCCACTTGACCGAGAACGACGTCGAGACCCTCGGAGCGCACGGCGTGTCGGTGTGCCTGTGCCCGAGCACAGAGGCTGACCTCGCCGACGGACTGCCGCCGACCGGGCCGCTGCTCGCCGCGGGCGTACGACTGTGCGCCGGCAGCGACCAACATGTGGCCGCCGACCCACTGGCCGAGGCACGAGGGATCGAACTGCACGAGCGGCTGCGCACTGGCCGCCGAGGCACCGCGTCCCCGACGGCTCTGGTCGACGCGCTCACCACAGCCGGTCACGCGGCGCTGGGCTGGCCGGAGGCCGGCCGGCTCGAGGTCGGCGCACTGGCCGATCTCGTCGCCATCGACCCAGCTAGCGCGCGTACCGCTGGGACCGATCCGGCGCAGATCGTGATGACGGCAGGTACGGCCGACGTCCGTACGGTCATTCTGGGCGGCAAGACCGTGGTCTCCGATGGCCGACACGTCCTGGGCGATGTCGCCGAACTCCTCGGCGACGCGCTTGAAATGCTGGCTGCGGCGCATCGCACAAGGCTCTGATCAGCTCCGAGGCGGGCTGGCGGCCAGGCCGGGGGGTGTCGTGGTGATCTGGCCGTCGACTGGAGGACAGCCGCCATTGCGCTGAGTCGACGTACGGTAAGGCGTGATTGAGCTCTGGAGGATGCGGGAATGACCGCACGCCATCGGTGGGCAATGGTGGCGGCACTTGTCGCCGTACTCGTTGCTGTCCCGATCGTGATCTCGGTGCTGCCTGCGACCGACACAGACATCAGTGCAGCGGATTTGTTGGAAAAAGTTCAGGACTCGGGGGATGTGAGCTACTCCGGATATGCACAGTCCATCGGGGGTGTCCTGCTGCCCATCAACGAGCAGCTGCCCGAACTCGTAGAGCTCTTCGCCGACCGCACCACGACCCGCGTCTGGTGGCGCAGCCCCGAGCAGTGGCGGGTCGACACGATCGGACTGACCGGGGAGACCGGCGTGCACCGCCAAGGGGAAACGACATGGACCTGGGAGTACGAGGCGAACCGGGCCACCGTCAGCCGGGTACCCGATCTACGTACCCCACGTCCGGACGACCTGCTGCCCAGCGAACTCGGCCGACGGCTGCTCAGCGAGGCTGAGGCCGACGAGGTGACCCGGCTGCCGGCCGAACGCATCGCCGGTGTCAACGCGCCGGGACTGCGGCTCAACCCCCGCGAACCGCAGTCCAATGTGGACAGAGTCGATATCTGGGCCGATCCCGGAACCGGGTTGCCGTTGCGGGTGGCGATATACGGCGAGGGAGCGAGGTTGCCGGCTGTCACAACCTCCTTCCTGGACATCGACTTCGAACGACCGGATCCGGAGATCACCAGCTTCTCGCCACCGCCGGGTGCCCGCGTCCAGTTCGAAGAAGTCCCAGACGTGGTAGCTGCCGCGGACCGGTTCGGGCACTACATTCCGCTGGACCGGCTGGCCGGACTCGACCGCCGCGAACAAACCGAGGGGCTCGGCTCGGTCGGGGACTACGGCCGCGGGGTAACCGTGCTGGTCGCCGTGCCCCTGCCGCGAGAGTTCGCCGAACCGTTGCGTCGACAACTCCTCGAGGCCCCCGGCGTCCAACTCGACAACCCCTTGGGTACGGCAGTCACGGTTGGCCCGTTCTCGGTCCTGCTCACCAGTGCAGGCGAGGACGTGAGCTTCCTGCTGACCGGCACCGTCGATCTCGAGACCCTGCAGCGGGCAGCACGGGATCTCCGCGAGAACCCACCGGTGCATCGATGATCCACACAGGGAGGTTGACCAAGCGATTCGGCCAGATCCTGGCCGTCGACCGCATCGACCTCGATGTCCGCGAGGGCGACATCTACGGCTTCCTCGGCGCCAACGGGTCCGGCAAGACCACGACCGTACGAATGCTGCTCGGCCTGGTTCTCGCCTCCAACGGGCGGATCGAGGTGCTCGGAAAGGCGATGCCCAAGCACGGCAAGACGGTCCTGCCCCGGGTGGGAGCACTGGTCGAGGGACCGGGTGCCTATCCGCACCTGTCCGGGCGCCGAAACCTGGCTCTGTCCGACGCCGCGGGGGTCGGCGGCTCGCGGAGCACGCGCAGGGCCCGCATCGACACCGCCCTCGAGCAGGTCGGCCTCGGTGGCGTCGACAAACGACCGGTCAAGGCCTACTCGCTGGGGATGCGACAACGGCTGGGCCTGGCCAGCGCCCTGCTCCGCAAGCCCGAGCTGCTCATCCTCGATGAACCGACCAACGGACTTGACCCGCAAGGCATCCGCGAGATTCGCGATTTATTGCTGGCCTTGCACGCCGGCGGGACCACGATCTTCCTGTCCAGTCATCTGTTGGCCGAAGTCGAACAACTGTGCACCCGGGTCGGTGTACTCGACCAGGGCAGGTTGGTCCTGCAGGATCAACTCGACGCCCTGACCGCACCCACCGGTAACAGCGTCGTACGCACCCCGGACGCCGACCGGGCGCATGCGCTGCTC
>Ga0136619_10001041_pt1 | contig 10714 bp, 13 predicted proteins | sample AntDrymUQ3532106_2_FD_104807 | JGI IMG/M metagenome (GOLD analysis project Ga0136619, IMG submission 104807) | Polar desert sand microbial communities from Dry Valleys, Antarctica - metaG UQ353 (21.06) | ecosystem: Environmental > Terrestrial > Soil > Desert | place: Antarctica: Dry Valley... | reverse complement strand
CTGCGCGCTCTCGAGGTCTGACGCAAGCCCGCGGAAGAGGAGTCCGTCGTGGAGTTCGCGGGAGGTCGACGCGGTGGGCTTACCGTCTTCGAGATCGAGTCCACCGGCGGCCCGGGCGACCGGCTGTTCTCCGCGTCTCTGAGCATCGAGCGAGACCAGCCGTCTTTCGTTTCACGGCTCGACCTGGCGTCCTACTGCTGGCGGCTCGACCCCAACTAGACACCCGGCGCGTCCGAGGCCGACCTTCGCGAGCGACCGGAAGCTATGGGCCAACGAGCAGCTTCTCTGTACGCGTCCTTTCCCGAGGCGATGCAATTGCCGGCACGAGGCCGGGATTCGCGGAGCGCCGCTGTTCGGGCGAGTGCGTGGCGGCATCGCAAGAGGTATCCTTGCGGGCCATGAACACGAGGTCGCGGAACTGGTTGATCTTCTCCGGAGCGGTCTGGGGGTTCGTTATGGCGGCGATCCCCTCGCTGGTCGCTTTCGATGATCCGTTCACCGTAAGCCCTTTCCTGATCGCCGCGCCGCTCGCGGCGATTTCGATCTGGCTGATGATGGCCATAAACATGTCCGGCTTCTCGGAGGAGAACCTGGGCGAGCTGCTGAACATCCTCAACATCTTCCGGGAGTCGACGATCTGGCTGGAGAGCTTGATCGTCGCGCAGGCAGTCTTCGTCTACGCGGTGGTGGTCGGCCTCCTGCTCTCGCCCGTATCCGGCATGGCGATACGCCGGATGTCCCGCTCCTGAGGCATCACGAGGTCCGGTCCTTCTTCGCCCCGCTTCGGCGTCGGACGAGGGCGGCCACGATCCCGGCGGCGATCACGACCCCGAAAGCTACCAACAGGACGTTGACGTACTGCGGCGCCTGCTCGCCGAGGTAAGAATAGACGAAGGTGGCCGGCGCCGCGCCGACGACCGTCGCCACGAGGAACCCCGCGGAGCGCATCCGGGTGAGGCCGGCGGCGAAGGAGATCACGTCGAAAGAGACGATGGGCACGAGCCTGGCGACGAACACAGCCCAGGCCCCCCACCGCTCGAACCACCTGTCCGCGGACTCCAGGCCAGCCTTGCCGACCAGCGCCTCGACCGGAACCCGCCCGAAGGCCCGTGCGAGAAAGAAGCTTATGAGCGCCGCCAGCGTCGCCCCGAAGAGGCTGAGCAGCCCGCCCCAGAACACCCCGAAGGCCAGCCCATTAGCAAAGGTTATGAGGAAGGCAGGCAGCGGCGCGGCGATGGCCTGAAGCACCATTAGCCCGACCGAGACGATCGGCGCCCACGCTCCAAAGGAGAGTATGTAGTCCCGCAGCCCGGCGATGTCGCCGCGGGCCAGGATGCCGGCGGCCCGGTCGACCTCAGAGCGGAAACCCGACGAGAGCAGGTAGGCGAGTCCGAAGGCCGCCAGGGCCGCCGCGGCGAGGACGAACCTGGCGCGCCTGACGGTCCTGGCATCTAGACTGAGGGAGTTACCCGACATCCACCACGCGCATCATGCCCCCCTCCTGATGGTAGAGCAGGTGGCAGTGCAGCGCCCACGCTCCCGGGTTGTCCGCCAGCCAGTCGGTGGCGAGCGTCTGCATCGGCTCGACAAGGACCGTGTCTTTGACCGGCCCGTTCCCGGTGCCGTTGTCGACCCGGAAGAAGTGGCCGTGGAGGTGCATCGGGTGGGGCATCTCGCTCATGTTGCGGTACTCGAAGCGGATCAGGTCGTCCCTGTTAACGGAGATCCTGTCGGCGTCGGGGGACCTCTGCCCGTTTATGCTCCACGTGTACTTTTCCTCGTCTCCGTCGAGGGCGAGCGGGATGGTCTCGTCTGGCTCTCCTTCGGGGACCGGCTCCGCCTCCGGCGCGGCCCGGAGCATGTCGTAGGTTAGGAGGTTGCCCTTCAGCTCGGAGGGCATCTGGTCCGGCGCCGGGGCGGAGCCGGAGCTTCCCCGGTAGCGGAAGACGGCGCGGGCCAACTTCTCCGTACCCTCGGCCTCGGCGGCGAGCTGCCAGACGCCGGGACTGGTCGCGTCGACGAGCACGTCGTAGCGTTCGCCCGGGCCGAGGCGCACGACGTCAACCTCGACCTGCTCGACGGGCTGGCCGTCGGTGTGAGTGGCGGTCAGCTTGTGTCCGGCGAGGGCGACCCGGTAAATGGTGGCGCTGGAGGCGTTGATCAGACGCAGCCTCACCCTGTCCCCGCGCCGCACCTCCAACTCTTCAGGCCGCTCCGGCGGCTTGCCGTTGATTAGGTGGTACGGATAGATGGTGTCCGGCGGCGTCCGCGCGGGCTCTCCGTCCGCACCCTCCGTTCCGCCCATGCCCTCCATGCCGCCGCCTCCCATGTCCATCCCGGCCATCTCGCTGCCGCCGCTCCTCAGATTATCCAGCTCGTCCTCCGGGGTCCTCCCGTCCACGCCGTCGAGCCAGTCGTCGAGCATGAGGGTGAACTCCTTGTCGTAGGAGAGGGTCTCGTTTTCGGGCTCCACGATCAGGGGTCCGTAGACGCCCCGGTCAAGCTGCAATCCCACGTGGGAATGGTAGAAGTAGGTGCCTGCGGCCGGTACGACGAAGTCGTAGGTGAACTGCTCTCCCGAGCCGATCGGAGGCTGCGTCACGTCCGGGACGCCGTCCATGTCGTTGACGATGGGCTGTCCGTGCCAGTGGATGGTGGTCCCCTCGGGAAGACGGTTGTCTACCCGGACGCGCAGGGCCTCGCCCTGTTTGATCCGAATCTCCGGCCCCGGCACGCCGCCGTTGTAGCCCCACGTCTGGAGCCTGCGTCCCCCCAACTCGAACTCCATCGGGGCGGTCTCCAGAGAATACTCCGTCACCCGGCCCCCGCCCGTTGTCCGCGCGCCGCCTGTCGGGCGGTCCTGAGACGTCAGCGCGCCGCAGCCACCCAGAACCAGCGCCCCGGCTCCGAGCCCCGCCGCCTTCAGGAATTCCCGGCGACTAAACGCGTGGTATGCGCGCCCGCCCTCTCTCGTAGCGCCGCCTTTATTGACCGACCTCATTCTTCACCCTCCGTTCGGTTTCTCGGAATCCGTTCGATACTCGTCATCCGTGTGATGGCACCAACTCGATACGCTTCATTATCGCACGCCTATCGTATACCCCCCAACCCTATATGTAATTGCGTGGCGCTGCGGGAGCGAACCGGTTCACGGGGTGGCGTGGTCTTTACGAGCGAAGATGACGAGCACGAGCCCATCGAGGTGGCGCTCCACCAGATCCACCTCAAAGCCTGCCCGGCACACCAGCGAGAGGGTGTCCCGGTCGAGGTGGCAGCCTCCGGCGAGACGCTTCCACACCGGCGTGGCCTTTTTCTGCGTCCAGGCCGCGGGTCGCCGCTCCATCCTGACGTGTTCCAGGAGCCTGAGCTGTCCGCCTCGCGTGAGTACCCGCCGCGCTTCGCGGAGTGCCCGCGCCGGGTCCGGGATGGTGCAGAAGACGAGCGTCGCCGTCACGGCGTCGAAGCTCTCGTCCTCGAAGGGAAGCTCCTCGGCGTCGGCCTCGACGGCTTCGACCGGGAAGGAGGCTTTGCCGGCTCTTTGCTCCGCGCGGCGCAGCATCGCCTCGTCCGGGTCCATGCCGACAAGTCTCTCTACGCTCGGCGGGTACAGCGGGAAGTTCTTGCCCGTCCCAACACCGAGTTCGAGGACGTTGCCCCGGACGCCGCGCAGGGTCTTTCGGCGAAGCTCCCTCAGGCCAAGCTCTTCGAGCGGCGCGGTCAGCGGGTCGTAGAGGCTGCTGAATAGACTCCCTGCCTCTTTCGGCTTCATCGGCGGCCCGAGATCAGGAGCACCACGCCGACGATCAAAGCTATGAACAGACCCCAGAAGAGGAGCATGAACAAAAGACCTATCGCTCCGCCACCCATCATGCCGCCGCTCATCATTTGTCCCATGCCGCCCATCATCCTGCTGCCGGTGAAGGCGGCGAGCAGGATCAGGAGTACAAGACCCGCGACCGCGACCGTCAGGACCGTCCTCGCGTTGTTCATCCGGGACTTCTCCTTCCTCGCCTCAGCTTCGCGCTACTTCCTCGACCACGCTCTCGAGGTCTTCCCGGACTTGCGAGGCTATGTCCCCGAGCTCGTTGTTGCCGACGATGGAGAGCATGGTCTCCGGCTCGACGGCGGCGACGTGGGTCGCGCCCTCTCGCACGTAGACGACGACGTTGCACGGCAGGAGTGTTCCCAGCTCGGGCTCCGCCTCGAGTCCCTTGTTGGCCAGCGGCGGATTGCAGGCTCCGAGGATGGTGTACGCCTCGCGCTCCACCCCGAGCTTCTCCTTCAACTTGGCCTGTATGTCTATCTCGGCCAACACGCCGTAGCCCTTCTCCTGGAGCGCGGACTTTGCTTTGTCCACCGCCTCGTCGTGCGGGAGAGGGGTCTCACTCGAGATCGCGTACCTTTTGCGTTCGGTCATTATCGCTTTGCCTCCATCGGGTTGTTTGACTCTACGGCCATAGTGCATGAGTGCGACTTCAAGTGGAGATCAGGTAGAGATCAAGTCTGGATCAAGATCCCCGGAAACGATCTGGAGACGAAGCGGGGAGACAACAAGCACCTCCCCGCCGCGTCCGAATCGAATGACCGTTTTATGCCGTCAGTTGCGGGGTTGCCAGCTCTGGCCGCCGTCCTCGCTGCGGAACACTAGCGCCTCTTCACCGTCGAGCGCGCCTGCGTAGACGACTTTCGGGTTGCCTGGAGCCACCGCCACCGTCGAGACGCCGCCGGGAAGTCCGTCTCCGACCGGCCGCCAGTTCCTGCCTCTGTCGGTGCTCTTGTACACTTGGCCGCCGCCGGCCGCGTAGAATGTGTCAGGGTTCTCCCTGTCCTGAGAGACCCACGTCGCCATGCCGCCGGGTATGGTCCCGACCTGCTCCCAGCTCTTGCCGCCATCGGTGCTCTCCTGGAAACCGCCCTGCATCGCGGCCAGGTAGAGGGTATCGGAATCCCGAGGGTCTACCAGGATCGGTCCCATGACGGACACCTCACCGTTCACCTGCTTCCAGCTTTCGCCGGCGTCCGGGCTGCGATAGAGGCCCGCGCCGGCGATGTAGGCGTAGAGGGTATCCGGGTTCTCGGGATCCATCTCCAGGCCGTGCACGTCGGTGGCAGGCAGGCCCGAGTTGTCCAGGCTCCAGCTTTCGCCGCCGTCCTCGGAGCGGAAAAATCCCGGGTGGCCGGCGATGTACGCCTTCTCCGGGTTGCTTGGATCGACGACCCAGCCCATCGGGTCCGCGCCGCTCAAGTCTGAAAGCTGTTGCCACGACTTTCCACCGTCGTCGCTGACGGCCCCGCCGCCGTGGCCTCCGACCATCACCCGTCCGGGGTCCTCCGGGTCCACCACCATTGCGTGGAAGTCCCCGCCCACGTACGGCCGGCTCGCCGTGCCAGATCCTCCCAGGCCGGCGGACAGGAAGACCGCTACCGCGAATGCCGCCAGCACGAGTGCCCCGAGAGACCCCCATAACGCGAACTTCCTCCGTCGTTGCCGTGCGGCCTCGGCTTCCAGCCGCTGCCGCTGTTGGACGCCTCGCGCCTTCCGGTCCGTCTGCTCCAGCCGCTTCTTGTTCCTGGTTTTGTCGCTCAAGATCGTTCCTCTCCAATCCGCTTCCGACCGTCTTACGTAGTGCCGCGCCGGGATGTCCCGCTCTACCGACTCTTGCCGATGTTCACCTTTTGTTACCGTTCCTCGCCGCCTGCGGCTCGTCCTCAAGCGCGCCGATCTGGTCGGCCAGGCCAGCCTGCTCCGTACGCAACCGGGCTAGTCGCTCCTCACGGGTCAGACCTTCGGAGGTCTCCGGGGTCCGCTCCCCGTCCTTACCTCCTTCTCCCTGCATGCCCTTCATCATGAACATCATCGAGAGCGGGCAGATCGCGAGCAGCAGGAACGGGAGGGCCGCCACCGCCAGGTTCGGGGCGATCGCGTACATCCCGGCTCCTACGGCCACCAGGCCGGCCAGCACCTTCCAGTTAAGGCACATCTTCAACGTCTTCATCTCGTTAATCCTCCTACGGTGTGGCGTATCCGCGCTTCCGATCCCGGCCGCTTCCGTCCGGGCGGCGATCTGCCAGGCAAGGCGACCCCGCCGCGCCCGGCCTCGCTTCGCCACCGCAGTGTGCCATGGAGATTCGTACTGTACGGGGCCACCATCACGCCGGCTGCTTACCGAGGGACCGGCGATCGACCTGCATCCGCCACGCCAGCAGCGGCACGGTCAGTACCAGCAGAGCGAGGGCCACCACCTGCGCCTCCTGGAGCCCGAAGAACCAGATCTGCTCGGTCCGGAAGAACGTCAGCAGGAAGCGCCCCACGGCGTAGACCCCAACGTAGGTCAAGAACAGCATCCCGTCCGTCCGGTAGACGCCCCGCAGCTTCCAGAGCAGCCCGAGCACCACGAAGTCGAAGAGCAGCTCGTAGACGGCGTAAGGGTGAAGGGGGGTGCCGAGCAGCTCGGGAGGAACCATGGTTGCCGGGTTCGTGTAAATAAAGGCCCACGGGGCATCGGTGGGAGCACCCAGGGCGTCGCCGTTGGGGATGCAGGCGAGCCTGCCGAGGCCCTGGCCCAGGATCAATCCCGGAGCCGCCGCGTCCGCCGCTCTCCAGAACGGGAGCCCGTTGCGCCAGGTGTAGAGGAGGCCGGCCAGCACGCCGCCGACGAGCCCACCGTAGACCGCGAGCCCGCCTTCCCAGACGTACAGGACGCGCACGGGGTCGTCGGCGTAGAGGTCCCATCTATCTACCACGTGGAAGAGTCGCGCCCCGACGATGCCACCGAGCAGACCCCAGAGGATGAGCGACTGCATCTTCTCGGTGTCGATGCCCTTGCGCCGCGCCTCGCGCAGCCCGAGCCAGCCGCCCGCGAAGACGGCCAGCATGAAGAAGAGGTTGTACCAACTGAGCATGAAAGGACCCGCCTGGGCGATCATGGGGTCGGTGCTTATGGTGATGCCGTTCAAACTCTGTCTCCAATCTTGAGTTGACGTTCCGTTACGTGGATGAGCCGGCCGGGCTGCATGTTCCGTTTACTCACCGTCTGCTCCCGCGTTCTTCGGGCTTGCCGGACCGATCAGCAGCCAGAGGGGAATCGCGAAACCCACCACGTAGCCTATCGCGGTCCACCCGTCGGGCAGCCAGCGTGGCTGAAAGACCGGCTGGAGGACCAGGACGGTCATCGACAGCGCCATCAGGATCAGGCCGAGCCCGGAGCGGCGTCCGCGCGCAAGCGGCAGTATGCCCACGCTCCCGCCCAGGCCGACAACGAAAACGGCCAGGTGGGTCAGCAGGCCGGCCAGCTCGAACGGCGAGAGGTTCACCGCCGCTCCCTTCGGGCAGTGGGGTTCCGAGGGTGGCCGGTTCAGGCCTCACGACGCCCGCCACTTCCCGGGCCATCCGAGCTTCCGGAGGCCGTTCCGCTCCCGACGGCCGTCAGGCGGGGTAGCAGCATCGGCGTGCGGGTGCGGTAGGCAGCGTACTCGTCCCCGAACCGCTTTTCCAACTCGCGCTCCTCCCTTCGGGCCAGCCGGTAGTAGGTAAAGACCAGAATCGGGGCCATGAGCAGGGTGATCAGGGTGGGCCACTGGACAAGCGCCCCCAGGATTCCGAGCATGAGCCCGGTGTACTGCGGGTGGCGCACCACGGCGTACGGTCCGTCCGTGACGAGCTTCTCGTCCGCGTCGTGGATCCTCCGCCAGGAGGAGGCCACGATCACGACGGCCAACACCATTATTATGCCCCCAAGCAGCATGAACAGCCCGGCCCACCACCCCCCGAGTCCCAGCAGGCTGGCGATCAGGTTCCCGCTGTTGTGGGCGAACGGGTCGGGGAAGGGTGCGCGCCCTAGCAGGGCCGTAAGGAGGTAGATCGTCAGGGGGAACCCGTACATCTCGGTGTAGAGGGCAACGAAGAACGCGCCCAGCACCCCGAAAGAACGCCACTCGCGCGGGCGGGCCGGCCTCAAGTAGCCCAGCACGAAGGCCAGCACCAGCCCCACGTGTAGCGCGACCAGCGGCCACCACCCGTAGTCGTAACTGCCCAAAGCTACTTCTCGATCGGGGCGCGCACGGAGTTGCCCCATTCGGTCCACGAACCGTCGTAGTTGCGGACGTTGTCGTAACCAAGCAGGTACTGGAGCACGAACCAGGTGTGGCTCGACCGCTCTCCAATGCGGCAGTAAGCTATGATGTCCTCACCCTCGTTGAGTCCGGCCTCGCCTTCGTAGACCTCCTTTAGCTCGTCGACACTTTTGAAGGTTCCGTCCTCCCGCACGGCCCGCGCCCACGGCACGTTGGCCGCTCCGGGGATGTGCCCACCCCTCATGGCACCCTCCTGCGGGTAGTCCGGCATGTGCAACAGCTCGCCGGAGTACTCGCCGGGGCTCCGCACGTCCACCATCGGTCCCTGCTTCTCCAGGTGCTTCTCCACGTCCTCCTTGAAGGCCCGGATCTTCTCGTCGTCCCGCTCAGGCACCGGGTACTCGACACGCCCGAAGGAGGGAACGTCCTGGGTCATCTCCCGGCCCTCGGCCTCCCACTTGATGCGCCCGCCGTCCATGACGCGCACGTTATCGTGGCCGAACAGGCAGAAGACCCACAGCGCGTAAGTCGCCCACCAGTTGTTCTTGTCCCCGTAGAAGACGACCGTGGTGTCCGGGGTTATTCCCTTCTCGCCCATGAGCCGCGCAAAGTGCTCGGGATCGAGGTAGTCGCGCATCAGGGGATCGTTCAGGTCCTCTACCCAGTCGATCTTGACCGCGTTCGGAACGTGCCCGATGTCGTAGAGCAACACGTCCTCGTCGGACTCCACGATGCGCACGTTCTCCGTGTCATTCAGGTGCTCCGCGACCCACCCGGTCGTCACCAGCGCCTCCGGGTGCGCGTAGCCCTTCTGCTGTATCTCCTGCTCCATGCGGACTCCTTTCGAAGCTTTCAGCAGCACAAGCGCCCATTCTAAACCATCTCCGATAAAATTTGTCGGGTTTGACGATCTCCGGTAGCCTGCGGGTATACTCCTGCCCATGACAAGACCAGAGGATTACACAGCTTACGGAACACTGGCCGGGAAGGCAGCCGCCGGACGCATCGAGAGGGACGAAGCGCGCGCCCTCGCACGGCTGGCGACCGCCGACCCGGCGCCGGCGATGCGGGCAGCGGCGGAGGTCCGGGACCAGGTCTTCGGGCCGCGAGTCTCGTACTCGCGCAAGGTCTTCATCCCGCTCACCAAGCTCTGCCGGGACAACTGCGGATATTGCACCTTCGCCCACCCGCCGAAGGAGGGTGAACGAGCATACCTGACGACGGAGGAGGTGCTGGAGATAGCGCGGGCCGGCGCGGAGGCCGGGTGCAAGGAGGCGCTCTTCACGCTCGGCGACAAGCCGGAGAAGCGCTACCCGGAGGCCCGGCGGGAGCTGCGAGCGTTGGGTTTCGAGAGCACTATCGAGTATTTGATCCACTGCTGCCGGCTCGTCCTGGATGAGACGAAACTACTGCCACACGCCAACCCCGGTGTGCTCTCCGAGGACGAGGTACGCGCCTTGAGAGAGGTCACGGTCTCGCAGGGGATCATGCTGGAGCAGGCGTCCGAGAGGCTGTTGGGACGCGACCTGGCGCACTGGGCCTCGCCGGACAAGGTGCCCGAGAAGCGGCTCGCCACCATCGAGGCGGCGGGCTGGCACGCCGTGCCGTTCACGACGGGCATCCTCATCGGCATCGGAGAGACCGTCGAGGAACGAGTGGACACCATACTCGCCATCCGGGACGCGCACGAGGAGCACGGCCAGATCCAGGAGTGCATCGTCCAGAACTTCAGGGCAAAGCCGGGCACCCGTATGGCGCTCGCGCCCGAGCCCTCCGAGGTCGAGATGCTCGCCACAATCGCCCTCGCCCGCCTACTCCTGCCCGCTGACGTGACGGTACAGGCTCCTCCGAACCTGGCGGAGCCGTTCTCTCCCGGCTCCCCACCGTACACCCGCTACGTTGACGCTGGCATCAACGACTGGGGCGGCGTCTCTCCCGTCACCCCTGACCACGTGAACCCCGAGCGTCCCTGGCCACACCTGGAGGAACTGGAGCGGGCCACGGAGGCGAAGGGATACCTGCTCCTCGAACGCCTGGCGATTCATCCCGCGTACGCGCTCGACGCGGAGCGGTGGGTGGACGAGGGACTCCGCGCTCGCGTGTGGGCCAGCATGGACGCAGAGGGATTCGCGCGAGTCGAGGACTGGGCACCGGGTACGGAGGAAGACATCCCGGCGAGAACCGTCGCGGAAACCCAGGGTAAGCGTCCATCGAAAACGCGCTCCAAGTTCCTGCGGGCGCTCGCGGGAGCCGGGGAGCGGGATCTGACGCAAGAGGAGATCTCCGTTCTCTTCACTGCTCGTGGCACGGAGATGGCGGAGCTATGCCAGGTAGCGGACGATCTGCGGCGCGAGGTCAACGGCGACGAGGTTACCTACGTCATAAACCGGAACATCAACTACACGAACCTCTGCTACTTCCGGTGCCGCTTCTGCGCGTTCTCGAAAGGCCCAAAGTCCCTGAACCTGCGCGGCGACCCGTACCTGCTGGACACCACCGAGGTCGCCCGCCGCGCCCGCGAGGCGTGGGAGAAAGGCGCGACCGAGGTATGCATGGTCGGTGGCATCCACGGCAGCTTCACCGGCGAGAACTACCTGGAGTACCTGCGGGCAGTCAAGGACGAGGTGCCGGAGATGCACGT
>Ga0136619_10001037_pt1 | contig 10743 bp, 7 predicted proteins | sample AntDrymUQ3532106_2_FD_104807 | JGI IMG/M metagenome (GOLD analysis project Ga0136619, IMG submission 104807) | Polar desert sand microbial communities from Dry Valleys, Antarctica - metaG UQ353 (21.06) | ecosystem: Environmental > Terrestrial > Soil > Desert | place: Antarctica: Dry Valley... | reverse complement strand
ATGACAGCGCCGACACCCCGGTGCCGCTGCTCGTTACGTTCCTGTCCACTGCTGCACCCCGTCCGCTTGACGCTGACACCGGTCAACCCGTCCAGACCCTCCGGCAGGCGCTGAAGCTGCGGTTGCTGTCCGTGCGCCAGCGCGACGGATTGTTCTCTTTCCTCAACCACCTGGAGCAGACCGAGGACTGGCAGGACATCCTCGTTGTCGACATCGCCCCCGGAGAAGACGGGCAGTTACCGCGAGCCTGGGCCACCTGGAATAGCACGATCCCGATGGCCCTGCGCAGCTGGGCACCCCGCCCCGAGCAGCAGCTCCAAGACACCGCCCCACAATTGACCGAACTCTGGCGTGGCTCCATCCCGCTGCCCCCCATAGCGCATCAACTCTTAGGCGAGCACGCCCGCGTCCAACTCACCGTCACACCGCGACTGGGCCAGTGACGCCGGCAGCAAGCGTCAAAACCCGGCTGTCGACGACACGCACTGGCGGGGAAGCAGCCTTCCGCAACGGCCAACGCCTCGCGATGTCAACCACGTTCACGCTGAGCCAATCGCGTCGTCTGCCGCGTTCGTGCTTGGTGCGCTGACGATTGGAGAGGCTTTGCTTCAAGCGCACGGTCAGAGGATGATCTCTGCTGATCAGCCCTCCCGGCCCGATGGCGGTCGTCGACTTGCGCGACGTCGCCCACCCGCAGGCCCCATCGTGCAGCCGGGTGTTGTCCGAGCTCGGGGCCCGTGCGACCAAACAGGGTGTGCCCGTTGTCTGCGGTTGCGCTATGGCGATTCCGGGTCGCAGTGCGCCTGGCCAGGGCACTCCCAGTGGCCGCGGCGCGACTCAGGATTATCGGGGGCGCCCGCGGGCTGTCATCGCGGCGTCGACAAGGCTGGTGGGCAGATGCCATCGCCTGAGGCCGCAGCCCATGCTGCGGGAGGTTCGAAGCCTCCGGCTGGAGGATCACGACGTAGGACTGGTCGCGGTCATCGACCGGTTCGACGCGGCCGACGGAACCGTCGTACCGGTCGACCTAAGGAAGGGCCGACCGGACAGTGCGGGTCTCCCGTGGCCGGCCGACCGAATCCAGTCTCTCGTCCAGGCGATGCTTCTCAAACGGGCTGGATACCGCGTACACCACGGACTCCTGTATTACGCGGAAACCAATCAGACCGTCCCCGTCGAGCTGACGAGGAGGCTGAGCGGGAGGCACTCGACGTGGTTTCGGCGGCCCGGCAGGTTGCGCAGCAGCCGCGTCCCCCGCTGCCGCTGATCGACAGCCCAAAATGTCCTCGCTGCTCGTTGGTCGGGCTATGCCTGCCGGATGAAACGAACGCACTACTCGAACGGTCTGAGCTGCCGCCCCGCCGCATTGTTCCCCGCGACCCTGATCATCGCCCGGTGTACGTCTCCGAGCAGGGTGCCTTCGTCGGGGTGTCCGGCGGGCGGCTGGTCGTTCGCAAGGACGGCCAGGAGCTCACTGACACGCGGCTGCTCGACGTGTCTCAGCTCTGTGTCTTTGGCCACGTACAGATCAGCTCCGAGGCCCTCGCCCGGCTTTGGACGCGAGGAATCCCAGTGCTGTGGTTCAGCTTCGGCGGCTGGTTGCGCGGCTGGGCACAGGGTGAGCCATCGCGCCATGTCGAACTCCGGTGGCGCCAGGTGATTGCCCACGGCCAGGGTGGGGGGGACATCGCATGCCGCTTCATCGCCGGCAAGATCAGGAACTCACGTACGCTGCTACGCCGCAACAGCCGGACCGGGGTGGATCGCACTCTGGGCCAGCTTGCTGCTCTGGAACGGGATTGCCTACAGGCAACCAGTCGCGCCCAGCTCATGGGAATCGAGGGCACCGCGGCACGTCTCTATTTCGGCGAATTCACCCAGATGATCGCCACCGGCCAGATGGCCCTTGCGGCGCAGTTTGATCTGGCAGGCAGGGCTCGCCGTCCCAGTCCCGACCCATTGAACGCCCTGCTGTCCTTCTGCTACGGATTGCTGACCAAGGACCTCGTCGCGGTCTGCCTTGGCGTCGGATTGGATCCGCACCTCGGGGTGCTGCACGGATCGAGGTTCGGCCGCCCCTCCTTGGCGCTCGATCTCGTCGAGGAGTTGCGGCCTATCGTCGCCGACTCGACCGCGGTCCTCCTACGCGCCGCCAGAGCCGCCTACGGGTCGCTGCCGCCCCACCATCGGCGCCGTGCCCGGTCAACGCCGCCGGCCGGTCCCCGAGACCGCGTAGAGCCGCTGACGCTCTGCGTCGGCCACTCCTGTGAACGGCGCCCAGTGCACACCCAGTGCATGGCAACAACAAACGACGAAAGACGACGACAAGGCCAACGGGGAGGGAACCGGCTTCTGAGCTGGCCAAACGCTTGGGTACGGCAGACGGCAAAATATGATGGCAGTTAGCGGTATTGACTCTGACACGGAAGAGGTCACTGGTTCGATCCCAGTACCGCCCACCCGTACGCCGGCGGCTAGCTCGCCGGGCGGATCCGTTCCCGCCACACCTTGTCGACGGCCGTACGGAGAACCGTACGGTTTCCGTCGTTCACGATCACCACATCAGCGATCGCCCGTCGCTGGTCGTCGGTGGCCTGAGAGGCCATGCGCGCCCGCACCTGTTCCTCGGTCATGTTCCGGTCGCGCTGCAATCGCTGGACTCGGAGGTCCTCCGGAGCCTCGACGACCAGGATGAGGTCGAAGTCGTGCCGGTTCTGCACCGATCCCTCGACCAACAGCGGCACGTCGTAGACCACAACTTCGACGGACGACTGCTCCGCCAGCATCGCTTCGATCCGGTCGGCCACCAGTGGGTGCACGATCGCATTGAGCCGCTCGCGGGCCTGCGGATCCGCGAACACGATGTGTGCCAGTCGGGTCCGGTCGAGCTCCCCGTCATCGCCGAGGACCTCCGCGCCGAACTCGTCGACGACCGCCCGGAGACCGGCTGAGCCGCCCGCGACCACTTCGCGCGCCACCTTGTCGGCGTCGACGATCCGCGCTCCGCGCTCTGCGAACAAATTCGCCACGGCGCTCTTCCCGGAACCGATGCCTCCAGTCAGCCCGATGAGGACATCGCGCATTGGTTAACCCGAGACCTCAGCTGGGATCCAGTGGTCGGCCGGTACGCGTTCCGCTTCGACGGGCGGCCCCGGTGGTGTGCCGTCACCGAACGGCGCGCCGCCGAGGTCCTCACGGCCATGCGGCGTAAGCCAATTCGACAGATCCGGGCCAGCTGGCACGATCTGCGTGGGATTGATGCCGTTATGCACGAGGTAGTAGTGCTCCTTGATGTGTACGAAGTCCGTCGTGTCACCAAAGCCCGGTGTCTGGAACAGGTCGCGCGCGTAAGCCCACAGCACGGGCATCTCGGCAAGCTTGTTCCGATTGCACTTGAAGTGTCCGTGGTAGACGGCATCGAAACGCGCCAGCGTGGTGAACAGCCGGATGTCCGCCTCGGTGATCGTCTCACCCATCAGGAATCGCCGGCCGGCCAACCGGTCGCAGAGCCAGTCCATTCTGGCAAAGACCTTGGCGTACGCCGTTTCATAGGCAGATTGTGAGGTGGCGAATCCGGCTTCATACACTCCATTGTTCAGGTCGCGGCGGACATCTTCACTGACCTCGTCGATCTCGTCCCGCAACGCGGCCGGATACAACTCCGGTGCGCCGTCCCGGTAGAAGTCCCCCCATTCGGTGTCGAGGTCGAGGGTCATCTGCCCGAAGTCATTCGTCACCACCGCACCACTGAGAATGTCGACGATTGCCGGAACGGTGATCCCACGCGGATAGCCGGGGACCGCCTTCTCGTAGGCGTCCTTGAGCCGCCGGATCCCCAGCACCGGATCCACACCGCCAGGATCGAGGTCGAAGGTCCAGCTGTCTTCGTCGTGCGTCGGCCCCGCGATGGCCATCGACAGGACCGGCTCCAGTCCCATCAACCTCCGGACGATGATCGCCCGATTCGCCCACGGGCAGGCCCGTGCTGCGGCCAGCCGGTAGCGCCCGGCCTCGACCGGCCAACCGTCGCGCCCGTCCGCAGTGATCCGCGCCTCGATGTACTGGGAGTCTCGAACGAACTCCCCGCCGTCGGACTTCACACCACCCTGCTTGGCGCCCGGCCCCGACTCCTCGTGCGCACTGTGCTCGGTCACGGTTGCAACGTACCCGGCGCGTCTTGGCGGTACTCGGAGCCGCAGGCACCTATTCTGCCGAGCACAGGGTCATCGCGACCTGGTCGCTTCCCCCGACCGAAGAAGGGCATTTCATGGGCCGGCACAATTCCCGTGGTCGAACCGTCGGGCGGCATCGTCGCACCCGGTCCGGCGGGATCCGCTGCTACGAGATCCAGGCAGTCGCCATCTTCCGGCGCGTCCACGACCTTCCGACTCGACGGTCCCAGCGCCACTCCTGGGCATTCCTGGCTCGCAATGGCGGGACGCCGCGCCCCGCCTTCGCGCTCATCCTGTCCCTCTAGCTCGGCGCCGCGCTCATGACGTCTGGGTGGGGGATGTCGTGGCTGGTTGCCCCCCGTTGATGGCCGACCCGGCAAGACTGGCCATCGCCGTCGCGAGTTGGTCGTCGGTCACCAGCCCGGGAACCAGGGTGATCGCGTAGTTGCGGTCCTCGACCGCGACGACAAGCGTCGCCTCGGTCACGCTGACGATGATCGTCGCGGCGTACTCGCCGACCGGCACATCCTCGATGCGATTGCCAGCGTTGCGGCCCTGGCTCACGACGGTGTCGACTCGATCGATGGCTGACTCGACCGTGTCGTAGGTGAACACCGAGGCCTGCACCAACGGCGCGCTGGAGCTACCGTCCGCGTTCGGTATCACGCCGTACGAGCAGGTCACCCGTCCGGTACGGCCAATGCCCGGCTCAGGGACACCCACGACATAGTTCGTCGTACCGGTGATCCGTACGCCGAGCCCCGCGTCGATGGCGTCCAGGCTCAGCAACGCCGAGCAGGTCTCCGGAAGGACGAACGGAACCGAAGCCGTCGGCTGGGACGTGGTGGTGCCGCCGGACGCGGCCGTACTCGCCGGGCTGTCGGGCCGATCGCCGGACTCCGCATCCGCTGCGCAGCCGGCCAGGAACAGGCCGACCACGGCGATAGCGGCCGCGGCGCGCAGATCAGCCTCCGGCGAGCTTCTCGCGCAGAGCAGCGAGGGCCTCGTCGCTGGCCAAGGTGCCGCCTCCGTTGGTGCTGGGCTCTTCCGGAGCGGCACCATCGCTGGCGTAGCTGGTGTCCGGAGATGCGGCCGCGTCGGCGTCGGCGGCCTTGGCGTCGTCGACCTGCTTGCGGTGGGCTTCGTAGCGCTCCTGGGCCTCGGCGTACTGCCGTTCCCACTCCTCGCGCTGAGTGTCGAAGCCTTCCTTCCACTCGCCGGTGTCGGGGTCGAAGCCCTCGGGGTAGATGTAGGCGCCCTGCTCGTCGTAGCTGGCTGCCATGCCGTAGGCCGACGGGTCGAAGTTGGTGGCCTCGCCGATCGTGCCCTCGTTGGCCTGCTTGAGCGACAGCGAGATCCGCCGCCGCTCGAGGTCGATGTCGATGACCTTGACCAGGATGTCGTCGCCCACCTGGACGACCTGCTCCGGGATCTCCACGTGCCGCTCGGCGAGTTCTGAGATGTGCACCAGGCCCTCGATGCCTTCCTCCACGCGAACGAACGCACCGAAGGGCACAAGCTTGGTGACCTTGCCGGGAACGACCTGACTGATCTGGTGGGTACGGGCGAACTGGCGCCACGGGTCTTCCTGGGTCGCCTTGAGCGACAAGGACACCCGCTCGCGGTCAAGGTCGATGTCGAGGACTTCGACGGTGACGTCCTGACCGACCTCGACGACCTCGCTCGGGTGGTCGATGTGCTTCCAGGACAGCTCGGAGACGTGCACCAGGCCGTCGACGCCGCCGAGGTCGACGAACGCGCCGAAGTTGACGATCGAGGAGACCTGACCGGTCCGGACCTGGCCCTTGGCCAACTTGTTCAGGAACTCGCTGCGGACCTCGGACTGGGTCTGCTCCAGCCATTGCCGACGGGACAGCACGACGTTGTTTCTGTTCTTGTCCAGCTCGATGATCTTCGCTTCGAGTTCGCGTCCGACATAGGGCTGCAGGTCACGGACCCGGCGCATCTCGACCAGCGAGGCCGGCAGGAACCCGCGTAGCCCGATGTCCAGGATGAGGCCGCCCTTGACGACCTCGATCACGGTGCCGGTGACGACCTCGTCGGCCTCCTTCTTGGCCTCGATCGTGCCCCAAGCGCGCTCGTACTGCGCACGCTTCTTGGACAGGATCAGCCGGCCCTCTTTGTCCTCCTTCTGCAGGACCAGCGCTTCGACCTCATCGCCGACCGAGACGACCTCATTGGGGTCGACATCGTGCTTGATGGACAGCTCACGGGAGGGGATCACACCCTCGGTCTTGTAACCGATGTCGAGCAGCACCTCGTCCCGATCGACCTTGACGATGATTCCCTCGACGATGTCTCCGTCATTGAAGTATTTGATCGTCGCGTCGATGGCGGCCATGAAGTCTTCGGCGGAGCCGATGTCGTTGATGGCGATCTGAGGCCGAGCGGTCGTGGTGGGGGCGGTCATGAGGTAGAGGAACTCCGGACAGGCGTAGAAGGGCAGGATGGGTTGGCACCGGTGGGTCGAGTGCTGGCCGCGCTGGACAGCAAGCCGGACAGCACACGGCCGCAGCGCCACTCCATGCTACGGGATGGCCACGAACTGGCGCCGAGCGGGCAGGCTTGCGTGCGATGCTCGAAGAGATGACCCTTCCGCTTGACTCCGACGGCTACCCGCGGGCCGACGCGGTCCAGCGGAGCGTCGCCGACGCGGACGCGACGCGAACGGCCAATCGCCGGTGGTGGAATCAGGCCGCGCCTGCGTATCTGACCGAGCATGGCCAGGATCTCGGTCTGGCCGATTTCCTCTGGTGTCCCGAAGGGCTGCGCGAATCCGAGGCGCGGTTGCTCGGTCCGGTTGCCGGTTGCTCGGTGCTCGAGGTGGGCTGCGGCTCCGCGCCGTGTGCCCGCTGGTTGCGCAGCCAGGGCGCCGCGCCGGTCGGGTTGGATCTGTCCGACGGGATGTTGGCCCGGGCCACCGAGGCCGGGCGCCAGACCGGCATCGACGTACCGCTGGTCCAGGCCGACGCGACCGCACTGCCCTTCGCCACGGCGAGTTTCGATCTGGCCTGCAGCGCCTTCGGCGGGTTTCCGTTCGTGGCTGACGCCGCGGCAGCACTGGACGAGGTCTCCCGGGTGCTACGACCCGAGGGGCGGTTCGTGTTCTCGGTGAACCATCCCTTTCACTGGGTCTTTCCCGACGATTCCGATCCAGCTCGCCTGCAGGTCACCGGCTCCTATTTCGACCGCCGGCCGTACGTGGAGCTCGACGAACAGGGCCGGCCGATGTACGTCGAGCACCACCGCACGATGGGCGATTGGGTTCGCTGCATCGTGGCCGCGGGCTTTCTTCTCGACGACGTCATCGAGCCGGTCTGGCAGCCGGGACGCGACGTGGTGTGGGGCTACTGGTCGCCCGAGCGGGCGGCGCTGATCCCGGGTACCGCCATCTTCTGCGCGACCAAATCAGCCTGAGATCGACGACTTGTCAGTCGACCGCATCCGAGTGCCGGCCGAGCTACTGACAAGTCGAGGGACTCCCGCGGCAGCATTGTCGGCAGCGAGTGCCGCCTGCTCGAACCGAGCCTCGTAGGCCGAGCAGCGCAACACCTTTCCGACCCGCAGAACCAGCGAACGTTCCCGACGCATGTCACGCGACCATTGCCCGACCGAAAGATGCTGCGCGCCATCCACTTCGAGCAGGAGTTTCGAGCCGTCCGATAGCTCCCAGAGACAGTCCAAATAGCGCCGGCGACCGTCCGAGCTGCGTCGGAGCTGCTGCTGCCTCGGCGGTTCGAGACCGAATGTGCGGCACAGGCGAACGAGATCGATCTCACTCAGGGCCTGAGCACCGCCGGCAATGTCGTCCAGATGAGTGCGCATCAGCCGCATGCCGAAACTGGCCCGCCAAGGCAAGCGCTTCTGCAGTGGTCTGCCCGGCAGAGCCGCTGCTGAACTGTTGCCGCCAGGACGACGAGCTGCTCCCGCCGGAGGATGCCTGCCTGCTGCTGCGCGAGTTCTGCCAGGCCAGGCACTGATTCTGACGCGGCGAACACGTCGACCACGATCGCGCCAGGTCCGCCCAGTCAGGTCGCCGACTGCGAGAATGTGGATAGCCGACGGCGTCTCTCGACATGTCAGTCGCTCCGCTGCGTGAAGACAGCCGTAGTTACCTGACAACTCGGATCGAGGCGAAACATCAGTGCGCGGCGGCGTCCCAGCTGGCGCCGAAACCGACGGAGACCTCTAGTGGAACGGACAGCTCGGCTGCGGTGGCCATCTGTTCGGTGACGAGGACCTGCACGAGGTCATGCTCCCCTGGGGCGATCTCGAGGACGAGTTCGTCGTGGACCTGAAGCAGCATCCGGGACTTCAGACCAGCCTCGGTCAGGGCCGCGTCGACGCCGAGCATGGCGACCTTGATGATGTCGGCAGCCGAGCCCTGGATCGGCGCGTTCAGCGCCATCCGCTCGGCCATCTCCCGGCGTTGGCGGTTGTCGCTGGTGAGGTCGGGGAGGTACCGGCGCCGGCCGAAGATCGTCTCGGTATAACCGGTCATCCGGGCCTGGTCGACCACGTCGTGCAGATAGTCCCGCACTCCGCCGAAGCGCTCGAAATAGGCCTCCATGTGCGCCCGGGCCTCCTCGGGGGTGATCCGGAGTTGCTGGGACAACCCGTAGGCCGACAGCCCGTAGGCCAGCCCATAACTCATCGCCTTGATCCGGCGGCGCATCTCGCCGCCGACTTCCTCCACCGGGATCGAGAACGCGCGGGAGGCCACGAAGGTGTGCAGATCCTCCCCCGACGCGAATGCCTCGATCAGACCGGCGTCCTCGGACAGGTGGGCCATGATCCGCATCTCGATCTGGCTGTAGTCGGCGGTCATCAGCGACTCGAAGCCCGGCCCGACCACGAAGGTCTGCCGGATCCGGCGCCCCTCGGCCGTGCGAATCGGAATGTTCTGCAGATTGGGATCGGCCGAGGACAGCCGCCCGGTGGCAGCGACGGTCTGCTGGAAGGTCGTGTGTATCCGGCCCACGTCGTCGACCATCGGGATCAACCCGTCGATGACGGTCCGCAGACGGGTCACGTCTCGGTGGCGCATCAGGTGTTCGAGGAATGGATGAGCAGTCTGTTCCAGGAGGGTGGTCAGTGACTCCGCGTCGGTGGTGTAGCCGGTCTTGATCCGCTTCGTCTTGGGCAGCCCGAGATCGTCGAACAGCACGAGCTGCAACTGCTTGGGCGATCCGAGGTTGATCTGCTGTCCGATCACGGCATAGGCGTCTTCGGCGGCAGCGTTCACCGCCTCGGCGAACTCCCGCTGCAGCGCGCTGAGTCGCTCCAGGTCGATCGCGATGCCGGCCGACTCCATCCTGGCCAGCACCCGCGCCAACGGAAGCTCCATCTCGGTCAGCAGGCGCGTACCGCCCCGGCCGGCAAGCCAATCCCCCAGCGAGCTGGCCAACTCCGCGACCGCCATCGCCGTACGGACTCCCTGTTCGGCGCGCTCGGCATTCGCAGCTTCGGCCCCGCCATCCAAGGTGAGCTGGCCGGTGTCACTCGCGGCTGGGGTCAGATCGCGCTTCAGATAGCGCACCACCAGGTCGGTCAGATCGAAGGAACGCTGGCCCGGCATCGCGACATAGGCGGCCAGGATCGTGTCGCTGCTGATGCCGGCGAGCTCCAGGCCATGCGCCCAGGCCGCGAGGAGTGGGCCCTTGAGGTCATGAATAGCCTTGTCCACGTTGGGGTCTGACAACCATTCGGCCAGGGCTTTCTCGTCCTCGGTGTTCAGATCAGCCGGCCGTACCCAGGTTCCACGACCGGCCACAGTGGACAGTGCGATCGCCTCGATCACTCCGGTGCCGCGGCCCCAGGTGCCGTACGGAGAGATCCCCATCGGGTGCTGACCGTGGCCGTGCTCGGCCAGCCACGATCCCAGCCTGCCCGGGGCCAGCTCGTCGACCGTGACCTCGAATCCGCCCTCGCTCGGGGGCTCATCGGCGCTGAGATCGGTGAACAGGCGGTCCCGCAGCACCCGGAACTGCAGGTTGTCGAAGAGTTGGTGAACCTGTTCGCGGTCCCAGCTGGTCCAGCGCAGATCCTCCGGCCGCTGGGCGAGGGGGACGTCGCGGATGAGTTGGGTGAGCTGACTGTTGCGAAGCACCGACGCAAGATGATCGCGAAGGGCGTCACCGGCCTTGCCCTTGACCTCGTCGACGCGGTCGACAAGGGACTCGAGCGATCCGAATTCGCGGATCCACTTGGCGGCGGTCTTCTCCCCCACCCCGGGGATGCCGGGCAGATTGTCCGACGGATCGCCACGCAGAGCGGCGAAGTCCGGATACTGCGCGGGCGTCAGGCCGTACTTGGCCTCCACCTCGCCGGGGGTGAAGCGGGTCATGCCGGTGACGCCTCGGTGCGGGTAGAGGACGGTCACGAGCGGGTTGACCAACTGCAGGGCGTCTCGGTCTCCGGTGCAGATCAAGACGTCCATCCCCGCTTCGGTCGCCTCTGTTGCCAAAGTGGCGATCACGTCGTCTGCTTCGTATCCGTCCACCTCGATGGAACAGATCTTCAACGCAGCCAGCACCTCCTGGATCAGGCT